>Ga0172381_10007127_pt1 | contig 11100 bp, 22 predicted proteins | sample Leawel6488metaG_FD_119754 | JGI IMG/M metagenome (GOLD analysis project Ga0172381, IMG submission 119754) | Leachate microbial communities from a municipal landfill in Southern Ontario, Canada - Leachate well 64-88 metaG | ecosystem: Engineered > Solid waste > Landfill > Unclassified | place... | reverse complement strand
TATTATCTTCCCCGTATTCCTGCACCTGACTTTCCCATCCATTTCTCTTGCGTGCAACACGCACAAGTCAAGATGCTTTTCCGGGTATATCCGGGCTGATACGTATTCCTGCTCGGACTTACTGTAAAGATAATCGTATCTCATTTTACGATTACCATTTCATCAAGCTCTTTTAAAGCCTTAGCTAAGCATTCCGGGCAGGGAGTATGACTTGTATCTTTTGACTGCGGGAACCTGGGGGCATATACTGCGTCTTTACTGATCCATGTTCCGTCAGGCAGTTGTTGACTTTTGCAATATGGACATTCTGTTTTCATTTTCTTTTTCCTTTTTTAAATTAACTTCCTTTCATATATAATATAATAAAAATTAGAAAAAAGTACAACCTTTTTTTAATTTTTTTTGAAAAAAATTTAAATTTTTTATATAGACAAAAATGCCTATAAAAATTTATGTTTCACTTTTATTAAAATTTTTATCATATTTTATAACTTTTTAATAAAATTCTTTTATAATATTTTCTTTATACGGCAATTGCCTTTATGATTTTCCAAATAAACAATCCAACTGTTTTTAGTACTCCTATGGCTTTTCCAACAATAATAGCAATTCTTTGAGCTTTAGGACCTCTTTCCTTTTTATCTAAATATAAGCAAAAAAATTCTATTCCTTTATATTCAAAATATTTTTTAATTGGATATTTACCTTTAATTTTAACATCACAAGTTTGAATTCTTTTTTTAAATAATTTTGCAAGAGTTTCAAAGCCTAAAGGATTTTCACAAAAAACTGAGTTATCATCATATATACATAATTGAATTTCTTCCGATTCATGATAAATATTTTTAATAAGTTCAGAAGTTTTTTGTTTTAAATCTATTAATTTTAAAACATTATCTTTAATATTTTTGTATTGCATTGGTTCTATAATCTCGGTATAAAAGTATTTTTTGATAATCTATTTGAAATTTATTTTTGTCTTGTTTAAATATTATAAAATTTGAAAGTGATTTTGAATATTTTTTATTATTCAACTTTTGTTTTATATTACATATATTTTTTACTAACATTAGATTTTACATCCCTTTATTTCTTAATTTTGTTTAAAATTTCCTTAAAAAATAAATACTATGTTTTTTAATTAATAACATATTTATTAGTAAAAATAATACTAAAAATTTAAAATTATATTTTTGTCATTAATTTTACTAATAAATTAAAATGATTCTTATGCTTAATGGATAAATTCAATGATAATTAAAAAACCTGAATTACTTAATCAATTACGAAATTATTATACATTAAAAAATATTCCTATAAAAGAAACAAACATTTTTGGAATAAGATTTGAAGAAGATCAACAAAAGGATGTTTGGAATGATACACTTGGTATATGGACACAACATGAAGTATATACTTGGCAAGGAACAACTGATCCTGGTAAAAAAGCTACAGAAGAAAGTATAAAGGGTTGTGCTCATTTAATTTTAGGATATCATTCAAATATTTGGCAAGCAGGAATTCATGCAAAAGGTAAACCTTCAGAGCACGTGGCTTTATTACAAACTGGAAATAAAGTAATAGTTGGACGGGATAAAGTTAATAAAGATTATGAGGTTGATTTTTTCGACGAAGGATATTTTGGAATAAATTTTCATAGGGCAAGTAAAATAAAAGATGTAGAATTTATAGGACCATACTCTGCTGGATGTCAAGTTACACGAAATATAAAAGATTTTGAATTTGCTATTAATTTATTATTTAATACTGAAGCATTTAAAAAAGATAAAAAATATAAATTTTCATATATGTTGTTTGATAAAAAAGAGTTGCAATTATGAAAACATTTCTAGAATTTTTCTTAACAGATAGCAATAAATCAATGACAAGATTATTGTTTTTTGTTGATTTAATAGCTTGTATAATTATATCAATTTTAGGTATAATTTTAAAACGTGATTTAGGAAGTATAGCCGGATTAGTTGCTTCCTTATTAGCCCCTGTAAGTGTAGCTAAATTTATTCAGAGTAAATTTGAATAGCTGATATAACATTGTTATAAACAGTAAGAATAATCCAAAAATAATTTTTTTTTGGATTATTTGTTTTTAAATAAGTTCTCCATAAAATGGATTTTCTTTTTTTATTTGAATCGAAGATTTTATTAACAATAGTTTAGAATATGGCATTCCTTCATCGTTGCACATATGTTGACTATCACATATTAACCAATTTCCCACAAATTCCTGCATCTTAGTAGTATTGTTATAGTTATTTATTTCAATATTTATAATTTTTCCAGAAATTGCTTGAGGATTATATTTAACAATTATTTCCATTTGAAAAGATAAATTAGAATCTAAAAATAAATTATTTACTTTTGCATTATAAATATCCATTTCATCGTTATCAATTATACCTAAATTTATTCTTCTATTTTTATTTTCTGTATATTTATTTCTTACAAAAAATTTATCTTTAGATGCATTTTGTTTTAAATAATAATCTTTTAAGGTATAAGAAGTTGATGTTATTGTACCATCATCATTTAATCTCATTGCTGTATTTTTATAATTTTTTTTATTTTGCGATAATCCTTTATGAAGTATTCTATAATCTTGAATAGCCCAATCATCAATAGTTGATGTTTCTTCATACTTTAATGAATATGTTCCAATTGACGTTTGTTTAAATAAATCAACTAAAGACATAAAATAAAATTCACCATTACAATTAAAAAAAGTTAAAAATGGGCTTTTGGATGATTGGTATGCAGCAATAGAAAGATTTTTAAAAAAATCTTTATTTAAAATAGAATATTGAGGCCAATAATTATTTCCTGTTGTAGTAGTTATAAATTTTTTTTTATTATCTATAACTCCATAATCATTTAAAACAGTAGTTACAACTTCAGAAATTTTTTTATTCCAAAATATTCTAGATCTATAATCATCTTTAGCAAAAAAAGATGATACTAATAATAACGTATTATCTCCTGAAAGATTAGATGATAATTTTTGATTTTCAAAAAAATCTTTGTCCCAAATATAATTATGATTAATATACCCCAGGGATTCAGATTTTTCTTTACGTATGATTTTTTGTTCAGTACTTCCAAATTTAAAATTCCATTCAAGACCCTCAATAAAAAATACTTTATCTATTATTATTCCTGTTTCGTCTTTTAATGAAATTTCTAATGAAGGATAAAAATCAAATATAGAGTCATGAAATAAAATTTTATTGTAAGTACGAGGAAACAAATTAGTTGGGAAAGTAATATTGTTATCTATATTATCAACAGGAGTTCCAACAAATTCATAAGGAATTAAATCAGCCATTTTTTTACCAATAAATAAAAATTTCTTAACCAACAATCATAATTGAATATATAATTCAATGATTACAAATTGTTTACTTTATCGATTGAACTATGTTGGTATTAATTATTAGTAAATTAGATGATAACTGGATTCGAACCAGTGAACTACGGCTTTGCAGGCCGGGACTTTAAACCACTTAGTTATATCATCAATTCAGGAAATAAAGGAATCGAACCCTTATCTTTGAGGTTGGAACTCAAAATAATACCACTATACCAATTTCCTATTTGCCACAGGATGGAATCGAACCACCTAAGTCAATGACACGGAGTCTACAGCCCCGCCCGCTACCAATTACGGTTTACTGTGGCATTTGCGGGTGTTAGAATTGAACTAACCTATGAGGCTTATGAGACCTCTGAGTAAACCACTACTCTAACCCGCAATATTAGTATCTTATCAGATTTGAACTGATACTGTCAATTTGGAAGACTGACGTGCTAACCATTGAACACTAAAGATACAATTCACACCAGGCGAGATTTGAACTCGCAAATACAAGATTGAAAGTCTTGTGACGTTAACCATTTTGTCTACTGGTGCAATTCGGGATGGGGAGACTCGAACTCCCAATCCTCCGGATACCCTAACCAATTAGGCCACATCCCGTTAATTATTAGTAATATAACACAACTTATTTCATTTTTAAAAAATTATTTTTGAATTTTGTAATCCTAATTTCATATATTTTGTTAAATAATCCCCTGGAGATAATTCACATTTTGTCTTAATATCTTCAATATAACTTTCATCAGTATCCTCAGATTTTATATTTTTAACACTAAAAGAATTTAATGATTTATTTAATTCTTTTATCATTTCATACCCAGCTAAATCAAAATCTGGAATAATAACTATTCTTTTAAATTTTGCTAATAACTCAATTTGTTCTTTATCTATATTACTTCCAAAAGTGCAACTACAATTTTTGCTAATATATGTCCAAATTTTTGGTAAACTGCAAATACCTTCAGTCAACCATAATGTTTCATCAAATTTTAAGTTGTCAATATTAAATAATGTTCTATAAGACTGAGAGCCTGAAATATACCTTACCTTTGGTTGTAATAAATATTTAATCTGATCATCATAAAACAAAACATTATTTTTATATAGCAAATAATTTCTTAATTCTATTTTTTCCCTTTTGATATATTTTTCAAATTTTTTTTTCAATTTTTCATAATTACCTTCAATTATATTAAAAAACATATTAAGCTGTTCGTACTCAAATAATCTACGAGCTTCAAATTCATTTATGCCTTTTATAGAATCTTTTATTGGCACAATCATATAATCATTGTATATTCCACTTAAACAACGTGTTACATTAAACTGTTTACAAAAATCTTGAGTAAATCCTCGTTGTCTTGTATAATAATAATATTTAGGATCAAAAGCAATTTCTTCAAATTCATGAATTACTTTTGATTTCTTTCTTTCTTTCTGCTTTATTTTAATATTTGAAATAGGAAAAGAAATCTCAAAATGCCCGTCAATCATTTTTATTATATCATTAAAAGGTAAATTAAGCCTCTGTTTTGCTAAATCAATAATTGAAATTTTCTGATGACAACTAAAACAATTTATCATGGCAGATTCTAAATTAATAAAACAACTTCCACCTGGAGTAGTTTCAGAATGGAGTGGGCAAACTAAACCTAGCCAATTACCATTCTTACTTCCAGTAACTTGAATGTTAAGCAAACTAATTGCTTTTCTTATTTGCTGTTCAGTTAATTTCATTCTTTCCTTTTAAGATTAACTCTTTTTCAAAAATTTCTGCACATTCTGGGCACAATTCAATAAAACCATCTTCTGTGATCAAATTTATTTTACAATCTTCTTCTATTGTTTCACCACACCTCATACAAATATACTCTTCCATAAATAAATCTCCTTTATTATAATATATAAAAATTTTAATTTATTTTATTTTCTTGTCTTGTATATACCATTTCACAAAATCATTAAAAGTATCAAATTCATAGACGTTTTCTACATGATTCATAAAAATCATAAACTGTTCGACTGCTTCTTTCGCAGTATCAGAACATCCAACAGCATGACAATTAGAAGAATTTAATTGTATAAACGACCACTGATCATTTATGTTTCGATGTAATTTCCAATTTCCATCTGAACTAACATAAATTTTATTTGTTTTAATATCATTAATAGGAACATACTCACAATTTCCGTCTTTTTTAATCAATAAATCTTTATGTTTAACCAACCAATCTGAATCTGCCCTTTCTTTTTTAGCTGCTTCTAATACAGTATCATAATCAGCTTTGTTTCCAAATTTTTCTACAAACCAGTCAATAGCAGATTCACAACATTTCTGTTCTTTTAGCCACTTGTAAGTCACTTCTAATTTTTGATTTGGTAATTCAAATACTACTTGTTTCATTTTGATACTCTCCTTAAATAAATTTAAAAAATCATTATAATCTATGCTTCATTTTTATTAAAATTTTATAAAAACTATTAAAAATTTTATTAAAAACTTAATAAAGGGGTTGAAAACATATTCCTTACCTTTATTGGATTAAGCAAAAATCCACTATCAATTATCTGTTTTGCTACAGAATCATCGACTACTTTTCTTAAAATATTCAATGCTCCATTAACATCCGCATTTAATAATTTTCCAACTGAACTTTGAAATAAACCACGTTTAATTCTTTTTCCTAAATATTGATCATGTTTACAAATTTTTTCTAAAGCTAAAGAATCACATTTAGAAGTATAAGATTCTTCAGTTTCAATTACTTTAATTCCAACTAATTCACATTTATATTTTATAAACGATAATAATAAAGAATGTGGAATATTAACAAAGTTTTGATTTGTTTTCTTTCCTAAATTTATGGAGTCTTTCCATGAATTATTTCTTCCAATTACTAAAGTTTGAATTCCATTTTGAATTAAATATTGAATAATTTTTCTACTTATTTTATGTAAATAATCTTTCAAGTAATCATTTCTTTTTTCCTCAATTTCATATAATTGTTTAGTATAATTTTTAATTTTCATTTTATCTTTTATAGAACATAAAAAAGATTTTCTTTTATTGTAATATTGATTATAAGATTTTAAAATTTTTCCATTAAAAATAATAGGATGTGTTTCTGTCGAAACTAATGTTACTAAATTATCTAATCCTAAATCAATAGAGGCAAATTTATTTTTGTCTAATTTTGAATTTAAAATTTCTTGATTATAAATAATTTCAATTTCATATCCAAAATTTTTTGGTAATATTCTAACTTGTTGAAATTTTTTAAAATCTTTTTCTTTATACTTAGGAATTTTAATTTGTATTTCTTTTGATAAAATTAAAAAATTATTTTTAATTTGACAATTTTGATTTGTAAAAATCAATAAATTTTCTGAATTCTTTTTTCTAAATTTAGGTGTTTTGGGCATTCCTTTATATTTATTAGTATTTTTCTTCCAATCTTTAATTGATTTAAAATAAGATGTCCAATTTTTATCTAATAATTTTAATATTTGTTGGGATGTTTGAACTTTTAAATTATAATAATTTATTTCGCCATCTAAATTAGGTGTTTCTTGCATAATAGAGTTTAATTCATAATATTTAATCCATTTATGATTTTTTTCTAATTCATTTAAAATTATATAATTTGCTTGGTTGTATAGATTATTAGAAGCAATACAAAGTTCTTTTAATTTATTATTTTTTTGAATTTTAAATTTATAAACTAATTTCATTTTTCTTCTTCTATTAAAAAACTATTTTTACCCTTTCTTTTTGAATACATTTTCATTGCAAAAGAATGAATTAGTGTAATTATTTCTTCGAATATTTCTTCTGAATCCATTTTAGTATTTCCAACTTCAGAAATTACTTCTATCTCTGTTCCAAATTTTTTAAATAAATTTACAAATAAAGAAAACCCAACACGGCTCAATCTATCTTTATATGTAATAATGACTTTTTCAACTTTATTATCTATTATTTCTTCTAATAATTTAAAAAATTCTTTTCTATTATCATAATTTATACCAGAAGAAATATCTTTATAAATACAATCTATCTTATATCCTTTAGAAAAACAATATTGTTTTAAAAATTCTATTTGATTTTCTAAATCTTTTTTTTGATTCGAAGTAGAAACTCTTGCATAAATAATAATTTTTCTATTAATATTTTTATTTAAAAATTTTTGAATTGACTCATAAGAATAATCATATAAACCATTTTTTAATTTTTTACCTTCTACCCAACCTAAAGATAAATATTTAGATAAAGTTGGCCTTGTAATTTGTAATAAATTTAAAACTTCTTTTGATTTCATATTTTCCTCTTTTTATTAGTAAATTACTATTAAAAAGATATAAATTTTTATTTCATTTTAATAAAATTTTTAATACTTTTTAACAAATTTTAATATATTTCATCTTATACTCTTTTTCTAATATTGATTTATCCATTTTATTTGCTCTATTGTCTCTAAAAAATGAACACGCTATCATCACATCATCTGTATTTTTATGAATACATGATGCAAGGGATTTACAATTTTTACAAATAGATTCTGTCATCTTCGCAAATCCTTAAAGTATTTTATTGCTCTTTCCTGCATTATCTCAAGTTCTTCAAAGAGAATAGGAAGTTTAACAGTTTCCTCTTTTATAAGAAACGGTATTTCTTGCACAATAACATCAACTGTATCATTCTTTAATGTCCAAGAATAGTTGTCCATTTTTCTGTTAAATACTTTTTTCCAAAAATCAACATCTGTTACTTTTTGTGATTTTGCCCTGCCTACTGCTTTCTTCAAACCAAATTCTTCATTGTATATATCTCCTGCTTTTTTATTACATAGAGAATATCCAAGCTGGTTTCTACTTATAGCCACCACTATACCAAACTTTTCATTATTAGAATCCTTTAGTCTTTTTTTAAGCATCATACTAATTCTCCTTTTTCTAATTTCTTAATTAATTGTTTATTTTTCCTGTTATATTGAACCAATGTAAACCATGCACTTCCAAGTATTGGAACACCGTTTCTATAATCTTCAAGCTCCATACATCTTGAGCAAATTCTAAATACTTTAGATGGGCCATTCATGATTGTTTTATAATAATGATATTTATGACCAAACAATTTACAAAATAGATTCATACTAATTCTCCTTTCTTAAATTTATATTAATAATATATAAAATTATTTTTCAATTTTACTAAACTTTTTTATTTTTTCCGTAAAATTTTAACACTAAATTTGCCAACTTTATTATTGCTTCCTCAAAAGTATCTCCTCCACAATCGAGTCTTATGTCGTGGCAACTTATCCAATTATTAAAATTTTCATCAAATATATATCCACCACACTCTACCCATATTTCAACTTTAGTATTTAATTTAATATTGTCGTCTATTCTTTTAGTTTTTGGATTTACTTTAGTTACATAAATATTTAAACTTTCTTGAAATGATCCAAATTCTATTTTACATCTTTTATTATCATAGTATTTAAACATCGGGTGTTCTTCAAGAAACCACCAAGCGTCGTAAAAATTTTTAAATTTTTTCATAACTTTATAAATATATAAGTATAATACACTATTCCTTGTTCGATAAACATATTCATATTAATTAAATCTGTTTCTTCTTTTAATTCATTTTCAAATTTATATGAATAGTATTTTGAATTAATTTGATCTTTACATTTTTTTTCTATTAAAGAACTTAATGAATCAATAATAAATAAAGCATTTTTAGGAGCGTGTTGTTTAGTAATATTTTCTAAAAATATTTCTTTGTCAGCTTTAGTAAAAAAATTCATTTCATTATTAGAAAAAGTTGTGGCCGAATATCCATTGAAAACATTTTTATATCTATCTTTTCTCCACTCAACCTGAATTCCAAATCCATACTTTTTTGAAATAAAAATATATCTATCTTCAATTTTTTCTTTATTACTTTTTATTATCCAATCTATACCTTTTTTTAATAGATTAAAATAAATTGAAATATCTAAAGAAGATACTCTTTCTTTAAATCTTATAATAGAGTGTTCTACATCATAAATATTATGATTTTTGTATGATAAAACATTTTTAAAATATTCTTGAATTTGTGATTTATACTTTTTCATTTTATTAAATTAAAATAAACATTCTCCATTGTTCTTATTAATTTATGAATTTCATTATCTACTTGCACATTTGAAAAAAATAAATGACGTTCTGATGCCATTTCTCGTATTGAAATAAAAAATAATTCTAGAACTTCATGATAAGCGGTTAAAGAAATGTTTTTAAGATTATTTTCTTCCTTTAACCAAGTTGTATTATATCTAATTGCTAATTTTCTATTAGAATCAGGTAAATCACAACAAGCTTCACATTCTTCATTATGAGTTTCTGCTATATAAACATCATAACTAACTAAACCATGAAGTTCTATAAATTTTTTTACTTCGGATGTAAAATAATTAATTTTTTGTTTTAACGTAAGTTTCATAATTATTAGTATTAGGAATTATGAATGACTCCAATTTAGCTTCAGTCAATTATACATTTTCCAATTTCATAGATACTAACTAATAAGTGTTGATTTCGTTTTGCTATATCAAAAAGAATAAATAATTCTTTTTCGGACACAATTCTTTTTCCATTTTTGTTTTCTCCTTAAAAAGTTTTTAATCCCAATCCAACTAGTATTCCAAAAATTATTAAACAAATTATAAATTCCATTACTTACCCTTCCTACAATTTATTTACATTAAATCCTATACTTAATGCAAGTTCTACTATTTCTGAATCCCTTAAACCTTTCGTTACTGATTTAAAATTGTTTCTAAAATATTTTACTATTTTTTTTGTTCTGTCCATATTGCAAACATCTCCTTTTTAATTTTAAAAAATAATTGCCGCTACGGATTTTATCTTTGAAATTACTTCTATTTTTAACCGTAATTGTTTTGCTACCCTTAGAGCTTTTTATTTCATAGAACGACAATTTTTAAACATTGAATTAACAATTCTTTTAACAATAACAATCTATTTTTGAACTTTCAATTTCTCCTATTTTTGAAATCAATTTTGTATCAACATATTTCTTAACCTGTTTATCTCTGTTCATTATTCGCAGAACCTGTGTATTTGTTATATCACTTAATTCTGGGTAAGCATTTCGAAATAACTTCACTCTTCTTGTGTCTTTTTGATTTAACATTCTATTTCTCCTTATTTTTTCTTAAAAAATATTGAATACAAATTTTATACCTAAATAAATCAAATAAATAATTCCTACAAATAAAGCCCAACTAATAATACAACATAAAAGAACAATACTAAGTTTTACTATTCCCCTCATTTTATTTTCTCCTTATAATCAAAAATTATTTTCCCGGTCAAGCGTTCTATCACCTGCCCCTTAACTTCCTTTGCGTGTAAGATAGCAAGTGAGAGATGTTGATCACCATACATTCTGGCTTGTTTTCTGCCTTCTTGGCAAACTACGTCATACTTGATCATATATAGCTCTGTACAATGTTATGATTTTTAATCCATTCTTTGACGATAATATGAGCTTCTTTTTTATTCCCGGCTTCCAGTGCCCGGTCGAGATTGTCTTCAAATTTTCTACGTTTTTCACAGTGTTCTTTTATATGACATTCATCACATTTATAGTTGCACATAACATCCTCCTATAAATTATTTATTTCTTCCATT
>Ga0172381_10007126_pt1 | contig 11102 bp, 7 predicted proteins | sample Leawel6488metaG_FD_119754 | JGI IMG/M metagenome (GOLD analysis project Ga0172381, IMG submission 119754) | Leachate microbial communities from a municipal landfill in Southern Ontario, Canada - Leachate well 64-88 metaG | ecosystem: Engineered > Solid waste > Landfill > Unclassified | place... | reverse complement strand
TGCTGCTTATACACTTCGCGAAATGCTTACAATTAAATCTGACGATATAGTAGGAAGATCTGCTGCATTTGATTCTATAGTTAAAGGAGAAAGAATCAAAGAGCCAAACTTGCCTGCATCATTCAACGTATTACTTAACAGCTTGAGAGGTCTAGGACTTAATGTCGAACTCAAGAATGAAAAATTAAATGACGACAAATAATTACGTCTTAATTTAATAATAAACACTAAAATGATGAAAACAAAACAATCTTCAGAACAAAATTTCAACAATATATCTATTCACGTTGCTTCACCAGAAGTAATAGCAAAATGGTCTTTTGGAGAAGTTACAAAACCTGAAACTATTAACTATAGAACCCAAAGATCAGAAAGAGGAGGACTCTTTGATGAAAAAATATTTGGACCAGACAAAGACTATGAATGTTATTGCGGAAAATATAAAGGAATCAGATACAAAGGAATCGTTTGTGAAAAATGCGGAGTTGAAATAACAAGATCTATCGTAAGAAGAGAGAGAATGGGACACATAGAATTGTCTACCCCTGTATCTCACATATGGTTCTTAAGAGGAACACCTACAAGACTAGGTGCCGTTATGGGAATGTCCGTATCAGACCTTGAAAAAGTCATTTATTTTGCGGGATATATAATTACAAAAACCCACCTTGCAGAAAAAGAAAGAATCTTAAAAGAAATAGAAAACGAATTCAAAAATAAAGTAAAAACCGTCACTGATGAAAAGACAAAAGAAGCTTTGAAAGAAATGGCGACAAACGCCAAGAAAGAAGTTGATGGTCTTGTAGAAGGAAAAGTTTTAGACGAAGCAAATTATCATAAATATTCAATAAAATATGGTGCGGCTTTTGAAGCAGGTATCGGGGGAGAAGTTATTTATGAAATATTAAAGAAAATCAATCTTGAAGATTTAGAAAAGAAAATTGAAGCAGGACTTGAAAAAGCAAATGCTGCTGATACAGAAAAACTAAACAAGAGATTGAGTTTGATAAGATCAATGATTGCTTCTGGTTCAAGACCCGAATGGATGTTTCTTACAAAAATACCAGTTATTCCACCAGCACTTCGTCCTATGGTTCCACTTGATGGAGGAAGATTTGCAACCTCAGATGTAAACGACCTTTATAGAAGAGTCATAAATAGAAACAACAGACTTTTGAAATTGAAAGAAATTTCAGCTCCCGATGTTATTTTGAGAAATGAAAAAAGAATTCTTCAAGAAGCAGTGGATGCTTTGATAGACAATTCAATTAGACATGGAAATGCATTGTTTTCAGCAATGGGTTCTGCTTCAAGCAAGAGACCTCTAAAATCTTTAGCAGACAACCTTAAAGGCAAGAGAGGTTTGTTTAGACAAAATCTTTTGGGTAAGCGTGTGGACTATTCTGGTAGATCAGTTATCGTTGTCGGTCCTGAATTACACTTAAATCAATGCGGACTTCCAAAACACATGGCTCTTGAACTTTTCAGACCATTTATTATTTCCCAACTTTTGAGCAAAGAGCTTGCATACAATATTCGCGGTGCAGGAAGACTTATAGATGACGGCGCTCCTGAAGTATGGGCAATACTTGAAAGTGTAATTGCAGATAAATATGTTCTTCTAAACAGAGCCCCAACTCTTCACAGACTTGGTATTCAAGCATTCAGACCAATACTTATAGAAGGAAACGCTATTCAAGTTCACCCTCTTGTATGTACTGCTTTCAATGCGGACTTTGATGGAGACCAAATGGCTGTCCACGTACCACTCGGAGAAGAAGCACAGAAAGAAGCAATGGAGATTATGGCTTCAGACAAAAACATTTTGAAACCAGGAGATGGAGATCCAACAATCTCATCAAAACTTTTGGACATAGTTCTAGGATGTTATTGGATGACAAAAGTTGTAACCGGAGAAAAAGGGGAGGGTAAATACTTCTCATCAGCAAATGCTGCCATTACTGCACACGATTTCGGTGTTGTTGATTACAGAACAAAAATACACGTGTTGCCTTCAACAAAAGCAAAATATTCTCAATTTGAGGGGAAACTTTTTGAAACAACTGTGGGAAGATTGCTGTTTAACAGCTCATTGCCTGAAGATTATCCATATGTAAATAAGGAAATAGACAACAAGCAACTTAAAAAAATCATAGACGATCTTATTATTCAACACGGTCCAAATAAAATTGCACCAATAATGGATAAAATTAAAAGCTTCGGATTTAAATACGCTACTATTTCTGGAACAACTTGGGGAATAGATGATGTTCAGGTTCCGAAAGAAAAAGAAAATATCATTAAAATTGCAAAACAAAAATCTTTGGAAGTATCCGAGCAATTCAATGAAGGACTTCTTATAGACGAAGAAAGAATAAGAAAAAATGTTGAAATCTGGCAGGGAGCTAAAGGAGAACTTGAAAAACTTATACCTGATTCACTAGATCATAATGGTTCTGTTTTTGATATGTGGAAATCAGGAGCAAGAGGATCTTTGGGTTCACTCGTTCAAATGGCGGGTATGAAAGGTATGATTACAAACACAAAAGGAGAAACTATTGAACATCCAGTTATCAGTTCTGCAAAAGAAGGGCTTACTCCGATTGAATATTTCATTACCACTCACGGTTCAAGAAAAGGTCTTACAGATACTGCTTTGAACACTGCAAAAGCGGGTTATCTTACAAGAAGACTCTTTGATGTCGCCCAAGATATCATTATTAAAGAAGATGATTGTGGAACAAAAGAAACTATAACAATAAGTAAAAATTCAGGAAAAGAAACCGGTTCTTCTATTGCAAAAAATATTAGAGGTAGAGTATTAGCCGAAGATATTGTTGTCAATGGAACAACTATGTACAAAAAAGGAGCTTTACTTACAAAGATTGATGCTCAGAATATAGATAAATTAGAAGTAGAAAATGTAGCAGTTAGATCACCGCTTGTATGTAAAACACTTCACGGTATTTGTTCTAAGTGTTACGGAATGGATTTAGGAAAAGGAACCCTAATAGATGTAGGAGAAGCAGTAGGAACTATTGCAGCTCAAGCTATCGGAGAACCTGGAACACAGCTTACAATGAGAACTTTCCACTCTGGAGGAACAGCTTCAGCAGGTGGAGATATTACACAAGGTTTGCCTCGTGTTGAAGAAATTTTTGAAAAGAGAAGACCAAAAAATCCTGCCGTTATAGCTACAGTAAGTGGTACTGTTTCTTCAGTAAAAGATTTCGGTAAAGAAAAAATTATTACTGTAATTCCTGAATTAGAAGACAAAGGCAAATCAAAGAAATCTGGAGAAATTGAATACGTGTTCAATCCAAAAAGACTTGTTTTTGTAAAACAAGGAGACAAGATTACAAAAGGACAATTACTTACAGATGGTTCTGCCGATATAGATGAAATATTTGAATTTGCAGGAAAAGATAAAGCAATAGAATATATTATTACAGAAGTAAGCAAACCTTATGAACTTCAAGGAGCCGCCGTTGCAAGAAAACACATTGAAATAATCGTTAAACAAATGTTTTCTAAAAAAGTTGTTTCTGATCCAGGATCTTCAGACTTCTGTGTCGGAGATGTCATAGATGAATTAGATTTGAAATTAGAAAATGAAGAAATAAAGACTAAAAAGGGTGAGCCACTAGAGGCAAAATTGCTTGTTATGGGTATTACTGAATCATCACTTTCAAGAAGAAGCTTCCTTTCAGCTGCATCATTCCAACACACAGTAAGAATCCTTATAAACGCAGCCATAAAAGGAACGAGAGACAATCTCATAGGTCTAAAAGAAAATGTTATCATCGGTAGAATAATTCCAGCCGGTACAGGATTTACTGGTAGCAAGAAATTTGAAATGATACAAGAAGTACAAAAACAGTTTGAAGGTTCAGGCGATTCTGAATAAAGATATTAGTTAAAAAATGTCACCACCGACATTTTTGGAAGAATAGGTATAGTTTAGTATTGAAATAATAGTTAATAAATATTTTTATGAACACTAATAGACAAAATGAAAAAAGTCACTTGGTGCTCATAAATTATATTCATTTCATTCATTAATTTATGGCATCTTCCGTAGAACAAATAAAAGAAAGACTAAATATTGAGGAAGTTGTAGGCTCTTATATTAAATTAGAAAGAGCCGGCAACAGCCTAAAAGCAAAGTGTCCTTTTCATAATGAAAAGACGCCATCTTTCTTTGTATCTCCAGAAAGAGGAAGCTATTATTGTTTTGGATGCGGAGCAAAAGGCGACATATTTACTTTTGTACAAGAATTTGAAGGAATTGATTTTCTAGGTTCATTAAAAATACTCGCTGACAAAGCGGGTGTCACTCTTGAACATTTTTCATCTAAACTTACTGACAAAAAAGAAAGACTGTACCAGCTTTTAGAAGTTGCGACATTCTTTTTACAAAGAAATCTAGAATCAGAAGAAATTCCTTTAAATTATTTAAAGAAAAGAGGTCTTAATGACGAAACAATAAAAAATTGGAAAATTGGCTATGTAAGAGACGAATGGAGATCTATTTCAGATTATTTAAAATCAAAAAGTTTTACAGATGAAGAGATAGAACGCGCTGGAATATCAAAAACAGAAGGTAAAAATACTTATGATAGATTCCGCGGAAGAATAATGTTTCCGATCTTTGATTCTGCAGGACGAGTTATTGCATATTCTGGAAGAATACTTCATGACGATGGCCAATCTGCAAAATATTTGAATTCTCCTCAGACCGAACTTTTTGATAAATCAAAAGTACTTTATGGATTTGACCGTGCAAAACAATCTATCCGAAAGTTTGATTTTTCTATTCTTGTAGAAGGACAAATGGATTTGCTTATGGCCCATCAAGCGGGCTTTACAAATACTGTAGCTTCAAGCGGGACCGCGCTTACGCCTGAACATTTAGCACTTCTAAAAAGAATTTCCAATAAAATAATAATGTCATTTGATTCAGACAATGCTGGGGCAAAGGCAGCTGAAAGAGGGTGGGCACTAGCACTTTCTTGTGGAATGGATGTAAAAATAGCCGAAATACCAAAAGGATTTGATCCTGCCGACCTTATACTCAAAGACAAAGAACAATTCAAAAATGTGCTAAAAAATTCAATATTTTTAATTGATTTCTTACTCAATAGAGCTCAATCAGAAATACAAGACAAAAAGAAACTTTGGGAAAATATAAAAACCAAGATTTTACCTTACGTTTATCTGCTTGATGGAAACACAGAAAGAAGCCGTTATGTGAAAAAAATATCTGATATGATAGATATAAAAGAAGATTTTATTTGGGATGATTTGAAAAAAGTAAAACTTGATGAAGAATTTCAATCTCAAAACCAAACTGAAAATAAAACAATAGATAAAGAAATAAGCCAGGAAATATTGAAAAAGGGTTCTGTAGAAAGAAGCCTCGCAGGCATTATCACCAAACAAGAGAGTGGAAAGATGAATACTTCGCACATACGAGAGAAAATAAAAAAAATAATCGGTGAAGAAAAATATCAAAAGTTTGAGGAAGAATACAAAAATCAAATAAACGAACTGGCTTTTGAAGCAGAAGGATACTACGCAAATATAGATGAAAACAAATTACATAAAGAAACCGACTATCTCATTTTAGCTTTACGAGAAGAATACTTTAAAAAAGAACTTGAAAAACTTTTAACAAACCTGAAAAAAGCTGAAAAAGAAAAGACGGAAGATGCAATAAGCTCAATATCAATAAGGTTAAAAGAAATAATGCAAAAATTAAGCGAGATTAAAAATGAGAAACATAATTTTTATAAGAAATAACTTAGCAAAATCAAAAATGAAAAATAAAAAAAATAAAAAAGTTTCAAAAAGCAAGAAACTTAAAAAAGCTAAGAAAATTGTTAAAAAAATAAAAACTGTCAAAACAAAGCCGGTAAAAATTACTTTGAAGCAAAAAGAACTAAATTCAAAAGCAGACAAGCTTATCACAAAAGGAAGAGAAAGAGGCTTCATCACTTATGATGAAATACTGAAAGAATTCCCAAAGATTGAGGATGATGTAATATTCCTAGATGACCTATATAATAAGCTTGTTGTAGCCGGAATTGACGTTCTAGAAGGGGGTGGAATGCTTGAAGTAGATGAGGAACAAATCAAGAAATATGCTACTTACGGCACTCGTTCTGCAGATGCTGGATATGACTCAATTCAGATATATTTGAAGGAAATCGGACAATATCCGCTCATTAGTGCTTCGATGGAAAAGGATTTGGCTAGAAAGATTCAAGCCGGAGATAATGAAGCAAAAAATCTTCTTGCAAAAGCAAACTTGAGACTTGTTGTATCTATCGCAAAGAAATATGTTGGACGTTCTGCTGACCTTACGCTTTTGGACTTAATTCAAGAAGGAAACTTGGGTCTCTTTAAAGCTGTAGATAAATTTGATTGGACCAAAGGTTTTAAATTCTCAACTTATGCAACTTGGTGGATTCGCCAAGCTATCACAAGAGCTCTTGCAGACCAATCAAGAACAATTCGTGTTCCTGTGCACATGGTTGAAACAATTGCAAAATATAAACAAGTTTATAGAAGACTTTCACAAGACTTAGGTAGAGAACCATTATCAGAAGAAATCGCAACAGAAATGGGTCTTGAAGTAGAAAAGGTCTACATGATTGAAAAAATTGATCAAGATACAGTTTCTCTAGAAGCTCCAGTTGGAGAAGAAGATGATGGAAAATCAACTCTAGGAGATTTCGTTGCTGATGATAAAATACTTTCTCCAGACCAAGAATCTTCAAGAAGAATTCTTTCAGACCAAGTAAAAGAAATATTGAATGACCTTTCACTTAAAGAAAAGAAAATTCTTGAAATGAGACACGGACTAAACGACGGAGTCACTCACACACTTGAAGAGGTAGGACTTGAGTTTGGCGTTACAAGAGAAAGAATTAGGCAAATTGAAGCAAAAGCTCATGAGAAAATAAGACAGCATGAGAAGATAAATAGATTACAGAGCTATTAAAATTAATAAAATAATATTATGGAAAATTCTGTCATAAAAATTTTAATACCAAAAGACGATCCAAATGGTCTAAGAATTGTTACATTAAACGGCTGGATTGGTAAGGCGTTTATGATTCCACGCACTGATTTAAATGATATAAAAAAATTTCCTGAAGCATCTTTACCTGCAGTATATTTTTTATTTGGAGAATCAAAAGACATTAAACCAATAGTATATATAGGTCAAACAGATAACTTTTTCAGGAGAATAAATCAACAAAATACAGACAAAAATGATGATGATTGGAATTTTGCTATTGTATTTACAGGTGAATCTGAAATTGATGTTCAATATCTAGAAAAAAAATGTATTGAAGAAGTAAAAAATGCTAATAGATATAAACTTACAAATAAAGCCGGCTCACCTGGAAGAAACATCTCACCCATTGAGAAAGTTGTAAATGATGCCTTTTTTGTAAAGGTTAAATTTATTACCTCTTTATTAAATTTTCCAATTTTTCTTGGAAAACCAACGGAAAAACAAACAAAAAATGAGAATGTTTATGTACTAGAAGATTTTAAAAATAAAGATGCTTATGGGCGCGGTACAATATTACCAAATCAGGAATTTGTTGTTTTTTCTGGATCAAGAGCAAGGGTAGAAGAAAAAGAAGGTTTTAAAAAACATGTAAAAAGTAGCGTTATCTTAAGAAAAAAATTGGAAATTGAAGGTATTTATAAAAAAGAATCCAATAATAAGTCATTTATTTTTATAAAAGACTATATTTTTTCAAGTCCGAGTGCTGCGGCAGATGTGATAATGGGGCGTGCATGCAACGGATGGACTGGATGGAAAGATGATTTAGGGAATACATTAGATAAAAACATAAGACGAAAAAATTAATGCAAAAACTCATTTCAAAAACAGATTACATGGTATGGCGAGATTGCCAACACAATGCGTGGATGAAAAAATGGAAACCAGATATTTACTTTGCATTACCACCGTCTGATTTTGATAAAAATTTAATTGAAACCGGAAATCAAGTTGAGGAAAAAGCCAGAGAATTTTTTGGTAATGGAATACTTATTGAAGGTAGAGATAAACAATCAATAGAAAAAACAAAAGAACTATTAAATAAAAAAACAAAAATGCTTTTCCAAGCATGTTTTTCTGATGGAACGTTATTTGCTGCTGTAGACATCCTAAAACAGGGTAAAGATGATGAATTATATATTTATGAGGTAAAAGCCTCTAGCGCCTCAAAACAAGACCAAGAATATGATGAAAACGAGGTGGGTGAGTCAAATGAAGGAGATACCATTGTAGATTTTATGGATCTTAAAGCAGTTGAAAAATATAAAAAGAAATTACTAAAGGATCCACATTTATATGACGTAGCTTTTCAAGTCTACTTGGCAAGAAAAGTAGGCTATAAAGTTGCCGGTGCTTTTATTGTAAGATTGAACAAAGGATATGTTCGTGGCGAAAGTTTAAATCTTAATAAGCTTTTCATTCAAGAAGAAGTGTTAAGATTTGTAGATGAGATTTTACCAGATATTGAAACAGATATAAAAGAGATGATAAAAAAACTTTCTTCATCTGATAAACCTACAGGCCCATGTTCTTGTATTTATAAAAGTAAAACTAATCATTGTACAACTTTTAAATATCACAATGAGGCTATTATCGGCAAAAAAACAGTTGATTATAGTGTTCACAGTTTAACTCGTATTAGAGTTCAAAAAATCAAGGAATTAATTGATAGAAAAATATACGATATTTTAGAAATTCCTGATGACGTAGAATTTAGTGAAAAGATAAGTAAGCAGATTAGAGTACACAAAAGAAATAAAGCGGAAATAAATTATGAAGCAATTAAAAAAGAATTCGAGAAATTAAATTTTCCATTGTACTTTCTTGATTATGAAGCTTTTAATCCAGCGATACCAAGGTTCGTTGGCTATAAACCATACCAGCAAATACCATTTCAGTTTTCTCTCCATATACTGACAAAAGAAGCAGCAGAAAATGGGTCTGAACCAGAAAAAGCTGAACCATTTTTTTATGATGGACAAGATGATCCATCTCCTATGTTTGTAGAACATCTTAAAAAACACATTGGTAAAATTGGAAGTATAATAGTGTGGAATAAAACTTTTGAGGAATCACATGTTAATAAACATCTTGCGATTAGATTGCCAGAATATACAGATTTTCTAAATAGCGTTAATGCAAGAATTTTTGATTTAATGACAATTTTTTCTAAACAATTACATATACACCAAGATTTTCACGGCAGTGCTTCAATAAAGAAAGTATTGCCTGTATTAGTACCTGAACTTTCTTATAAAGAACTAGACGTAGGAAATGGGTCAGAAGCAATGAATACTTGGAATAAAATGGTCTCTGGGGAAATGTCAGAAATCGAAAAAAGAGAAGCAAGAAAAGCAATGCTTGAATATTGTAACCTTGATACTTATGCGATGTATGCAATTTGGAAAAAACTTAATGAAATAATATAAATATGAAATTATTATTTTTCGATTTAGAAACAGCCGGATTGAGTCCAACTGAAAATGGAATACACCAAATATCTGGTTGTATTGAAATTGATGGTGTAGAAAAGGAATGTTTTGACTTTAAAGTTGCTCCAAATCCATCTTTAAAAATTTCTGATGAAGCACTTAGAGTATCAAATAAAACTAGGGAAGAAGTGGTGGCCTATCCACCAATGGATGTTGTTTATAAGCAATTTATTACATTGCTTTCTAAATATGTAGATAAATTTGATAAAAAAGATAAATTTTTTCTCGTTGGTTATAACAACGCTTCTTTTGATAATCAATTCTTGCGTGAATGGTTTAGCCAAAACGGCGATAAATATTATGGTTCGTGGTTTTGGCCAAATACTTTAGATGTCTATATCCTTGCAACACAAAAATTTCTAAACAAAAGATGCGAGTTGATTGATTTTAAATTAAAAACAGTAAGTAAATGCGCTGGTATAGAAGTTGATGAGTCAAGATTACACGATGCAATTTATGATATAGAGCTTACACGAAATTTATATAAGATAGTTACATTATAATAGCGAAAGTGCTTAAATAAAGAAAAAAATAAAGTTTACTATGTTATAAAAAGGGAGACATTTATGTCTCCCTTTTATTATTAATATATTATTTTATAATTGCATCTATTACTGTCTTCATTATCTCTAGTGGAAGTGCACCGCTCAAAACTATTTCTTTTTTAGTAGAAGAAATTATTATATTATCTTCCAGACCGTTTTGTGATATATAAGATTTTATTGTCATTTCTGCATCGTCAGATAATGTATTTTTTAATATCATCACATTATAAGGCGTTCCTCGTGCGCCAGCAGCCACACCATCCTGGAAATCAGCTTCCACAGTATCTGCATATTTTCCACTAGATAAACATGTGTTGAACTTTGTAACGTCAACGCCAGCCGTTTTTGCAAATATTGGAAGCTGAGCAGGATCAAGAGCATTATTGCCTGGAGTATTTTTATAAATTGTATCTAACATTTTCCAAAAAGCTGTGTTGCCACCGAGTTCATTTACACATTCTGTTGCCTCAGCTTCTTTTCTAGATTTTGAGTGAATTCTATCAAGTGGAAAATGTCTGTAAACCCAAGCAACTTTTCCATCTTTTCCATAAGTATCCATCACAGTATTCATTGTTACATCAAACATTTTACAATAAGGACATTCTGTATCAGAAAATTCTACTATTATTACTGGGGCATCTGGATTACCAAGAATATGATCCGCCTTTGATACAGCCTTTATGTCTACAATAGTGCCTTGAACTTCATTTTGTATGGGGTTAGGATTATTACTTTTATTAGAAAAATATATTCCAGCAGCTATTATAAAACCGGCGAGTAAGATTGAAGCGGGAATTATTAAATTATTTTTTTGTCCTTCCATTTTGGATATGATTTTGATTAACTAATAAATTATGTAATAATTATAACATATCAATTTAAATAATTCATGATGAACACTTTTGATGCAATAATCTTAGGAATTATACAAGGTCTAGCAGAATTTTTACCAATTTCTTCTTCAGGACATCTTATCATTGC
>Ga0172381_10007125_pt1 | contig 11102 bp, 11 predicted proteins | sample Leawel6488metaG_FD_119754 | JGI IMG/M metagenome (GOLD analysis project Ga0172381, IMG submission 119754) | Leachate microbial communities from a municipal landfill in Southern Ontario, Canada - Leachate well 64-88 metaG | ecosystem: Engineered > Solid waste > Landfill > Unclassified | place... | reverse complement strand
TTGTCTCTCAGCCAACTTGATTGTGAAATTCTTTGAGATACCGAACCAATTGATTTTCTTCCCGCAAAACCAGCTCCGGACAACATTCCCCCGCTAATTTGGCTAAACCCAGCTGTCTTGCTTGCCATTTGTTTGGAAATCACCAGCGCGGCGATAGAAAAGCCAATGATTAAAACATAATTAACAATAATAGCCATGGCACTACTTGGTTTGCTGAATATATCTGTCATATCGCTTGTTTGTTGTACGCCTCCTGCTTTTAATACTGGTAAGAGTGAAGTGCCAAGCTTAAAAACTATCCAAGTTAGGGCAAAATAAAGGGGAGCAAAAAATGATTGGTCTACTAAAGCTTCCCACCATTTTTTAAATTGACCACTGGCTCCTGGAATAATGTAAGCAATTAAGGCTAAAGGAGAAATAATCATTAGAAAAATGAGAATAATAAAACGGGCGGCAAACATTACGCCGGCAATTAGAAGTACGACAGCAACAATTAACATAAATACCGAACTCATCACGCCGACTGCCAGCAGTTTACTCGGTTCTTTTAGCAGGGCCTGGTTATTTAATATTTTACTGCTATAGAGTGTTTGCACTCCCAACATATTCATATATCCGCCTGAAATACCTTTGAAAGAAGTTGTTTCGCCAACAGTTGAACTATTCTCCAATTTGGTACTGGATGTTATTGATTTGTAAAATCCGACAGCAACTATGTTTGATGCATCAATAACTACTTTTGAAAAAAACAAACTGAAGTTTATGAGCAAAGCTACGATTATTATATTTTTTATAGTATTGCCAAAATTGCCAAAATTGGCATCAAACATCATCTTGAATGCCGCAAAAAGAAGAACAAATATGAAGCACATATTTGCAATATCTCGCAATGTCGCCCAAGCCGTGGTGATTGATCCTCCTATCCCCGCAGAATCACCGATATTCGTTGCCATTTTTATAATGGAGAAATCAACTATCCAATCAAACAATAAACCTGAAAGTACTAAAATAAGAGAGGACAAACCCATTAGTAACTGGCTAATACCTTTTGCAAATTGAGCAAATATCCACCCTGCGGCAGAAAAACCCACTAAATCTTTTCCCGCGTTTGCAACTCCCATAGTTGAATTGACCATTTCTGCTGCTCCCGTTATTATCGCTCCTGTTACTGGATTGGGAGTTTCCGCACCAAAAACAACAGACGGAACAAAAACTCCCGCTAAAACGATTGCCAATATTCCGAATGTAAGAATTTTTTTGGTCATTTATGTTTCTGCCTCAAACACGGACTTCATTTTGGTGTTAAGGCCGCGAACATTCTTTTATCTTAAACACGAATAAGGGTCGGTTTGACATGATGCGGTACATTCCACTTGGACAGATAAAGGGTAGCCATTTTCTATGAGCCAGTTTAAGTTCATGTATCCGCAATTTTGTGCTTCCATGTATGTCGCGCCGAAAGAAGAATCATTCGGCAATGGCACATCAAGTATTGAAGTGTCTTGAGTGTTTCCGAAATAATCCACTAACGAATTGTTGTTTAACAATTGGCTTGTAAATGATTGGCTATCGTTTGAATCTGAACCGCTTAATCCTCTTAAACCACTACCTATACCGCCGACCACATGATTGATAAGCTGGTTCAGAAGAGCACTCACGATTTCATTTATTTCGTCTGCCGCCGCGAGTTTATTGTTTCCAGTATTCAAAACATTATTCAATTGGTCAGATATAACCGAACCGGGAGTCAATGTTTCCTTATCGGCTTCAGCGCAATCGTAATCAGCACAATTTCCAGAAGCATCAACACCCATACAAATCTTTGTTGCATTCTCCTTGCATTTCTTATAGGACAAGAACCCTTTACCTTGAAGAAGATCTTTGTCTGCCAAATCTTTTTCACTGGCGATTTGTTCAAACATTTCACTTTCCGCCTGTAAATAAGCTCCTATTGGATTCATATGTTGATTCTGGGTTATTTCAAAGAAACTGTCCCAGCCACCATTTGAAAAATCATCCATAAAATCTTCTATATTCCTTCCGACTTCTGTCAAAGTGCATTGCCAGACTCTTTCATTAAGATAGTTTTGAGCCAGAGCCAGTCGTATTTTTGCGCTAATTGGTCCGCAGAGGAAATTTAAATTTGGATTGCTGAATATATATTGGCCGGCAATTTTATCGCCAATATCAGTAAAGTAGGCTGATGGATTGGTTACAAATGCCGGACTGCCATCAAATCCGGAATTAATCCAATTAACCGTGCTAGCAGCCATACGTTCTATGACAACATTTACCAATGTCCATGCGACGGCATCAAGTCCGTAGTCTTTTGTTTGACCTGCAACATTCGGTACAAAATTACCCGGGTCCCAAACAACAAACTGAGCTTTTGCTGATACTGCAAAAATCGGAGAAAAAGAAGCCAGCAAAACAGCAAAAACAACAACTGTAGCAACTGTTTTTCTCTTTTTTATAGTTCTTTGTATTCGCATAATTTTCACATTAATTATATTCCGTAAAGCAGGTAATAACCACCGCTGTCTTGTTTATAAACAATGTTATTTTGGCTTATAAATACGACTGTCGCTTTTATTGCCTGTGTAAAAATAGTTACGCCATCAGTGTACAGTTGCATAGCTTGCAAGCCCTTTACTGGGTCACTAAAAACAGCCTTAATTTCCGTAAGCGCTAGGGCCATTCCTTTTGCCCCGTTCACTAAATCCAAATGGGCTTTAACAAAGGTTTGAGGCACAGGCATTTTAATGAGTTCATCAGCAATTTTTTCATAAACGGCGATAACGGCATCCAGCTCGTTTATTTTTGATATATCTCTGGAATTTACGGCGGCACTTATTATTTCCCGTTCATCTATTATTTCTTTGGGCCTATTTTTTTTCAAAATATTTCCCAGGTTTTCTCCATAATCTGTGACTGATTTCTTACCGTTATCAACAATAATATTTAATTGAGTTGTCCTGATTACTTGGTTGTCTGTCTTGTTTAAATAATCTACTGTCTGATCTATTAGTTTTTGGGCTGATTCTTGATCTAATTTGCCGCTTTGTTTAAGGGCCAAATAATTTGTCATCAAGGTTTTTGAAACTATATCAGTGGTGGTTTCTGGGGTTGTGGTGCTTTCTTCTGTTTGGATTAGTGTCGCATCTACACCTACTCTGCCAAGCTCATTTTGCCAGTTTGGGTTTTCTGGTATTGATATTTTTTCTCCGATTACCAAATTACTGGCGTAATTTATGGCCGAACTCGCTTTATCTCTGCCAAAAGCAATGATAATAGCTGCCACCAAGGCGGCCGCTAATATAAAAACACTCAAGACTCTTTTGCTTGGTAACATATACACTTTATTATACAAGTTTAAAGCCCAAAAATCAGAATTTATAGGGGAAAACTAATCCAAATTTTTAAGGGAGTGCAAAACCTTGTAATTTCCTTTCCTAAATTCTTTTTGCTCCCTTTTTAATTCTTGAGCCAGTCTTTGAGTATTCCACATACGCAAAAGATGCCTGAAGAATTCGCTTTTAGAGGCAAATTTACCTTTTTTTATTTCTATATTCACATCCCTTACCATTTCGGTGGGCATTGATATGTTGATTACATCTCTCATATATTTATTATTTTATATTAATATTTCTAATAACCAATCTGTAACACAAAATATTACACTATATGGAAACAATTTGCAAACAATATCGCATAGGACAATACGTAAGCTGTTTTTTTACACCAACTCTTTTGTCAGACAAATCCAACCTTCCACTTTCAAATTTTCTGCCCGCGCTTTTTCCGGAATGCCGCATTTTTCGAAAATATCTTTATTTGCTCCCAGATTTTTGATAAGAAGTTTTCTTTTGTGAGCGAATCCCATTTTTAATAGTCCAAAAAATTTTTGTTCTAGCATCCGCTCAGCAAAAAAGTTCTCTGAGGAAAGTCTGGCCGAGCGAAGCGAGGGAGTCCGAGGACTTTCGGAAGAGAAGCTTTTTTGCTGAGCAGCGAATTTTACTTTGTTGATGTTTCTCACGGCAATAATAGCCGAATCAACTTTTGGTTTTGGATAAAAACTGCCTGCTTTTATTATTCCGCCATATTCCGGCCTACCATAAGCTTTTATGGAAATGCTCAAAATGCTTTCTTTTTTATCCCGCGAAGCCTTGGCGAAGTGGGAGCCGCCCATAATTCTTTCGGCCACTTCTTTTTGAACTACGAAAGTGATTGATTTGGGCGGATTTTCCGATTCCAAAAATTTTTTAAATAATGCGCCGGTTATGTAATACGGGATATTACCAACTAATGCATAATTCTTAATTCTTAATTCATAATTCAAAATATCCTCATTAATTATTTCTAATTTGTTGTTTGAAATTTCATTTTTAAATTTTTCTTTCAGAAACCCCGCCAATTTCCCATCCTTTTCAATAGCGATAACCTTCCCGACTCTTTCCAAAAGCAATTCTGTTAAAGTTCCATCTCCTGGCCCCACTTCCACCACCGTATCTTCTTTCCCGATTTGCGCAAAATCAGCGATCTTTTTTAAGATTTTCGGGTCTCTCAAAAAATTTTGTCCCAGGCTTCGCTTAGCGATGAATGATTTTTTTATTTGCATTTTTTATTAAAATTCTATGTGTAATAGCGGCTTTCTTTTGGGTGTATAATCCAAAAATTCTCTTTCCAAGTATTCGTCTGGAATCTCCAAAATAAATTCGGAGGGAATATTTACTCCTCGGTTGCCGAAAATGGTGCGGGTTTGAGCGTAAGAAAGAAAAAGTTTTTTCTTGGCGCGGGTAACCGCTACATAAAAAAGCCGCCTTTCTTCTTCCGCATCTTCCTCGCTCAAATTATCGTCTCTTTCGTGAGGGAAAAGTCCTTCTTCAAGTCCGGTCACAAAAATATAAGAAAATTCAAGGCCTTTGCTGGCATGAACCGTCATTAATCTTACTCCGTCTTTCTCTTTCTTATCACTATCTTGGTCTGAAGCCAGTGATGTGTCTTCCAATAATTTCTCCACGCCCTCTTCTGGTTTTAATTTATCATATCTGGAAGCCAAAACGGCCAGCTCTTTTATATTTTCTATTCTTTCTGCTCCCTCTTCCGTCTTCTCCAAATTTTTATTCAAACCTGCTTCTTCGGCAATAAACAAAATAGTTTTTGAAGGCGGATTTTGCAAAGCGAAATCTTTAATTTTTCTTAAAAGGTTTCTGAATGAATTCATTTTAATTTTCATTCCCGCCGGCAACAATTCTTCTTTTCCTTCAACAATTTTTAAAAGAGTCGTCTTTCCGATTCCTCTTGGTGGTACGTTTATAATCCTTTTTAAATCAGAAATACTTTCCGGGTTTAAGCAGAATCTCAAAAAGGCCAGAATATCTTTTACTTCTTTTCTTTCAAAAAATCTGGTGCCTAAAACTTGATAAGGTATATTATTCCCTAAAAATTCTTCCTCCAAAACGCGGGATTGAAAATTAGCCCTATACAGCACGGCTATTTCGGAAAGAGCCACGCCGTCTTTCTGCAGATCTTTCACTTTTTCAACCACAAACTGAGCCTCATGATTTTCGGTCAAGGCTTCAAATATGCCCACTTTCTCCCCCACTGCGTTTCTGGTCACCAAAATTTTTTCTTTTCTAAATTTATTTTTCTCAATAATTCTGTTGGCCACTTCCAGTATGGTTTTGGTGGAACGATAATTTTCTTCCAAAACCACCAATTTGGCATTTTTATAATCCTTTTCAAAATTCAAAATATTTTTTATATTGGCCCCTCTCCAACTGTAAATGTTCTGATCTATGTCCCCTACCACACAGATATTTTGATGCTCTCTGGCAATAGCTTCGATAATCTGGTATTGCACTTTATTTGTATCCTGGTATTCATCAATGTGAATATATTTCCACCTGTCGCTATAAATTTTTCTAATCTCTTCTTTCTGTAAGAGTCTGGCGGCGACTGACAAGAGATCGTCAAAGTCCAAAGCGTTTTCTTTTTTCAAAATTATTTCATAATCCTGCCAAACTTTTGCTACAATACCTCCGAAATATTCACTGCCAGACATTTCAAAATATTCCCCCGAAGATACAAAATTACCTTTCTCACGAGAAATGATTGAAAGGATTTTGCCTGGGTCAAATTGTTTTGGATCATAGCCATTTTTTTGAAGAGCTCCTTTGACCGCTCTTTTGGAATCTTCCTTATCATAAATGCTGAAATGTTTTTTGGCTCCGGCCTCTCTGAAATTTTCTTTGATGATGAAAGCGCCAAGTCCGTGAAAAGTGGAGACAAAAGGCTCACTCTCCATTTCAACCGGTCTATTAAGCTCTAAGCTCTCAGCTAAAAGCTTTTCAATCCTCTCTCCCATCTCTTTAGCCGCTTTGTTTGTAAAAGTAACGGCCAAAATATTTTCGGCTGCGATGCCTTTTTTAATTAGGTTTAGTATTCTATATGTAATTGTTTTGGTTTTTCCCGCTCCCGCTCCTGCCAGCACCAACAAAGGTCCCTCAGTTGTCTCTACCGCTTTTTTCTGTGCCGCGTTCAATTCAAAAGAATTATTTTTTTCGTTCATTTACTTATCTTAACAGAAAATTTTTTATTCCACTTTTTATTCACATATTCAATTGACCGGACAGGCTAATCTGATACAATTTTAAGTGTGTTCGTGGTTCGCCGAAACTCGGTAGAATGGCTCAATTAAGCCATTTTTTGCGGAAAATCCTGAATTATCATTAACCCTAGGCTTATTTTAACTATTTCTGATGACCCCGATTTGAAAAAGCGTTATTTTCTAACAAAAATCGGGCGAAATATCGTTTTTCAATTATTGCTTAAACCCAAGAGGCTATTGCTAGTGTTTCTTATTTTACTGTTGCCAATATCGGTATCGGCTGGTCCAATAGGAGATTTTTTAAGTGGCATTTTTAAAAATTCAAGCGAAAAAAATTTACTGACAAGCAAAAATATTCAAAATATGGCTCTCCTGATGGCGGTAGCTACTCCGCTTACCGACGATCAAGCCTCTGGTACTCCGACAGTGGAAGGAAATGCTTTGGTTTCCAGTGTCAGTTCTTCCGGAACGATTTTAGACTCCTTGGCCAATAAACCGACTAGCGACCAAATCAGCGTTTATGTGGTGCGTGAAGGCGATACTCTTTCCCAGATAGCTGAGATGTTTAATGTGACCGTTAATACCATGAAGTGGGGCAACGATCTTTCGTCAAATACCCTTAAAGAAGGCCAAACTTTGGTCATTCTTCCCATTTCCGGAGTGAAACATATAGTTGCTAAGGGAGACACGCTCGCTTCCATAGCTAAAAAATATAAGGGTGATATAGACGAAATTATAGCTTACAACAATCTTCAAAAAGACAGTTCTTTGGTTTCCGGTTCAGTCGTTATTATCCCCGACGGTGAAGTTCTTGCGCCGTCTTCGGTTGCAAGATCTTCTGGTTCCTCTGGCCTCAAGGAATATGCCGGTTATTATTTGAGACCTATTGTCGGTGGCAGAAAAACACAGGGTATTCATGGATACAATGGTGTTGACTTGGCTTCTCCGATTGGCACTCCAATACTGGCTGCCGCCGACGGAGAAGTTATCATAAGCAGATTTGGCGGCTGGAACGGAGGTTATGGTAATTATATTGTTATCAGGCATTCAAACGGCACTCAAACTCTTTATGCCCATACCAGCAGAAACAATGTGTCGGCCGGGGATACTGTAAAACAAGGAGATGTTATCGGTTTGGTCGGCACTTCCGGAAAATCTACCGGCCCCCATCTTCACTTTGAAATCCGTGGTGCTAAAAATCCATTTTAGTGCTATACTTTAAGTGTTAGAAATAATTCATAATTTTTGGCTTTCAAACACAGAATTAACAATTTTATCAGGGCGGAAAACGTTCGCCTTATAGGCCCGAAGGGAGAAAACTTTGGTGTGATAGAAACTAAAGATGCTCTGGCAAAAGCCCAAGGATTCGGGCTTGATTTGGTGGAAATATCGCCAAATGCTGTTCCACCTATCGCCAAAATTGTGGATTATGGAAAGTTTTTATATTCCGAGAACAAAAAACAGAAAATCATAAAAGCCAAAACCCGCACTGTTGAGGTAAAAAGCCTGCAAATAAAGGTAGGAACCGGAGAACACGATTTAAATCTAAAAGCCAAAAAAGCGTCGGAATGGCTAAAAGAAGGTCATCGGGTGAAAATTGATCTGTTTTTACCCGGCAGGGCTAAATATATGAATGAAACTTTTCTGAAAGAGAGAATGGAGAGAGTTTTTAAGCTGATTCCGGAAAATTTTAAAATAGCCGAAGAACCAAAAAAAAGCCCCAAAGGCTTGACAGCCATCATAGAACGTGCAAAATAAACAAGTCATGAAGACAAATAAATCTTATTTAAAGCGCATTAGAGTGACCAAGAACGGCAAATTAGTGACCAGGAAGATTGGTCAGAATCATTTTAATGTTAAAAACAGAACCAATTCTACGCTTAAAAAGCGCCGTCCGGTTTTGATTAATATGACAAATAAAAATCGCGGAAGGTATCTGAACAATGCTTAAATTATAATCAATAATAATAATAACCCCTTTCCATTCCCTTCCCCTTAATTTAAGGGGAAGGGTCAGGGATAGGGTTAGAACAAAAAATATGTCACGAGTAAAAAAAGGAGTAAACGCGCTCAAAACACGCAGAAATATATTAAGTCAGGTTAAAGGCTATCGCTTTGGCAGGTCAAAGAAAGAAAAACAGGCTTATGAGGCCATTGCTCATGCCGGCACTTATGCTTTTGCTCACCGCAGAGACAAAAAGGGCGATTTTCGCCGATTATGGAATGTTCGCCTAAACTCTGTCTTGCATGAAAACGGGCTCTCTTACAGTAAATTTATAGATTCTCTCAAAAAGAAAAATATAGCTCTAAATCGCAAAATGCTCTCCGAAATCGCCGCTTCAAAACCGGATACTTTCAAAAGACTGGTTGTCAGGGTCTAAAAAGTATCAAACAGCACATATCCACAGCCTTATCGTCAAGGTATTGCCAAAAAAGCTTTTAAATATATACTTTAGCTGTGGAGGAAAAAGTGCCCGCCTTCGCTCCCGTGGAGCTTTGGCGAGGCGAGGGAGGGTCGAATTATAAAATTTCTAAATTTTAAAAAAATGAACAAAGCAGATTTAGCTGATGCCGTACATGCAAAGCTTGGCGGCACCAAAGTTCAAGCCGAAGAAGTAGTTGAAACCATCATAGACGAGATAGTCAGCTCTCTTAAAAAAGGAGGCGAGGTATCAATAGCTGGATTGGGTATATTCTCAACCAAACAAAGAGCCGCCAGAGTGGCCAGAAACCCTCGCACCGGCGCTTCGGTGAATGTTCCTGCTATGAAAGTGCCTAAGTTCCGCGCCGCCAAAGCTTTGAAAGACGCAGTCAAGTAGCTTAAGGTCTAGAGTAAAAAATTTGTTCCTACTTATCAAAAATCCCCTTCCGGGGATTTTTGATTTGCACGGTTTACACTGAACTTGTCGAAATGTGCCACTGGCAGGAATCGGACCTGCATCTAGACGTTAGGAGTGTCTTGTTCTATCCATTGAACTACAGCAGCATTGTTTAGATACTATCATAAAATATGCTAATATAGCTCGTATTGCGGGTATGGTTTAGTGGCAGAACGCGAACCTTCCAAGTTCGTCGCGCCGGTTCGATTCCGGCTACCCGCACCAATCCAAATTTAATTTCTCACGGAAATTTTCACCACTTCATCAAAATAATCTTCTTTTGAAATTTTATTTTTTTGCTCTTTTCCGCATTTTTGGCATTTGTGAACTATTGACCACTCTCCCCCGCTCTCTTTTGCTGAGATAGGCTTCATTAGGCCACCGCAGTTTTCAGCTCTGTCGCCTGGGAAAATATCAACATGTTTTGAATACAGACACTTCGGGCAATGGTTTGTAAACCCATCCCCTTTCACCTCCGCTCTGCAGTTCTCGCATACAAAATCCTCTATTTTTCTTTTAAATTTTGAAGACATATTTGTCCCACTTCGCTGAAGCCGCAAGGTATTATATCGGGCCAGGCAGAATCGAACTGCCGCCGCACCCACCCCATGGGCGTAGACTGCCACTATCCGATGGCCCGCCTTAACTGGTCGGAGTGCCGAGAATCGAACTCGGACCTTATGCTCCCAAAGCATATATACTACCACTATACTACACTCCGTCTTCGCCTCGCTAAAGCTCGGCTACGACGTGACGAAGTCCGTCGGAGACGAGCGAAAGCTGGTTTCGCTCTAACCAATATAGACTATCATAAAATAAGGTTTTCTATAAATTTTACTTTAGCCACTCGCTTTTCCTGATCTAGAAATACGCAAATTAAATCAAATTGCCATTCAGGTTCTGAATTTTTGCTTTGCCCCGCCGAAGCTTTACGCGAAGGAGGGTATTTCTCCAACAAATAAGTCTGGAGGGCTCTCTGTAGCCTCTTTAGTTTCCATGGATGCATATTATCCTCGGGTCTGTAATTGTTTATTTCCTGCTCAAAATGGTCGCCAAAGCTTCTGCGGCTAACGGTCTTAACTTCTACAAAATGAATAACTTTGTCTTTTTCCGCCACTATATCAATCTCTCCCCATTTCTTACTGTAGTTTCGGCAAATCACATCAAAACCTTTTTTTATAATGAAATTCACGGCAATATTCTCCCCTATTTTTCCCGTTTCGTTATGTTTTGCCATTAAAAATCTAAAAAAAGTGTCTTTTGATTATCTCCTTATTTAGAGCCATATTTTAATTTTGATGACCTTGACTTATACACTCTGTCCCCAATGTTATCCACAGATTTGTTGAAAAATAACGCCAACTACACCACAAAGACATTTTAACATTTTTAAGACATTTTCATACAGCGAGGATTTTGTTTATAAAATTATTTATGTTAAATTTGTAGTGTTGCGGGCGTAGTTTAGCGGTAGAACATTTGGTTGCCAATCAAATAGTGGGAGTTCGACTCTCCCCGCCCGCACCGTTTATTTGTGTTATTATTCTCTCATGCACCCGTAGTGAAATGGATATCACGACGCGCTTCGGACGCGTTATTGTGGGTTCGAGTCC
>Ga0172381_10007124_pt1 | contig 11102 bp, 14 predicted proteins | sample Leawel6488metaG_FD_119754 | JGI IMG/M metagenome (GOLD analysis project Ga0172381, IMG submission 119754) | Leachate microbial communities from a municipal landfill in Southern Ontario, Canada - Leachate well 64-88 metaG | ecosystem: Engineered > Solid waste > Landfill > Unclassified | place... | reverse complement strand
TAAGCAATGAAAATCTGGCAAATACCAAGAAGCGATAGAAAAGAAAGGTGCAACAAGTGCCTAGAAGTTATTAAAAGAGGGCAATTTAAAATAAAGGTCGCTAGTGGTTTAAGATTTAACTATGTATGCTATAAATGTTATAAAAGACTTGCGTTGAAGAATAAATAGGTATAGAATGTAAATATGAAAAAGACTCCCAAAAAAGAAACCGTCAAAGTAGATATGGATTTTCTTATGAAAATGGCTAATGAAATTGATGTATTAAACACCAAAGTAAAAGAACTACAAACTCCAAAAGAAGCATTAAAAGACGAACAACCAAAATTTGAATATACAGTATCTCTAAAAGTATCAAGTTTAGACCAAAAAGAAGCAACAGTAAAATCATTTATAGCAGATTTAAGCATTGTATTATCAAGGTATAATGTAAATAAACTAATTTTGAACTATAAAAAGTAATGGAAAATCTTTGTGGAAAATGCAATAAGCCAAAAGGAAAAGGAGAAGGTTTTTGTAAATGTGGAAGACCCATAGAATATAAAGAAGAATATATACTAAAAGCAGATGAATATTTGGAGTCAAATAAAGACATAGAAAAAAAAATTGTCAAGCAAGCTAATAATAAAAAGGGTTATGAAATGTATGATAATAAAATCGTAGTTAATTTACCCACAATTGAAGGATTTGCTTTATTTATAGGAGTTGATAAAAGTACACTTTATGATTGGAGCTCAATTTACCCAGAGTTTTCCTACTCTTTAGAAAAAATAAAAACGGAACAGCAAAAAAGACTTATAAATTGCGGACTTTCAGGAGAATACAATTCAACCATAGCAAAACTAATCCTTTCAAGTAATCACGGAATGAGAGAAAAATCAGATTTAACTACTAATGATAAAGATATTCCAACTCCGATATATAATGGTTTGTCAAAAACATAAAATATGGATATGAATCAAGCACAGGAGAATAAGTTTAATTTTTCTAATACAGAAGCTACAAAGAAGATATTTGCTCTTAGAAAAAGAATAAGGGCTGTGTGTGGAGGAACTTCTGCAAGTAAAACTATTTCAATACTTGTATGGATTATAGACTATTGTCAAACAAGAAAGAATAAAAAAGTAGATGTTATGTCTGAAAGTTACCCACATTTAGAAGACGGTGCAATAAAAGACTTCAAAGGAATAATGTTAGATAGGGGATATTGGAAAGATGAATGTTGGAATGAGTCTAAACACGCTTATAAGTTTGAAACAGGAACAACATTAAAGTTTATAAGTGTTGATAAATTAGGTAAAGCACACGGCCCAAGAAGAGATGGATTATTTATAAATGAGGCAAATAATATAGATTACAACATATATGACCAACTAGAAGTCAGAACAAAAGAATTTGTTTGGTTAGATTGGAATCCGACAATAGAATTCTGGTATTACACTGAAATAAAAGGCAAAATTGAACACGATTTTATTACTCTTACTTATCTTGACTGTATAAATGTTTTGGACGAGCAGATAGTAAAATCAATAGAAAGTAAAAAACATAGAAAGAGTTGGTGGCAAGTATATGGGCTAGGTCTTTTAGGTGAAGTAGAGGGTAAAATCTATAAAGATTGGCAGATAATTGACGATATACCACACGAAGCAAGATTAGTAAGAAGAGGTTTAGATTTTGGTTACACAAATGACCCTAGTGCTATTGTAGATGTGTATAAATATAATGACGGCTTTATTTTAGATGAGTCTTTGTTTCAAAAAGGGCTATCTAATAAGCAAATTGCAGATGTAATACAAAACCTAGAAGAACCGAATATGCTTGTTATTGCTGATAGTGCAGAACCAAAAAGCATAGATGAGTTAAAACTATATGGATTAAATGTATTACCTACTGAAAAAGGTAAAGACTCTGTAAGTTATGGTATTCAAATGGTGCAAGATGAAAGAATATCAGTTACAAAACGTTCAATAAATGTTATAAAAGAATATAGAAATTATTTATGGATGGTAGATAAGGATGGAAAGATTTTGAACATACCTGAACATATGTTCTCGCATTCAATGGATGCTATTAGATATGCAATAGTTTCTTTGGTTAAGATACCAGAGGAAGATAAAAATGAAAGAATTAGAATAGAAGAAAATAGATATCAAAGGTCGGCAACTATAAATGATTATGCATTATCTTAAATGGATACAAACAAAGAATATAAAGTTTTGAATTGGGGTAAGTTTCAAGTGATATTGACTATTATTGCACTGTTTATTCCTATGCCTATAATGAGATTTACACCAGATTATGGTATAATGGGTTATGGATTTGGGTATAGTATTGCTCTTAATAGACATATACCACTCGGCTGGGTTATAATTGCAGTAACTTTAATTATATGAAAAAATGTAAATGTGGAATGGAACTTCCGAAATGGGCAGAGGATTTAATAGAGATAACTCCTACTATTCACATCAGACCTGCTTTGTTAAGAAGAGGAAGTTATGTTCACTTAATAAAAAATGATATACCACAAGAGAGTTTTTATGTAGATGTAATACCTCGCGAGATAACCGAAGAAAAATTAAAACAAATGGGATATTTATGAAAAACGAAATGAGCGAATCAGGGAAACAATTTGCAGAAATCTTTGAAGAACACCATAACCCTGAAAAGAAAGAAGAAAAAAGAATAAAGAAAAATAGAGAAAAGAGAGCAGAAAACATAAGAAATGATTTGGGCTTATGATACAAATACTAAAAACAATTAAAAAGTTATTCCAAAAGCGATACAGTGTGGTTATTTTTGATAGTCATAATCCACCAATAGCAGGTGATACTTTTACAGTAGATGATTTAATAGCAGAGTTTAAGGAACAAAAAACTTGTGATATACTAGAAGTGGAAAAGAAAACAGAAAAAGTAGAGCCAGTATGGGTATGTCGCAAGTGTGGATTTAGAGAACAAAAGAAATGAATGGATAACATTTAACAATTTAATAAAAACTTCTACGAGTTGGAGCAATTAGCTAATGTTCTAACTAGGTTATGTAGAAGTTTCCTAGTTAGTGCATTAACCGATTGCCTCAACCGCAGTCGGTTTTTTAATAAAAACTATGGAAACTTCAATTCTAAATAAAATTACAAAAGAAATAGATAACTATAAAAACAGTAGTTATGAAATGATGGACGGATATTCATTTTCTGCCTCAAAGCTATTAAGAAGAATAGGATTATATAAAGCACAGATATATCCGACAGGAAAAACAGACAGTCAAGGAAACTATAAATATTGGTTTGATGTTATCTCCCCACGAGTTAGTAGCGAGGTAAAGAATATAGATTTTGATACAAAAGATATCTGGCTATATTCAGACTCAAAACACGACTCCGTAAAAGTCTTATTAGCTGATGTAGCAATGAAAGATTACTTAAAAGAGTCTGGTGAAGCAGAGAAATTAAACGAAGCAGTAGAGCAAGGTAGTGAATGGGGCAGTGTGGTATGGAAAAAGGTAGGAGATAAATACAAAATACTTGAACTACCAAATGTTATGGTGTTAAACCAAACTGCTAAAACACTTGATGACTCTGATGTAATTGAGTCAGAAGTTATGTTTGCTACTGATATAAACAAGAAATCAGATGTTTGGGTCAATACAGAAGAGCTTATAAAATCTGCTAAAAAAGAAGAAAAGAAATCTTCCCCTGAATTTTATATCTATGAAAGAAATGGTGAGATAACCGAAAAAGAATATAACGAAACTATCGCTACTATGACTGATAGTGAACAGAAAGCAGGAGATGAAAATAAATACTTACTTACAAAAATTATTGTAGGGGGAGCAGAAAAAGGAAAGCCAAGTAAAGTGCTATTTTGTGAAGTTATAGATGAGAAACCATATAAGGAATATCATCGTTCTTCTTACTCTGGTAGGTGGTTACGAATGGGCTTGTATGAAATCTTAATGGATATACAAACTCGTGCAAATGAGATAGGAAATCAAATAGCAAGAGGGCTTGAATGGGCTTCTAAAAAAGTATTTAGTTCTCCCGATAAACTTCTAGCACAAAATATACTTACAGATTTGCAAAATGGGGACATAATAAAAACATCACAACTTGTTTCAGTAGATACTAGAATGGAAGGACTAGACCAACTCATTGCAGACTGGAATAGATTGATGACACTAGCAGACTCACTAGCAAACTCATACGAGGTTGTAACAGGTGAAAACTCTCCATCTAATACACCTTTTAGATTAGCGGCACAACAAAACTTAAATGCTAACAAACTATTTAATTTTATAAGAGAGAAACTAGGTATTCTTTTACAGAGTGTTATTGAAGACTGGATTTTACCTGATTTACTATCTAATTTAAAATTAAAAGAAATCTTACGAATTACTGCTGATAGTGGAATGCTTAATAGATATTATGAAATGTTAGTAGATGACTGGTATGTCCGAAACTTACTTGCCTTTCCTCCACACGATGAAGAGATAGCAAAGGAAATTAAACTAAAAAAGATACAAGAACTTTCAAGAAGCAAAGAAGCAGTAGTAGATTTAGAGAAAGAAATGTGGAAAGGATTTAAGCCAAGAGTCCGTGTATCTATTACAGGCGAAAACTATGCTCTTGAAGCTGACCTTGAAACATTGAGTAACTTTATATCTTTGGAACAAGACCCAGTAAGACGAACAGCTTTGATAGAAATGGCTATGCAGAAAAAGAATATGGATATATCTGCTCTACCAAAAACACCACCTGCACCACCTCCACAGCCACAAACTGACCCTGCTCTTGATAGAGCATTAACAAGACAAGAAGAAGCGTTAGCACAATAGGTCGTATATTATAAGTTTAATAATTTAATAAATATATAAATGAAAAAACAAGAAGCAGTAAATCTTTACTCAAATCTTAATAAACTTGGTAAATTGACAGGTGTAAAATTTGCCTATGCTGTATCTAAAAATCTCAATATCCTGAAATCAGAAATTGAGTCATTAGAAAAAGCATCTAAACCATCAGAAAAGTATATTGAGTTTGATAAAGAAAGAGTAGAACTAGCAAAGAAGTATGCAAAGAAAGATGAAAAAGGTAAGCCATTATCAGAGAACAATGCCTTTGTAATGGAAGACCAAGAAGCATTTGAAAAAGAGTTTAATGAGTTAAAAGAGAAAAACAAAGATTTAGTTGAAGAAAGAGAAAAGCAAATGAATGAATATGTTGAACTTCTAAAAACAGAAGCGAATATAACTTTGCATAAAATTGCTTTGGTAGATGTGCCTCAAAATATAACAGTAGAACAAATGTATGCTATCGGTGAAATAGTAGATGATAGCGAAAAGAAATAATGGAAACACCTGAAATAAAAAAGTTTCTTGACTCACCTGCTGGACTTTCTATGAAAAATTATCTTTTAGGTAAATTATATGAATTGAAAGACATTGATTTAATTTCTGAAAAAGATACAACTGCTAAACAAGCACTAGAACTAAAAGCACAAAAGAGAGCATATAAGAAACTTTATGATATATTACAAGAAATAATGACTCTATCGGGGGTAAAGAAAGAAAGAGACCCTCGTGATAGTTTCGCAATTGAATAAAATGACAGACTATGAAAAAGCAGTTAGACAAAAACTAGAAAAAAAGGGTTTTTCTGGCGATGAATTAGAAAAAGAAGTAGCAAAGATAATGGTTAATGCACCAAAAATTGAAAGAAAGCTACTTCCAGCAGATGAAATAAAAGAATTGAAGTTAGAGGTCGTAAAACTTAAAACCGAAATCTTTGACTTAAAACAGGAGAACAAGGAATTAAGAGAAGAATTATCAATAAAAAATAATTACGAAATGGAAGAAGAAAAAGCAGATGTAGAAACACCAGTAGAAACACCTACTGATGAAGCGAAAGTAGAATAGACTTGACAAATAAAAATTGAAAGAATATATTATTAGTAATTGTGTGAGAGGCACTTAACTTCTCATTGAGCCACGCTCTTAAACTATGGAAAATAAAGATGAGACCCTCAACTCTCTAAATGAGGAAAAAGAAAAGCTAGAAGAAGAACTAAATACTTTGGATAGCGAAAGTGATAAAGAGAAAATCTCTGAAATCACCGAGAAAGTCAACTCTCTAAATGACGAAATTAAAACCCTTTCCGAAGACGACCAAGAAGATGACAGAGAAACTCTGGTAGAAAGGAATAAACGCCTTTATGCTAGGGCTAAAAAAGCCGAAGGATTTATTTTAGAGGACGGTAAATGGATTAAAAAACCTAAACCAGCCATTGAAATAAAGAAACCAGAGGAAAAGAAACCTGAAACTACTGATATTGACAAACTCTTGGACGAAAAACTTGAAAAAAGGGATTTAGAATCACTTGATTTAAGCGATGAGCTTAAAAAAGAGGTTCAAACCTATGCGAAAGTGCAAGGTATAAGTATTAAAAAAGCTCTGACTTCTGAATATATCTCTTTTCTTAAAGAAAAAGACGAAAAGAAACAGAAAATAAATAATGCATCTATATCTAGTAGTCGCAAAGGGTTCACAAAGAAAGATTATAGTGGAGCAAAGGCAGAAGATTTTGATATGAGAACTCCCGAAGGGCGTGCAGAGTTTGAAAAATACAAAGCATACCTAAAAGAAAATCTCTAGAATACTCTGGCTTGTCTTCCTGTAATACTTTCCCTTATTACTTTAACTTACAGGAAGATTTGGTTGATTATTTTAGCCAAATCTGACTATTAAAACAATGGCGGATTCTAATAATTCATTAACAGCATTTAACCCAGAAATTTGGCGTTCTGTGATGCAAGAGACTTTTTTCAAAGAGTCAACTGCTCTCGGAGTCGTTAGTGCAGATTTAAGAAACGAACTTGCAATTGGGGATACCCTCCATCAGCCTTATGGCTCTTATGCAAGGGTTCAGACTTACACAAAAGGGGCTGATATTTCAGTAAAAGATATTGACTCAACTGATGACTACATTACAGTTACAACTGCAAAAGTAGCATCCTTTTATGTAGATGCAATAGATAAAAAGCAGAGTAAATATCCTATTATTGAGGAGTTTGCTTCTGGTGCTCAAAGACAACTTAATAATGTGCTTGACCAAGCAGTATTAGGTCAGTATTCCAATGCAGGAACTACACTTGATGCAGCAGCAGTCGGAGGCATAGCAGGTAATGGTATTGTTCTTTCACAATCAAATGTGGCTGGACTATTTACCGCACAAGGACGAGTATTGAATAACAATAAGCGTCTTGGAACTGATAGATTTACAATGATTGGGCCGCGTATATTAGAGGTCATTCAGAACTATGTGGGAGGTCGTGAAACAGGATTTGGTGAGAAAATGTCAGATAACGGACTGATTGCAAGGAGATTTGGATTTGATTTAATTCTTTCTAATAACTTGCCTTGGTCTGCTACTCTTACTCTTTCTGTTAAACCAACTGATGGTGATACAGTAACTATCAATGGAGTAACATTTACTTTCAAAGATGCTCTCACTGGTGCAACTACTCTTGGCGAAGTTTTGATTGGTGATTCTGCAAGTGAAGCTAATACTAACCTTGCAAAAGCAGTTAATGACTCTGGAACAGTAGATACTCATTATTCCAAACTTTCTTCTGAAAATAGACAACTCATTGAAGAGTCAGGATTAACAGCAACTGCTGGTGCTTCCTCTACTGCCTTTACAGGTTATGGAGACATTGTAGTATCAGAAGTGTTCTCATCTGACTCAAATGTATGGGGTTCACAACTTCAATATGCTTTGTCAGGTATTCGTGGTTCAGTAGCCCTTATCACTCAAATTACTCCAAATGTGGAGTTTAGAGATGCCCAACTTCGTCTAGGTAAATATGTCCATCCGTGGATGTTATACGGTGTTGGAACATTTGAAAGAAACAAAAAGAGTTTGGTCGCAACTAAATTTGATGTGAGTGATTGGGTTTAATTTATTAAATTAACGGTAAGCAATTAGAAAATAATTCTCTCCTCCTTCGGGGGGAGACAAAACAACAAAATGAGTAAAATATTTAATCGTAGTATCGTATTGGGTGGAGATGTCCGACAAGTCGGCACTCCTATAATTACTGTCCTAGAATTAGATAGATTTGACAAAGTATTAAAAGCATACGGTGCAGCTGTCCCAACAGACGGAGATGCAGGTTATGCTACTGGATGTTATTTCTTTCTTTCTTCGGGCAATTCAGTAGGTGGAACAGTGTATATCAACGAAGGTTCAACCACTTCGGCTGACTTCAATGTTATTACAAGTTCTGCTGTAAGTGGTGGTAATCTTGAAACTGCTTATGACACAGGTAGAACAATCAATGTAGATACAGGAGCAATAGTCTTCAATGATGCTACTGACGGTTCTGCTAATATATTGGAGTTTAACAAAACTGCCGCAGGTTCAGGAAATATCTTGGACTTTGATTTTACTGCTGCATTTACAGGGCAGGTATTTAATCTTGATATGGGTTCAGCAGTAGCAGCAAAAGGTTTAGTTATTGACTCGGAAGGTGGTGCTAGAACAGGTGCAGATATTCTATTTACGGATGACTCAACTGGAAATCATAGTTTGCTTGATATGAATAAGTCAGGAGCAGGGGTAACAACTGCTATTGATTATGTAGAAACTTATGCAGGTTCTTCTGCTAGTTTTGTAGTATCAGCAACTATGGGAAACTCAAACGGTCTTGATACGACTGTGTTATATGTTTCTCGTGGAACAGGTGTAAGAACTGCCCCAGTAATTGATATCAATGATGCTTCTACTGGTTCAGCAGATATCATAGATATTGATTTGACAGGTGTATATACAGGTGATGTATTTGACTTTGCTTCAAGTGCAGCCGCAACTGGTAATGTATTCTTTATCAATTTGGATAATGCAGTAGCAATGACTGCTTTGCATATTGAGGGTTCAGGAAATAGAACTCAACCAATGATTGAAATGAATACAGATGCTACTGGTTCTTCTTCACTCTTCACTTCGGTAGTTACAGGAGCAATTTCAGGACACATCTTTGAAATCTCTCTTGACACAACCTCAACAGGTGATGTCTTGAATGTAGATATGAACGCTTCGGTAGGTGGTAGGTTCTTATTCCTAGATGCAGGTTCAGCAACTAGAACTGCTAACTTAATTGATGTAACATTTGACGGAGACGGAAATACAGATTTGTTTGAGATAGCACATTCCAATACTGGTTCAGGAGCATTGTTTGATATAAATGTTTCAGGCACAGGTTCAGGAAATATTATTGACATTGTATATTCCGCAGCTTCAACAGGAGATGCTATCAACCTTGATATGACTTCTGCGGTAGCAGGTGGAGCATTAGTAATAACTGGTGCAGGCACTAGAACACAAGATTTGGTGCAAATTGAAGATACATCAGCAGGAGCAACACATATCTTTGATATAAATGTTGGTTCTACAAGTTCAGGCAATATATTTGATGTAGTGGTAGGGGATTCTCTCTTCACAGGAGATGTGCTTTCAGTAAATCTAGGAACGACAGCAGTAGGTTCACAAGCAATTGTTCTCACTTCGGGAGCAATGGCTAGAACTACGGCTTTGGTTGCTGTAACAGATGCTGGAACACACGCTACTGGAATACTGTTTGATATCAATTCAACAGGTGTTCGTGCAGGTATTGTGTTTGACATTGATGATACTGCGGCAACGACTGGTAATATCTTTGACTATGCAACGAGTGCAGCTTCAACAGGAACTATTTTTGAGATAAACCTCACAAATGCTGTTGCAGCTAAATTGAATAATTACACTCTTGCAGGAACAAGAACAGCAAATGCTACAACTATCACTCATAGTGCAGCAGGTGCAGTAGATATATATCAAATAGACGACTCTGGAACTTCATCAGGTCATATCTTTGATATCAATGTATCAGGAAACTCAACTGGAAATGTAATTGATATAGTGGCTTCTGCTTCAAAAGTAGCAGGACACTTACTTAATCTTGATTTAGGAACAGACCTTGCAGGCAATGCTCTTAATATAGCGGCTGCTGGGGTAAGAACTGCTCCAATAATCAATATCGCAAATGCAGGAACAGATGCAGGAACAGACGACCACGTTATTCTGATTACACAATCAGGACTACTTGACTCTAATCTTATTCAACTTACATTTGGAACTGCGGCTTCAACCGGCGATGCTCTCGGTATCGTAATGGATACAAACCTCGCAGGTAGAGCAATTGCTATATCTTCCGCAGGAACAGGTGCATCAGGTGAGGGTTCAGCAATAGACATCACACATACAGGAGCTTTGGGAGCAGGTGCAGATGTAGTAAATATAACTACATCAGGTGCTTTGTCTTCTACTTCTAATGTATTGGCTATTGAAACAACCAACGGTGTAGCAGGTTCATTTGCCTTGTATATCAATGCAGGAAACGATATGGAAGCAATAAAGGTAGATGCAGGAACAGTAACATTTGACGAAAGTTTGAGTGTTGGAACTACTCTTGCAGTTACTGGACTAGCAACACTTACAGCAGGTATTGATGCAAAAGTCATCTTTGCTGGAACTGAAACTATTGCTGCTGGTGGAACTACTACTGCCCTTGACCTTACAAAGACAGTTCACTACATAGATGCAGATGCAGGTGGTGATACATTCACTCTTGCAGACGGAGTAGATGGACAAATCGCTATCGTTCTATTGACATCAAGCACAGGGACAGCAACTGTAACACCAGCAAATCTTGCAGGTGGAACAAGTGTAACCCTTAATGCAGATGGGGACTCTGTTATCCTCCAATTTATGGATACAGAGTGGTTCATACTTGGCGGAAATAGTTATGCGGTTGCCTAGTAGTTCTTAATTATCAATTAACTTTCGGTTTCTTACTCACTCTCTTTATAGGGAGTGAGATAAGGAACTGAATAAATAAATGAAACAAAAAACATATCACGAAAAAGCACAAACATTTATTAAAAGTGCAAAAGCAAAAGGAATGAGTGTAAAAGCACAGAATGGTAAAATTATTGCTTACAAACCTAAAACACCTAAAACATTTATTCCGACATACGGTGGAAAAGTAGGTGGAAAAATGTCTAATGGTGC
>Ga0172381_10007123_pt1 | contig 11103 bp, 9 predicted proteins | sample Leawel6488metaG_FD_119754 | JGI IMG/M metagenome (GOLD analysis project Ga0172381, IMG submission 119754) | Leachate microbial communities from a municipal landfill in Southern Ontario, Canada - Leachate well 64-88 metaG | ecosystem: Engineered > Solid waste > Landfill > Unclassified | place... | reverse complement strand
CAGAAGGGAATTCATCAATTCTTTTTTCGACCTGAAATAATAGTGGATCAGCGTACGGTTAACGCCGGCAGCATCGGCAATTTCCTGTGTAGTGGCATTCAGCCGGCCATCTTCGAAAAACGTTTTCATCGCCGCATTAAGTATCTTTTTCTCAGTTTGACAGTCTTTTTGTGGCATACTTAACAAAATAGTTTAACAAAATTGTCAACAAAAGTACAAATATTTTCTTCTCACTATCTTACTTATGAAAGTAAAAACAATCTGATTTCCATATTTCTTCTCACTTTCCTGTAACCTAATCTTGAGCCGACTCCGAAAAGTCAAATTTTTCATTTTACCGTGAAGACACAAAGACGCAAATATATCATATTCAATTATTTATAATTTTACGCCTTAGCGACTTGGCGATGAAAAGTCGTCTTCGGGGTGGGCTCATACTTTAGATTTATAAACCCAGCTATCAAGCCGCGCATCAAACGGCCACAATACCATTGACCGCACCCGGCCACTACTCGCCAGAAACCAGATCAAAATAGTTTTAGCGAACATGGGCTTACCTCTAAACATTTGACGGTTTGCATTTTTACTAAGGGCAGTAAACTAAATTCGCAAATCATTTTTTTATTTATCAAATGTTGCTCAACTTTGTCATAACATATAGGCAATCTTATCTTACTGTTGCCGGGTTTACCGGCATACCCAAGAATATACTATGAATATTGGCTTCATTTTCCCAAATAAAGACCGGAGATATAAAACCGTGCACCTGGGACTGGCTTACCTGGCTGCATACGCACGGCAGCAGCATCAGGATTTGAATTTCAAAGTACTCGACACCAGGGTTGCTTCTTCAAAGGAGACAAAGCAATTCTTTACCAGTTCATTCGACCTGATCGGGATTACTGTATTTTCTCCGGTTTATTATGAAGTTATTGAAGTCTTTAATAAAGTTAAAAAAACCTATCCTAAAGTTCCTGTATGTTTGGGTGGCCCGTACGTTACAACCATCAGGGAGGGGGTTTTTAAAAAAACCCCTGCTGATTATGCTGTTTACGGAGAAGGGGAAATTACCTTTTCGGAGTTGATTTACCACCTGAAAGGACAAAAAAAGTTGTCGGAAATTAATGGGATCAGTTATAAAGATGAACATGGAAACCTGGTAACCAATCCGGCAAGGGAACATATTGGCAATCTGAATGAATTGCCTATTCCCGCTTATGATATTTTCCCGATGGAACGATATCCGTTACACCGTATGGTGACCAGTAGGGGTTGCCCGTTTGGATGTTCCTGGTGTAACTCAAGCTCCATCTGGAGAAAGACTTACCGGGCAAGGGATCCGGAACATATCATTAAGGAAGTGGAATATTTGATAAATCATTATGGAAAAAAGATATTCGTATTTGGTGATAACAGTTTCAATATTGATTTGAAAAGGGTTGAGTCTTTCTGTGAGCTGTTAATGCAAAAAAAGATAAAGATTTTATGGTCTGCTTCCATCCGGGCCGATATAATGACGCAGGAGATTGCACATAAAATGAAAGAGGCAGGTTGTTATAATGCATCTATCGGAGTTGAATCGGCCAACAATGAAATTCTATCGAAAATAAACAAATCGACTTCCATTGAAAAAATCACTGAAGGGATCAGGATGTTGAAAAACGCCGGAATCGAAGTCCTTTCCCAATACGTGATCGGTAGCCCTTATGAGACCCTTGAGACGGTGAAAGAATCAATTGCTTTCGCTAAAAAATCAGGAAGTGATTTTAATAACTTCTACACGGTATTGCCTTTTAAAGGCACCCCGCAATGGGATTATGTTCTGGAGCATGGGACCATGTACACGCGCGAAATTCACGATTTTCACACGATAAACCCGCGAATTGTTTTTGAAACACCCGAATTCCCTTACAAAGACAGGCTTGAAGCAATAAAACTGGCGAAGAAGGAAGGTTATTACAGCAACAAGGATAAAAAAAGCTGGTGGTTCGATTATGCTAAGGAAACTTCCAGAAAAATACAGGAATTACTTCCCGAATCGTTGGGCGACAGGATTTATAGATTTTTGAAATCGATATACCGGTTGAAGGTTGTTAAAAAAAATAATATCTGAAAATAATTTCAACCACTCAAAAAATTTGGTATGATCCCCATCTTTTGGATAACCCTGTTATTAATCGTTTTATACCTGGCGTATCCCCTGTGGTTGATGATGTTATCAAAAACAGGCGCAAACAGCGCGAAAAAAATAATTGAAAAAAGCGAAACACCAAAAATCAAAGGGGTTAGCGTAATTTTATTATCCTATAACGGGAAACATTTTTTAAATGAGAAAATCACTTTTTTAATCAAAGAACTCTCGGTTTTTGAAAATCATGAAATGATTGTTATTGATGATAACAGTACAGATGGAAGCCAGGAGGCGTTAAATAAGTTCAGTGGGATGGACCATCTGACAATCATCTTAAATCACAGCCATCACGGAATTCCTCATTCCATGAATGCGGGCGTCGATCTTGCCCGGTATGGATACATCATTTTCTGTGACCAACGACAAAAATTGTCTGATCATATATTGCAATGGATTATCGATCCTCTGAATAATGAAAGGACCGGCGCGGTTTCAGGTTGTATTTCCCCAACTGATAAAGAAAACAGGTATTCATGGATCAGGAAGTACGAGAATTTTGTCAAACTAGCGGAGAGTAAAACGGGAAGCTTAATGGGGGTTTACGGCCCCTTTTATTCAATCAAAAAACAATCCTATTCGAAAATTCCTGAAAATATCGTTCTCGACGATTTATATTTAAGCTTAAAGGTCCTTCAATCAAAACAAATAGAATTAAGGGAGGATTGCCGGATTTTTGATGAAAACTATGTGGCATTGTACGACTATAAAAGAATCAGACGATATCTTACCGGATTTATTCAGATCCTCAAAGAAAAACACTTGGTCGGGGATTTAATGATGAAACATAAAATAATGTTGATTTGGCATAAATATCTCCGGCTATTAATTCCTCTTTTTATTTTTTTAAGTTATCTTATAGCAGGGATCCTTGCCTGTAAGGAAACGGGATTTTTAATTTTATTCTGCCTTCTCACAGCTTTAGGCATTGTTTCGGTTCTTCCTTTGAAACTCAGGTTTTCTGCGGGTTGTCAAAACATGATTAGATTGATTATCTTGTATTTTATTGGTTCCATTGATATTTTATTTAAAAAAGTCATTCGCGTGAAAGGCTTTCGCCATTTGACAAAACCATGAAAAACAACAGAGAATTGACATTGATGAAGCCCTTCATGCCTCCCTTACATGAACTTCGGCCTTATCTCGAAAAAATATGGGAATCACGGCAGCTCACCAACGGCGGGCAGATTCTTGCTGAACTGGAGCAGAAATTATGTGATCACCTTGGCGTGAAATATATCAGTCTTTTGGCAAATGGCGCCCTTGCCTTGATATTGGCCCTCAAAGAACTTAATCTTCACGGTGAAATTATAACAACGCCTTTTACTTCAGTCGCGACAGCTCTTGCCATTTACTGGAACAATTTAAAACCGGTTTTCGTTGATATTAACGAAGAAGATCTGAACATTAATGTTGCAGCCATCGATCGCGCCATCACTTCCGAAACCAGCGCTGTCCTTCCTGTTCATATTTTCGGCCATCCTTGCGATATCGAAGGAATAGCTCAAATAGCAAAGAAACATGATTTAAAAATTGTTTATGATGCCGCACACTGTTTTGGTGTGGAAAAAAACGGAAAATCAATATGCAGTTACGGTGATTTATCGGCTTTGAGTTTTCATGCCACCAAAGTTTTCAACACCCTCGAAGGTGGAGCTATAGTATGTCATGACGAAACCGCGAAAAAGCGCATTGACATACTGAAAAACACCGGACTTGATTCAAACCATCAATTATCAGGTTATGGAATTAACGCGAAGATGAGTGAAATTCAGGCGGCGTTCGGGATCATTCAGCTAAATCATATTGATGATGTAATGGCATGCAGAAAAAAAATTTCAATGAAATACAGGGAACTTTTTTCAAATATCAGGGGTATTCGCGTATTGAACGAAAAGGAATCCGTAAAATATAATTATTCCTATTTCCCGGCCATTATTGATCCCGGCGAATTTGGCGCCACACGCGATGAGGTGGCAGATTTTCTTGAGAAAAGAAATATTTTTCCCAGAAAATATTTTTCTCCTTTGGTCAGTGATTACCCTGAATTTAAAAACTTCAGAAAGCATGATCTTACCATTGCCAGAAAGATTGCTGACAATGTTCTTTGTATGCCTCTTTACCATGACATTTCAATGGAAGAAGTTGAATTCATCGTTCTGTCATTTTCCGAACTTCAACAAATTAAATGTCCATGACCTCGAAGATCAAACGAAATTATCTGCCCGAATTTTTCGCGTTGGGGTTCGTGCGGACGAAACCCAGTATGGTGACGGTTAACCTTACCAGTCGCTGTAACCAGCAGTGTGTTTATTGTGAAATCGGACAGGGTATTTCTTCAAAGCGTACCGATCGCTTAACCCCGGATGACCTGAAATGGATCATCGATCAGATGGCTATAAACAAGATCCCTAAAATATCTCTCTGCGGCGGCGAACCTTTTTTGTTTGATGGGATCCTTGACGCGATCGCGTATGCCGGAGAAAAAAATATACGCTGTTCGGTAACCACAAACGGCATGATAACACATCGGCTGAATGAATTGGAACTGGATATTTTACGAAAATGTAAAACGGAAATAAATATCTCTGTTGATTCTTTTCGCGACGAAATTCAACTCATAACAAGGGGATCGCAAGGTTCCATCCCCAACGCGCTGAAATCCATCGAAAAGTTATATAAAAATGGAATTCCGGTTACTGTATTGACGGTAATTTCAAAATTCAATGATCGCGATTTATTTCAGTTTTTCAAATCCGCTTATGAAAAAGGGATCAAGCAGGTACTGTTTCAACCGGTGATTTGTTATTCAAATTATCCCGACCGACGGGCCATTGATGATAAATCGCAGTTTAATGTAAGTGTTGAGAAGCTGGATATTTTAATGGATGAGTTAAGAAAAATATTGAAATTTGAACGAAATCATAAAATCAAAACCAATGTTTACAGATTTTATCCATGGATCGGTGATTATTTGAAAACGGCTGAAGCGAAGGATGGCACGTGGTTTTTTAATAAAATACTAAAAAAATTCTATTGCCGCGAAATCGATGCCATCATTGATATCAGCTATGATGGCGGTATCCAGCCCTGCGGTTTGGCGCTATCGTCCATCAACATTTATGAAAACCGGCAACTGGGTTTAATTGCTTTATGGAAGTCGGCCACTTCAGAACTCAGAGAAGAGATGCAGGCTGGCAGATGTCGCGATATTTGTAATGGTTGTTGCCATCATTTCAGCCGGAATATGCTTGCCTCGATCATGAAATATCCGTTTCAGAACAGGTTGGCCCTGATCGGCCTGTTCCCGCTTATCTTTTCGCGGATTCAGTCGCGAGCATTGAAAAAGTTAAATATTGCAAGAACATAGTATCATGAAATTATTAACCCATGAAAATTATTCTGGTAACCGGTGGTAACCGCGGCATAGGGTTAGAAATATGCCGGCAATTGTCTGATCTCGGGCATACCGTTATTATGGGGTCAAGGGATTTGGAAAATGGGGAAAAAGCAGCCCTGCTGATTAATAAAAAAATCATTGTCGGGCAGCTCGATGTAACCAATGATGCGAGTGTCGGGAGCATGGTTGGGCTCGTGGAGGGCCGGTTCGGGAAGCTGGATGTTTTAATCAACAATGCCGGTTTGGGGGCTACACATTCGGGGCAGGGGAATATTCTTTCATCAGGGGCTAAAAGAGCGGTGGACCATCATTTCCCTGTTGCGGCGAAGATGATCAGGAAATGGATGCCCTCGTTACGGAAAGCCGGAATTGTTGCTTCGGTAAAAAGCGCGGGGGATGTATCATTCGGGGAGGTAAAAGTGATCATGGAAACTAATTTTTATGGTCCATGGAGAATGATCAGGAGCTGTATCCCGTTATTAAGAAAAAGCGATGATGGCCGGATTATTAACATGAGCAGCGGCATGGGCGGATTAAACAGTTTAACGGGGGAATATCCTGCCTACAGCTTGTCGAAATCATCGCTCAATGCCCTTACGATCATGTTCTCGAACGAATTAAAAGAAACCGGGATCAAGGTTAACGCGATGTGCCCGGGATGGGTGAGAACAGATATGGGTGGCCCCAATGCCCCGCGCACTGTGAACGAAGGAGCTGATACCGCTATATGGCTTGCCACGGAAAAGGAAATAACAACCGGAAAATTTTTCAGGGACAGAAAGGTGATTAACTGGTAAAAACCCAGATTTTGAAAGTACTACAGATTTGTCACAAAATGCCTTATCCCATTGTTGATGGTGGATCATATTCGATTTATCATACGGCCCTGGGGCTGATTTCTCAGGGAGCTGATCTTAAGGTTTTTGCAATCAACACTCCTAAAAACTGGGTTGACGTAAATAATATCCCTGATGATTATAAAAAAAAGACCAGATTTGAGTTTTCCGTTGTTGATACCCGATTGAATCTATTGAAAGCATTTTTCAACCTGTTTACAAGTACTTCCTATTTTATCGGAAGGTTTGTTTCTGACCAGTGCAATTCGGATCTGAAACGAATATTGAGCAATGAAGAGTTTGACATTATTCATCTGGAGCACATCTATATGTGTTTATATCTGGATACTATAAGGAAATATTCAAAGGCAAAAGTAATTTTAAGACCACAGAATATAGAGCATGGGATTTGGGAAAGGGTTATTAAAAACACATCCAACCCGTTTAAAAAAATCTTTCTCTTCATCGCGACGAAAAGACTAAAAAAATTCGAAATTACTACCGTAAAAAAGGTTGACGGGATCATTGCCATATCACCTGACGAAGCGAAAACACTCATGATGGATGCTCCCGGAACCCCCGTGATCAACATTCCCCCTGGATTTGATTTTACCACCATTCCATCCGGTGATCATGAACAGAAATTATGGGATGATCCGGTATTTTATCATTTAGGATCAATGGATTGGGAACCCAATATTCAAGGTCTGAGATGGTTTATTATTGAGGTCATCCCGTGTATCATTCAGGATTATCCTGAATTCAATTTCAGAATTGCCGGAAAAAAGATGCCCCAGTGGTTTTATCAGCAACGAAATAGGAACCTGATCGTTGACGGCGAAATTGAAAACCCGTTGATATATCATCAGGATAAAAATGTCCTGATCATTCCATTATTGTCAGGAGGGGGAATCCGCGTAAAAATTATCGAAGGGATGGCGCTTGGGAAAACGATCATCTCTACTTCGATCGGAGCTGAAGGGATTCCATATACCGATGGAAAAAATATTTTAATTGCCGACACAAAAGAAGATTTTATACGGCAGATTAACAAATGCCGGAATTCGCCTGAACTTTGTCGGGAAATCGGGATGAACGCGCGGATGCTGGCGAAGGAACATTTCGATCGTAATATCCTGGCACAAGCCATGGTCGCTTTTTATTTTAACCGGAATGCTACAACCTGGCCATAGCGTCCATGATCTGTCCTATTTTTTGCTTGATTTCGGCAGAAGGCCCCTCAAAATTGTTGACGATGATGGCGAAGATAACCGTCCTTCCGGTCTTGGTTTTAGCATAGCCGGTATAACTTTTTACCCGCGACATCGTTCCGCTTTTTGCCTGAACGTTCCCTTCTGCTGCCGAATTAATACACATGGTCCGTAAGGTTCCGGAAACCCCGGCTACGGAGAGGGATGTTAAAAAATCCGCTGAAGTATGTGCCGTCCGCATATAGGATAAAAGCCAGATCAATTGTCGGGCGGTAACGGTGTTGAACCGGGATATTCCACTGCCATCAAACATGGCAAATCCGCCCATGTCCATCCCTTTCGACTGCCAGAAACGGCGAACCGCCAAAGCTCCTGCTTCGGTTCCCCCATGATGGGATACATTCAGCCCGATGTGTTTCAGAAGGTTCTCGGCAAAAAAATTATAGCTGGCCTGATTGGTTGTATGGACGATAGCGGCCACGGTTGGCGAGGCCACCATAGTAACATGTACGGGAGACGCTTTCTTTAAACGGTCCATCAGGGAATCGGAATCGGTAACTGACCAGGCTTTTCCGGAGATGTGGACCCCATTGCGGGCCAGGGAGTTGAAAAATTCAGTAGCAGCGGCCAAGGGTGGATTGCTGATCGCTGCCACAATGGATACCTCTTTTTTCTCTTTGTTCACAATGCCCATGATGGTTTTGCGGTTGGTAAGCGGATGGCCCACCAGAAAGATATCTTCTTCATCGGTTTCCGTTTCAACTACCCTGTTGTAATACGCTTCTTCCGGGATATAGGGAATAACTTTTTTCAGATCTGAAGCAAACCGTTTTTCTTTGAAAGGTTCAAAAAAAAGCTGATAAATGTTGCCGTTGACAGACAAACCGGAGGCGGCAGCACAATATCCCATGTTGATTTCCCCCCAGGTCCAGGTGTACGGAATGTACTCGGAATCAAAAATACGGCCATCACCGATAATGGAACCATCTACAGAATCGATACCCAGTTTTTTAATGGCGTTGCTCCAGTTTGTAAACAGGATCTTCATGGTCTGTTCTCCCATACAAAAAGTAGGGTCGCCTCCTCCTTTGATGATGATGTTGCCATGAAGGGTATGATTTGAGATGGTCCCCTCATATAGAAGGTGGGTCCTGAAACGGGTTTCCGGTCCCAGAATTTCAAGGGCCGCGGCAGTAATAAACAGTTTCATGGTCGAGGCAGGGACCAGACTTAGCTCCGCGTTGCAGGAGGCAATAAGACTATCATTGGTGGCATCAAGAAAACAATAGGAAAGTGAAGCATGCAGCAGGGCCGAATCCTTTAAAAATGTTTCCAATTGCACAACCAGGGGGTTTTTCACCGGCGCCGATATCGTTTTAAGAGGGACTATTGAAGCGCTTTTTACCGGGGCCGTTGCTTTTTTGCCCGTACAACCGTAAAGGAAGAACAACAAACCCACGACTGGAATTACCCACCGGGGCTTTAGAGTGAGATGAGTTTTCAAATCCATTGTAAAACAAATTAATTGGAGGATCGGGCAGGTAAAGATAGAAGGAAAATGGCAATTATGGTTTACCGGGAATTTTCCAGGCAATTCCCGCGTTTAACATATAATAGTCGCGGATTGAATTTATTGATCCTGTAATGGAAAAATCCAATTGGAGATGATTATTGATCAGAAATGCCACCCCGGTGTCCATATAAAACGCGGAAGCAGTATGAAGTGCAGAATATCCGTAGCCTTCAAGGTAAACGCTCCATTCAGGAGCCAGGGCCAGGGCCAGGGAGGCCGCATAAAAATGGGTGGGGATGGGAGACGAACCATCCCAGGTCATTCCATAGTTATAACACAGGTTCAACTTATCGGTCAGATTGTTTGACATTAACAGGTAAAAGGAGGGGGCAAAATTGTCGGGTCTTAATTTCTTATTCCCGATATATGGCAAAGTAAGATCGAACATTAAAGAAATATTCGGGATCGCCTTTTTCTGTTCAATCAGTTTGATTTTTGAGCTGATTGTAATCGCATCGAAACCGGATACAACTGAAGGGCCAGAACTGTCGGTCACTACGTTATAGGCGAAATCGGCCGCCATCCTCAATTCGGCGCCCCGGACAAATCCGTATCTGACAAGCAGGGAGGAAAATAAAAAGTTTTGGCTACAGATACCGGCGCCCCTTGTGTTTTCATACTGGAAGCCATCTTCCATCTGGACTTTTCTGAAAGTTACAACGTCAGGCGGAGTCGAAACCCCGGGCCGGTCGGGGACAAAGTCCGTAGAAACATCTGATTGTGCCATTGCAGGAGAGCATAGGAGCGCGAGGGCCAATATACCTTGTAAAATAGCTTTCACCTTAGGGAAACGAGCATTATGATTTTGTAAACTTAATAAATAAAAAGCAAATCGGAATTTTCACGAACTTTGCGTCCATGTCCCTTTACCTGGCCTCTCTCAATTCGGGAAGTAACGGAAATTGCTATTACGTAGGTAATGAGCGCGATGCCGTTTTAATAGATGCCGGTATCTCCTGCCGTGAAACGGAGCGGAGGATGGTCCGTCTGGGATTGCCGCTCCAAAAAGTAAAAGCGATCTTTATTTCGCATGAGCATACCGATCATGTTTGCGGGATGGAAGTACTTTCGCGGAAGCACAGGATTCCTGTTTATATTACCGGTAAAACATACCATAATGGCCGGCTGAAGCTGGAGCCACAGCTGATGGTCCCTTTTGTTGCCGGTACTCCCGTACAGATCGGTGATCTTTCCATTCATCCTTTTTTAAAACGGCATGATGCTTCTGAGCCGCACAGTTTTACGGTAAGCGGAGGCGGGATCACAGCCGGGGTTTTCACCGATATCGGGATTGCCTGCGATCAGGTGATATATCATCTTGGTCAATGTCACGCCGCTTTTCTGGAAGCCAACTATGATGAAAAAATGTTGGAACGGGGCCGTTATCCACTTTACCTGAAACGGCGGATCAGGGGTGAAGAAGGGCACCTTTCGAACGACCAGGCGCTGGAACTTTTCACTACCCATCGCGCTCCCTGGTTGAAGCTCCTGGTCCTTTCCCATCTCTCGGCCATAAATAACCATCCTCAGTTAGTCCACGATCTCTTCACCCGGAATGCCAATGGCGCTCAAATCGTCGTTGCCTCAAGGTATGAAGAAACAGGGGTGTTCTGTATTAATGAAACCTGAAAAGACAGGTAGCATTGTTCCGGGAAAGGTTCTATGGAGCGGAGTTATTTTTGATGGCGTTCTGATAGATTTTTACAAGGTCTTTTCGCAAACTTTTAGGTTTGATGACTTCGACTTTTTCACCATAAGAAAGAAGCTCCATGATCAGATCGTAAGTGATATGCAGATGAAGCCGGATGCGAAACTCTTTATTATTGTCAGTAAGGATATGCTGACTTTCATGGAGAGGGAAGGTCTTGATGTATTTTCCCTGCTCAGGATCAAAT
>Ga0172381_10007122_pt1 | contig 11103 bp, 18 predicted proteins | sample Leawel6488metaG_FD_119754 | JGI IMG/M metagenome (GOLD analysis project Ga0172381, IMG submission 119754) | Leachate microbial communities from a municipal landfill in Southern Ontario, Canada - Leachate well 64-88 metaG | ecosystem: Engineered > Solid waste > Landfill > Unclassified | place... | reverse complement strand
TTCTCCTCTCAAGCTTTTAATTTGAGGAAATTTCTTTGTAAACTGAACTGCTATTCCAGCTCCCATAGCTGCATCTTCTGCAATGCAATGAGCAAGATAATATTTTTCATCTACTTCAAAAAGATTCATTTTTATTTCATTGTATATCATTTTCAGTCCCTCGGATCTGGGAAATATGGATTTTTAATTGATTCTTCCAGTTTGTCTAAAATTTCCATTTTTTGATCGCTCATCTCTCTAATCAAATCTAAGTGAGTGTTAGCATATTCAAAATTTCCTTGAGAGATCCAAAACCAAAAATACATTTGTCTTAATGCTATTTGAGAGTCAATTTTCATTAATTGGATTTCATAGATTGATTTTTTCATAATTACCTCCTTTACATGTTTCGAAATGAAGTTTTTAAATCAAATCCGCCCTTGATGATTTTATCTTTATTTGATACTACTACCATTTTATCATCTGGATTATTATTTAAGACATTACCAATAAAAAAGGCGATATCATTAAATAATGTTTCAGGTGGAAGCAAACTTTGAATTCCTTTGATTTTTGAAAGATTTGGAATATTCGGGTTTAATCTTACTTCATATACATATTTTGCATATGAATCAATAATAAAAATTGGACAGTTTATTTCTTTTGAAATTTCTACCATTTCCTGAGAATAAACTCCACACAATTCCTTTTGATAGAGAAGATCTAAATTTTTTTCTTTTTTTGTTTTCATTCTGATGAAAAATGATCCGGAATTATAATAAATTACATTTTTAACATCAGAGTATACTTTTGGATCATCCAAATCCTTTCTTGTTACTAAACTGTAATTTGATATTCTGCTATCTTTGTCTCTTCGAGCTTTTATAACAAAATATTTTCCACAGACTACTAGAATTTTAAAAGTGTATTGGTTATCCTCAAGTCTTTCGTGATTCGGATAATATTTTTGGTCAAAATTAATATTTAATTGTCTGGATACTATTGTTTTCTTAAGTTTTGTTCTTACAAAGATTATCTTTGGGTCGATTCCATATTTGTTTAACATGTGGTCGTAGTAGTCTTTAAATTTTGAGATTATTTTCATTTTAATTCTCCTTTTTTAAATTGGTAGGACCGGGAGGATTCGCACCTCCGTAGAGCGATTATAAGTCACCTATTCTACTCTTGAATTACGGTCCTAAATGTAACTAATAATTTACTTCAATATCAACACCCATTCTTTCCAAATATTCTAAATCTTCAAAGAATGCGGACAACATTCTAAAATTAGATTTTGTTTTAGATAAATTTTTGACAATGAGAGAAGTTTCTTTTGGAATAAAAGGTTTATGCCTTAGTTCTGTAACTATGAATCCTGTTGCAGAACAAGACGCCGGATTTTGGTTTTCAACGTCCATTTCAATGACTGTTTTCATAATACTCCTTTTTTACTAATATACAAAAAACTTGATAGAATTAAAATCCTATCAAGTTTTTTTGAAAATTGGAACTCTATATGCGTCGATATCCAAACCCAACAGAAATGGTCCAATCATAAAACCCAACGCATATTCGTTGACCTTGAGATGACTCCAATACAAATACACACTTGTTGTCTATGAACGCCTTAATTCCGGCAAACCAAAATTGTTTAACTAAGTCGTTCTCCAATAATTCAAAATACTCACAAGTTTCTTTGTCGGTATGATCTCCCAGAGATAGAATTCTCTCTGTAACAATATGAGCATACCCTTGATACTCAACCGGTCGCATGTTAGAGAAATCTAAATTGATGTTCATTTTTCTTCTCCTTTTAAATTTGAAGATCCCCCTTTTTGGTGTTAGGTGAGAGAATAACAAGGGTTTCATCATGAAGTCTAACATCTCTAACTCCAGAGTTGTGAAGTTTCCACTGAGCAATTGAAAATACCTTTTCCCATCCTGACCTTTTAGACATTAACTCAACAAAATTTTTCATTGTCAGTTTCATTTTGATTCTCCTTTAAAAATGATTCAATTGGGCCGGATTTTCACCGACACAGTACCCTCTTATTCAGGTTTTTAATGGCGCTAAGGCTAACCAGTGACGCTCCTGAATTGCGCAAGTATATTATCCATGCTATACCGCCAATTGAATCATATTAAATCAATCTTTTCCTGATACCTGTTTTATAGAAACAATTGTTGGAACCAATTTTTGAATCTGTTCTCCTAAAAATGTGCAAACCAAAAATATTGCAACCATATCCCAATATGGAATATTTAGAAAGATATTTGGAATATAAGATGTTAAATATTTTGGTGCTATACAATTCCAAGAATAATACATTGGTATTGCTGACACGATTACAAATGCAACATTAAACAAAACTTTTATAAGTGCTAAAAGATATTCTAAACCAAACATTTTAAACCTTCTATAAAAAGAGAGATGACAGTTTCCCATCATCTCTCTTTACGATTTATTTTTTGGTCGACTCTACGCCTGCCCTAAACCCTTCAGAATATTCCTGGGTCCCGGGTACAATAGCTGACACCAACTCATTTACCGCCGCTTTGTCCACATCGCCGCTTTCCTGACCGTCTTTAAAACCCTGTTCGCTCGGGGTGTCATACCACGCCATGATCGTTCACCTCCTTTCTATAATAAATTTACTATTCTAGTAATTAATATATGTAGTTGTAAATTCCTTATCTAATTACTTCTTCACTAAATATAATTTGTTTAGATCTAATCGCTCTTACAGTTAAATGCTTATTATACCATTGGGTTTCATTATTCCATATAAGAATAGTTTGATATCCTTCAATATAACTTGATCCTTTGGGAATGATACACTTAAATATTTTCGTATTCTCACCTTTTATCCATCTGGAATTTTTGAATTTTAATGCCGATTTAATGGTTTTGAATGAGTAAAATCCTCCATCGTCTTTTAACCTACAAGATGGAGCAATATGTTTTTTATTTCTGCTATACCTATTAAATTTAAAAGGAGAAACTACTAAACTTTTTATTTTTTTCATACATTTAAAAACTATAATATCTTTTTCTGCTCTTTTTGAAATTTGGGGTTTTGATTTGGATCTTTTAATCAAGCACATTTAATTTCCCTCCAAAAAAGAATCAAATAATTCATCATAGCTTATAATTTCTGTCCCATATTTAATAGCGGATTTCATTTTTCCAGAGGTAGATTCTGTATCATTTGTTACTAAATAATTAACATCTCTACTAATTCCTTTAACTTCTCCACCCTGACCTTCAATTAGTTTCTGGATTTCAGTTCTCTTTATTGGTCCTTCACCAGTAAGAGTAAAAATTATTCCTCTTAAATTTTTCGTTGTCACATCTTCCTCCTCAAATTTTAATCCTTTACTTTTTAAGAATTCATATAATTCTTTATACTTTCCAATATTATTAGTTAAAGATTTTGAAGTTATTGGTCCTAATCCTAAATTTTCTATTTCATCATGTTTAAATAATTCATCAATTGTAAATTTTGAACATAATTTTTTTGATAAAGTTTTTCCAATCATTGGCATTCCAAAAGCTGCCAATAATTTTTCTGGTTTAGTTAATAAAGTTTTCTTCACTTCATTAATAACTAATTCAGCTTTTTTCTCACCAAATCCAGGTAATTTTTCCAGATCTTCTTTAGTTAAATTATATATTCCAGGAATGGTGGTAATTCCTATATTTTCTATAGTTTTATCTGACATACCGTCAACACCCATCGAAATAAAGAAATGAGATGTCTCTTGAACATTTTTATAGAAACAATTTGGATTATTACAAATTAATTCTTTACTTTTATAAACTAAAGGAAAACCACAATCAGGACATTTTGAAGGCATTGTAACCGTAGCTGTTTCAAATATTTCAGTTACATATGGAATTACATCTCCAGATCGAACAACTCCAATTACAGATCCTTTTCCAATTCCATTTGTAAAAATAAAATCATAATTAAAACCTGAAACTCTTGAAACTGTAACTCCCATAATTTCTATAGGTTCAATTAAAATTACTGGTTTAATATAACCCATTCTTGTAACATTCCACTCAATATCTAAAACTATACATTTTTTAGCTAATTCATTTACTTTAAATTTAACTTTATTTTTTGGATGCATTACATTTTCTCGTATTGAATTATTACGAGTTAAAACCAATCCATCAATATCATAAGATGAATTTTCTTTTACATCCTTTAAAAATTCTTCTAGCGGGATAGAAACATTTTTAATATCTCTTGGAATAAAAATATATTGTACAACTTGTAATTTTAAAGTTTGTATAAAATTTAATCTATCTTCTTCTGTTTTTAAATTCAAAGATAATGGAGCTTCAACAACCTCATAAAAAACAACTGACAATTTCTTTAAAATATTCGGATTAATTTCATCTCTTCTTAAAAGTCCAGTAACTGCATTTCTTCTATTCTTAAATCCTAATTCTATAAATTGATCACCTTCCAATAATACTTCTCCTCTTAGAGAAATAAATTCTTTAATTGGAATGTTTGGTAAACAATATTTAATTTTATTGATAATGTTTTGTCCTGTTACTCCATCTCCTCTTGAGGCAGCAAATACTAAAATACCATTTTCCCATGAACATCCAATACTATTTCCATCTAATTTTTCAGATGCAACAATATCGTCATTTTCCTTTTTAAACCAATTCTCAACAGTTCCTGGATCTTCTTTATCTAATCCTCCCATTTTAAAAGGTAATTTGATTTCTTCAAAGGTTGAATCAATTGTTGATCCTACACTATAAAAATATGGATCATTTTCAAATTCCATAAATGCTGAAGTTTTTAACATATCATATTCAGTATCAGAAATTGGACTTGTTCCTTCATTAAAATACAAATTGTCATAATATTTTAGTTTCTCGATTTTATTCATTTTATCTCCTTTATTAAAAAATAACAAAAAGAGAAGCGATAAGCTCCCCTTTTTTGAATCATATGATTTGATCATTTAAGATGTTTATACAAGTTATCGATTTCTCCATCAATAGTTTTGACTAGAAATCTATCTCCTCTACACATTTCCCAGAATTTGTAAAGAGGATAATTCCTCAAGAATTGTTTCTCCATCTCATACTCCGGACCATTCTTAGCTGCCATAGCTCTTGGATCCTTTATAATTCCAGTGACTGCTAAGAATTGAGCATCCGTTGGTTCAGCTTTAACAACTACTTGAGATAGACAAGCCTGAAAATAAAGTAGGAATTCATCAGGGTTTTTTGATATGAATTCTGATTTTTCTTTTCCTAGTTGACCGCTCCTGATGATTTTATTTAAATCATGTCTGTTAATACAAAGATTTAAATAATCCATCACCATTTGATTCTTTTGAAGAGTCTGATCAATTCCGGAAATTATTGTCTTCCACTTTTTGTTTTGATAAATTGAGTCATACTTTGTCGCCGCAAATGACAACTGCGTTAAAAGAGAGATAACCAGAATCAATACCATTGCCGTAAAAGTTTTAATTTTCTTCATTTTTCCTCTCCTTTTTATGGGGATATATAAATATATCCCCTTCATATTTTGGCAATTAACATTGAATTCTTCTTCAATTTGTTAAATGCCACCATTTGACTTTTTCCTACCATTTCCGTAAACTTCCTCCCGTGATACTCACTAGTTTGATATTTATAAATTATACCCGTTGAAATAAATTTAACTTCTACTTCACAAATCCCAAACTCATTTTTTGTAGAAAGAAGACTTATGATTTTTTTCATAATTCTACCTCCTTTAATTCAAAAATTAATATATATAGTAGTTTGTAGAATTAAAGATAGTTTTAAACAAAAAAATAAACAAAAACTATTTTTCTTTTGGGACCTTTTTAGGCCACAAAAGATATTAGTTTATAAAAATTTAAGTTTGAAACTTTTAATTTATGTAACAATATGTGCGGTTAAATTAACTAAATTTTTAGTTAACAAGTTTTTTGAAGCATCTTTCGTCATAGGAATTCCCCCCTATTTTTTTAGAATCATAGTTCCATTGAAAGATTTTAATTTGCTTCTGAATTTTGATGTTTTAATTATTGACTTTGTAATTATTTTAAAACATCCCCTTTTATCTACCATTTTTCATAAACCACCACCTTTCCATTTAAGATATTCCCCCAGTCTTCTAAATCAAAAAACAGGTGATGTGAACGAGGGGGGAATTTTGAAATACCTACGGGATCTTATCATACCCATAGGAACGTTCACATCACCTTTAAAACAATATTATAATCTCCTTAATTCAAAAATTAATATATATACCAAATTTCCCCATCCAAGATAATTATTCTGATAATTCAACAATATATGGAATACTAGAAATTGAATAAAATATTTTTTTAATTCCAATATATTCTATATACTGTAAACAATTACTACATGGTTTACTTAAACGAAATTGATTTTTTTTATTTATTCTCACAACTAATAAGGAAGATCCCTTTAAGTCTTTCTTAGCCTTTATAATTGCATCTACTTCTGCGTGAACACTGTACGGCCATTTTTGAAATTTTGGGTGTAAATTTCTTACTGATTTCTGGCAACTGTTATAACCTTTTGAAAGAATTCTTTTTTTATCAAAAACCACACAACCAGTCCGGTGTTTATGATTTCCTTTTTTTGCTTCTTCAACTGCAATATTAATTAATGATTGTTTGATTGCCATTTATATCCAGCTTTTTCCATTGATTCTTTTGCTTCACGGAAAAATTCTTTTGTTGCAGGTCTAAAATCAGCAGGTGTTTTCCATTCTTTACCTTCAGATTTACACTTTAAATAATTCCCTATTTCATACATGTTGTCAATTAATTTTCCTTCTTCAATAAGTTCCATCAATTTTTTATATTGAGAAGCATTAAAGAAATCATCTTGATACATGTATTCTATAACACCAACAACATTTGAAAAGGTTGACTCACCAAATTCCCAACTCCATTCTTTATCTTTATATTTTATAGTTCCGAATTTTTCATTACATCCTAAATACCAAATTACTTTATCACCTGGAATAAGATTTTCATTTTCATCATATTGTTGATTTGCGTCAGATGTTAAAAAATCAAAAACTTCTTTTCCAGATGCTAGATTATTCCCCCATGGATATTCGGGAAAAGATTCACAGTAAATTTTGGCATAGAAATGAACAAACTCTTTTTTGATTTTAAACCTCATCCACAACAGTAAAACAACAATACCAATAAAAGTTATAGAAAGTAACATAATCATATTTGACTCTCCTATTGTTGTTCCATTAAAATTACACCATTTCTTAATATCACATTTTTATTATTATAGATAAAATCAAGTCTTCCATTTATATCAAACCTAATGGTTTTAGAATCAACAACCCAATTCTTTATTATTTTTCCATTAGAAGAATAAAGTGTAATAGAATAATTTTTTATGATTTCTTTTTTTACATTTTGGGTCTCTTCGTTCATGCTAAATCTCCTTTTTAAAAGAATTGTGTTAAGGGAATCCTGATTCTCCACCCTTCCATTATCCAACAGAGTATCTAGAATCTGCCGCTACGGATATGTGCAATTTATTGATCGTTCTGTCTACACTATACACAATTCTTAATACTTATACTATTAAATAAATTAAAATTTAACTGAAATTTTTTCCATTTCTTTTATTGCCTTTTTTGCTTCCCGATCATTTCCCAATATAATACTATCTATTAATTCATTAGCTTTTGTTGTTATCTTTTCTATCATTTTCTTGTAACGTTCAGATGAAGGAAGACTTGTAGAAAACTCAATAGGATCTTCAAAAGCTTCTAAAAGACAAGAATTTTTTCCCCTTACTAATTTATTTTTTAATTTTAATTTTCCTTCTTTAATCATTTTAAATTTTAGATTTAGATTGTTGTCTAATTCCGCATAATAATTACTATTTTCTTGAGATTGAATTGCATAAATCTCATCCATTTTTGCTTTCAAAATTTCCTTAATTCTATTTTTAGCATAGTTCTTTTGTGAAATATTCATAAAACCTCCAAAATAAGTTATTTTTAAAAAACTATCTCTGGGTGACCGTAGCACTTATACTTTGGTCGACTTCAAAGATGGCAATATACGGTCACCCAGAGATTTATTACAAAACCTTTAAATAATATGTGTCATTTTTGACCAATCTTTTAATTCTCTTCCAATTTTTGCGTTTGACTTTCCATCTAAAGTTACTGCATCTGCTGTAAAGTCTACTGTGAAATTATTTACAATAGAAGACCAGATACCATAACTATCTACAGGAGTATTTAGGTTTTGAAACTTTTCAATTTTTTCAATATCGAATCCTCCAGATACAATTATCTTTAAATCTTGTAACCCAAGCTCATCAAATTCATATCTTGCTTTTTTAACAAGTTCAGGGCAAACTCCTTTATAAGATTCATAAGCGAAAGTTTTATCAACTAAATTTCCAGAAGTGTCAAACCTAACGCCAAAGACTTTTCCCTTTCCTTTTCCAATAACATCTTTTATCATATGAGAATGATCTCTGATAAAATGTCTAGAAGAAATTGGGTCATTTATAATTTCTTCTTTTCCTGACCAACATAATGATTTTATTAGATAAGCGGAAAGAACTTGTAAAGTCGTTCCGATACAATCATTTTTCCAATCGACTAAAATTACCCGATCAATATTGGAATCAATATATTCGTCAAATTTTAGAGCTGCCAATGCTGTATTTCCACCATAAGCTGCAATTAAAAGATGGGGAATTGTTTCTATTTCACTGTATCCAAGATATTCTCCATTTGAATCAGTTGATAAAAATTTATATCCACCAACAACCGCTGCATATCCATCAGACGCTTGATTTATTACATAATGTCTGAATCTGGCTGGAAAGAACAATAAACTCTGATTAGAATTTAACATTTTAACAACATCACTTACAGAAGTTGCAACCGCAGATTGTTGCGCTAAAATCCCAAGAGTTGGTGTTTCCAAATGAGCAAAATACTTTGGGTTTCCAATTAAACCAATTACAGGTTCCATTGATTTAATTTCAGTTCCTTCTCTTGCCATGTAAATTTCAACTTCATCTGATTTATCAACCCATAGAGAATCTAACCAGTCGTTTAAATTATAAATATTGTGATTAGTCTTATCTGGTTCATATGGATTTATTGCTTGAAGATTTTGAAACATACTCCAAGCTTTTTCTCGATCCTTATAATAACCAATACATTTTTTAAAAATTTCTCTTACATGATTTACACCACAAAGAATAACATCTTTTCTTGGAAAATACTGATAATGAACTTTGTGATCATAAAAATCCTTTGACAATATTTCTTGAGTTCGAAGAAAATACTTATCCGCATACCAACCAATTCTTAAAGCGTGATGATTCATTTTAACAGGAATTGTTTCACTCATATTATTCTCCATTTTTAAAATTTTAATCTAAAACTAGTACTTGTTGATAACAAATTGTTCCCTCTGGAACAAGTAGTGTTGGAGTTTTATTATATTTATAAAAATACTCCAAACAGTAACATGGATATCCTTTTCTAATATTTTTTCCTCTAGATAAAGGTTTTACTTTAATCATTTTAAAATGATATTTTGAAGTCAAAATAAATCTTTCACAATCTATTTTTCTCTTAAAACAGAAAATTCCAAAACTATCATTTATAGCTTCAACAATTTTTCCTTTTGTATATTTTAGTTGAAATCTTTCTTCATTAACATTAAGACTTTTTCTATCTGGGCTTACAAATTTCCATCTTGGTCTAACCACCTTTATTTTCCTCCTCATCGCCTTTTTCTAAAATAAATAAAGGAGATATTTCAAAGTTTCCATCTTTTTCATCTTCCATTTCAAAAAATTCTAAAATTTTATTTTTTCCTTTTTCATTTAAATCAGAAAAATATATTTCTACCATTTGGGTTCTCCTATTTTTTCATCGACATTGAATATAACTGGTTTCCTTTATAAAATAATACTTTCATACCATCTTTACTAAGGATCATTGAAGAATTAATATCTGGATCTTTTATACAATCTATTTTGGTGACTTTTAAACTTCTGGAAAATAATTCAATAGAGTCATCATCGTTAATAGATACACAAAGTCCATTATCAAGAACTGTAAAGTTAATTAAGGTTTGATCTTCAATTATTCTGCAATCATATTTTCCTAAATCATCAAATCTTAAAATAATTTTAGAATAAATATTATTTTTAAATCCAATGATCATACAAACTTTATTTTCATATTTTCCATCCATTATTCTATAACCATTTAATTCTGGAACATACGAGATTTGACAAGAACTTGGTTTAACTGTTTCTGGTTTCGGAATTACTAAATAAGCTTTTCCTAAAACATTCTGATAAATTATTCCATTTAGAAATTGACTAGATTTTGGCATAATATTCCAAACATGTTTTACAGATGGAACAATTTTGTCATTAAATTCATTTACCGACAATTCAATTAAATTTCCTTCAAACCTAACATAAATTGAATTATTAATAATTATCTTTTCTGAACATTCAATTTTTGTTTGAATTACTTCCTTTGTTTTTACATTATATAACACCAAAAATCTTTTTTCAATTTTTACAAATATTGGATCTAACATTTTACTTGTAAATACAATATCAATTTCCAGATTACTGATATTATAATCTGCTTTATTGATCCAAATTTTTGATTGAGTTGTTACGCATTTAATTCCATTAAAGAATTTAATTCTTGCAATATCATCTAAATATTCTGATAGGAATTGAACTTCAAAATGATTTGTTGTTTGAACTATATTTACTTTAATTTGTTTAATATTTAATAAACCAGAAACTTTTGGAGGCGGAATTCTTTCACCCTTCTCAAATAAAGATATATACCAATTTCTAAAATCGGTTGGAATATAACTAAAATCCCTACAAGTTGCTGGAACATGAACATCACTATTAAAGATAGAAACATTTGATTTCATTCTATCTTCCAATTGATTTGGTTTATATTTTGGATGTCTTCCTTTAAAAGGATGAATTCCAACAAATAATTGGCAGGATACAATTGCAAATGAAAACCAATCAGTCAATGTAGAAAATACTTTTGA
>Ga0172381_10007120_pt1 | contig 11107 bp, 10 predicted proteins | sample Leawel6488metaG_FD_119754 | JGI IMG/M metagenome (GOLD analysis project Ga0172381, IMG submission 119754) | Leachate microbial communities from a municipal landfill in Southern Ontario, Canada - Leachate well 64-88 metaG | ecosystem: Engineered > Solid waste > Landfill > Unclassified | place... | reverse complement strand
TTACATCTTTTGAAAGACAGAACGGACATTTTTTTTGACATTTTTACTCCAAATTTACGGACTGTTTGTAAATCTAAACCTGAGCTACAGGTTAGCAAAAGCACCCGTTTTTGCAATTATCCCAGATCATGTTGTTCGAACTCACGTACGATCTCAAGTCGTACAACACCGACCGTGTATTTTTTTCGTGGCCGCCATTCAAGGACATCGACTATCCATGGCGGTTTGGTTTTGACGTGGTACCTCAGATCTGGTCTTCTGAGATAAGCCATGACTTAGGTCATGCTCCAGGCCGACCAGATGAGTACAGAGCCGGGGCCCAATACCTGCGAGAGTGGGTGGACTTCAGGGCCTTGGTGCCAATGGCTCGCACCCTCCGCGGACGACACATTGATCCCCGGATCGAGCTCAGGCATCTGCGCCTACTCTCGATCGGGGACAATACCGAGTTCTTCGCTCGGGGGTTATCCGACCTCCACAAAACCAATCTCGGGATCGGGCTTTCCCGCCAGTGCGGATCGTTTGAAGGTAAAGTGATCTACGACGGCTCGTTTAGCTGGTCTATCGGGTTCAGCACCCAGATCAACGCCTTCCGCTGAACCTTTCATTTCCGGCCTGCCCCGACTCGGGGCAGGCCGTCGCTGTTTTTAGAACTCATTTCAAAACCTGCTTTCGAGCCGAAAGAGTCAAGTTTGAGGCGAGATCCGAGCTGGAGGTTCAAAGATATCTGGATATCTTGAAACCGAAGCGAAGGATCGCAGTCGAAAGTTGGCTCTTGCAGAGCCGGAATGAGGTTTTGAAATGTGTTCTAGTTCAAAACTGCTTTGATTCTTCTTACACCCGCAGAGGAGGACTCTTCTTTGATGATTTCAAAATGGCTGAGCTCAGAAGTATTTTTGACATGTGGACCGCCACAGATTTCCCGACTGAAAGGAGGCCCTGAGCTTGTCGAAGAGGCGGGGCCGATTATAAAAATCTTGACCACATCGCCATATCGCTCGTGAAATGAGCCGGTCGCACCAGAATTTTTTGCTTCTTCCAAACTTAATTCCTGCATCGCAACTGGCAGAGCCTCTTCGATTTTCAAATTCACCAAATCTTCAATTTTTTTGATTTGTTCGTCAGTGAGTTTTTCCGGGTAATTAAAATCGAATCTTAAGCGTTCTTCAGTAATATTTGAACCTTTTTGCTCAATTTCCCCGCCTAATTCATGGCGAAGTGCGGCGAGAAGCAGGTGCGCGGCGGTGTGAAGTCGAGTTGTTTCAATTTTATTATCTGCTAAACCACCTTTGAACATTCCGGCGGAGGCGGTGCGAGATTTTTCCTGATGGGCTTTCATTTTTTCGCTAAACGAACGATTCACTTCCGGATCTATGTATTGAATACCTCTATTCCGAAACTCCTCCAGGGTGAGTTCGAGCGGAAAGCCAAAAGTCTGAAACATATCGAATGCAAACTCTCCACCAACAACCGGACGATACAAACCATTGTCTTTATTTAATTCAATGTGTTTATTTAAAAAAGCATCAAAGGTTTTGAGTCCCCCTTCGATAGTTTTAGCAAATTTTTCTTCTTCATCGGAAAATTTATTTAGAAGTAATTCCCCAGAGTGAGTTTTGGTTTCAACATCATCGCGAAAATATGAAATTTCTGGACCCTCTCTTAATTCGGGATAAATATTTCCCATGAACTTGATGACAATGTACGCCAAAGGAATTAGAGTACTCGTAATTCCGATCTCTCGTCCGACCCTCATTGATCTTCTGATCAATTTTCTTAAAACATAACCCTGCTGGACATTGCCAGGATAGATGTCTTCTGCCGCAAGAAACACAGCAGATCGAATATGGTCGGTGATTATTCGAAACTCTTTCTGGTTTTCCTCATATTTTTTTCCGGAAATTTTTTCAAGTTCTAAAATAATCGGTGCAAATGCATCAGTTTGATAAACATCACTTTTGCCTTGCATCACCGCGGCCAGTCGCTCCAGGCCCATACCGGTATCAACACCTTTTAAATCCGATGGTTCGTAGGTTCCACTTTTCATCACGAATTCGTTAAAGACTAAGTTCCAAACTTCGACACCGTCAACATTCCCCTTCGCCAAGGCTTCGGGTGACAAGACGTAAAACTCAACCGTCGGACCGCCGGGCGAGCCGTCAGTTCCGAGCGACCAAAAATTGTCCTCAAAGCCTTGCGCTCTAATTTCTTGAAGACCTTCAATCTTTTTCAGAATCTCAAGAGACTCGATGTCTTCAGGGACATCGTCGGCCTCGTCCTTAAAATATGTGGCGTAAATCCGCGATTTATCAATTTTCAGTTCCTCGGTCAAAAATTCCCACGCCCAATTTATCGCATCTTCTTTGTAATACGGTCTGGAATCTGGTTTCTGGCCTCTGGCATCTGATTTATATCCAAAAGAAAAGTTGCCGAGCATTTCAAAAAATGTCAGGTGCGACTTGTCACCGACCTCGTCAATATCCCCGGTCCGTACACACTTCTGGCAGGTAACAACTCTTGACGATGGGGCTTCGTCGGGAAACAAATAATACCTTTTGAATTGCTGCATCCCCGCGGTCGTAAATAAAACGCTCGGATCGTTTTCGGGCAATAACGAAGAAGAAGGCAATCTCTTATGCCCCTTCTCTTCAAAAAACTTTAAAAACGCTTCCCTAAGATGATTCTGGTTCATTATTTGTTGAGAAATCTTGCAAAGACATCCTTGATAAACCCTTTCCAGAAGGAATTCGTCACATCCGATGGTTTTTTGACATCTATGCTAACAGGTGTTGGCGTGGCCGCTGCCGTACTTGGAATTTTTTTCGACTCAGCGTCAGGAAGGATAAATTCGCTCTTGGAGGGAGTGAATTTGTCGGCATACATCGAAGCATATACTTCGCGAGAGGCGAGAATTTTCGGCGCATAAAGTCTTGTTTCCGTAACCAGAACTGAGCTGTCGCGGGCGGCTAAGTACCGACGAGCCGCCCCGTCTCCTCCGTTATAGGCAATCAAGGCGGCGGTCACATCTCCGTCATAAGTTCCAAGAAGTCCCGCCAAGTGAGCGGCACCCATGCAAATATTAGATTCGGGATCGAAAAAGTCCGTATACCTGCCATCGAAAACGCGGCTATTTAGGCCTTGCGCTGTTCGAGGCATTAGCTGTGTCAAACCCATTGCTCCCGCACGGGAAACAGCTCTGGCATCATAACCTGATTCTTTCAGAATTAAGGCGGCAAGCAAAGGTTTATCCAAGCCAAAAAGATCAGCACATTTGTTGATCTCGTCTGTGTACTCGAGAGGATAGATGTCATCAGCAAAAATCGTCGGGAAAAATCTGTAAAATGCGACACCCAAAACCCCTACCACGAGCACGATCGCTACGGCTACTTGGATTCGTTTCTTAGTCATTAGATAAATTCTATCATAATTGGCAAATAGAACGCAAACCTACGGAGAGACGCAGGGTAAGTTTATAAAGTTTGTAAAGTTCGTAAAGTTTGCCCGCCTGCAGAAGCTATCGCTTCAGCGATTGCGGGCAGGTAAAGTTCATAAAGTAGATTCAACATTGCATTTCGATCCTTGATTTATTATTCGAGAAATGGTATCTTGCGCGCAGAGGAACGAAACCAAACCTCGAATAACCCTGAGGAGGATTGACATGAAGTCCGGTCTAAACGACGTCATCTGGCATGCATGGTGGCAAGATGATTGCCCGTCATGTTTCGCCAGCGACAAGCTCACTGGCTACCTGGCTGGAGGTGGCAACCCAAACGCTGTCTATGATCAGATGAGCCGCCTGCCACACTGGGTGGCTCGCTTCGGAACGCCAGAGCAACTCGACGAGATTGTCACAGCTGGCGGAGACGTCAACTGCCGTTCGGAGTGGGGCTATACCCCTCTGTTCTGGCTCTACTACGTATGGAGCCTCAGGACCAAGATCGACAACGATCGAGTGCTTGCGCTCCTCGAGCGCGGCGCCGATATCAATGCCGCCGACAAGGATGGGGAGACAGCCCTTCACAGGCTGACCATGTCCCTGCACCCTCGGCCGACCGAGGTCGACTTCCTTGTCGGCCACGTGGCCGATATCGCCCTCAGCAACAAGGACGGCCGGCAGCCAATCCATAACGCCGCCGAGATGTGCCAAGTCCCGACGGTCGCCAAGCTCGTCGAGCTTGGCGCCGATATCAACGCCCCCGATAATCGAGGGCGGACACCGCTCCACGTCATCGGAGAGGGAATCGGTGTCTGGCACTGGTCGGAGCGACTGATCATCTCCACCGCCATTGGGCTCATCAAGCTTGGCGCTAACCCAAACCAGAGGGACAACAAGGGCCGCACTGTCCTTATCGAGTACGTTAAGCGACTCGGTCGATTTCCCAGCCTCATCAATGCCCTGCTCGAACAGGGTGCCGACCGGACCATCCCGGACAACGACGATCTGCTACCGCGCCAAGTTGCGCTTGCGCGAAGCAATCGCAAGCTCGCTGCTCTGCTGGCGTAGTCACCGACGTATCCAAAGGGCCTCCATGTTTTCCTGGGGCCCTTTGACTTTTATAAACATTTTATGATTAAATAAAACATCGTGAAACAAAGATCAATTAAAGAAAACATCAAACTTAAAGGTGGGCTTAAAAAGATAAAGTCGGCTCCAAGGCGTGATATTTATATTATTCTCGATAATATTAAGTCGATGGAGAATGTTGGGGCAATTTTTAGAACGGCTGATGCGGTAAGGGCAAAAAAGATCTATTTATGCGGAATTACCGCCACCCCGCCGAGAAATAAAATTTATAAAGTTTCGATGGGAGCAGTTGAGTGGGTGGATTGGGAATACTGCGAGTGTGCAAAAAGCATAGTTCAAAAGTTAAAACAGGAGGGGATTCAGATCGTAGCGCTGGAGCAGACGGACAAATCAATTGATTTTAAACGGGCAAAATTTAAAAAACCGGTTGCAATTGTTTTGGGACACGAGAAAAATGGGGTCTCAAAAGAAGTATTACGGGAATGTGATTTTGCAGTTGAAATACCGATGTTCGGGCGGGCAAATTCTCTCAACGTCGCTACCTCGGCGGGGATTATGCTTTTTAAAATCCTAGAGAAAATAAACTAAGAAGGCTCTATAGGGTCTTTCCGGTGGTGGCGCGGGTGGGACTCGAACCCACACGGTCTATGCGACCAACAGATTTTAAGTCTGCCTCGGCTACCGATTACGACACCGCGCCATCGACAACCCCTACTTTTTTCCAAGCAAATTCGCCATTGATCCGTCAAAAGTAAATCCGGCGGCTTTGCGATGTCCCCCACCGTCAAAAAGCCTGGCTAATTTCGAAACATCAACCAAATCATCCTCGGTGCGAAGACTGGCTTTTATTTTACCATCAGGAGTCTCGATTAACAAGACTGCGATCCGGCTTTCGGGCACAGTGTTAATTAAATTCACAATCCCCGAAGCGTCCTCCGCCGAGGCCCCCGCAATCTCCAAGTCCCTCGAGGTTAAATATGTGTAAACAACGCCGTTTCGTTTAATTTTCATTTTTTTCAGGGCTATTCCCCAGAGCTTGAGACCGGCAGTTTTTTTACTGGAAGATATATTTTTTGCAATGAGATTGATTCTGCCGCCGCAGCGAACACACTCGGAAGTAATTTTAAGCGTGCGCTCGGTAACATTTGAATGCTGAAATCCGCCGGTATCATAATAAATTCCGGCCAGGATGTAAGTTGCAAGCTTCGAGTCAATCTTGGCGCCAAATTCAACTAACAATTCGTAAATAATTTCCGCCGCCGCAGAAGCCTTTTCGTCTACCAAATTTAACTTAGCTATCTTGTGGAGGCTGTTTTTGAAATGATGATCGATGTTGATTAGAGGTTTTGTCTTGGCAATTTGCTCGAGGCGTGCAGGAAAACCGGTTCTAACCGCATCGCCGCAATCAACCGCAAAAATCAGATCGTAATCGCCGAGGAGAAAGTCGCGTTTGACTTCAACTTCGGTGAGCAAAAATTTAAAAACTTCGGGAATTTCGTCATTTACCGCTAAGTCGGCGTGCTTGCCAATTCGGGAGAGATAAAGCTCTAGCGCAAGCGAAGATGCGATCGTGTCGCCATCGGGCGACCTATGGAGCAAAATTAAGATATTTTTGCTTTTCGATAGAAGTTCCTGAATTTGTTTTGCTTCACGCATAGTCAACTTCGACAAAATAAGAGACTCCGGTCTCCTCGAGATCCTTCTTGGCTAATTTGATCGACTCGGTTTCTTCAAAGGTAATACTTGAAGATTTTAGTCTTCCTTTGGATTCGGCATTACCGGTGTAAATCGTTACATTCGGCTCAATCTGGCCAACCTGCTCGGTCGCCGAGGCTACATTTCCATCGACTCTGGCAATAAGGAGTAAAACGCTCGAGAGTTTTTCGATCGCTTCCTTGGAAATTTTTTCTTTGAAATTGACAATTGCGAAACTAATTTCATCTACGAGGCAGATATAAATGTTGTCGTCCACTCCTTCAACCGCAACCTCGCCGATTTCATATTCTCCGGCACCTTCAAGCGAAACATCGTTGATAAGGATTTTATGATCGATCAAAATAACAGCTGATTTGGTTTTGATCTCGAGAAATTTGTCTTTGTTTTTTGAAATTTGCATTTTTAAAGTCCCTCATTAATTACTCAATCTTATCAAAATTAACTGATTTATTCAAGAAAAAAGTGCCTCTCTCTGGAATCGAACCAGATCAAGAGAGGCACCTAGAATGCTAGTCAGTGAACCTTCACCATACTGAAGTAGCGGAGGTAAGACATCGCCTGGCCGCCGACGGCCTGCTCGCTAATGCCGTAGATGGCAATCACGAGCTTGGCATAGCCCTCCCCCTGGGACCAGACGCTGATCTCCGCCTCGTCCTTGCTGTGGGCATCCCCCGTGATGAAGTATTTGGTTACTTCACCGGTTGGGCTTCGGCCCTCGGCCGACCAGTTTCCGAAACGAATCTTTCCCCCGAGACTCGCTCCGTCGCTGGTCAGTTTGATGGGGCGGGTGATAACAACCCCGGGGCCGATTTCACAAGACACCCAGCCCTGCCAGTTCTCGTCGAACACAGCAAGGGAGGGTCCGTGAAATCTTGCATCGGTATCCGGCTGGTACCTGTGGGAATACTTGGCCGGGTCAAACGGCAGGCCGGTAGCCGGTGGCTCGGCTCGTTCAGCCGAGCGGCGAATGGAGTTTTTCGGCACCGCCGGGGATTCGATGATCGGCGGGGAGCCCCTGAGCTCTTCGATCTTCTTGGCGACCTCTTCGGGGTCGGCCAAGACGATGATCGCCGAGGTTACGAACTCCTCGGTGGCCAGGAACATTTTGCCGGAATGGTGGGGATACTTCCGGATTTGGCTGATCCGGAAGGAAGCGAGACGTGAGCCGAAATCGTCGGTCCAGGGAACCTCGATCTCGGAGATCTCGCTTGTTTCGTCGTCGACGAAGGCCACTCTCAACATCTTGACAGATCGCGGCAAGCCGCGCGTCTTGACGGAGAAGGTGTCGTTCGTGCGCCGGGGGCAGTACTTCGTCCCCGGCTCGGCGGATATTCCCGTAATGACGGTCTCGCCATAGGCGCAGTATCCGCGAGCATCGCGGATCTGGCAGGCGATTACAACGGGATTCTGGGATCGGCCGAAGATGTAGGTGAACCGCCGGCTCGGCCGGTAGCTCACCAGCTCATCCATGCCTCCCAGGAAGAAACTTCGGGCGGCGTCTTTCTCAATCGCACCCTCGAGCTCGCCTAGGGCGCCTTCGGGAATGTGGACGTCGGCGCCACCGGTCGCAACGAGCGGCCGGGCCGACTCTCTTTGAAGTCGAAGGAGCTCCCGGAAGTTCGCCCAGTGCTCCGATCTTGGCCCATTAAAGAATTCAACCCCGACGGCGCTGCGGCAGCCGTTGAAGTTGTAGTTGAATGGATACCGCGAATTGCAGGGATGGGCGGCGATCATAAAGCCGCCGGTCTCCTGAAGAATCTTGTCGATCTCCAGGATGACCTTCTGGGTACCGAGTGTCTTTGTCTGGCGGGAAAGCCGGATGATCTCACCGGCGTTCCTGGCCAGGTCTCGGCCGTAGCCGAGACAAACAAGGAAGTGCGACTCCTCGCCGACCTCAAGCCAGGCTCCGGTCGGCATCACGTCACAGGCGCCGGCGATCTCGTTGATGTAGCCAGCAGCGTCGATGGGCATCTTGCCCATCTCTACCCGGTATTCTCCGGGTATCTTTGGGTAGGAGTCGAGCATCGCGCTCGTATCCCCCAGCTTATGCGCGTGGTCCGACATCATCGCAAACTCAGCGCCGTAACGCTGAGCCCAGAGATCACAGCTCCTCGTGCCGAGGAGACCGTCTGAGTGCCATGTGTGCAGATGCACGATACCGCGCATCTGCCCCTCAGGCACTCCCGGCGCTTGTGCAACGCCGGGTACAGCGATCAAAACCAACAGAATGACTGAATATCGCACAACGATCATCTCCCTTTCAAGGAGCGGGGTGTCTCAATACACAACAGAGTAACTTATAACGCAAAACGAATAACGTACAATTTATGCGCTATACGCTATTCGTTATACGTTACTTTGCCGTGTACTCAGAAACGCCAGATTGTACCTTATCTATGGCCGATTGTCAATCTAATCCTTCGACTCCCTTCGCTCGCTCAGGATTATTAATCTAACAACCTTAATCCTATTCTCCTTGATTCCGGTTTGAGTTCAATAACTTCGAATTTCTTCTTTTCACCCACCTTAAGAGCCTTGACCTTCTCGGGATCGCCGCCGGTTGAACCGGCATGAACTAATCCTTCAAGTCCGCCCGAGAGTTTAACAAAAGCGCCGTAAGCAGTAACCTTGCCGACTTCGCCATCAACTTTCTGCCCGACTGCTAAGGCCTTCATCTGCTCTAGCCACGGATCATCAGTTAGTCGCTTGATCGAAAGCGAGACTTTACCGTTTTCGATTTTGACAACTTTGGCTTTGACTGTCTGGGCAACCTTGAATTCTTTGTTCAGGTCGGAAACGTGATCCCATGAAACTTCGGAAATATGGATCAAGCCCTCAATCGATTTGAGATTGATAAATAGTCCAAATGGGGCAATTCCGGATATAACTCCCTCGACAATTTCGCCGATCTCAAATAATGTCTCGACTCCGCCTAAGGCATCTGAAACCGCTTCTTTCTCGGAGAAAATCAGTTTTTCTTCGTCTTTATCGGCGGCGATTATTTTGACAGTAACCGACTCGCCGACTAATTTTTTTAATTTATAGAGAATTTGTCCCGGATCTCCGCCTTCTACGCGAGGATAGTGATCAACCGACAGCTGAGAAACCGGCAAAAATCCGGTTAGTCCGCCGGCATCCACCATAAGTCCACCTCTGTTGGCTGAAGCAACCCGGACATTTAAAGTGGAATGTTTCTCCATCTTTTCCTTCAGAGTATCCCAGAGCTTATCTCTATCAGCCCGGCGCAAACTCAAAATAATCATGCCGTCTTTACCTTCCATCGACATGACGGATCCGATAACTTTGTCGCCCGGGGTTAATTCTTTAGTATCAAATGAAAATTCTTTTTCTGGTACAAAACCGCAAGTTAAACCTTTTACATCGCATAAAACCCTATGGGCTGAAACTTGCAAAACCGCGCATTCAACTGAATCGCCAACACCAAACGGGACTAATTCGTCCCCGACTTCCTGAGCCAACTCTTCCATCGAGCCAACCTCGACTTTTGTGGCCACAACTTTCTCGGCGGCCTCTTTTTCTGTATTATTTTTTACTTTTACCATGACGTAAATAATTCTCCTCTTTCTTTTTTTTGTTGTATTCCAAGTTAAGCTTGGAAATTACAGCTAAGCGATAGTATAGCAAAAAAATCAGCCAAATCAACCATATAATAAGAAGCGAGACAAAAATGATGCGCTGAGAGGCAATTTCGAGTCCAGCCCGCCTGATAAACAGGTATAAAATCATGAGTATCGGGATGTAAAATAGGGAGTCGCCTATGGATTTATAAAAATCTTTTTGAAATTTAACCGGTTTCTTTTTGGCCAAAAAGTAGAGTATGAGGGAGACCAAAACCGCCAAACCAAACAGGGCGAAAAAATATAGAATATATTTCATCGGCTCGGTAGCCGGCTGAAATAGATGATTATAATTAAAAAAAGTTTTGAAGTTGATCATTTTTAAATGGTGCCTGAGGTCAGAATCGGTCACGGATGATTTTCTACTGAAAATCTCTAGATTTTCGTTCCACCCGAAAATCCCCCTTCTCCTCGCCTTCGCTCAGTCCGGCTTCCGATTCTTGACGACTGGTTCTCAAGTTATCGACCAGTCGCCCCAGTCAAATCATTTTCAAATCCGCAGTCGCGGATTTGAAAAGTGATGGTGCCTGGGGTCAGAATCGGACTGACGACACCGGGTTTTTCAGACCCGTGCTCTACCACTGAGCTACCCAGGCAAATTAATTTGGTAGTCTTGCCCCTTTAAACTGGTCTTTTGATGGTGATCGCTGGTGGACTCGAACCACCAACCTTTTGGATGTAAACCAAATGCTCTAACCAATTGAGCTAAGCGACCTCGCAACATTAAAAAACACTATCGCTGACACGAATACAAAAATGTCATTTTCTAACCTTTAAATACCCCGTCACCTTCTCGAGTTTTTTGAGAAACTTTGATGCCGACTTCCTGGCCGGACTTGGCCTCTTCGAGGCTTTCGTGGTCAAGCTGGATTGAGTCAACATTTTGCTCAAAATCGGTTGTCGCTCCCTTGATCCTAACCTTATCGCCGACTTTTAAAGGAGCGGACAATTTGATAATTGCCACCTGAAGCTTGTCAAAGAAATGGCTGACCTCGCCGATTTTATCTTTTATTTCTTCTTTTTGCTCTTCTACTTTTTCTTCTGCCATCTAAATCACCTCCTAACTCTGAAAAAATTTTACCCGAAAAGGAAGCGGTTTTCAAGGGAAGTAAACTACCACCAGCTGTCGCTGGTGGCTTTGGCCTGCCGACTACGTCGGCTCATCAAATGGGAAGCTTAGGCTGGCTAGCTCGATATTGATCTTGCTTGGCGATGTATTGTCTAATTG
>Ga0172381_10007119_pt1 | contig 11107 bp, 10 predicted proteins | sample Leawel6488metaG_FD_119754 | JGI IMG/M metagenome (GOLD analysis project Ga0172381, IMG submission 119754) | Leachate microbial communities from a municipal landfill in Southern Ontario, Canada - Leachate well 64-88 metaG | ecosystem: Engineered > Solid waste > Landfill > Unclassified | place... | reverse complement strand
TCTATAAGTCGAGATACTAGTTCTACATCGTCTAGAACGAAGACTACTTGGTGTTCGTCGGTTGTTAGACCTATTTTAATTTTAGTATTAGTTTTAGCGAGTTTAGTGACTTCTAAGAGACTTCGGGCGGGAATTAAAAAAGTGATTTGGTCGGTTTTTAAATCAATAGGATTAATTAATTTAATATCTTTAAAAGATAAACGAAAACCATCAGTAGCAACAAGTTTTAAATTATCTTGAGTAAATTGACAAAGAATGGCAGTTAAAACTGGACGACTATCATCAACGGCAGCTGAAAAAGCAATTTGAGAAACAGTTTGAGTTAAAATATTTAAATCTAATTCAAAACAGGTTTCTGGATTTATTAATGGAAAATCAGGATAATCAGTTGAAGGGTTAGTAGTAAAAGTTGATTCTGTTTTAGAAGAAGATAAATTTAATAAATTATTTCCTTTTAAAGAAAGATCTATTTTCCCTGGGGTAAGATAAGAAACAAATTCAGTAATTTCTCGAGATGGAATAGTAATACTTCCCTCTTCTTCTATTTTGGCACCAATCCAATAATTAATACTTAATTCTAGATTAGTAGCTGATAATTTAAGACGACCATTATCAGTTGATAATAAAATATTATTTAATATAGGTAATTGATTTTTTGAAGAGACAAAGCGGGAAACGTTAGTTAGGGCAATATTTAAGTTTTCTTGTAAAAGGGAAAGTTTCATTGACTTATATTATCAAAAATTGTTTTAAGTTAAAAGCTTTTATAAATAGTTTTAATAAACAAAATAGTAGTAATAATTAGTAGAGAGTGTTAATAAGTGGGGTAATTTAAAAAATAACGGAAGTTTAAAGTAAAAAAGTTAAAAGTTTAAAGTGAATTAATATAAAATTATTTAAAGATAGAGATAATTTAATGATTATGTCTTATAATTTTAACTTGTATTTGGGTAAGTTTCGGGGGAAAAAAGATAAATAAAATGTGGAAAAGTTAGTGGATAAGTCTTTTAAAAAGTGGAAAACTTTTTTCTAATTAAAAAGCATTTTTGATTTGGTTGATAAGTTGACGGGTTTGTGGGTTTGTGGAAAAGTCGGTGTGGATTTTGTCTCGAGCATGCATAATACTGGTATGATCTCGACCACCAAGAAGATGTCCAACCTCTTCTAAGGGTAGGTTTATTTGGGTTAATAGTAAATAGGCGGTAATATGACGAGCAGTGACTAATTCTTTTTTACGACTTTTTCCACAAAGGTCACTGGTTTTAATATTAAAATGTTTAGCACAGATGGAAATAATATGTCGAGGATTTAGTTTAGTAGTTAGTTCATAGTTATTATTATTTAGGTTAGGGTTAAAAAAATTTTGAACAAAAGAAATATCTATCTCCCCTATTTGTTGAGCTAATGATTGGACTGTAATTTGTTGAAGTTTACCTTCAATTTCACGGATATTTGATTCAATATTATTAGCTATAAATTCAACAGCTTCGGGGGTTATTTTAATCCCCTTTTCTTCAATTTTTTGGCTAATAATAGCAATACGCATTTCATAATCTGGGAGCTGAATATCAACCGTTAAACCACCCATAAAACGAGAGACAAGGCGGTCTTCTAAATGATCAATTTCACTAGGTTTACGGTCGGAGGTTAAAATAACCTGTTTGCCATTCATGTGGAGAGAATTGAAGGTGTGAAAAAATTCTTCTTGGGTATATTCTTTACCAGCAATAAATTGAATATCATCAACTAAAATACAATCTAAATTACGATATTTATCTTTAAACTGATTCATGTTTTTGGTTTTGAGAGCAGCAACTAATTCATTACCAAAAGTTTCGGCAGAAAAATATTTTATTTTTAGGTCTGGGTTTTTTTTGAGGAGTTCGTGACCAATAGCTTGCATAAGATGAGTTTTTCCAACTCCTACCCCACCCCAAATAAAGAAGGGGTTATAGGAAAGGCCAGGATTTTTTACAATACCTTGGGCGGCAGCATAGGCAAAATTATTACTATTACCAACAACTAAAGTGTCGAAAGTATATTTAGGATGGAGAGATGAATTATTTACTTTGTGAGTATAGGAAAAAAGAGGGGTATTATTGGTGGTATCAGATTCGGTTTTGGTGATTTCTTGAACAATAAAATTTAAAATATTATTGGTTTTGGTTTGATTATCGAGGGCATTTTTAATAATGTCGTAATGTCGTTTTTTGTTGAAATCGACAGAATAAGTATTGGGACAACCAATGATAGCGAGATTGTTTTCAAGGCTAATAAGTTGGGTTTTTAAAACAAAAGTTTGAAAAATAGCTGGGGCTAAAGTTATTTTTAATTCTTCTTGAGTGTTTTTCCAAAGTCTTTCGATATCCATTTTTAGAACGTTAGAACTTTAGAGCTCTAGAGCGTTAGATGTTAAAATTAACGGTTAAATAGGCAGGAATTAAAAATCGAGATTGTGGAAAAATCGATTGGGTAATGTCTATATTAAATGAGTTTTCCACAAAAGAAAAGATATCAAATTTCTTTAATTTAAATTTTCATTACGAATTTTTTATGTCTGGTGAATATGGTCGCCCACGTTCAAGGCCATAAAAAATTGTAACTTCAAAATTTATTTTTTTATAGAGATTATTGATATCTTTCATGTTAAAATATCAGCTATGACTAAAATGACTTTACAACGAAAAGCAAAAAAACATGCCCGAGTTCATGGTTTCTTAAAAAGAATGATGGATCATGATGGTAGAAATGTACTTAAAAGAAGAAGGAATAAAGGTAGAGTGAAAATAACTGGATAAAATAGATATAATTAGGTGTGTTGAAAAGAGAAAATAGGATTAGATCAAAAAAAGAATTTGCTGAAATTAAAGATAAAGGGATAGTTTCATACTCCCCCTTTTTTGGCTGGTTAAAATATAAAGTAGATGATGATTTAAAAAAATTTGGCTTTATTGTATCTAAAAAAATTTCCAAAAAAGCGGTTAGTAGAAATAAAATAAGAAGGATATTGTCGGAAATTGTTAGAAAAAATTTGGATAAATTTGAAAAAGGAACAAGGTTAGTTTTTTTAACTAAAAAAGAAATATTAGGTAAAAAAATGGATGAAGTAGAAAAAGAAATAAATAAATTTCTAATTTCTAATGACAAATGATCAAAAAGACAGTTTTAATATTATTAATATTTTACAAAAAATATATTTCACAAGGAAACCATTGTAGGTTTGTACCTAGTTGTTCGGAATATAGTTATGAAGCAGTAAAAAAATATGGGGTGACAAAAGGGTTGTTTTTGGGATTAAAAAGAGTGTTGAAATGTAATCCTTGGTCAAAAGGGGGAATTGATTTGGTACAATAAAGTTTGTCAAGTTAAAAGTTTAAAGTCGAAAGTTAAAAGTAAATTATGAATTTATTTATAGCCCCGTTTGTTAACGCCTTGTTTGGAGTTTATTATTTAGTAGGCAATTTTGGTTTGGCTATTATTTTAGTAACTATTTTAATTAAATTAGTTTTATTACCGTTGGTAGTACCTAGTTTAAAGTCGGCTCAAAAAATTAGAGAGTTACAACCTAAATTAAATAAACTGAAAGAGAAATTTGGAAGTGATAAAAAAGCTTTGGCGGCGGCTCAAATGGAACTTTATAAACAGGAAGGAGTTAACCCGATGTCTGGATGTTTACCTCAAATTGTTCAGATAGCAGTATTACTTTTGTTTTTTTCGGCTTTTAATACAGTTAGTTCTTTTTCTGAAGGTAAAGTATCTTTAGATAAAATTAATAGTTATTTAGTTCAACCATTTAGAATTGATCAAGAATTTAAATTTGATTTGAATTTTTTTGGCTCTAATTTATTAGAAACTCCATCAAAGTTATATCCTCAAGGATTTGGGTCATTTTGGATTTTGCCGGTTATTTTGTTGTTAGGTTCGGGGGTTTTACAATTTTTTAGTGCTAAATTGATGATGCCAGCACCGTCGGTTGATAAATCTATTATTAAAGCCACTAAAGACAAGGAAGACGATATGATGTCGGCAATGAGAACTCAATCGACTTATTTTATGCCATTGATGACAATTTTTATTGGTTGGAATTTTTCATTGGGATTGCTTCTTTATTGGTTTACTACTTCAGCTTTGATGATAGTACAACAGTTGGTATTTAATAAAATGAACAAAAAATAAGAAAATTTCCAATATCTAATTTCCAATATCTAATGATAAAATAGGCACTATGGATAACAAAAAAAGAAATGAAAAAATATTAAAGTTCACTTGTGAACTTTTAGAAAAGATGAATTTTGATGTAGAAAAGGCATTTGTCGAAGATATGGAGGGCGAAGAAAATCAGGTTTTAGTAGGAATTACAGTGGCTAATCCAGCTGGATTGATTGGTTTTAGAGGGCGAAATTTAGCCTCGATTCAATTTGTTTTGTCTCTAATTATTAGATCACAAATTGGGGAAGGAATAAGAGTTTTGTTGGATGTAAATAATTACCGAGGGGAACAAAAAGTAAGACTTGAAGGAATGGTAAAAAGTTTGGCAGAAAAAGTACTTTCAAATGGAAAAGAAGTATCAATGGCTAATATGAGTTCTTATGAAAGAAGAATTTGTCATATGGTGTTGGTAGGAATTGAAGGAGTGACAAGTGAATCTGAGGGTGAAGGTGAAGAGAGACATATAGTGATCAAGAAAGCATAAACCCCTCAGTCTCGATAAATCGGGATAGCTCCTCTTAATGAAAGGGAGCAATTTTTTTGTGATAATATTGGGCTGTGTGGCTATTTCTCTTTTTACTTTTAATCCCAACACAATTAGGTAGACATTTTTGGCCGGAGTGGAGTTATGTTTTAGGAATTAGAATTGATTATCTATCCCCTACTTTATATTTATTGGATTTAGTTTGGGTTATATTAATAATTTCTAATTTCCAATTTCTAATTTCTAAAATAAAAAAACTTTTTAATTTTAAAAACTTTTTAATTTTAGGATTTGTGGGAATAAATGTTTTAATGGCAGCAAGTCCAATGGTAGCTATTTATAAATGGTTGAGATTAGGCCAGTTGATAATTAGCTTTTGGTATTTTAGGGATAATAAAAAATTAATAAAAGAAAAATTAATAAAAGTTATTCCTTATTGGATTATTTTTGAAAGTTTATTAGCGGTGGCCCAAATGGCGAAAAATGGAAGTTTAAATGGAATTTTTTATTGGTTAGGAGAAAGAAGTTTTACTTTTAATACAATTGGAATTGCTCAGTTTTCAGTGTTTGGTCGGGGTTTAATTAGAGCTTATGGGACATTCTCTCATCCAAATAGTTTGGCGGGATTTTTGTTGGTGAGTTTGGTGTTGTGGTATGGATTAAAACCCCTCTGTCTCGCTGATGCGAGACATCTCCCCTTAATAAAGGGAGAAGCCTTAAAAAATATCTGGTGGTGGGTGGTGTTTTGGTTGGGAATTTTGGGAATAATGGTTTCAGGAAGTAGAATTATTTGGATTTTGACATTGGGATTAGTTATATTTTTGATTTTTAAAAATTTTAAAAATAAAGCTAATATTATTGGTTTTGTTTTGCTTTTTTTAGGAGTGATAGTTTTTGTTTTAAGGTTGATAAATATGGAATACGAGATGTCAGATTTTTTGAGTGGATGGGATCGTGATGGAATTGGAAAAAGAACTCAATTAAATTTGGCGGCTTTGAAAATGACCAAAGAATCTCCTTGGTTTGGAGTGGGTTTGGGAAATTTTTTAGTTAAGTTGCCAGAATTTCAAAAAAATAACGGGGTTTTTTGGTTACAGCCGGTGCATAATATTTTGTTGTTAGGGTTGAGCCAGGTGGGAATTTTGGGTTTAGTAATATTAATTTTTAATTTCCAATTTCTAATTTCTAATAAAAAATTAAATTTTATATTTAAAATAATTTTATTAGTGATAGTGATTAGTGGAATGATGGATCATTATTGGTTAACACTACCGCAAAATGTCTGGTTATTAGTGTTGGTTGCAAGTTTATCAAGCCCAAAGTTTATAAAGTAGAATAGATTATGTTTAAAAAAACACTGTTAAATACTTGGGTGCAGATTGTGGCAAAAGTAATCACTATTTTGATAAGTTTAGTGACAACTGGTTTGCTAACCAGAAAATTGGGAGCTAGTGTTTATGGAAGTTATACTTTAGTTGTATCAGTGTTTTTACTTTTGGATTCAATTGCTGATTTTGGAACTAAAGTAATGGGGGTAAAAGAAGCGGCTGGGAAGGAAGGAGAAGAAAGAAATAAAATATTTGTACAGGTGGCTTGGACAAGATTATTGACTACCCTTTTAGCTTTTGGCTTGGGAATAGTTTTGATTTTTAGCTGGAGTGGATTTAGAGAAATTAGAATTGAAGCACTAGTGGCGTTAATGATGATTTGGTTTACAATTGTGGCTGGTAGTTTAGAGATTGTGTTTCAAACTGAACTAAGAATGGAATTAAAAGTATTGATGGATATTATTTTTCCATTAATATTCTTAATAATCTTATTATTTTGGCCAAACCTAATTAGTTTGATGTGGGTGTTTGGGATGTATTTGTTGGCAAGAATTTTGAGTTTAAGTATTGGATGGAAGCTATTAAAAAGGGTCTTAAAATCGTTTAAATTGCAATTATTTAATAAAAAATTTGTAATTAAATTCTTGAAAGAATCATGGCCAATGGGAGTTTATATGTTAATTTTTACTGGATATGATCGAGCGATTGATTCATTGATGATTGATAAATTTATTGGGATTAAGGAAGTGGCTTTTTATGGTTTGGCTTATAAAATATATTCTAATTTAGTTCAGCCGGCTTATTATTTTGTGAATAGTATTTTTCCAATTCTTTCGGGTAAATCGGAAAACAAGAAAAAGATATTTAAATGGGCAGTAATAATGCTTTTTGGGGTTTTACTATTAGGAATACCAATTGCCTATTTGTTGGCACCACTAGCAGTAAAAGTATTAGCAGGAAGTGATTTTCAAGCTTCGGTAACAGTGTTAAGAATTCTTTTAATTCCCCTCTTTTTTGCTTATATTAGTCATTTGGTTGGTTTTACATTAATTGCTAAAGGCGGACAAAAACAAATTTTAATTTTAGGTTTAATTACTTTATCTTTTAATTTTGTGGCTAATCTTTTAATAATTCCAAAGTTTGGAATTATAGGTGCGGCTTGGGTAACGGGTGCTAGTGAATTTTTGGCCTGTGGATTGATGATATTAGCGTTGAAAAGAAAAGTTTCTTAAATTTAAAAATCCTCATTACGGAATTTTTTATGTCTGGTGAATGTGGTCGCTCACGTTCAAGGCCATAAAAAATTGTAATTTTGGATTTTTAAATATTTGATATATTTTCCTGTTGTAAATAATTACATATTTTTTATATTATTTTGGCCAATGGAATCAGGTTTGGACATTTTTAAACCCACCAGCCCTGCGGGTATCCTCCATTGATAAGGATGGTTTTTGTTTTTATTGATAATAAATAATGATAAAAGATGGATATTAAGTTATGACGTTTTTTCACGTTCCAAAGCTGGAAAACTGGTATCATAACAAATTTTAAGAGGTAATAACCGCATAATAACCGAAATATAACCGCATGAAATTAGGTGTTAAATCGTAGGTAATAGATAGTGGATAAAAGAAGGTTCTTTTAAGTTAAAATAAATTATGAATTCGGCACTGCCATTCGCTTTAATTATTGGGATTGAACATTTTGTGGCCAAAAAATTGGCTGAAGAATTGTCAAATAAAGATATAAATGTAATTGGAGTAGGGGAATATGTGGCGGGATTAAGTGAAATAAAAAATTTTGAATGGTTAATGGATTTATCTGAAGTTAACGGTAAATTTAATTATGTTTTTGATTTTAGGGGGGATAAAAATTTATGGGAAACAGAACAGTTTAATGGAGAAAAAATAACTTTGATTTGTGTAAATGATAAAGAGAAAGGTGAACAACTTAAAAATGAATTAAATAGTCTTGATTTAAATTGGAGATTAGTGGAGGCTTTTGGGGTTTATGGGCCAGGGATGAATGAAGACAATTTTTTAGCTGAAGCAATAAGACAGGCCGTGGTCAATAAAAATTTAACATTACCGGATATAAAGGATAAATTTAGAATTTTGGCGATTGAAGATTTAGTAGAGGCAATTTTGAGGGCTAGTTTTTTGTCAGGAACTGAAAAGGAAAAATTTTTAGTTTTAGGTAATGAAACTAATAGTGAAGAAATAGCAAAAGTATTAATAGATCAGGCAAAAATGACGAGATATAAAGTTTTACAAAGGGAAATTGAGGTGGAAAAGATTGATGAAGAAAGATTAAAAGATAGTTGTCGAAAGTTGAGATGGGGAGCGAAAACTGATTTTAAAGATGGGGTTAAAGAGACTTTGCAATATTTTTTTTCTGAAGTTGATGAAGAGAATAGGAAAAAGAAAGTAAAAGCCTTTCCTAAGCCTTCTCTTGACAAGGTAGGTAATGAACCTGTTGTAGAAAATAAGCCGGTCACAAAAGAAATTAGGAAAAAAGAAATGGAGGTGGTGGTTGAAGAAAATGAAATTGAGACTAAAAGTGGTGAAGTTTTGGAAGAAATAGAAAATTTTTATAAACAAAAAAAAGTAGGAATGGAGGTGGAAATAAATCCCTCTAAATCTCCCTTTGATGAAAGAGAGACTTTAAAAGAAATAAAAAAAGAAGAAGTAGTTGACGAGTTTTTTGATGATGATTTCGAGACGAAAGAAGAGATTAAGGAAGAGATAAAAATAGAAGAAAAAAAGGTGATGAATGCTCCGAAAGGGAAAAATAAGATTATTTCTAATAAATGGAGGTTTGGGTTGTTATTTTTGACTATATTTATGGTTTTGGTGGTGCCGGTAAATTGGACTATTTCGACGGTTTTGGCAGTAAAAAATATAAAAAATAATTTAACGTTAATTGAAGCTAAAAAATATAAACAAGTGGAAGATTTGACTGATAAAAATTTATTAAGAATTAAAAAGATAGATCAGCAGATAGACGATTGGGGTTTAAATAAATTTAAAATAATTAGAAATTATCAAAGTGTTTTAAAGATAGGAGAGGATATTTTGAAATTGGAGAAAGAAGCAGTTTATTTAAGTCAAAGTGCAGATTTAATTAGTCAGGCAATTTTTAAAGATAGACAAATAAAATTTGTGGAAGAGTTGGAAAAAGAGGAGGAGTATTTACTTAATTTTGAAAATCAGATGGGATTAATTTTGGCAAGATTAAATGGTGATTATGGATGGTTGCCGGCAAAATGGAAATCTGATTTGCAGAAAAAGTCTCAGGAATTAAAAATAGTTAAAGAAAAGATTGGTTTAGTAAATAAAAGTATAAAGATTTTACCGGAAATATTGGGAGTTGATGGGAAGAGAAGGGAATATATGCTTTTGTTTCAAAATGAATCTGAACTGAGGGCAACTGGTGGTTTTATTGGAAGTTATGGAATATTAAGTTTTCAAGGTGGAAGTTTAATTAATTTAGAAGTAAAAGATATTTATGAGGCTGATGGTCAGATGAAGGGTCATGTTGAACCTCCGGTGGAAATTAAAAATCATTTAGGTGAGGCAGGTTGGTTTATGAGAGATGCAAATTGGAACCCAAATTTTGCTAAGGCTTCAGCTGATATTCAGTGGTTTTTGGATAAGGAAACTAATAGAAAAGTTGACGGAGTAATTGGACTTAATTTGGCTGTGGTTAAATCGATTTTGGAAATAATTGGAGAAGTAGAAATGGTTAATTTTAATGAAAAAATTAATAAAGATAATTTATATGAACAGGCAGAATATTATTCAGAAAATAAATTTTTTCCAGGATCGACACAGAAAGCTAACTTTTTGGGAACATTAGGAAAACAATTGTTTGAAGAGATTAAGGAATTAAATGTAAAAGAACAGTTGAATTTAGTAATGGCCTTGATTGATTTATTGGAAAATAATGAATTACAATTGGCGTTTAATGATAATGAAGTGGCGGGGATAATGGCAGATTTAGGCTGGAATGGTGGACTTTATGGAGGAAAATGTCTTAAGGAAAATTGTTTTGCTGATTATTTATTTGTAGTTGAATCTAATTTTGGAGTAAATAAATCAAATTATTTTTTGTATAGAAATATGGAGCAAGTAGTAGATATTAGTCCTAATTTGGTTGGTAGAATTGTAAAAATTAATTATGAAAATACATCTAAAAGTAATAGTTTTCCTGGGGGTGATTATAAAAATTATTTGAGGGTTTATTTGCCAACAAACGTAAATTTATCACAAATTAGTTTGACAGATGGAAATAATAGTAATTTGAAAAAAATTTACAATAATGATGAATTGAGAATTAGGGAAGTTGAGGGTAAAAAGGAGGTTGGGTTTTTAGTGTTGGTGCCGGTGGGTAGTAAAAAAACATTGGAAATTAGATATTCAAGTGAAAACAGAATGTCGGATAAAAATAATTTTTCTTATTTGAATTATGTGCAGAAACAATCAGGTTTTGGGGATACTGGATTAGTAACTTTAGTGTCTTTTCCGCCTGATTGGCAACCTTTGAATGTTCAACCTCAGGCAAGTATGGTGGGAGGGAAATTGCTATTTAATCAAAAATTAGAAAGAGATATTAAGATGGGAGTTGAATTGGGAAAATAAAAATATTTATAAATTCTCATTATAAATTTTTTATGTCTGGTGAATGTGCGTCGCACGTTCAAGGCCACAAAAAATTATGATTTCGAATTTATTAAAATATTTTTTAGTAAAATATAATTATGAAAAAAGTGGTGGAAGATTTTGTTTGTGAAGTGTGTGGAGAAAAAGTTGCGGGTAATGGGACAACGGATCATTGCCCTAATTGTTTGTGGGGAAAACATGTGGATGAAGCGATTCCTGGGGATAGAGCTAGTAAATGTTTAGGGTTGATGAAACCAATAGCGGCAGAATACAGAAATAATGGTTTTAGAATTTTTTATAAATGTGAAAATTGTAATCATGAATTTTGGGTAAAAGCGGCTGAAGATGATAGAGGAAAAAAAGATAATCGAGAAGTACTTTTGGAGTTAAGTAAAAATCCTTATTCGGTTGCGGAATAAAAACGG
>Ga0172381_10007117_pt1 | contig 11109 bp, 13 predicted proteins | sample Leawel6488metaG_FD_119754 | JGI IMG/M metagenome (GOLD analysis project Ga0172381, IMG submission 119754) | Leachate microbial communities from a municipal landfill in Southern Ontario, Canada - Leachate well 64-88 metaG | ecosystem: Engineered > Solid waste > Landfill > Unclassified | place... | reverse complement strand
TTCACAATTGCGCCGCGGGTGATCGATGAAGTGAAGAAAGCGAACCCGAAAGCAAAACTGTTCGGTTTCAAGCTCCTCAAAGGCGTGCCGTACGAAGAGCTGATCGATGCCGCCTATGACGTCGTCCTGACCAGCGGGGCAGTCGCGGTCTTTGCCAATGACGCCAACAACCTGGACAAGAAATTCGCGGTCACGAAAGAAAAGAGTGTTATTCCCATGACATCTGACGAGATGGTCCGGTTCATCCTGCAAGCGATCGACGATCAGTATTATACAACAACGATCGTTTCGGAGATGGAAACTTATATGCAGGATATACTCGAACGACCAACCGGGGAATTATATCGCAAGCTGTTGGATAAATACGCGCCGAAGTTCGTAACAGTAAACAATATCGTCTTCGGGACCATCGCGGTACGGTGGGGATCGACCGGTTCGTTCATAACAACCGCTCGCGGGAAAAAGGATCTCAACGCCGTATCGTTCGTTAGCCGGGTGAACTACGGGTTCGCCGATGAGGGTGAGCCTAAGTACGGCGTGTTTGCCGGGCCGGTCAAACCAACGCTGAATGCACCGTTGTTGTACCATATCTTTCTGACGAACCCGGATGTGAAAGCGATCATACATTATCATGAAGACGTTACGAACAATCTTCCCTGGGCACCGCCGGGTACCGTGCGGGATAGCATGCGGAATATCAACAGTTCGTTTGGCATCGATCACCATGGACGGTTTTTGTTACTCAGAGAGAATGAACTATGAGAGCAATTAATAATTACGAGATGTCGGCGAGCGATTACGAATTACTTTACCGGCGATTTCTGAAACGCGGGCCAGAGCAATTATTCCAGTATGCAAAATATTGTGATCATATGGAAGTGCTCGACCTCTGTGCCGGGCCAACGGCACGTGCATCCATTTGGGCACTGCAGCACAATGCCCGGCGAGTCGTTGCTGTCGATGAGAGTCCGCGGATACTGAATGAGTTTCCATATACAGAGAAACAGGGATTCGATGCACAGTATATCGATATCCGGACATATTTGAGATTTGCAGTGGCAAAATCGCAGCGATTCGATATCATTCTCTGCCAGCAGGGAATTAATTACTGGTTCAACCAAGACGATCTTCTTAGGGTATCGTATCTCCTAAAAGGAAATGGTGTGTTTGTTTTCAACACGTTCAATGACGCTCCGGATGAGAATGTGCCGCTGATCAAAGAGTATCATCTGGACAATAACGACTATAAGGAAGTTTCTCTGTTACTGGGCAGGACGATCATGCATGCACAGATCGTCAAGGACGTTATCCAGCATTTCACGAATTTCATGTGGATCCTGCCAGATGAGATCTTTTCGGTCCTGTATCGGTGCTTCAAGCGAGTTGAACGCATCCGGGACGGACATACGGACATTTATATCTGCATGAATTAAGAAAGAATACGGTGTGTTTAATGGTAGAAAAAGAAGAAGCTATATTCGAAATGGTCCGTAACAGTGAACTTGCCCAGGTGATCACGGAACTTATTACCTTTGGCTTTGCTATATGTATGGCCGATTAGCTGGCGAAAAGGATCAATAACGCATTTACCCTTATGCCAAAGGCAAATGAGGAGATGTAGCCATGAAGTACTCGGTAAAAAATATCATAAGCCAAGCGGCAAACGATATCACGCTGACGGACCGGGATTTCATTACCGAAGGCGGTGAAGGCAAGATCTACGGGAAAGCCGGTGTCATCTACAAGATTTACCATGAACCGCAGAAGATGATCCCGCTCTCCAAGATTGAGGAGCTTGCCTGCCTCAACCAGGACAACCTGCTCCGGCCGCAGGACGTGCTCTACCATGGCACAGTCCCGGTCGGGTTCACGATGCGCTGGATAAAAGACACCGTGCCGCTGTGCAAGCTGTTCACCAACGATTTCTGGTCGCGGTTCAATGTAAACGCGGCGAATATTGCATCGCTGGTGGAACGCATTGCAGCCGACATCAAGTATGTACACTCTAAGAAATGTCTCATCGTAGATGGGAACGAAATGAACTACTTGGTCGGCACGCTCGGCCTGACCATCCCGTATTTCATCGACGTAGATTCATGGCAGACGCCGCATTTTCCGGCTACCGCCATCATGCCCAGTATCCGTGATTACCACACAAAGGTGTTTTCGGAGTTGACAGACTGGTTTTCATTTGGCATAATTGCCGTACAACTTTTTATTGGTATCCATCCTTTCAAGGGGAAACATCCAGATTATTTACGTAGCGATCTTGAACGGCGGATGCGTGAGAATATTTCGATATTTCATAAGGGTGTGCAGCTTCCAGCGTGCACGCGAGATATGGATACGATACCGCAAACGTACAAGGATTGGTTTATCCGTTTATTCGAAAAAGGAGAGCGCCTTCCGCCGCCCGGCATGAAGGCGCCGATCTCTGTCATTGCCAAGACCCGCGTCCTGCGGGCGGCTGCTAAATTCATCATCGAACTGTTGCAGGAATACCCGTCTGACATCGTCCGTGTCGACCACCAGGGAACTATCTTTACCAAAGATACGGTCCATGTTGGGCGTGTCAAATACGACCTGGATGCGTCCGCCGATATTATTTATACGAATACCGGCGCTCCGGTCGTTGCGAAGATCGCCAACAGCTATCTTGTGCTTTACGATCTGAAGACCGGAAAATCGTTCATGCTGAAAATCATGGCAACGGACAAGATGGTCGTGGACGGTCAACTCTTTGCGCTGTCCGGCGACCACCTGGTCGGCATCGTCCTGAAAGAACTGGGATGGACGACAGTCGCCGCTATCGAAACAAGTTGGAATATTCTCCCGCAGGCAACAAAGCTCTATAACGGCGTTGCGTTCCAGGATATTCTGGGCGTTCCTTACATCACGTTGCCGTATCGCACGCCCCAGGGCTGGCCCGCCTGCATGATCAAACCCATTCCCGAGCTTAAAGGCTACCGCATCCTGGAAGCGAAACATGATGCCGGCGTCGTAATGCTGGTTGCGTTTAAGAACAATCAGTACGACAAGATCGTTCTGAAGATCAATAGTGATTACACGAAGTACCATTTCATGATAAATTCGGACGTCGATTATCATATTCCGAATTTCATAACGCTTGACAACGGGCTCGTCGTATCCATTAACGACGAGGGCCAGGTCCTGACCTTTTCCCGGCAGCTTGACAGAGATGCAGTTACGGTCATTGAGGACCCGGCGATTACTTTCGATATGAAACTTGCCAAAAAGGGGGTGGGCGTTTATCTGCGCCACGGCAGCAAACTGTATAAGTTTTCAATGAAAAAATAGGTCCGGGGGCAATCCACTACGAGGAGTCGGTGCTATGAGAACTAATGTCGTCCGTACCTTGGCAAAGAAAGGCCTGAAGTCAAATAACCGCAAGTTCTATATCGAACAGATCGCCCGGGAACTGGGTATTCTGACAAAATTCGAACGGAACAAGTTCCACGGTAAAAAACATCTCAATGCCGGCGAGGATGTCGCCTGTCAGATCATCGAGCTGCGGCATAAAAGAAAAATGACCGCGAAAGAGTGCGCTAAGGCAGTCCACATTTCGCATATGACGCAGACGCGCCTGGAAAGCGGCAAAGGCACCGTCAAGATCAAGATCCTCGAACAATACGCAAATCATTTCAATCGCAAACTTATAATTCGATTTATTAGCAAAAAGGAGAGTAAACCACATGAAACTACACCTGCTCTGCATAGATCCGCAGAAGGACTTCGCGTCAAAAAACGGTAGCCTGTTCGTTCCCGGTGCAGACGAAGACATGGATCGCCTGGCAACGTTTGTCGACCGTATCGGCGACAAGCTGGACGAGATCCATGTCACGATGGATTCTCATCATCTTGTCGATATCGCTCATCCGATTTTCTGGATGGACTCGAACGGAAAACACCCGGCGCCGTTTACAATCATCTCAGTTGACGATGTCGCTCAGGGCCGCTGGATAACCTCGGTCCCTGTGTTCCGCCAGTACGGCCTGGATTATGTGCAGACCTTGGCGGCAAACGGCCGTTATCCGCTCTGCATTTGGCCACCGCACTGCTTGATCGGTTCGGAAGGCTACGGTATTGTCGAGCCGTTCTATACGTCTCTCAGGAAATGGGAAGACAAGTATACTGGTATCGTCAACTTTGTTACGAAGGGCTCGAACTACAAGACCGAGCACTATTCAGCGGTCCAGGCCGACGTGCCGGATCCTCAGGATCCCGGTACGATGCTCAATACCGAACTGATTGATACCTTGCAGAAAGCGGATATCATTCTCATCGCCGGCGAAGCGTTGTCCCATTGCGTTGCAAATACCGTGACTGACGTCGCAAACAATTTCGGGGACGAGAATATCAAGAAGTTCGTCCTGCTTAGGGACTGCACCTCGAACGTCGGTGGTTTCGATACCATGGGCGAAACGTTCGTTAAGAACATGAAAGCGCGCGGCATGCAGGTCACCACTTCCAAAGAGTTCCTGAAATGATCTCAATGTGGAAAGGTATTGCGATAGCCGGTATCTGGCTAGGAACAGGATGGGCGTTGGCGCATGGCGCCGATGCAGTTATCATTGCCGGTTCGACAGGTGCGACGATCGTTGTGGCACTCGCATAAAGCAGCTAATATACGTGCGCATCTGCAGATACGGGGTCCCGGACTGCGGTCGCACATGCACGGGGTAGCTCAGTGGTAGAGCGCCTGCGATCTAAGCAGGGTTACGCCTGGTTCAATTCCGGCTCCCGTGGCAATTATGCAGATGATGGCGGAGAGTGTGGAGAACACTCGGTGGCAGACAAATCTGCCACTATAGGTAGACGCGGAGTGGTTGCACACTTGCTTAGGGAAGAACATAGTCTGCAAATCAGTTCTTTTAAACTCCCAAACTGCAGGGTGACTTACGAGATGTTATCGTACGAAGATGTAAGGGAAGCTAGACGCTCTAGCCATCATCTCGGCAAATCCCTGCTCATCTGCAGTAGTTTTGTTGTAAGTTTTTTCAAATGCGGCGGTGGCGCAATCGGCAGACGCCCGGAGGCATCCGAGTGACGGTGAGAGTCCGGAAAGTTCCCGGCAGGGAACGAAAAAGATACCCAGTACAGGTTCAACTCCTGTTCGCCGCATAATTGTGAAGGTGTATTATGAACACAAAAGTAACGTATATGTATCGGGATGCGGATAACTACAAAGTACAGAACGAGATCGTTTTTCAGGGGCAACTGACCAAAAAACAAACGCGAGAAATATTCGCCGCCTGCAATAAAACAGTCGAAAACGGGTTTATTCCGCAGCAGGTCGGCCTGGAACCGTTGTATCCGCGGCTGCAGCTGCATGACACGAGAGACTGGGACGTTGACCATCCCTGGCACGAGCTGTTGGCAATCAGATCGGAAAAAGCTGACCCAACGATGACGGTTTCAATACAGTCGTTTTACGATCTCTTCGTTACTATGAAAGACTGTTGGAACGACGCTTTCAAAGTCGGCCATATTTTAGATAAATAAGGAGAAGGTACATGGGTAAATTAGGCAATCTGTCGGACATGGACGTAATGAACATCACCGGTGGCAACAAATTCCAGTTCTCCGCGGTGAAGATGGACAAGCTCGGCGCGACCGAGTACACGCTGGTCACGATCGCCTTAGACCGCTCAGGGTCGGTCAATGAGTTCAAGGCCGACCTTCTGAAGGCGGTCAAATCAGTTATCGGCGCCTGCAAGAAATCACCCCGGGCCGAGAACCTGATGATCCGGCTGATCGACTTCAACGATACGCTGAACGAGACACACGGGTTCAAACTCCTAAACGCAATCGACGAGAACGACTATCAGGAGCCGAACACTGTCGGCATGACGTCTCTTTTCGACGCGACGTATTCCGCGGTCGGCGCGACGCTCACGTTTGCCCAGAAACTACTGGAGCAAAACTATAACGCCAATGGGATCTGCTTTGTTATCACCGATGGCATGGACAACCGCTCGACGACGACACCGTCCATGATCGCCCAGATAGTCAACAAGGCGAAACTTGGCGAAGAGATCGAGTCCTTGGTGACGGTGCTTATTGGCATCAATACTAAGGAAGGAGACGTCTCTGATGCCTTGTCCCGGTTCGCCAGCGAAGCAGGCCTGACCCAGTATATCGATGCCGGGGACGCGACTGCCGGTAAGCTCGCAAAGCTCGCTGAATTCGTCTCGAAATCCATATCAAGCCAGTCACAGTCTCTGGGTACTGGCGGGGCAAGTATTCCGCAGACGTTTTAATTATCAGTTTGATTGTAAGGAAATCATTATGATCATCATGCAAGGCAAATATAATACGGCAACTGTTTTCGTGGACAGTTTTGACGAAGCAACGGCTGCGCAGATACAGTTGATGCTGAATCATCCGGCTATGGCTGACAGCCAGATCCGGATTATGTCGGACTGCCATGCCGGTACCGGCTCTGTTATCGGGTTTACTATGACCCGGAACAAAACAGTCATTCCCAATCTGATCGGGGTCGATATCGGTTGCCGTGTATTTGCTATAAACTTGGGCAAAGACAGGCAGATCGACCTCGAACGTTTCGATGATTTCGTGGTTGATACTGTCCCGGCAGGCCCTGTTGGACACAACGGGAACGATCACTTGGCATTTATGACCAACGCCGAGAAAAACAACCTGAAGGCAGCCGAAGCATGTTTATTTGCCGAGATTCCGATGGGCGATTACTGGAGCAAGCTCGGTACCATGGGCTCAGGGAATCATTTCATTGAACTGGACAAGGCGCCTGACGACAACATCTGGTTGGTCATTCATTCCGGGTCGCGGCATTTCGGGAACCTGGTCGCCAAATGGCACCAGGAACAGGCAAAACGGATCGCGCCGGGCTATCCGGACATGGAGTTCCTGGCAGAAGATGCAGCGGAGATGTACATCAGTGACATGAAGCACGCGCAATTGTATGCCCAGGTCAATGTCCGTACGATGGCGCGCATTATTCTTTGCGGCTATTTCGGCATGCCGATGCACGCGATCGAACACCTGGATATAATCGAATCGGTTCATAATTATATCGATTTCGATGATAACATCATCCGAAAAGGCGCTATCCGCTCTCATCGGGATGAGCGAGTTATCATTCCGATGAACCGGGCATTTGGCTGCGTCATCGGTACGGGAAAAAGCGCGATCAACTATAACCTTTCCGCGCCGCATGGCGCCGGAAGGATATTGTCGCGCTCGCAGGCCAAAAAACGGCTATCGATCGAAAAACTCAAAGCCGACATGGCCGGGATTTATACGTCAACCGCAGACAAGAGCACGCTGGACGAGGCACCGGACGCGTATAAAAATCCCGCCAGTATCCTGAAATATATACATGAAACAGTCAATGTCGACTATATCATGAAGCCGATTTATAGCTTCAAAGATAGCAAAAGAGACAGCATGGGAGATTAAGTTCTGTCAGAGAAGTCTTAACTCTATTTATCGCATCTGATCGGATGCGGTTTACTGGTGTATACACCATTCGACTATTGTGACAGGAGAATAACCACCGTCTGATATCAGACGGTGGAAGGGAAGACAGTCTTTGAGGCCGAGAGACTGCAGCTCAAGATGATGGTTATGAAACAGTTGATTCGTGCAGCTTATTTGATTGCATTTATCAACGGACGGCCTGCCATCCGTGACTGTTTTCCCGTTTTTTAGTTTGCGGTTTCTGTATTGCGGTGGCACCTGCTCCCAGGCAGGTGTAGCAAATGCATTTATCCGCCATTGACTAGGGTGAATCCCTCTTAGTATCTTATCGTTCCGGTTTCCCTTTCTGGGACACGGGATGTCCGGAGGACAAAGATGCTTATAGGCGGAGCAGAACTGCGATTTTTCCGAACTGTACCGTGGTACCATATAAGACATACCGGAAAAAGGGTACCTCTGTGACGCCGTCAGGCGTTGAGGAGTGGATCGCACGCAAGAACTGAAAGGTTCCGCTGGTCCCGGTTACCCCTGAGTGCGGAATGGCCCCGTATTCTTGATGATTGGCGCAAGGCGTGTGTAAGATCCAGTAGCAGGGTGGCTAGTGGGAATCCCTGCCGATACAGCACGGATTATTCAGGAGTGTTCCATGAAAGTACTTGTTGTAACTAAAGAGACGCAGAAACAGCGGGAGAACGATTTTTCCTGGACTGACGAAGGGGAACTGGTGACGTTTGCCAGCGAATGCGACGGCGAGGCCGTTGACGGCGTGTGCGGCTGCCGGCGGGCTATGAGCGGGCTCACCAGCCACAAAGCAACAACTACGATGAAGGTTGTTGAACAGAACATTACAGCCAACGACTTGGAGATCGCCCTGCGGGCATCGTACATACAAGCCGGCTGGGGAACTGGCAAAGTGACTGTTGAAATGGCAAAAGAAGATGCACAGGAACTTATCCGGTTAGCAGCAGCGTTTCCGATTGGCACGGTTATTGAAAAACGCGGAAGTAAATTCAAAACACGCATAGTTTGACGAGGTGGCATATGCGCACACGATGGCTTGTTCCTCTGGCATTTTTACTGGTTTCTTATTATCGCGTCTTCGGCTGGCTCTATGAGCGGTTTACCGCACCCGACACATTCTACGGCCACGGGTTTCTGGTGCCGCTGGTCAGCGGCTATCTCCTGTGGCAGAAACGCAGCCATTTGACTGAAATACCGGCCATTGACTTGGTCGGCGCATTTTGCGCCCTTACTGGAATTCTCGTACATATGCTTGGCATTTGGGCCAGCATATACGGCCTTTCGGCCTGGGCGCTACCTTTGATCATCTACGGCGGATTACGCGTTATTGCCGGCAAAAATGCCAATTATGCCCTGTTTCCGGTCATTTTACTGGTATTTATGCTGCCGTTGCCGGTCGAGTTCCTCAACGCCGCTACTGTTCCGTTGCGGGAAACGGTGACCGCGGTTGCCGTGGAAATGGCGCGGATGGTTGATATTCCCGCGACCCGGGAAGGGTTCAGGATCCTGTTGCCGGAGGGTGTGTTATCGATCGATAATCCGTGTTCAGGTTTGCGTTCGCTTATTGCGTTTACGGCAATCGGCAGCGTTATGGCATATACGCTGAATCGCAACATATTTGTGAAACTGTTGGTGGTCGTGAATGTTCTTTTTGTCGCTCTTTTTGTGAATTCGCTGCGGGTAGTGTCTTTGACGCTTATCGCGTACTACAACGGTGTTGCTGCTGTTGCGGGATTCTGGCATACCGGTACCGGGTATATAGCGTACGCACTGGCGTTGGGATTATGCGCAGTTGTGTACCGGAGGGCTCGATGAAATACGTTATTTGTGTCATCATAGCCGCCTTGGCGGCGATATTGACATTTATCCCGGAACGGACAGAACGGTCTACTGTTGTACAAAAAATTCCTGTTCAAGATATCGCCGGCTGGCAGCGGACCGAAATACCGGTTACTGATGAAACGCGTCGGATACTGGAAACTAACCTGATCTCTATGCAGTTGTACCAGCAGGATAATCATCGTGTGCTCTTGACACTAGTTTCATATTGTGGTAATATGGTGGCATTCCATTTCCCGGAGTCTTGCTACACCGGTCAGGGATCACGAATAATACATCGCGAGACAGGTACCACAGGAAGTACCCCGTACAACGAGTTTACCCTCCGCGGAAATAAAGGCAACAAAACTGTGCGGTATTATTTCAAAACCAGCCGTCATCGTACATCGAGCGCTATCACAGCGCGCTTTTTTCATTTTCTCGATCTTCTGCGGTTTGAGCCTTGTAGTGTTACCCTGGTCCGGCTGACCGCCGAAACACCTGAAGATATTGCATTGTTCATGGGTGTATTATCCACAACAGCACCCTATATATAGAAAAAATCTGAAAATTTTTCCAGTACCGTATTGTCGAATGTATGAAATTCCGCAGTTTTGAAAAGTTCATTTTCTTGCTGGGCAACCGGACCGTTCGTAACGTCCGGATGCTCATAGTGCTCGGTACACTCGATACTGATCTGGTGTTCGACAAGAAATATTGTTTTACTGTCGTGGTTCCGATGGAGATGATGGAACAGTTAGAAAAACTGTGGGCCAATTACTGGAAACGGTACAGGTTCACCAAAGCAGAACGAAAAAACCGCGCTGACATTATTGCTCGGATTCGGTACGCACTTATTCATATCGCCCGCGAAAACGGTATTAATGCGCAACGATGGAACCTGCGCTGTGATATGTATATAAATCCGAACCTTCCTGAACCGTTGAAAGCGGGTATTTATATGCGTAATCTTCACCGTATTGTGTTTCCGAAAAATGCAGTGAAGTAATACAGTGAATCTACAATGGAGTAGATAAAGAGCGAAAAATGGGCGAGGGGTCTTCGAATAGCGATTATACTCACCTAAGCCAGAAGACCAGAACGAATAACATTGGACCGTTGGTGTGCTTGTATCCGGTCCAAGAAGCCGAGAGAGGTATGAGTTTCTGTGTATGTAAAAAACTGCGCCGCAACTGTTCGGTTTGTCCCAATAAAGGATTTCGCGGCAAACGAACGATCAGCGTGTTCAGTGAACAGGAAGAAAAAGGTGTCGGGCTCGCCATGAAGACGACAACCAAGGGAAAACGGAAATATTTGGTGCTGACTGTTGGTGGGCAACCCGGTATGAAAGACAAGTATGAGACGATCGTATTTCGTATCATGGACTTTAACCGGTACGACACAGCAAAAGAAGCAGAAGCAGGGCATTACGCTATGTCCAAAAAGTGGAACATGCGTAAAGAAAAGTAAGAGCGCAGTACAGGTAGTATAGTCACACCAGAACGAGTTTAAGAGAATAGGAGAAAGAGTTGAGCATTGGTGTGCTCGGCTTTTTCTCCTATTCTTTTTTTATTTGGAGAGTACCATGAAACGATTGCTGTTGCCGGTTCTCATTCTCATTTTTGCGTTGCCTCTTGCTGCTGCTCAGCGCGTCAAATATATTATGACGCTTGAGTTATCACAATCCCGCTTTTCGTTCGATGCTGACATTCATGTCAAAGATGCAATGAACAAAGTTATATTCAATATCGCCGTTGACGAAGATACTTACAATGGCATAACGGTCGG
>Ga0172381_10007116_pt1 | contig 11111 bp, 10 predicted proteins | sample Leawel6488metaG_FD_119754 | JGI IMG/M metagenome (GOLD analysis project Ga0172381, IMG submission 119754) | Leachate microbial communities from a municipal landfill in Southern Ontario, Canada - Leachate well 64-88 metaG | ecosystem: Engineered > Solid waste > Landfill > Unclassified | place... | reverse complement strand
TTTAATGCAGTGCGGATTTATAGAGAGAACTCCAAAAGGCAGAGTAGCCTCTCGTCTCGCTTATGAGCACCTTGGACTGTTGCATATGCGAAAACAATTGTTGTAATTTAAAACCGCTTATATTTTTAGCGGTTTTTTGCTGCGATTAAATTAACTGTGAAATAAAAAAGATTAGTAAAGTGCCAAGAATCGTTAAACACATCAGTTTGTAGGAACTTTTTTCTGCGTGAGCTTCTGGCAAAATATCTGAAGCACCTATGTATAATAGAAAGCCTGCAAAAAATCCTAGATATAAAACCAAAAAGAATGGAGGCACTGTAAAAAATAAAGTTGAGAAAGCGCCAAAAACCGGAGCTAGGGCTACTAAAAATAAAAATGTTTTCGATTTTTTATCGTTGTTTTTGTGAGATAACATTAAAGTCACCGTATTCATGCCGTCAGTAAAGTCGTGAGAGATAACGGCAATGGCCACCAAAAATCCTACTGTAGGATTAACCTGGAAACCAAGCCCTATTCCGACGCCATCCAAAAAACTATGCCCTGCCAAGGCTATAGCTGAAACTACGCCAATGTGCGGATGCTTATGAGCCAAACAATTTTCTTCGTGGCAATGTTGGATTAAAATACTTTTTTCTAAAATATGAAAAATTAAAAATCCTAGAACCAATGCAACCATTGCTCCAATGGAATTAAAATTATTAATTTTTATTTGTTCAATAATTTCAGGAAGGATATCAAAGCTTACAACTCCCAACAGAACTCCAGCCGCAAAAGCCATAATGTAATGAATTTTGCTTTTGTATTTTATTGCAAAAAGTCCCCCCAAAAGGGTTGATATAAAAGTTAGTATTGAAAAAATTATTGGTGTTAAAATCATAATTTTAAGATTATTTTTTATTTTCGGAACCTTTTTTCCATTTTACGCTTTTTAATATAGGTGAGTAAATATCTTCATTAATATCTATTGGCAAGGCGTCTTTTTTTGTGATGCCAAATTTAATATCGCCTGCATCTTCTATTACGGCAATTGGAGATTGCTCTGCCCCTTCACCCATCGCAAAAACTGCGGAAGTTGCCAGTGAATCGACTATGTTTGTTTGCGTCATTTTTAATTTTCTGCCAAAGATATCTTTCTTGCCGCGATAATCTCTTAAAGGATAAAAACCGTAATATGCTAATCCTATACCCATAATTCCGGTCCTTAAAGGGGTGGTGTGGCTATCTGAAATAATCACTCCAAAGTTTTTTAGTCTAACTTCCTTACTAACAAAATCATAAATTTTCTTAGCCGACAAAAACGGATTTTTTGGCCACAAAATATAATACCCATTTGCATTACTTTCATCAATTCCCGACGTTGGAATTAAAATATTATTTTTAATTGTCAGCATTACATCGCACTCTGTTGAAATGTTTTTCCTGTCAATGTAAAAATCTGCCTCTTTCTTTATCAAATCATCTTTATTTTTAACCTCCGATATTTTAATGCACCTGCCCTCCCAAATAGAAACTACTTTTGAAGTTATAACTATTATAGATTTCTCTTTTAACTTAAATTTCAAAAAGCTTTCTTTTATTATGGAAAGCAAATCGTCTTTTGGAGGAACCAACGCTTTTGTATTTATGGCTTTTATGATCATGCAAACTGTCTAAAAAACTTTTTAGAAACAAGGTAATTTTGGTTAACCAAGGGTTTTAAAAAATAAACTGGCTTTAAATTCGTCAGTTTGTCTAGAACGGTATTAAAAACTAAACAATTCGTCCAAATGCCTATCGCAAAAATTCCTCTTTCAATAAAAACCACTGGAATTAATGCAATCCAAATAGCCGGAGTCAATCCAAACGTATAAAGAAAAATTACAGAGCCAATTGCGTGAGCGCAAAATGTGGCCCCAAGACTATTCAAAATTAATCTCTTTTTTCCAAAACTGACGGCAAAAGGAATCAACCAGATTGCAGCGTACAGCCAAGCCTGTCGGCCAATTGGATTTAATAAAAATAATGCAATGCAAATTGGAAATACAATTGCTGCCTTTTTTTGATTTAATCCAAAATAAACCGCCGATAGCATCGCAGGCAAAAACCTTAAAACCGTTAGAAGGTCTAATTGCTGATGGAAAATAATTACATTCAAAAATTTAACAATAAAAGCAGAAACCGCTCCCATAACAGGCCCTAAAAACATTCCGCCAACCGGTCCTAAAAATTCAAAGAGTGTAAAGCTCTGGCTAGACCCAACAATATGATTAATTGATATTTGCAATGCGACAAGGCTTAAAACTGTAAAAATTACTAAAAATAAAATTTGTCTTTTTTTCATATTTTTATTTTTTAAATTGTATTTGTATTTTCTTTTATACTCTTTTAATCTATTTTTGCAATAAAGATAAATAACTTTTTGTTTGCAATAATAAAGGGTATAATAAGAAAATAATTACATATTATGATCAAAACTCAGAAAATAAGAAAATATTTTCCCGCAATAAAATCGGGGAGAATTGTTTCAAACAATGCAGCCAGTACTCAAATTCCAGTTCAGTTGCTGGATTTATTAAAAAGACTTACTGCACAGTATGATAATGTCCACAGAGGACAGTCTAATGCCTCAATATTGACCACTGAAAGATTTGAGGCTTCTTATGACACAATTGCGCAATTTATAAATGCGCCTTCAAGGAAAAATATTATTTTATATAGAAACACAACAGAGGCAATTAATTCGGTTATGTATTCTTTAATGACCGAGTTTCGCGACGGAGATAATATAGTAACAACATTTATGGAACATAACTCAAATTATGTTCCATGGTATGGGTTATGCAAGGAGATACTGGCAAATCTTGGAGTCAAGGTAGAATATAGAATTGCAAAATTTAATAAAGAAACTGGAGAGCTTGATTTAGATCATTTAAAAACATTAGTAGACAATAAAACTAAAATCGTGTGTTGCGCCGGCGCATCAAATTTTTTAGGGACAAAAAACCCTATAGCAAAAATAAAAGATATCGCTGATTCAAGCGGATATAACCAGCCAACTGGAGAAAAAAGGTCTTATTTTTTAGTTGATGGCGCTCAAATGGTGCCTAATGTTTTTATCGATGTTCAGAAATTGGATATAGATTTTCTTGCCTGGTCTTTTCACAAAATGCTTGCTCCTTTTGGCGTTGGGGCTTTATATGCAAAAGAAAAATTGCTTTTAAAAATGAAGCCATTTCTTTATGGCGGGGATATGATCGCAGAAGGAAAGGTTACTCCAGAAGAGGTGGAGTTTAACGGACTACCATGGAAATTTACAGCAGGAACTCCTAATATCATAGGCACAATACTTTCAGCAGAAGCAATAAGGCTATTAATGGACTTCTCTTTGAATCCTGGTTGGCGCAAGTATTTTATGACCAATAAAAAGCTGGAACTTTCTGATGTTAAAAAGGCCATGGATAATATAGAAGATCATGAAAAAATTTTAACGCAGGAAGCTTTAAAGATATTAAGTGAAATACCGGCCATAAAAATTTATGGACCCAAAAATCCAGAGAGTCGAACTTCTTTGATTGCATTCAACTGCGAAAATAGAAGCCCTTTCGAAATTGCAAAAGATCTAAATAAATTTGGCGTAGAATCAAGAGCTGGCTGCCACTGTGCAACTTTAGCCCATCACTATTTTGAGCTAGACCCTCCTGCAAGCTGCAGACTAAGCTTTTACATATATAATAACCTTAAGGATGTAAAAATCGCTTGTTCGGCAGTAAAAAAAATATTAAATAAATAAAAATATATCATATGAATCAATGTCAGATTTACGATAATAGCTCTCTAAATTTTTTCAGAGCAACTTGCGGTTTTTTAGCTCTATTTGCTTTTTTAATCCAAAGCACTTGGCTAGTTTTAGCGGCTGGACTTTTGGTCTTTTTTGGAGTTTTTTCTATAAAATTTAATTTCCTTTATCAATTTCATAATATATTTTTTGGCAAATTACTAAAACAAAAATCTGCGCCAATCCAAAAGGATTCAGGGGAATTAAAGTTTGTTTACGGATTTACAGGAACCCTTTTCCTGGCTTCTTTTTTTCTCCTATATTTCAATAAATTCACTGGATTTGCCTGGGGCTTAGATTTATTAGTGTCTTTTTTGACGCTTTTAGCAAGCTTTGCAAATATTTGCCTGGCTTCTTTAATGTATACATTTTTTAAAAAAATATTTAACAAGTAAAATATTTCATGGATTTACCAGAAGATACAAAAAAAGAAATAAAATTGGGGGAGCCTGGATACATCAACAAAAACTGCTGGCTGGCAAGAAACCTCAACTATCCGCCCACAAAACACTGTCAATATTGTGAACTAAAATTTTCCAATTGCGTATTTTTTTGGTACATGATAATCAGTTTGGTTTTAGTTTTTATTATTATTGGATTTTCACTACTAACAGAAGGTGTAATTTCAAAATCACTGGTTGTTGCTATTTTCACTTTAGTTATTGTTTATGGTTACTTTTTTGACAAAAGCACAGAAAACATTGTTGAAGCAAATTTTGCTCAAAGAAAGGCAAAAGAAGCCTTAGAAGAATTAACTGAGAATCTCCAAGACAAGGTAGATGAACAAACAAAGGAAATTAGAAGAGCTTACGAAGTTGAAAAAAAAGCAAAAGAACAACTTGAGGCTCTTAGCAATGTCAAAAATCAATTTTTAATGACTGTCCAGCACCATCTTAGAACTCCGCTGACTTCAATGATGGGATATGCAGATTTATTGCTTGCAGGAACTTTTGGAAAAATGACTAAAAAAAATAGAGACGTAGTTGAAAGGTTTGAAGCATCAACGCTCAGCTTAATTAAAATGGTTAACGACTTTTTAGACATCACGCAATTTCAGCTTGGCAAAGAGGTTATATCTTTAAAAGATGGTGTTAATCTTTGCCCCATTTTTACAGATATTTTTAAAGACATAGAACTTGAGGCTAAGAAAAAAGGAATTTATTTAAAAATTGAAAAACCAGATGGTGATTGCACAATAAAAGCTGATGAACAAAAATTGAAAGCAGCCCTGATGAATATTTTTGATAACGCTGTAAAATATACAAATAACGGAGGAGTAACTATTAAATTAAAAGTTAATGGCGATAAAGTGAGAGCTGAAATTAAAGACACGGGAATGGGAATTTCAAAAGAAAGATTACCAAAATTATTTGATATCACTTTTGAAAGAACCGAAGAAGCAAAAAAGAATTTTGCTACAGGCAGGGGAATAGGTCTTTATTTATCTAGCCAAGTTATTAGGGCTCACAATGGCAGAATTTGGGCAGAGTCAGAAGGCGAAGGAAAAGGATCTACTTTTAACATAGAGTTACCAATCGAGAAAAATTTAAAACAGGACAATAAGACCTGCAAAGTAATACGGAATTAAGTAAATGGAGTAATTTATAAAAATTAAAAAGCGACAAATATGACAAAAAAAATTGAGAAAAAAGTGCTAATCGTAGAAGATGACAAGGATTTCCTTTCTATACTTAAAATAAAATTTACTACCGAAGGATTTTCTGTTGCTACCGCAGAAAATGGCGAGGAGGGTTTGGCTGCTGTAGAAAAAGAAAAACCCGATTTAATTATTTCAGATGTTTTAATGCCAAAATTAGATGGCATTGAGATGACAAAAAAAATAAAAGAATTAAATGAAGATGCTAAGATTATTCTTTTGACTAACATAAAAGATGCTGATTACACGGCCAGTATAAAAAAAACGGGAAGTCTAGATTATTTAATTAAATCTGATTTAAGAATTAACGACATTGTTGAAAAAGCAAAAATTAAACTGGGCATAGAATAATTTTTATGAAGGTAGAACCTCAAAAACTAGAAAAGTTCATCTTAGACGCCGGCTTGATTGATAAAAAAGGATTTGCAGAAGCTCAAAAAGAAAGCGAGAAAACAAAAAAAGACATTGGCAGTGTTTTGGTTTCCTTAGGTTTTATTAAAGAAAAAGAATTAATAAAAATTGAAGCTTATCTTTTGGGAATTCCTTTCATAAACCTGGAAGAAGAAATTATCCCAGCAGATGTTTTAAAAATAATTCCTGAAGCAATTGCCAGGGCTCACAACATAGTTGTTTTTAATAAAAAAGAGAGCAACCTTGAAGTGGCAATGCTAGACCCAGAAGATTTAAGAACCATTGAATTTATAAAAAAAATAACTCCTTCTTTTAAAATCTTACCAAGGTTAACAACTCCAGAGGGCATAAAGAATGCGCTTTCACAATATCAAAAAACTTTAGAAACAGAATTTGGAGATATTATAAAAGGAGGAGCTGGAAGAATTAAACATATAAAAGAAGAGGATGCTCAGGGCGGCAAAGAAGAATTGCAAAAAGCGGCTGAAGAAGTTTCTATTATTAGAGTTGTTGATACCTTATTAAAACATGCTATTTTACAGAGGACTTCCGATGTTCATATTGAACCCTTGGAAAAAGAGGTTATTGTGCGATACAGAGTTGACGGTATTTTGCATGACGTTATGTCTTTGCCAGTAGAAACTGCTACAGGCATTGTTGCCAGAATAAAAGTTCTTTCTAATTTAAAACTTGATGAACATAGATTGCCACAAGACGGCAGATTTAAAATTGAGACAGAGGATTTTAAATATTCTATCAGAGTATCGGTTTTACCGGTTCTAAATGGAGAAAAAATAGTCATGAGGCTATTAGCTGAAGACACAGAAATTTCTACCTTAGAGGGTTTGGGATTCTTGGGCAAGGCATTAGAAAAAGTCCGCGATAATTTACTAAAGACAACTGGCATGATACTGATAACGGGTCCAACTGGCTCTGGAAAAACGACTACATTGTACGCAATGATGGGCATTATAAATACCCCTAATGTAAATATTTCCACAATAGAAGACCCAATTGAATATAGAATGCCAAGGATTAATCAGACTCAAATTAATGATAAAATCGATTTGACTTTTGCATCTGGACTAAGAGCTTTGGTGAGGCAGGATCCAAATATTATTATGGTTGGAGAAATTAGAGATGGAGAAACTGCTGATTTAGCAGTGAATGCTGCTTTAACCGGCCACTTGGTTTTATCTACTCTCCATACCACAGAAGCTGGAGGAGCCATACCAAGACTTATTGATATGGGAGTAGAGCCATTTTTACTTTCTTCAACTTTGAATATAATTATTGGGCAAAGGTTGGTAAGAAAATTTTATGGCGAGAAAGAAAAATACAAATTAAAATCTGAAGATTTAAAGAATCTGGCTAAATATTGCAATATGGAAAGAATTGTAAAAATTTTAAAAGAAGAAAAAATATTGGAATCAGAAGACGACACAATTGAAGACCTAGAATTCTACAGGCCAAAACCTTCTAAAAATTATTCTTCTGGATATAAAGGCAGAATTGGAATTTTTGAGGTTTTATCAGTGAACGATAAAATAAAAGATTTAATACATAAAAAGGCTTCTACCGCAGAAATTACCAAACAAGCAATAGAAGATGGAATGAGAACAATGGCTGAAGATGGTTTTGTAAAAGCCGCCCAAGGATTAACTTCAATAGAAGAAGTTCTTCGTGTCATTATGGATTAAATATTTAAATTTTTTAAAATGCCAAATTTTTTTTATACAGCAAAATCGCTAGACGGCAAAGTAAAAATTGGAGATGTTGAAGCCAAAAGCATAAAAGAGCTAGCACAAATCTTGAAAGGAGAAGGGCTGATTTTAGTTAAAGCCGACATTAAAAAAGAAAAAATAAAAAGTAATTTTGATTTATCTTTTGTCTCTGGAAAAGTTTCTATAACAGAAAAAATGTTGATGACAAGGAACCTATGGATAATGGTTTCCACTGGGCTTCCTCTTGTTAAGGGTTTTTCTATTTTATCTGCGCAGTCAAAAAGTGACAAAATGAAAAAAGCCCTATTGGACATTGGGCAAGAGGTAAGCAAAGGAAAGAGATTGTCTGATGCTTTTAAAAAATACCCAAATATTTTTTCTGAGCTTTTTCAAAACATGATAGAGGCAGGAGAAGAGTCTGGGACATTAGAAGAAGTTTTAAAAGTTTTATCTTTGCAGTTAGAAAAAGAAAAAGAAATGACTTCTAAAGTGCAAAAAGCTTTGATTTATCCTGTCATTTTAATAATTACCATGTTACTCGTCGGCGTTTGTTTATCAATTTTTGTGCTCCCAAAAATTAATGCTTTTTTCCAGGGGCTAAATGCAGACTTGCCTATAACTACTATTATAATATTAAATTCTGGAGATTTTATTTTAAAATATTGGTATATTTTGTTAGTCGTAATTCTTGCTATCTTTTTTTTGTTTTTAACTCTGCTAAAAACAAAAAAAGGCAAGGTTATAGTAGATGGCATATTACTCAAAATACCTGTTGCTTCTTTATTAATTAAAAAAAGCAATTCGGCCTCATTGATCAGATCTTTAAGTTCTCTTTTATCTTCCGGCGTCTCTTTGGTAAGATCATTAGAAATAACTTCGGGGACAGTAAGCAATTTTTATTTTAAACAGGCACTCAAAGAAGCGGCAGAAGAAATAAAAAAGGGAGAAAAGTTATCTTTTAGCCTTAAGCCTCATCAAGATATTTTTCCCTATGGAACAATAGAAATGATTGAGATCGGAGAGGAGACGGGAAAAACCTCCTTGATTTTAAAAAAATTGGCAGAATTTTATGAAGAGGAAGTATCTGAAACTGCAGAAAAACTGTCTACAATAATTGAGCCACTTTTAATAGTCTTTATTGGAGTCGCAGTTGGTATTTTTGCAGTTTCTATAATGGGACCTCTATATTCGGTCTTAGGAACCATTTAGCTGTTAAGATAAAAATGACAAAAAAAGATGAGTAAAAACTATCAAAAAGGCATTTCCCTTATCGAAATAATAGTCTGTGTCTCTATTTTTTTAGTTTTAAGCTTGAGCGTTTATGGAGTTTTCACTTCGGTTATTAATGGAATTACTTATTATCGGGAAAGAACAACTATCTCATCTCTAGCTGATCAATATTTAGAGATTGTACGAAATTTACCATACTCTCAAATTGGAACTGTGCAAGGCAATCCGCATGGACCTCTTGCCGATCTTGCAAACCCAGTTAGTATTGTAGTTAATAAAGTAACCTATCAAGTTTATTACGCGATTAGCTATATTGATGACCCTGCTGATGGCACTATTTTAGCTGGCACAGATTCTGCTCCAAACGACTATAAGCAGGTTAAATTATACGTTAAAAATACTAACACTGCCTCAATAAATAGTTTTTTAACAAACGCTTCTCCTAAGGGACTCGAAGGGCTAGCAAGCGGGGGAGCACTTTCTTTGGAAGTTTTTGATGCTAATGGTTATCCTGTTTCTGGAGCTACAATACATATTGAAAATAATAACGTCACTCCAACTATTGATTTAACTAGAACTGCTGACAAAAACGGTAAATGGATTGAAGTTGGCTTGCCAAATAGCGACAACAGCTATCACATCACAGCTACTAAAACTGACTATTCTTCCGATAAAACCTATCCTAGCACAACAGCAAATCCTGATCCCGTTAAGCCAGATGCAACAGTTTTAAATGGACAAGTAACTGAAATAAGTTTTTCCATAGATAAACTAAGTAATTTAACTTTTTCTACATTAACCAAAGAATGTCAGCCCATATCGGGAATTGACTTAGAAATTGCTGGCGCAAAAATGATTGGCACGCCAAGCTTATTAAAATTTGATAATTCTTATACTTCAGACTCTAATGGACAAGTTGTACTAAACAACATTGAATGGGACGTCTACACTCCAACACTAACAAGCTCTTCTTATATGGTTTATGGAACTTCTCCAGTCAAACAGGCAAATTTATTGCCAAATACAATTCAAGGTTTCAATCTTTTACTGGGGCCTAAAACAGATAACAGCTTGTTGGTCATAGTTAAAGATGCTTCATCAACAAAAAATCCTATTGAGGGAGCAACAGTAGAATTAATAGGAGCAACTTCTTACTCAGGAATTACGAGCGGCAGCGTATGGAATCAGCAAAGCTGGACTGGCGGATCGGGGCAGTCAGAGTTTGATGACCCTACAAAATATTACCAAGACGATGGGAATATTAGCACCAATGAAATTCCTTCCGCTCCACAATTAGCTAAAATCGGCAGTAATCATGTTTCTTCTGGCTGGCTGGAGTCTTCTACTTTTGATACTAAAACAAGCTCAACTGCCTATAAAACTTTACTTTGGCAACCAACTTCCCAAGACTCAGAAACTGAAATTAAATTTCAGGTTGCTGCAAACAATGATAAAACAACTTGGAATTATTTGGGTCCTGACGGAACAAGCTCAACCTTTTACACTACTCCAGGATCAACAATCAATGGCTTGAATAATAATCGCTATGTTCGTTATAAGGCTTTTTTATCAAATACAAACATACTAAAAACTCCTATGCTAACTAGCGTTAACATTAATTATGTATCTGGCTGTTCCTCTCCGGGACAGGTAATGTTTCCAGAATTACAAAATAGCACTTATCAACTAAAAGTTACTATGGATGGCTACCAATCTCAAACTGTTAGCGTTGTGGCTAACGGATATAAAACTGAAGAAATTTTTCTAACCCCATAAAAATTAATCCCAATAAATTAATTTGAATTTAAAACTAAAAATTTGTAATAATCAAAAAAACGGGTTCACTCTAGTAGAAGTGATCATAACAATATCTATTTTTACGGTACTTATTTTTGGCGTCACCGTGATACTTAATAGTATTTTTTCTAAATCCAGCCAGCAGTTATCTTCATTAAGTAATATAGATCAAACAAGGCTAGCGCTGTCATTATTTACAAATGAAATTAGAAACGCTACCACGGGCAGTGATGGATCTTATTCTTTAGGCCAGGCAGGAGACTCACAAATAATTTTTTATACAAATTATAAAGCAGGCAGCGGGACTGTAAAAAGAGTCCGCTATTATCTTTCAGGAGATACTTTATACAAGGGAGTGGTTTTGCCAACAGGCAGCCCTGCAATATACAACTTATCTTCTGAAAAAGTGACAACTGTTGTAAACAATATATCAAATGGAAGCACTCCAGCATTTTATTACTATAACGGGGACTATGAT
>Ga0172381_10007115_pt1 | contig 11112 bp, 16 predicted proteins | sample Leawel6488metaG_FD_119754 | JGI IMG/M metagenome (GOLD analysis project Ga0172381, IMG submission 119754) | Leachate microbial communities from a municipal landfill in Southern Ontario, Canada - Leachate well 64-88 metaG | ecosystem: Engineered > Solid waste > Landfill > Unclassified | place... | reverse complement strand
TCGGTGTACGACATTCTGACGATGCACGGGGTGCCGGTGCAGGGGATCAACTTTGCCGAGGGGACCAACGGGCGCGATGCCAGCGGGCGGCTGGGTTTCGTGAACGTGCGAGCGGAGGCGTACTGGCGGATGCGCGAGGCGCTGGACCCGGATAGCGGCATGGACCTGGCGCTGCCGCCCGATCGGGAGCTCCGGGCGGACCTCACGGCGCCGCGTTGGAGCATGACCGCTAGGGGGGTCCAGGTGGAAAGCAAGGAAGACATCAAGAAGCGGATCGGCCGAAGCCCGGATGCGGGCGACGCCGTGGTGCTGGCCCATTATCGGAGCGGCTCGTGGTGGATCTTCTGACGAACCCGTACAGCGTAGCAACTCCCGCGGCGAAGGGCGTGCGGCTCAGTGATCTGCCGCCCGAGGCGTGGCAGTACCTGCGCGGCGGTACAAGCGGTGGCGATCGGGCCAAGCTGCACCGGGCGGTGCCGTGGCTCTTTCGCGGCGTGGACCTCCGAGCGGATGCCGTGGCGGACATGCCGTTTGTCGTCTTCCGGGGCGAGACGGAACACGACAACTCCAAGGACTGGCAGAACAAGGTCGGGTTCCTACCCCACCCCCGCGACGTGCTCTGGCTCGTCGAGGCGGCACTGGTTATGTGGGGCTACTGCTATCTGGAGCAGGGGCGCAACATCGGCAAGCGGCTCAAGGAACTGCGCTACCTGTTGCCCACGACCGTGCGTCCGGAGATCGACCCGGAAGTGGGGCTCACCGGATTCACCCGCTCATTGGGCGGCAAAACGCTACAACTCGACATTTCCGACATATGCTATTTCTGGAACCCCGATCCGTTTGTGGAGGTGGGGCCGCCCGAATCCTCACCGGCGCAAGCGTCGCTAGCCGCGGCCGGGGTGCTTTACAACGTGGATGAATTTGCGGCCGCGTTCTTTGCGCGGGGTGCCATCAAGGGGACGCTCCTCACCGTCAAGGGCAATCCGCCGGAGCAGGAAAAAGAGCGCATCAAGTCGTGGTGGGAGCGGCTCTTTTCGGGCATCAAGAATGCCTGGTCAGATGCGGTGGTCAACGCCGACGCCGTGATGCCCGTGGTTGTGGGTGAGGGGCTTGAGAGCCTGGAGAAGAGCGACCTCACGCGGTCCAAGCGTGAGGACATAGCGACGGCGTTGGGGATCCCGCACACGATGTTGTTTTCCGACGCGGCGAACTATGCGACTGCCGAGCGCGACACGTTGAACTTTTATGATATGACCATCAAGCCCGAATGCGCGTTCATCCAAGAGGTGCTCAACGAGCAAGTGTTTGAGCCCCTTGGCTACCAGTTGCGATTCCAGCCTGAGGCGTTGCCGGTCTATCAAGAGGACGAACAGCAGCGATCGACGTCGCTGGCATCGTTGCGCGCATCGGGGCTGCCGCTCCTCATGGCGATGGACATTCTCGGCTACGAGCTATCTGAGGAGCAACGGGCGGAGCTGGAAAAGGTAGAGGCAGAACGCCAAGCTCAGGCCGCCGCGCTAGCCCGGCAATTCGGCGATTCCGGCGCACAGGATTCTCGCAATCGGGACGACGATGACCCGGCAAATAGTGAGCTCCGCACGTGGCGCCGCTGGGCACTCAAGCGCATCCAGGCGGGCAAACCACTGCGCGAATTCCGTACAGCGCACGTGGCGCCCGCCTTGGCCGCTGCGATCGCCGGGGCCCTTGAGGGATGCGAAGCGCCGGCAGAGGTGGATGCCGTGTTTGACAACGTATGGATGGGGTATCCCTGATGGAAATACCGAACCGCGAGGAGCTTGAGGCGCAACTTGCCAAAGCGCTGGCCCGGCTCCAGAAGGCGCAGTTGGCACGATTGCTGGAATATCTCGGCGATCCGCCGCGGATCGAGAACGTACCCGAGGCATTTTGGGAGGAGATCGGCAAGGAGCTCCTGGAGGTGCTGCGCCCTTTTTGCGGGGGCTCTACGTAGCCCAGGCCGAGGAGATGCTGCATGTGCACCCGGCCATCGGCGCCGATTGGGCACTGGTCAACGAGGCGGCCAGCGCATGGGCGAGCCAATACGGCTACGACCTGGTGCAGGGAGTCACGGCGCACACTCGCGAGGCGCTACAGCGGGCCGTGGGTGGATTCTTTGAGGAGGCGCTGAGTCGTGAGGAGCTGGTGGGGCGTATCAGCGGGCTCTTTGGGCCAGTGCGCGCCGAGATGATCGCCGTGACCGAGGTGACCCGGGCGGCCTCTGAGGGCCAGCAAGGGCTGGTGACGGAGGTGGCTGGCCAGGGTATCGAGATGATCGACACCTGGTCGACGCGCAATGATGAGCTGGTGTGCCCGATTTGTGGGCCGCTCCATGGGCGCGACGCTGATGGGTATGATGCGGGGCGCGTGCCGTACTGGATTCACCCGGTATCGGGCGAGCGTTACGGCAAGCCGCCGGCGCACCCGCGTTGCCGGTGCAACGACAACTGGCGATTGCCGGATACGCCTGGTGCGGCGACGGAATTCGGGACAGGAGAGTAGCACGTGGCGTTCCTCCAGGTCATCACGCGGACGTTCGGGCGGCGCCCTACGCTCCTGGCACGCAACCAAGCCAGCCTCGCGGCGCTCGAGGACGCGGATTGGGAGCAGACCCTCGTGGTAGACGAGGTGGGGCGGGGGGTGGCCTGGGCGAACGCGAACCTGGGGACGGTCCCGGCGACGGGGGATTACGTCTGGGTCCTGGACGATGACGACGTGTGTGTGGCGCCGGGGCTGTTGGCGCACCTGAAGGCGCATAGCGGCGCGTCGGTGATCGTATGCCGAGCGACCCACGTGCAGTTCGGGGTGCTGCCCCACGACAAACATTGGGAGCGAGCGCCGGTACTTGGGGATTGCGGGTGGTCCAACCTGTTCGTGCGCGGCGATGTCTGGGAGGCGCACCGGGGGGCCCTGGCCCAGTGCGGCGTGTACGAGGGGGATCACCGGTTCGCAACGCGGCTCTGGGCGGCGGCGCTGCCCTGGGCCTGGTGTGACATCGTGGCGGCGCATTATCCGCGGGTGAGCGCGGGGGCGAGCGAATGAGCGTCACTATCGAGATCGAGGGCCTGGAGCGTTTGCAGGGCAAGCTCCAGACGCTGGAATCGGGGCGCTATCTCAAGAGCGTGCTCCAGGCAGCGGCCCTCGACATCAAGGGATACATGGCCTGGTACCCGCCCTCGACGGCGGCGAATAGCCCGTTTGCCCGGCGCTGGTACGAGCGGGGTTATGGCCCCCGGTGGTATCGCAAGGACGGGTCGATCAACGGCTATCAGACCTCGGAGATGCTCGACCGCAAGTGGGCGGCGGCACGCCCCCGGGTGAGCGCCAAGAAGCTCGAGGCGAAGGTCGGGGTGAAGGTGTCCTATGCGCCCTACGTGCAGGCAAAAGACAAGCAGGCGTGGTTCCACAAGGCGCGGGGTTGGCGCACAGACGCCGACGCGGTGCGGGAACGCGGGCCGCACATTATTCGCCTAGTGCAGCGGGCGGTGCGGCAGGTCCTAGCCCATGAGCAGACCATGGCGTGGGTTGACGTGGCGCAGGGGTTCTTGAAGGGAGCAAGATGACGGACGTAACGGATTTTGATCGGCTACGCAATCGCACGCCCATCAATCGGCGTTTTCTGGTCATGGCGGATGGCACCCATGCGGAGGTAGTGGCTGCCGTGCCGCCCGCGACCATGGTGCACGGCCAGGTGACGGTGACAACGCCGGGAACCGCCGAGCCGCTTGCCGAGGAGGAAACGCCGCTCTATCGGTGCGTGTTCATCCGGGCGCTCTCGACGAACACGGGCATCGTGTACGTGGGCGGTGAGGATGTGGACAGTGACTCGGGCCACGAGCTCGAGGTGGGCGATCTCATTGCGGTCGAGGTGGCCGACCTCTCGACGGTCTATGTGGACGCCGCAGAGGCCGGTGAGGGCGTGAGTTTCATCGGCTCATAGGAGGACGGCATGTCAACCAAAGACGAGACGCTCATCACGTTTGGAGGCGCGATCAAGGCGCTGGGCGACGGTCGCGTTGGTGGGTACCTGGTGCGCTTTTCGGGCCCCAAGGATCCAGACCTCGAGGGCGAGTTCTTTACCAAGGACACCGCGTTCGGGCCGGCCAAGCAGAGTGTTGTCTACTACCAGCACGGCATGGACCCGCGCCTGAAAAAGCGGGAGCTCGATGAGGACGCCGAACTCAAAGTGGACGACATCGGCGTGTGGTGCGAAGCGCAGCTGATGATGCGCGATCAGTATGAGGAGTTCCTGTACGAGATGGCTGAGGCGGGCAGGCTTGGCTGGTCCTCGGGCACCGCCTCGCACCTCGTGGAATACGAAGAGATGGGCGCTGCACGGTGGATCAAGCGCTGGCCGCTGGGACTGGATGCCTCGCTTACGCCAACGCCTGCCGAGTGGCGCAATACGGCAATACCACTCAAGTCGTGGACACCGACGAATCTTGACCCGGAGGCAGCGCCAGAGGGCGGGGGAGACACCCCGCCGGCGACTGCGGCGGACAAGGCCCCGGCGGTGGTGGTAACGCAGCAACCTACGCAGACGCAAGGAGACCCCGATATGTCTGACAAGAACGACAAGCAGCAGGACGACGCCCAGACCGCGGCTCCCGAGCCGACGGAACTGGACGTCAAGATGCAGGCGCTCTCCGATCGGATGGACCAGATCATGCAGCTCATGCAGGACTCTCCGGCCATCCGCAAGGCGGGCACGTATACGGTCGATGGCGGAAAAGCCGACCAGGATATCAAGAACTTTGGCGACTTTCTCTTGGCCGTCAAGCGCGGCGACATGATCCGTCTGGTGCAGGTGTACAGCACCAAGACCATGACGGAAGACGAAGGTGCCGCTGGCGGCATCCTGGTCCCGGAGGAGTATCGCTCCGATCTCCTACGGGTGGCGGACATTGCCAGCCCCATCGTGGGGCTCGTGCAGCGGGTTCCGGTGAGCTCCGATGCCGGTGAGTGGCCGGCGCTGGATGTGTTCACCGCCCCGACCGCGGGCGTAGGCGATACCGCCACGGGCGCGGGGGTCACGGCGGCAATCCGGGCGGAGACCGGCGACTATGCCGAGACCGAGCCCGAGTTCACCTGGCTCCAGTGGCGGGTGCACGAGGTGGGCGGCATCGTTCCGGTGTCCAAGAACCTCAACGCCGACTCGCCGGCCTCGATCTCGGCGCTCCTGCAGCAGCTCTTTGGCATCGCCATCGCGCACAAACTCGAGCACTACATCGTGCGAGGTACCGGTGTTGGGCAGCCACTGGGCGTGTTGAACTCGCCGTGCGCGGTGGCCGTGAACCCCGACGTCGACGGCTACTTTGGCTATGCCGACGCTCTGGAGATGGTGTCGCGGTTCATGCCCGTCACCGAAAGGGTGCGCTGGGCCATGCACCAGACCTTGATCCCGGATCTCGGGACGTGGGAGCTTGGCACCGCCGGCGCCAAGGCGCCTACCATCACCGATCTGGGCATGGGCCAGCCGGTGAAAAGCCAGCACCTGCCAGCCGCAGACAATGCGGGCTGCATCGTGCTGGGCGACTGGGGCTCCTATATCCTCTTTGACCGTTCGGGCCTCACCGTTGCCTATAGCGAGCACGCCTACTTTACCAGTGGGCGGGTCGCCTGGCGCTTTGACCAGCGCTGCGACGGGATGCCCTGGATGAAGGATAAGGTGACTCTGGCCGATCCGCAGGGCAACACGACCGTCAGCCCCTTCGTCTACTTTAACGACTAGGCGACACGATCCCATAACGGGGGTGCTGCGGAGCGCCCCCTCAGGACAAGGAGACAAACAGACATGGTGTACCATCCGCGACTCTCTGAGATGCTGGCCGTCGTGGGGCGCATCAAGCCCCAGGCGGTAACGGCCGCTTCGACCGCCACGAGCGATATCGTGGACATGCGCTACCACTCGCGGCTTCTGGTGCTCGTCAACTTGGGCGAGTACGCCGCGGGCAATGACGGCGCGGTGACCGTGCAACTCTACGGTGACTCGGCAGCCAACATGAGCACCGAGGCGGCTATCGAGGGCAAGGCCATCACGGCGGCCTCGTGGACCGGCTCGGCTGGTGACGATGGGGTGGCCGTGATCGAGCTCACGGCGGAGGAGCTGGCCTCGCTGGGCCAGAGCAAGCGCTACGTGCGGCTCAAGATCACGCCGGCGGAGCAAAACATGAGCGTCGGCGCGATCCTCCTGGCCGATCACTCGCGCTACGCCAAGGCAGAGGACTATGACCTCGCTGCGGTGAAGGAAATCATCGCTTAACTTGGCTTGTGTGCTGATTGGAGGCCGCATCCATGCACGCGGAGGCACTTGATTTCGTAAGTCGCACGCTGGCCGCAACGGGCGGAGTGGGCGGCCTCCGCGTGCTGGAGATCGGCTCGTTGGATGTGAACGGCACGCCGCGAGGGCTGTGCGATGGGGCGCTCTGCTATGTGGGGATCGACCGCGTAGCGGGTCGCGGTGTGGATTGTGTGTGTGACGCAGCACAGTATGACGGCGCCGAGGGCTATGACCTGGTGATCTGTTGCGAGGTGTTGGAGCACGCGCCGAATCCCTGCGCCGTGATTGCCTGCGCCGAACGGGCCCTGGCGCCTGGCGGGCGACTGATCCTCACGGCGGCTGCGCCGGAACGCAGCCCCCACGGTTGCGATGGAGAAGCGGTGCAAGTCGGCGAGCACTATGCCGGGATATTGCCGGACGCCCTGCGCGCCTGGTTGGCAGACTGGGGGGATGTGTGGATCGAGCATCATCCGACGCGGGGCGATGTGTATGCGATGGCGACGAGGCCGTGAATTTGCCGCGCGTCCTGGTGTACTGCCCGGTGGCACCGACCACGCCGAAAATCTATGGGCGCACGGTGCAATCCATCTTTGGGATGCGCTGGCCGGCGCCTATCGACGTGGTGTTCGGGCGCGAGGATGCACCGGACCCCGGGCGGGCCGGCTATCTGAACGTGCTGGACAAGTACGTGCACGCACGTGAGATGGCGCTTGAGGGTGGATACGACGCCCTCCTGACCATCGAGGCGGACATGGTGGTACCGCCGATGGCGCTGGCGCGACTGAGCCAGGTGCAAGCGGACGTGGCGTATGGGCTGTACTGCTCGCGGCACGGCAACTTTCCGTGGTTGGCCGCGCTGGCCCTCCATGAGCGCAGCGCCGTGTTTCTGAGCACAGCTAGGCCGGACCTCATGTCCCGAGTATGGGGTCGGGTGATCGAGACCAAAGGCGTAGGGCTCGGGTGCACATTCATCTGGCGGCATGTTTTGGAGCGCATTCCGTTCCGTTGCCCGGACGTGAAGGTGGCCAACGACTGGTACTTTGCGCTGGACTGCATAACAGCCGGGTTTGTGCAGAAGACCGACTGCGGCACGGTCTGCGGACACATCACCATGAAGCCCTCGCCGCGGGTGATCTGGCCGACAATCGACGACCCGGAGCGGCACTATCGCTACGAGTTTCTGGGGTGAGGCAATGACCTATCTAGCGCTGGACGAATTGAAGCGGTACCTCGGGATAGAGGTTGACGAGGGATCGTCGGGGACAGGCGATGATGGGGCGTCCAGTTTGGATGACACCCTGCTTGAGGAGCTCCTTGAGGCGGCCGAGGCCCAGATCGACCGTTACACCGAGCGGACGTTTGCGGCAGATACAGACGCCACGCGGGTGTATGTCGTCAATGAAGACACCAGCGGGCGCATCCTGTACCTGGACGCCGATCTTTGCCAGATTACGAGCATCGTAACGGGCGATGAAGCGCTGGACACGGACGACTATACCGCCATACCGCGTAACGGCACGCCGTACTATGCGATCACCCTGCGGGCAGGGTCTAGCGCCCGGTGGGCGGGCGAGATCCAGGTGACGGGGCTCTGGGCCTGGAGCGCAACGGCTCCGGCGGACATCATCCAGGCGACCCGACGGCTGGCCGCCTATCTCTACCGGCAAAAGGACGCGCAAATATTTGACGTGACCGCACAGGTGGCAACGGGCGCTGTGACGGTGCGGCACCAGATGCCCGGAGACGTGCGCGATCTGTTGGACCCCTATGTGAGGCGCGTATGAGTATGTATCGAGTGGTGAAGCGGCTTTATTCCCTCTCGCAAGGGCGAGACATCCTGCCCGGTGAGGAAACGGAAATCGAGGATCCAGACCTCGCCGCAATGCTTGCCGAGCGCGGGGCTATTGTTCCTGCAGAGTGTGACTGGCGGGCAAAGGAGGGCGATGCGGACGTTCGCTGAGTTTGCCGGCGACCTCACCGGCATGAGCGTAACGGGAATCAAGCGGGTCTACACGGCGCCGCCCGAATCCCTGAGCACGGCGAACCTGCCGGCCCTGTTCCCGATGCTGCCCGAAGGGGAGCAGGCGCCGCTCACGTTCGGGGCCAGTGAGTATGGCGGCAGCCGATCGCTGGAATTGTGGGTGCCCATCAAGCCGTCGGCGCAGGGCACGCTGGCAGACGCGTACGCGGCCATGACGGCCATGATGGATGCGCTCGACACGGCGCTCCGGGCGCTGGACGTAACGGTACCGTACCGACTGACGTGGGCGATCCGGGGATCGCTCCTGACCATAGCGGACATCGACTATCGCGGCGCCGTGGTGACGGCGACCGCCGAGGAGGACTGAGGACATGGGGCACGTACTGATCAAAGATGCCAAGATCAAACTCAATTCACAGGATCTATCGGCCAACTCGAATGAGGTATCGATCGAGATCACCCGGCCGACCGACGAATGCGAGCCGTTTGGCGCCGACTATGTGGAGACCGGCGCCGGGGCCATGCGGGTGACGTTCCGCATTCGGGGCTACTACGCCAAAGACAGCAACTCGTTGACGGATGTAGCGGAGGCCATGGCGGCCGGCGGCGAAGAGGCCGCCATTGAGATCTATCCTGAGGGAACAGCGGTGGGCAACGACAAGTATGCCGGCACGGCCGGGATCACCAATGTGTCGCCCACGTTCACCAAGGGGCGCTTCGCCATGTGCGAGGTGTCGGGGTACATCAACGATTATGCGCGATCGACCGCTACCAGTTAGCGAGGGGAATAGCGTATGCGAGTGACCTATGCCCTCGGGGAAATGGAGCACTGGGTTGAGGTGCGCGATGACGTAGTGTGGACGCGTAAACTTACCCGGCAGCTCCTAGAGGCGCGGATCACGGCAGCCAGTGATACGACGCGGCAGATGGATCAGTACATAACCGCGTGCTCGATCACGGATGCCGACGGCCACGAGTACACGGATTGGGCAACCATCGACGATGAGGTGCTCGATAACCTGCATCCCGGCGTGTTGGAGTTTGTCGCCTGGTTGCCGGCGCACTGCAAGAGCGCCCAGGCGGCGTTGGGAAACGTGAGAGGCGGGCGGTTGTAGCGTACCTGGTAAGGGCGCAAGCCGACCCGCCCGACGCGATGGTGGATGCGTGGTGGATACGCACCTTCAAGCGGCCGCTGGAGGAGCTCGATAACGCCGACTGGCCGCGGTTGATGCGCGCGCTCGAGGCGGATCGCATCTGGCGAGCCAAGGACACGATCGAGGGCTGGAAGGCGGGCAAAATCACGAACGAACAGATGGACGCGGCGGTACCCGACGCGCTGTTTGAGGAGCTGATGAATGGCCTCGGAAACGCTTGACATCATCATCAAGGGCCGGAATGAGGCCAAACAGCAACTGGTTGGCGCTCGCGATGCGTTAGGGGGCATCGAAAAAGCGGCAATGGGCGTCATGGGCGCGTTGGGGCTCGCCTTTGGAGGGCGGGAACTGGCGCGCGCAGTCGGCGACCTCACCATGTTGGGCGCGCAGGCCCAGCGCCTGGATCGCTCGTTTCGGGGGCTCGCCGGGAGCGGCGCCGATCAGATGCTGGAACGCCTGCGAACGGCTAGCCGCGGTACCATCACCGACATGGACCTGATGCTCTCCGCGAACCGAGCCATGATGCTCGGGGTGACAGATAGTGCCGATGAGCTGGCGACGCTCCTGGAAGTTGCCGCGATACGCGGCCGGGCGATGGGGCTCTCCACTCAGCAGGCTTTTGACGATATGGTGACCGGCTTGGGGCGCGGTTCGGTGCAGATTCTCGATAACCTGGGCATCATCATCGACAGCCAAACGGCATACGAAGAGTATGCCCGGAGCATCGGCAAGGCTACCAACGAGCTCACCAAGCATGAACAGACCCAAGCACTCATGGCGCAGGTCATGGCGGACTCGCAAACACTGGTAGCCGATGCCAGCAATCAGGCTGCCGGCGATGCCCTGGAAACCATTGAGCAGGTACGTGTAGCGTGGGAGAACCTCAAAAAGGAGATAGGCACTGGGCTTGCCGGCGCCCTGTTGACGGATAGCGGCGACAACGTACTTGCCAGCCTGCTAGACGGCATTAGCGAGTACTACCGCACGGTACACCAATTGGGGCCAATTCAGGAGGCATTGGCTCTACGGCTCAAACAACTGCGCGATGAGGGCAGTCTGACGCGTGCCGAGTACAACAATCTGACGTGGACTCTCAACGCGCTCAACCTCAAGCTTCTGGCAACCACGATAAGTACTGATGACTATATCGCAGCTCTCGATAACCTGGCTACGCAAGCAGGGATCACGGATCTGGACCTTATGGGGGTGGCTAATGCGGCGTCAGATGTGGGTGATGCCTCGTTGGCTGCCGTCCCCGGTGTGAATGCCCTTACTGGGGCGCTCTTGGAGCAAGCCCAGGCGGTTCAGGAGGCTTACGATGTAGCGATTGTGCGCCAGAAGCTCGCCGCGATTCAGGCCGAACGCGACCGCGATTTGGCCACGTTCCTCTCCGAGCACGGTATGGCGCCCGATGGCACATTCCGGGGCGATCGACTCTACAAGCCCCCCACGACGCCCAGCCGGTCGGGCGGCGGCGTCAACGAGGCCCAGCGACAGGCTGAGGAGTGGGCCCGTACCGTCAAGAGCGCCGTCGAAGGCGTGTTCACCACATCCCAGGTGTCAGAGCGCGATTGGTGGGAAACGGCGCTGGGCGTCTACGCTGATAAGCCCGACGAGTACGTCCGCCGGCTGCGATCAGCCATCACCGATGTGAACTCGGAATGGAAGCACCTCCTGGGCGG
>Ga0172381_10007114_pt1 | contig 11113 bp, 12 predicted proteins | sample Leawel6488metaG_FD_119754 | JGI IMG/M metagenome (GOLD analysis project Ga0172381, IMG submission 119754) | Leachate microbial communities from a municipal landfill in Southern Ontario, Canada - Leachate well 64-88 metaG | ecosystem: Engineered > Solid waste > Landfill > Unclassified | place... | reverse complement strand
TCCGCTCATGCGCGTTCACGAGCCCCATGCTGTTGCAGACGGCGACGAGGCGCACCGACGGAAGTAGACCGAGCAGGCGCGCCGCGAATCGGGCCCGCCGGAACTTTGGCTCGGCCAATCGGAAGCGGCGCTGACGTTCATCGACATCGGCGGCCCGCCCGGCCAGGAACCAATATCCGTCGCGGCACTCGACCGGTAACGACGACAGCGCCTCGATGACCTCCCCTGCTCCCGCCTCGGCCGCTTCCCCGTCTGATGCGTAACGGAAGCGGCGCACTTCCTCGGCCGTGAGGGGATAGCGGAACAAGTCGAAATAGCACAAGGCGGCCAAGCATTGCCGGCCGAGTGCGTCGATCCGACGCGTGTCCGTCTTTGCCTGAACCGCCTCGTGGTCTTCCGTGCTAATAGTCATAAGTCATAAGGCATGAGTCTGCTTGATTTTTCTTGGAAAAACGCTCCATCAAAAGGCGGATGCCTTATGCGCCTATCCTCCCATCGTCGCGACGCCCTGCGCGGGCTCGGCTGACTGCGCCAACCCTGCCTGCCGGCTGGCAAGACGTCGTGCCTCCACGCCCTCGCCGATTGCCGCGTCCTCGACCACCATCCGCTCGCGGTCAAGGCTGATGACCTGGCTGGGCGCCACGAGCAGCTCGCTCGGCAGGAGGGCAGACAAGAGCCGGCTGCGCGTCACGGCATACCGCGCGACCGCGTGATTGCCGGCGTCCACCGAGAGGCCGGAAACCGTGCCAACCTTCTCCCCCGCCGCGTTCAGCACAGGCAGGCCGTGGATCTCGTCATCGCGCAAAATGACCATACTTCAAGCCTTGGGTTCAGCCGGACCGCCGGAACCTGCAAGCGAAGGCGTGGCCTTCGGACCTGACTTGCCCAGGAAGGGCCTGACGATGAGGTATTGCTGCAGGACCGATAGCACGGTCATGACGAACCAGTAGAGGGTGAGGCCGGCCGGCAGCTTCCAGCCGATGACGACCGTGAGGATCGGCATCATGTACATCATCTGCTTGTTGACCATGGTCATCGTCTCCTCGTCGTTGCTCGCCGGGTGGGCATGCGGCTGCTGCTGGCGCACCGTGAGCCATCCCTGTACGAACTGTCCGGCACCGGCCGCGACGGCCAGAACGATGCTGGGCTTCGCGAGGTCGAGGATGCCGAGCAGGGTCGGCTTGAGTTCGCCGGGATTCGGGATGAAGCTGTAGAGGGCGTCGAGGCCGTCGCCGCCGATGCCGTGCGCCAGCGCCTGGTAGAGGGCGATGAAGACCGGCAACTGGACGAGGATTAGCAGGCAAGACGACGCCGGAGAAACCTTCTCCTTCGCGTAGAGAGCCATCGTCTCCTTGGCGAACGCTTCCTTATCGTCCTTGTACTTGAGCTTGAGCTCGGCGAGCCGGGGCTGGAGGACGGCGAGCGCGCGCTGGGACTTGAGGGCCTTCGCCGTGAGCGGCCACATGACCAGCTTCACGATGAAGGTCAACACGATGATGGCGAGACCGAGGTCATGCCCGGGCATGATGGCCACGAGCAGGATGAGGACGTTGAAAATCGGCTGGTAGAAGACGACGTGGAAGACGTTGAAGAGGGAGTTTTTCATAGTCGCCAGTCCCGGTTATGCCTCTTTCTCTGCTGTCTCTTCGTCGGTGGCCTCTGCGGTAGCGCCCTCCTCCGCCTCCGCCACCGGAGCCTCGTCCACGACCGGCGCGAGGCCGGCCTCGCGGATGTTGATCTTCCAGCCGGTGAGCTTGGAGGCGAGCCGGACGTTCTGCCCGCCCTTGCCGATGGCGAGGGAGAGCTGGTCCGACGGGACGATTACCTCGGACGTGCGCGAGGCGGCGTCGAGGGTGATGGACGCGACCCGCGCCGGGGATAGGGCGTTGGTGAGGTAGCGGATCGGGTCCTCGTCGTACTGGATGATGTCGATCTTCTCGCCGCCGAGCTCGCCGATGATGGTCTGGATGCGGGTGCCGCGCTGGCCGATGCAGGAACCGATCGGGTCCACGTTCTCGGCCGTCGACGAGACGGAAACCTTGGAACGGGAGCCCGGCTCGCGGGCCACGTTGTGCAGGACGACGGTGCCGGCGAGGACCTCGGGAATCTCAAGACCGAAGAGGCGGCGGACGATCTCCGGATGGGTGCGGGAGACGGTGATCTCCGGGTTGCGGGTGGTCATGCGGACGTCCGTGACGAACACCTTGATGCGCTCGCCGGGCGAGTAGCGCTCGCCGCGAACCTGCTCGTCGGGCGGCATGACGCCAGTGGCGCGACCGAGGTCAACGAAGACCTTGCCGTTCTCGAAGCGCTGGACGGTGGCGGTGATGAGCTCATGCTCCTTCTCCTTGAACTCGCCGTAGAGCTTGTTGCGCTCGGCCTCGCGCAGGCGCTGGATGATGACCTGCTTGGCGGCTTGGGCGGCCATTCGACCGAAGGACGAAGGCACCTCGAGGCGCGTGGTGATTTCGTCGCCAATCTCGGCATCCGGCTTCAGCGTCTCGCGGGCCGCAGAGACCATGATCTCGGTCTTGGGGTTGAAGCGCTTCACCGGCTCTTCGCCGTCGCCGAAACCATCCCCCTCGACGGACGCACCGCCCTCGGTCATGACGATGCGCGGCTTGTGCTCATCGGCGGCGGCCGCGAGCTCCTCCTCGGTCGGCAGCTCCTGGTCCTCGACGACGGTCTTCACGTCAAAGACGTCGAAGCCGATGCCGGACGCGGGATCGAAAGTCTCGGGGTCGAACTTGACCTTGATGTTCTGGACCCTCTTGTCGCCGAAGTCCTTGGCGTAAGCGGAGGCGAGGGCGGCCTCGATGGTCTCGATGACGGAATCCACGGGGATGTCCTTCTCCTCGCTGACCTGACGGATGGCTTGCGTGAGCGGTGACGACATATTTCTTGGGCAGGAATCAGGAAACAGGAGACAGAAATCAGGAAATCATAACAACGGCAAATGCCTCGTCCCTATTTCCTGTTACCTACGACCTGTTCCCTTTGACTAGTTATCAAACAAAAAACCAGCATCATCAGATACTGGTCATAATGCACTATACACCATACGGCGAGGGTTGGCAAGACGTGTCGCTCGCGAGCGACGGGGGGCAAGATTGAGAGGGAGAAACGAGGAGCAAGGGGGCAGAAAGAATGATTAGAAGGCGTCCCTACGCCCCTCATTACGCATCATTTTCCTCTTTCTTCCTCTCAAAAAAAGAAGGGGGCCGGCCCGCTAAACGGGTTACGGCCCCACGTAGGAGGAATGAACAGGGTGGCGGCTGGTCGGCTGACAAGGCAAGTCTTCGCCCGGAAATCCGGTCTACGAGCGGCAAAACCGCATTACCCGCGCCGACCACGATCGCACCCGCTTCTACGGCCCGAGGGCCTCCACGAAGGTGCGTCCGCTCCGCCAAGAGGATGTTACAGTGCCCGCAAGAAACTCGCAAGAGAAAGCCCCGGTTCAAAGAACCGGGGCGGCGGGGGAGGTGACGCTTCAGCCTACTCGTCAGTCATCCAAGTTGGGTGTCCGCGTCGGCTTCCTGGCGGCGACGCCGAGGGCGACGCCCAGGCAGGCGAACACGCCGAAGGCCACGGCGACGAGGAGGGAGAGAAAGACGGCCGCGCCGAGAGAGGCGTCCTGCCAGTTCCTCACGTACACGAAGTTCGTGAAGAACCCGGCCAGAAACTCACCGGCAACCACCGGTGCGCTGACCGACAGGAAAAACGCCTCGTGGCTCCTGTCCAGCATGTCGCCGCGGCCGGCCTTCAAGAGCGCCGCCTCGGTGACGAACAGCGTCTTGGCCTGATGCACCGACAAAATGAAGGCGCACGCCAGGCCGCAACCGCCGAACACCAGCAGGATGTCGAGAGCTCCTCCCGGCATCAGCTGGGGGAAGCGGTTGCTGGCGACCAGCACGGCCACCGCCCACACGGCAGAGAGAGCAAAGTTCACCTTTTGACCGAACATCGCGCAACCTCCTGTTGAAATCGTGTGAAAGAACTTCGACTTAAATTGATTAGAGCGCGAAACAGGCCGTTTGTCAAGCCCATCACTTGAATTTTAAGTTGAAATGCAACGGGAATATGCGGGGTTTCTCCGCCCCCGCCCCGCCGTCATTCCGGCCTTGAGCCGGAATCCATTCCTACGTGAACCCCGGCTCGGGGGCCGGGGTGGCGGGGCGTGGAGGGTGTTTGAGCGGGACACCAACTCATCTATAAAGGAACTTCAAGCTAAACCACTTTCCCCTTGACTGCGGCGGCCTACTCCTCCCCCACCGCCGAGCGGAAGTGACGCAGTTGCGGCGGCCGGCCGTCGGGCAAGATGACGACGCCGATGACGTCGATACGGTAGGGGCGCGCCGTCCAACCTGCTTTCATTAGATACACCCAGCTGGCCCGGCGCAGTTCCCGTTGTTTGGCCGGGCCGACTGCCTCCTCCGGCCAGCCGTAGCCGATGCCAGAGCGCGCCTTCACCTCCACGAAAACGACCTCGTTGCCGTCGAAGGCCACGAGGTCGAGGTCATTGTGTCCGCTGCGCCAACGGCGGGCGATGATCCGCCAACCGAGGCTCTGCAAATGACGCGCCGCGACATCCTCTCCGAATCGCCCGAGCGCGTCCTTGTCCATACTACTTCTTCTTCCCGGGAAAATACTTCCGCATCTCCTTGAGGCGCTCGAGGTTGTTGCGCCGCGCCGGATACTCGGCCACTGCGAACCGCACCGCCTTCGCAATCCACCAGCAGAAGAGGCCGAGCCAAAACAGGGCCCAGAGGCGCATGCCGAGAATCGGCAATTGCTCGTAGGCGAACAGGAGGATGAGGTAACCGAGGAGGCCGGTCTTCATGAGGGCCGAACCGAATCCGTGGAGCGCCTTGGCCTTGAGTTTGTCCCCGCTCTTGCGCACGACGTAGGCGGCGATGTAAAGCGCGATCGCGGCCAGCAGGAACCAAGCGAGAAAAAACACGAAACCGCCCACGAGCGACGGGCCGAGCGGCACCGGGGCCGGATTGAGCCAATAACGGTGATTCAGGAAGACGGGGAGGTTGTTCATACGGGTCATGATTCAACGGTCGTGAGCTCGAAGGGATTTTAAGGAACCCCCGCGAAAATAGCAAGGGCGCGGCGAAATACGGCAAAAATATAGGTCTTTTAAAGGGTGGCGGGCGGTCTGGCCCGACACCCTCAAAATAGGCTGGACTCAATTATGCCCCTGCGGCGGAGGGGCGAAACGTCCGCCTGCCGTCTGGGGAACCGCGGCGGTTCCCCATCGCGGAACTTCCACTCGAGAAGGCGACCGCAAAACCGCCTACCACTGGGCAAGTCTATGGCTTCCTGAACAGCATCCCGTAATGATGTTCGCCGGGAGAGAGATCCTTCTCGAAGACGAGGCCGGCCCCCTCGGCGAGGCGACGTGCCTCGTCCGGGGCGACGCGACTCGCCGGCGGCGGACCGATGACCGAACCGCTGGGCTTCCAGTCCACGACCACCATCCGGCCGCCCGGCTTCACGATCCGCGCGCACTCCTTCACGAGCGCCGCGTGCTGGCTCGACATGAACAGGTTGTTTATGATGAGGCCGAGGTCAACGCTCCCGTCCGGCAGGTTCACGCCGCGCTCGCGCTCGAGGTCGCCCCAGACCGTCGTCACGTTTCCGGCACTCTCCATCTTCACGCGCGACTCGATGCCGGAAAGGACGGACTTGAGGATGTCCACGGCATAGACGCGGCCCTGCGGCCCGACGAGCCGCCCCGCCGGAAAGACGTAATGACCGAGCGTCCCGCAACCGAAATCGGCGACCGTCATCTCGGCGCGGATGCCGGTATCCTCAAGCAATTTGAAGGGGTCGATGAGTTCCTTGCCGGTGGGGAGGTAGGGCATAGTAGGGATAGTCACAAGTCAAAAGTCAAAAGGCACGAGCTTTTTCCTTGACTTTTTGAGTTCTTCTTTAGGTAGTGAATTTACTTGCCTCTTGCCTTCTATTATTAATTGATGAACAACAACCGGCCGACGGTGCCGAGGAAAAGCGCCTTGCCCAGGCCGGTCATGACGGCGAAGCCGACAAAGCAGAGCAGGACACCGAGTAGCTTGTAGAATAGTCGCGAGCCGCCCTCCAGACCGAGGTGCTGTTCCGCCCAGGGCACGCGGCCGAAAAAACCGAGCACCTTGTCGGTTTTCAGAACTATGAAGACGCCGACGGCGGTGACGATGCCCCCCACGACGATTTTTCCGAGCAGGCTCATGGAATGGATTTATGGTGGGCGCTGGAGGATTCGAACCTCCGACCCTCTCGGTGTAAACGAGATGCTCTAACCAACTGAGCTAAGCGCCCATTTGAATCACCGGGGCAATCCGACAATCGTCTGCGCGGCCGATCCTTCAATGATTATATCGCAAAATGGGCCGTTATGACAGGGGGGTTGCTAAGGGTTAAATTCGGGCACCCCCGACGAAGCGCTGAAACGCCAGCTTGGCTGGCGTTTCAGCGTGGTGCGGACAATGGGGCGTTTCACTTAGCTACAGCCGCGATTTGCGACTCAAGCTCGGATATCGTCATGGTTTCTTTGTCGAAGACCGTACTGATGAATGGCCTCTCGCCTTCGGTTCCCAGGGTTCCGTCTTCGTTGATTGTAAACTTGCCTTGGGCGGCTCCGTAAACAGAGAACTCGTTTTCGCCAAGCTTATTAAGGAAAACAACAACCCTCGTTCCCGTCACAAATTTCGGCTCGCCTTCCGCGACCATTGATTCTTCCCCGATCATTCCCCCTAATGTCTTTACTTTTACCTGGGGTGCGGAAAGGTTGTTGGGGTTGGTTAGGTATTTATCCACCTTGATTGTCGCGATGGTGACGATATCCACGGCATCGGGTCGAATGGCTGATTTTTCCCGAACAACCTCGGTGCCCTCGACTATCCCGATAACAGCCGCGTAGCTGTTAGCGGCCAGCTCGTCCACGGACCTTGATATTATGATTGAACTTACGACGACGGCGGAGTTTCTCGGCTCGCGGATGCCATGCAGGCCGTAGGAAACTCCGGCAGCAACGGACAGAACAACGGAGAGTACCCCAACAACGAGTGTTTTTTTGCTCATAAGCTTGTCGTCCGTAAAGTTACGGGTGAATGTAATTTATTATGGCACAGATTACACCCCACAGCCTGTGGCTTGAACCTCAACCGCCCTCATATCCGCCTCTGACAGATTCCGGGACTTCGCTTCGCTCCGGCCACGGGCTTAGAGCCTGTTCATAATCTAGCGGCCGCAACTTTTCGATGTTTTGGCTAAGCGACGCGTAGATTGCGGCCTGCGCTCGCGGCGGGGGCTCGACTGCCCCCCCTCCACGGACCTCCCCGGCATTCTTTTCATGGGGAAACATGCTCCGCTTGTTTCCCCAAACCCCTTCAAGTTCAAGTCCTCTCGCGCGATACGCAAAAAGCCCGATCGTGGATCGGACTTTTTGCGTGGTGCGGACGAGAGGACTTGAACCTCCACGGGCTTGCGCCCGCCAGCACCTCAAGCTGGTGCGTCTGCCATTCCGCCACGTCCGCCTGCTCGGCTTGCTCCTCCGGGCTCCGGTCGCTTCCTCCGTCGCGACTCTACGCCCTACGGAGCGCCTGCGCTCCTCGCCCCGATTGAAGTCCGGGGCTCGGCGGTTCAACTGCAGGGGAAGCATCCCCCGCAGACACCCCCACACCAATTGGGGACACTGCGCGTGAATAATGAAACCTGAATGCTGCAAAGCTGTCAAGCGCCTGATTCGGCCTCGAACAGACGTTCTTTGCCGGTGATGATCTTTAACCGATCCGGGACGATGCTGACCGCGAGGCTATCGGTCGTGAACTCGCGCCCGTCGCAGGTCACGGAAAAAGGCTGGGCGGCGCTGAAGCTGGCACGGACGGTCGGGATGACGGTCACGTCCACCTCTTCACGCCAGCGGCCCAAGAGGCCCGGCCGTCCGCGATTCACGACCATAAGGTCCAAAAGCCCGTCCATGGGGTCGCCGGCCCGAACCGGTGCGAGTCCGGCCGCCATTGCGCGGTTGCGCAGGTTGGAGACCACAATCTCCGCGCCCGGCGAGAGGACAGTGAGACGGAACCTCCCGTCCGTCTCGGCGGTGATCCCCTCCCCGACGAGACGCGACTCGGACAGGAAAAGGTGTCCGTTGGCCGAGCCAAGGTCCACCCGCTGGGCGACGCGCCGCGAAAGTGTCTCGCATGCCTCCGCGCCGGCCGGGATGCCGAGAGCGTCGGCGATGGAGAGCGACTGCCCGACGGGGATGAGGCCGAGCGTCACGGCCGTGTCACCGAGGCCGTCGATGACCTTGGCCACGGTCTCGTCGTCGCCCACGGCCACGATAGTCTGCAGGCCGCGCCGCGCCTCGTCTCTGATGATGCCGCGCGCGTTGTTGAAGGCGGTGAGGCGGCTGATGCGGCCGGACAGCCCCAAATCCACGAGCCGGGCCTCGACGGCCGCCAGCTCGCGTTCAAAACGCCTCTCAACGAGAAAACTGTCGTAAACGTATAGGTACATCCGTCTGCCGACGGCTGACCGGTCGCCGACGGCGGTCCGGGCAAGCCGCGCCAATGACTAATGCTGGCCGCCGAACACGCCGCTCTTCGGCTCCTCGTTTGACGCCCCCGCCGATTCGGCTTTAGGGGCGTCGAATTTCGGCGCCTGGACAGGCCGCTTGGTCGGTTCGCCAGCCTCCGGTCCCATGGCGACGCGGCCGTTGATGACGGCTCCGGCGGCGACAGTGAGGATCTTGGCGCGGACATCGCCCATGATGCGGGCGGTCGGCTCGAGGTCGAGCTTCTCCGACACCACCAGGTTGCCGCGGATCTCCCCGGCAACGACGGCGTTGGTGGCGGAAACGTCGGCCGCGATATGGGCGCGCTCCCCCACTCGCAGGTCCTTGGCAGTCGAGAGCTTGCCTTCGACAGCGCCCTCGATGAGGACGTTCCCTTGGCTAGCGAAGTCTCCTTCCACCTTGACGGATGCGGCGATGACAGTCTCGGCCTCTTGGGCCCCTTCGCGAAGGATGGGCATAGTGTTTTTCTGGAACATAAATCAGTTATGTTTTAGCTATATTCGATTATAACAACGTGGGAACGACCGTCAAACAAGCGCGGCACTCGCATGAACAAAGCCCCCAGCCAATCGACTGCTCAATCGAAAACCCGACAGTAAACCGTCCGTGTCGCGTCCGTGCCTGAACAAAAAGGCCGCCGACTAGCGCCGACAGCCTCATTTTATTTCGCTAATTTAACGCCCAAACCGGCTATTCAGCTTGATTATAATCATGAGCCTGGGGATGGCGCTCTTCATGGTCTCGGTCGTTACCGTTCGCGGTCAGTATACCAAACCCCGCGCCGTCGCGGCGCGGGGTCCCGGAGCCTAGCGCCCCTTCCCCCTCCCCGGCATCACCGTGATGCCGCGGCGGGCGACATCGGCCTTGGTAAGGCCCTTGGACTTCGCGAACGCCTCGGTCATCGGGGTGGGGACGTTGCGGCGGATGACCTCGCGGCGGCCCTTGTGGTCGATCTGGATGCTGAACCCGGTGCCGCACTCCCAGCAGGAGCCCTCGTCGGTGAGGGTGAACTGGACGGCCTTGTACCCGTCCGCCACGGTCTCGGAGAGCGCGGGGTAGTCGGCGGTGAAGCCCTCGGGCGGCTGGACCGAGACGGTCACGCCCCACTCGCCGTCGGGAGCGTCGAGGACGAAGGGGTAGAGCTCGGTCGCGGAGTCCCACTCGACCCACTCGGGCTCGACTATGTAGAGGAGGGAGCCGGTGCGCTTGGTGGTCTTGGCGGGGACCGAGGAGCCGTCGGCCCTCACGATGACCTGGAGGAACTTGTCCGGGGCCTCGCCGGCCGCGACGCCCCCGCTGTGGACGCCGGCGAAGACCTGCGTCTGCGGGTCCTGCGCGACGAGGAGGTACGAGCCGGGCAGGAGGCCGACGGCCGCGGTCCCGTCCGGGCCGGTCACGGCGGAGAAGGGCGTGGCGCAGGTCGAGTGGACGAGGCCGTAGTCGTGGGGGCTCACGCCGACGGAGTCGGCGCAGCTTCCCGCGGCGAGGCTGAAGGCGCGGACCTCGGCGCCGGCGACGGGCTCCTTGGTGGAGCCGGGGCGCGGGCCGGAGCCGACCGTGTGGCGCCGGAAGGTCACGAGGGCGGCGGAGGGGCAGCCCTGCCAGTCGGGGCTCCCGGCGGAGGCCGGGCAGGCGTCGTCGCGGTCCGGGACGCCGTCGGCGTCGGAGTCCGGGGCGTAGGTGACGGTGACCGAGGCCGTCGCGGCGTTGCCGGCGGCGTCGGCGGCGGTCGCGTTCAGCGTGTTCGCCCCTTCCGAGAGCGGGACGGCGGGGCAGGACCACGCGGGACCGGAGACCTCGCACTCGATGCCGTTCACGGAGACGGACGCGAGGCCGGAGCCGGCGTCGGCGGCGGGGCCGGAGACGGACGCTGTCGGCTGATTGGTGAGGAGGCCGTCCGCCGGGGCGGTTATCGAGACTTCCGGCGCGGCGGCGTCGATGCGGACTTCCAGCGTCTTGGTGGCCTCGGAGTTCCCGGCCCCGTCGCGGGAGCCGAACATCACCGCGTGCACGCCGTCGCCTTCAATCGTGAAGGGGGTGGAATATGACTGCCAGTTGAGCCCGCCGTCGGTGGAGTACCCGGTGGAGGCGACGCCCGAGCCGTCGGCGTCGTCGGCGGCGAGGGCGACGGCGACGGCGGAGGTGAACCAGCCGCCGTTTCCGGCGGCGCCGGAGAGGGAGGCGACCGTCACGGGCGGGGCGATGTCCACGACGCCCGGGGCGACGGTGGGCTGGCCGGTCGTCTCGTCCACGGAGAGCGCGTGCGCGACGGTCTCGCCGGGGAGGATTGGCTGGGCATCCAGCGTCGCGGAGGTGAGGATGCCGGTCGCAGGGTCAATCGTGCGGGCGTATATGTCGTACGAGTCGGAGGGGTCGGGAATCTGCGCGGCGAGGTCGGGGTTCGCGACGAGGAACTCCTCGTTGTCGCGGGCGGACACGGAGTGGCGGCAGGAGGCGTTGCCGGGCGTCGGCGGGAAGAATATCCACTCGGGCGCGCCGACGCTGTCGCCGTTTGTTATCGCCCCCTCGACG
>Ga0172381_10007113_pt1 | contig 11113 bp, 9 predicted proteins | sample Leawel6488metaG_FD_119754 | JGI IMG/M metagenome (GOLD analysis project Ga0172381, IMG submission 119754) | Leachate microbial communities from a municipal landfill in Southern Ontario, Canada - Leachate well 64-88 metaG | ecosystem: Engineered > Solid waste > Landfill > Unclassified | place... | reverse complement strand
GGGTATTGAAATTGAGTATTTGAAAAGACGCGTCCCGATTGTTTCGGGAGCTGCGGGATCGTCTAATGGTAGGACAACGCCCTCTGAAGGCGTCTATCTTGGTTCGAATCCAGGTCCCGCAGCCCTCGAAAGAATCGGCAAAACCGCTAATTTTAGCGGTTTTTTTGTTTATCGGCGACATTTTTTCATAATTGATAAGCCGAATTAAAAGGAGTAAATTAGAGAGAAGGATTATTATGACAAAAGATATCAAAAAATCTTCATCTGCGAATACTGGCTTCGAAGAAACTCTTTGGTTTGCGGCTGATAAAATGCGCAGCAATATGGACCCGGGAGAGTACAAGCACGTGGTTTTGGGATTGATATTTCTTAAGTATATTTCCGATTCGTTTTCCGAACAGCGAAAGAAAATAATGACCGATCCTGAATATTACGACGGCTTGGATGAAGATAAAGACGCTTACTCGCAGGACGGAGTTTTTTGGGTTCCATCCAATGCCCGCTGGGGATTTTTACAGAGCAATGCCAAGAAGCCTGAAATCGGCAAATTAGTTGATGATGCGATGATCGCCATAGAAAAAGACAACCCCAGTTTGAGAGGGGTTTTGCCAAAAATTTATGGGAAGCCCGATCTTGATAAGATTCGCCTTGGCGAGTTGATTGATCTTGTAAGCGCTATCGGTCTTGGCGACAAGGAAAGCCGGAGCAATGATGTTTTGGGCCATGTTTACGAATATTTTTTAGGCAAGTTTGCTTCCGCAGAAGGAAAAGGCGGCGGAGAATTTTTTACTCCCCGGTCCGTAGTGAAATTGCTTGTTGATATGATTGAACCGTATAAGGGCCGTGTTTATGACCCTTGCTGCGGCAGTGGAGGAATGTTCGTGCAAAGCGAAAAGTTCGTGGAAGCTCACGGCGGACAGGCCAATGATTTGGCAGTTTACGGCCAGGAATCTAACCCAACCACTTGGCGCTTGTGCAAAATGAATCTTGCCATCCGCGGCATTGAAGGCAATCTTGGACCAAATCACGGCGATACTTTCCATAATGACCTACATAAAGACCTTAAAGCGGATTTTGTTTTAGCTAATCCACCTTTCAATATCAGCGACTGGGGAGGCGAACGCCTCAAAGAGGATGTTCGCTGGAAATACGGCGTTCCTCCGGCAGGCAATGCCAATTATGCCTGGATCCAGCATATAATCCATCATTTAGCGCCGACAGGAATAGCTGGTTTTGTTTTGGCTAACGGATCGCTTTCATCGAATACATCTGGCGAGGGAGACATCAGAAAAAGCTTGATAAACAACGGATTAGTCGATTGCATTATTGCCCTTCCAAGTCAGCTTTTTTATACAACGCAAATTCCAGCTAGTCTTTGGTTCGTGTCGCGCGACCGTTACGATCACAAATTCCGCAACAGGCACGACGAGATTTTATTTATAGATACCCGCAAAATGGGCGTAATGATTACGCGCAAAAATCGCGAATTGACCAATGAGGACATCGCGAAAATATCCGGCGCTTATCACAGCTGGCGTAATATAGACGGTAATTATAAAGATGTGAAAGGGTTTTGCAAAGCCGCTAAAATTTCCGAGGTCGAAAAGAACGGCTTTGTGCTTACTCCCGGCCGTTATGTCGGAACAGATTATGTAGAAGAAGACGAAGAAGTTTTTGATGAGAAGATGAAACGACTAACCAGCGAGCTGTCAAAACAATTTGAAGAATCAAAAGAGCTGGAAGAACGGATTAAGAAAAATTTAAAAGATATTGGGTTTGATATTTAGGGAAATATGATATATATTCCTCAAAAAGTTTTAAATAATTTTACGGTAAGACAAGACTACTTAGATTGTATCAATAAAGAAACGGCGATAATGGCTTATTTAGATTTAAGTAATATGTTTTATTGGCAAGATGTACTTGGTTGGAAGTTTAGGATCGAAGATGTCGTTGCTCAACTATTTTCTTTCCAGAACATCAAGGAAGTAAAAATATATTACGGAACAAATAATCACGATATAGATACCGCTAAGGAATCAAGGGCCTTCCAAAAAAGGATGCTAGCCACAGGTGCCATTGTTAGAACTAAACCGGTAAAATTTATTAAAAAAACACCGGACGAAGCCTTGTTTTTTAAAAAGTCAACAAGAAATTTATTTAATGGTGATGTCACTCAAGTTTTATCTGGACTGATAGAACAGATAAGGGTTGCTGGGCTGAACGTAATTGAGGAGCCGAAGTGTAACTTTGACGTTGAAATTGCGATGGATATGGTTGACGACTCCGATAAGGAGAGTGCCGCAATGCTTTTTTCAGGCGACTCCGATTTAGTGGCGCCGTTGGAACGGCTGAAGATTAGAGGTAAGAAGATATTCGTTGTGGGAGTCCGTTATATGGTTGCCGGAGAACTGCACCGAGTGGAAGATAAGTATTTTGATTTTGGTAAATTTTACAACGGCACTAGGAGATATCCGGCCCTAAATAGCGAAAATCCCGCTTTTGGCGGGACCGCGTGATTAGTAGGCGATTTCTCTTCCTACAGTTAATATATACATTAAAAACTATGCTTTTGTCAATTGTCAAGGTGTGGATAAAAAAGAATAACTTAAAGATATGGATTATAAGAAGGAAGATGTAGATAAAAAAATACGATATTCGATTGATCTGTTACGTAAGAACGTTTTTTTTAGAAGATGATGTTAACGAAAGGTCAATTTCTCATAAGCTTGCTGAATATTTGCAATCCCAGTTTCTCGAATATCATGTTGATTGCGAGTACAATTGGCAAATGAGGAATAATATAGACCAGTCGGATTCAAAAAATGTTCTATTCACCAAAGAGGAGGAGAGGAAATTTTACCCTAAAAATAACAAGGAGGCCATATCAGACTCAAATGCTCATACCATATATCCCGACATAATAATTCATAAAAGAGGGAGTAATTTAGATAATTTATTGTGCGTCGAAATTAAAAAATCGACCAATAAAGATAGATTGGCGAAAGAAAGAGATCAAATAAAACTTCCGAAAATTGGCGAAAAATATAATTATAAATTTTTATTATATTTAGAGATCCCAACTGGTGAAGAATATGGGGTCGAGAAAATTGATTTCGATCTTAAAGAAAATAAGAAATATTTGTCAAAAAATGGAGAGCAGAATTAAAAGAGGAGAAAAAAGTTGGGCGTATTTTGCACTAGCTTATAATATTTTATTGACTATTTCTATCGGATGTATTTCTGTTATCCCTGATTTTGGCTTGAATTATTTTTGGATTATTAAGTTTTTTTCGATAATATCGGTTTCGTCTTTACTGTTTAGGCTATGTTTTTATAATAGTTGGGCCAGGAACAAAATTGTGGGAATATTCAGTAGATCACAAGAATACGAAGAAATCTTATGAAAAATATAACTATTCGTTTCGAAAACGGCGACGGGAAAAGTGCTTTAATAGACAATCCTGACACTTGCCCTCTTTGCAATAATGGTATAGATCCCGTATTTATTTACGGTTATTGCAGTACTAAAAAAATTGGCCAAGATGACTGCCTGCAGGTTATTTACCGTTGCACTAAAGAAAAATGTCAGGGATTATTCGTTTCTTATTATAGGACATTGGATCCAAATTGCGATAGATTTATTTATATAAAATCACGGCCTATTAATAAAAAAGATCGTGAGTTTACCGATACAATAGAATCAATTTCTCCGAATTTTTGCCTTATATACAATCAAGCTCATTCAGCAGAACAAGATGGGCTTACGGAAATATGCGGAGTGGGATATAGAAAATCTTTAGAATTTCTCATAAAGGATTATTTGATCTCAAGGGAACCAGGAAGAACCGAAGAAATTAAGAAAAAATTTTTAGGGAAATGTATCAGTGAAGAAATTAAAAATGACAACATCAAGACTATGGCGAAAAGGGCTGTTTGGCTTGGAAACGACGAGACCCATTATCTAAAGAGATGGGAAGGGAAAGATTTGAACGACTTAAAAAAGTTGATTGATGCAACACTTTATTGGATAGGGATGGAAAAATTAGCCGAGGATATCCCTTTGGAGATGCCAGAGGGTCAGAAATAAGATTTTTCTAGAATGGTAAAAAATAACCAAACAAAATTTAAAGAGACGGAGATTGGACCGATTCCGGAGGAATGGGATGTTGTTGAACTCGGGCAATCTGTAGAAATAATTGATGGAGATAGGGGCACGAATTATCCGAATGGGTCCGATTTTTCCGATTGCGGCTATTGCTTGTTTCTTAATACAAAGAATGTATCTGGAGATTCCTTTGATTTTGCGGAATGTGAATTTATCACAAAAGAAACAGATTTAATTTTAAGAAAGGGAAAAATGCAAAGGGATGATTTTGTATTAACAACGAGGGGAACCGTTGGGAATATTGCACATTATGATTCAAAGGTAAAATTTGATAATTTAAGGATAAATTCGGGAATGGTCATTTTGAGAAACATAAATTTTGATAATCATTTTCTTTTTCAATTTTTAAAAAGCAAAATTGCGCGAAATCAATTTTTGGAATTAGCTAGCGGATCTGCCCAGCCACAATTACCGATTAGAGATTTGAAAAGTCTTAAGCTCATTCAGCCTTCAGTTAAAGAGCAAAAAAATATTGCTGAAATTCTTTCTTCTTTGGACGATAAAATTGAATCGAATCGGCGGATGAATGCTACGCTGGAGAAGATCGCGAGTGCGATTTTTAAGCGGTGGTTCGTTGATTTTGAATTCCCGAACGAGGAAGGGAAGCCATATAAATCCAGCGGAGGGAAAATGGTTGATTCGGAGATGGGCGAGATTCCGGAGGGATGGGAGATATCGAATCTCGGTAGAGTGCTAACATTTAATTACGGTAAAGCATTAAAAGGAGAAAATCGGATTAGCGGTAATGTCAAGGTTTATGGATCGAGCGGATTTGTAGGATTCCACAACGAAAAGATGGCCAGTGGCCCTGGCATCGTAATCGGGAGGAAGGGTAACGTGGGAAGCGTCTATTGGGTTGATTCAGATTTTTATCCCATAGATACGACTTATTTTGTAGAATCTAAGTTACCACTTTCTTTCTGCTATTATCTTCTAAAAAATCAAGACTTTATCAATGGAGATTCTGTGGTGCCAGGTCTTAATCGCGAGCAAGCTTATTTAAATAAAATAATTTTTCCAGACATAAAGGATATAGAGATTTTTAGTAAATTCATTTTCGAATTGAGGAGCACTATTTCTTTTTTTGAAAAACAAAATAATAATTTGTCACAGATTCGAGATTCTCTTTTGCCTCGTTTAATGAGCGGGAAAATAAGAACTTAAATGGGAGAAATAGTTGACGTATATCATGATGAGTGCAAAGAAGGTGGTTATTGGCATGGATTTTTTGTTGTCCCGAGAAAAGCTAGAGCTGATCTTTTAAGTTTATTGAATAAGTCCCGTAAAATCACCAAGCTTAGTTCTTCTTTGCATTACGTTAACACGTCAAAAGCGAAGAAGACACAAGGCGTTTATCTTGCGACTAAAGCATGGACATCTATAGGAACGGCATCGTTACAACAACAAAAATTAGAGACTTTGCCTTCGGGATTATTTTTAGGAGCTAGTCCTGGCGTAAAGCGTCCAAGGATGAATTATGGCTTACTCCCTAGTCTGATGAAATGCAAGTTAAGTGTCGTGAAAATTAGAAATGAAGATGGAATCGATAAAATGTTCTATAGAGGTATTAATGATCTAAGGAATATCGAAATTACTTTTAGAATGGCTCTGCAAGGTGCTCTACACAGATTTTATGATCAGGATGACCAGGTTAAGATAGGCAACATTTATATAGACGGAGACGAGCATTATAAGGGTTTATATAAAAGAGAATTTGATACGAAAGATATAATGGGGAGACTTAAAATAAAAGCACGAGATTATATATCTTTTTCGGAAGATTCCAGAATAATTCCCCAGAGAAGTGACCATAACAAGATTGAGAAAAATCAGAACTATGACGATAGCCAATTTTTGCAGATGTGTGATATTTTAATCGGCGGAGTGCGTTTTTACTCTGCGAAGTACGCGAAAGGATCAAGCCGCTGCGATATCAGTTTTCCATGTAAAGTCTTGTTAGAGAAGAATCAAGAAAGTTTCGCCAGAATGGAGGAAAGTAGATTCTTTAATTCTTTTTTGCTATCTGAAGCATGGATAGAGAATGGAGAATGGCAATTTTCTAACTTAAAAATAATGGACAAAGAAGTAAATAAATCAAAACAAAAAAGTTTGTTTGATAAATACGAGAAAAGTTAAAATAACGTAAGAATAAATGATTAAATCTACGACCAAATTCCCAAAAAATATTTTTATTTGTTCATCTATCGTCCTAGGGTTGATTACCTTGTCTATTTTTATCATTCAGATGCAAAGATTTAGCCTATTAAGGAGTATTTCAGAATCATTAGCGGTTGCAAGCTCTTTGTCATCGCTTCTAACATTGTTGATTGCCTTAGAACTATTTAACAAATTTGGCATCGAACAGGAAATTTTACAGAAGAACCTTGAATTTGTTTCTAAGGTGTTTGGCCTCTTAGCGAAGATCGAGATATCAGCAAACGTTGACGGTTCATTCCATTTTATTCGACTATCAAGAGACTTGCGCGAAGGTTTAGTCCAAAGATTCAATAATAAGTACGGAGAAATGATCGTTGCGGGAGACATATCTGTAATGAGCGGGCTGAGAGAGTTATTGGATATAGGGGAAAGTATATATATGCCGAGAGAAATCGCATCGTGTATCAGAAAATTTAATTTTAGCTCAATTAATTATGCTGAAGATATAGTTAAGAGCAAAGATAAATATATATTTCTTCAATTTATTGGAGCTTCAAAAAAGGTGTTTTCGATGGAGCTTAATAAATATATTGATGACAATAGAGTCGGTTTATTGGATGATAAAGAGATGAAGCTTAAAGATTATTTGCAGACATTTGATGATTTATATAAATCATGCAATAAATGGCTCAAAAATAATTCAAGCATAAATTTAGATCTTAATTCATAATCTCAGATTAAAATATGTACATCGAATCCGATCTCGAAGAAGCTATCCTTGAATGGTTCGCTGAAGACCTTGGGTATTCGGTTGCTTTTGGGCCGGATATTGCTTGCGACGGGGAAAAGCCGGAGAGGAAAAATTACTCCGAGGTGGTTTTGGCTGGCCGTTTGCGTTCGGCTATCGCCAGGATCAATCCGAATATTCCGGCGGAAGTGCAAGAGAGCGTTGTAGAAAAGATAGTCGGTATTCCGTGGGCCAAACCAAGCTCGATTGAAGTTAACCAGCTATTCCATAAATTTTTAGTTGAAGGAGTGGATGTGGTTTACATAGACGATCAGGGTTTGTCGCGCGGAGATAAAGTTTACCTTGTAGATGTTAAGGAGCTGGAGAATAACGATTGGCTGGCGGTTAATCAATATACTGTTATCGAAAATAATCACAACAGAAGACCAGACATTATTATTTTCTTAAACGGTTTGCCTGTGGCTGTTTTTGAGCTGAAAAATCCGGCCGATGCCAACGCAACTATAAAAAGCGCATTTAACCAGATTCAGACTTACAAGACGGAAATTCCAAGCTTGTTTGCTTATAACGAAATTTGCGTTTTGGCGGATCACGTCAAAAGCGCGGTTGTCGGGACGATTTCGGCTGATATGGATAGGTTCGCTGGGTGGAAAAGCGTTGACGGCCAGAATTTGGCCAAGGTAAACGATTTGGAAACCTTGATCAAAGGTGTTTTTGCCAAAGAAAGGCTGGTTGATATTGTTAAAAATTTCATTGTTTTTGAAACTGAAAAAGATTCCAAGAATGATGTTGGAAAAATAATCAAGAAACTGGCGGCCTATCACCAATATTTTGCCGTGAATAAAGCTGTCGCGCGGACCATTGAAGCGTCGGCGCTTGAGGGCGACCGCCGGGCCGGTGTTATTTGGCACACGCAGGGATCAGGCAAATCCCTTTCTATGGTTTTTTACGCTGGGAAAATTATCCAGGCACTGGATAATCCGACTATCGTTTTGCTTACCGACCGCAACGATCTGGACGGCCAGCTTTTCGGCGTATTTTCAAGGTGTGGCGATTTGGTAAGACAAACTCCAAGGCAGGCGGAAAACAGAACGCACCTTAAAGAGCTTTTATCCGTTGCTTCCGGCGGAGTGGTTTTTACTACGATCCAGAAATTTTTTCCGGAGAATAAAAACGAAGAGCATCCGATGCTTTCAGACAGGCGCAATATTATCGTTGTCGCCGACGAAGCCCACCGCAGCCAGTATGATTTTATAGACGGTTTCGCCAGGCATATGCACGATGCCTTGCCGAATGCTTCTTTTATCGGTTTTACCGGCACGCCTATTGAATTAAAAGATGCCAACACTAGGGCGGTTTTTGGAGAATATATTGATGTCTACGACATAACGCGCGCAGTTGAGGATAAAGCAACCGTTCCGATTTATTACGAAGCCCGCTTGGCTAAGATAGAATTATTAAAAGAGATGACGCCGACGATTGATCAGGATTTTGAAGACCTTACCGAAGGCGAAGAAGTTGAGAAAAAAGAAAAACTTAAAAGCAGATGGGCGCGGCTGGAAGCGATGCTTGGTTCGGAAAAACGCATCAAGCTGATTGCCAAAGATGTTGTTGATCATTTTGAAGCCCGTCTTGCGGCGATGGATGGCAAGGGAATGTTTGTGGCAATGAGCCGAAGGATCGCCGTTGAATTATATGATGAAATCATCAAACTGCGCCCGCAATGGGGCAATAGCGATATTAAAGAAGGGGCTATAAAAGTAGTTATGACCGGTTCGGCCAGCGATCCGGAAAATTATCAAAAACATATTTATACCAAAGAGGAAAGGGATGTTTTGGCTGGCCGGATGAAGGATCCGGGAGACAGCCTTAAGCTGGTGATTGTCCGCGATATGTGGCTGACCGGTTTTGACGCGCCGTCTTTGCACACGATGTATATTGATAAACCGATGAAGGGGCACGGATTGATGCAGGCGATTGCCCGAGTGAACCGTGTTTATAATAATAAACCGGGTGGGCTTATCGTTGATTATCTTGGTATTGCTCCATCGCTTAAAGAAGCTCTTTCTTATTATACGCAAGAAGGCAAAGAACAGCCGACCATAAAACAGGAAGAAGCCATCGGTGTTATGTTGGAAAAATACGAAACCGTTAAGGCGATGTATCACGCCTTTGATTATTCGGGATACTTTTCTAATAAGGCCAAAGATAAAGCAGAAACTGCCGGAAAGGCAATGGATCATATCCTTGGATTAGAAGAAGGAAAGAGAAGATATTTGCAGGCTGTGGCTGAATTGTCGCAGGCTTTTGCTTTATCCGTACCGAGCGATGAGGCTTTAAATATCCGAGATGAGGTTGCTTTTTTCCAGACTGTCAGGGCTTTCATCGCCAAGTTTGACCAAACCGGAGGGCTCGGGGGCCCGACGATGGATGACTACGATCAAGCTATCAGGCAGATCGTTTCCGATGCCGTGGTTTCGGATAAGGTGGTAAATATATTTGATGCAGCCGGATTAAAGAGTCCGAATATAGCCGTGCTTTCCGATGAATTTTTAGAGGAGGTGAAAAATTTGACGCGCAAGAATGTTGCCTTAGAAGTCTTGAAGAGATTATTGAGCGATGAAATACGAACAATGGAGAGAAAATTTTTAGTGAAATCGAGATCCTTTGCCAAGATGCTTGAGGAAACTATTAAGAAATATCAAAACCAAACCATCGAGGCGGCGCAAGTTATCGCCGAGCTGGTGGAGCTGGCAAAGAAAATTAGGGAAGAAAAGAATAGAGGAGTGGATTTGAATTTAACCGAGGACGAGGTGGCCTTTTATGATGCCCTGTGTTCAAACGATAGCGCGGTGATGGGGTTAGGTGATGATACGCTAAAAAAGATCGCCCAGGAATTAGTCGTTATGCTCCGGAAAAATACGAGCATTGATTGGACGCTGAAAGAAACCGTCCGAGCCAAGCTTCGCGTCTATGTCAAAAAGCTATTAAACAAATACGGCTACCCGCCGGATAAGCAGGAAGGAGCAACCAAAACCGTTCTGGAGCAAGCCGAGGTTTTGTGCGCCGACTGGAGCGGGGAGTAAAAGACTAAAATATTATTGATGAAAAATAACAAGAAAATAAAAAATGGCGCCAAAAAGAAAGGAGGATTTTTTGGCGAAATTATTTCAAAACTTAAAGAATTCGGCATTGACGAAAAATCATTGATTGAGGTGGCCGTCCCTTTTGGGATGAAGTTTTTTGATGAACTAAAAAGAGAAGTTTTTAGGTTTGAAGCTGAGCAAAAAAGGATTTCCGAATTAAGGAACGGCACTTTGTCTAGCGCGAGAGATCTTATAATCCAGAACATATCTTCTACGAGAAATTTTTTATTAACTTTAGTGACTTTTTCCTTGACTGTTTCTGGAATATTTATTTCTGCTATTTTCTCTTCGAAAGTTAGTATCTCTTGGCCTATTTTTTTTGGAATTCCTTTGGCTTATTTAGGTTTAGCGTCATTAGCCTTGTCTATTACTATTGCGGTTTTATATTTAACCTTTATCCATGTCAGGGAAGGAGAAGAGTTAAGGGATTATTTGAATTTTCAAGAAAAGATGTTCAAAGATTTTAATAACATTCTCGTTCGATGTTATAAAGAAAAAAAGTCTTTTGATGTATATCTGAACGAAAGACAATTTTTATATGATAAAGAATACAAAGAGATAGAGGAAAAGAACATCAAGGATCACGAAAAGCAACTATGCCAGAAAGATCGTGCTCCATACATAATTAGTATTTTTTTCTTGATTGGAATTTCTTTTATTGTCGTTTCGATTTTAATGAGTAATATAAATTAGAAAATATTCCGTTGAGTAAATAGCTAATAGTAAAAATTGGATCAGCCACAATTAATGATAATAGACCAGCGCCGATGGATGAAAAAATAAAAGTTGAAAGATTATCTCGTGATAATCTTCGGCAGGCTTCTGTTTTGGCGGATGGGATTTTTGTTGATAATATTTTGGGGTCCGATTTTTTGGCTCCGAGCCGTGATTTTG
>Ga0172381_10007112_pt1 | contig 11113 bp, 16 predicted proteins | sample Leawel6488metaG_FD_119754 | JGI IMG/M metagenome (GOLD analysis project Ga0172381, IMG submission 119754) | Leachate microbial communities from a municipal landfill in Southern Ontario, Canada - Leachate well 64-88 metaG | ecosystem: Engineered > Solid waste > Landfill > Unclassified | place... | reverse complement strand
GCCCAGCTCCAGAGGTAAGCAGTATTCCTGTGCCACAGATGCACTCCACAGTGCATCTGTTTCTTCCAAAGTCGGGCACATAGTTATAGACTTCAGCAGTTGGATGATCTTTCATATCATCTTATTCCGCATGATAGTCTTCACTTCCTGGTAGACCGGGTTATTCGCCACATACTTTAGGCCCATTTCACAATAGACCTCATGGACTACCTGGTCTTTTTCCTCCGGGGTGAGGACAGTCATAGAACCTTTTATCCTCATCTCACACTGGTCATAGAACTTATTGTATGTTTCTTTATCCATTACTTGTAGAATCATCCTTCCTTGCACAGTAACAGTCACAGACTCCCTGAGCATTGTTAGGCTTGCCACAGATCGGGCACTTGGGCAGAGCATCAAAACACTTCTGACAGACTTTCAGCCCGGATTCATCTTTGTCTAGCAGTTCAACGTTCGATGCACCACAGTCAACACACTTTGGCTCATTGTTATAGCAAGACCTACAAACTGAATGACTATCTGGTATAGCTACAGGATGATTTCCCAGAGGAAGACCACATTCCGGGCATTCCTTGGGCTGTTTACACAGATCAGCACACCCATGACAATAAAGCTTATGATCTATGGTCTTGAAAGGCCCCTGGTGAGTTTTACAATGGACACATTCCGGGCCACACTTGTTGCAGATTTTACCCTTGTCCGGGATAATAGCCCCACAACCCTTACATCGATAATTGATCTCCGGGTTATAGAACCTGTCATAGCAAGTCTTACAGACTGGATGACCATTGATAGTCACAGCATTTAAGTCTAAAGGGCCTTTGCACTCTGAGCAATAAGGTTTAGATTCAGTAAGTTTACCATAGCAACTCTTGCAATAGATTATGCCATTGTATGAAGTCCCTGAATCTCCAATACAGTTATTACATACTTTACAGGCAAGAGCTTCCCAGCATTCATGACAATATGCTTCAGTGCCAGTAGCATGACTTACATTCTTGTTACCACAGCCAGCACATTTTAATTCTTTAGAGTCATCTTTACCAGCAGTATTCTCTGCTTTTCTAAAACACTTCAGACATACTACCCTCTGATTGTAGCCAAAGCTGCTCCCAGTATTGGTAACCCGGTCACCACACTTGAAACAGAAGTCACTCTGGCACAGGTAATGTGGTTTCTCTGCCTTATTTGCAACCGGAGTATTTAAGGACTCCTCTAATAGTGTCTGAACAGCATCCTCAAAGTCCGGGTTTATTGCTCCATGCTTATAGGGATTTAGCTGTGATAGTAAGAACTTACCCAGGTTTTTACCAAATCCCGGAGTCACAGGGTTAAATAGACTCAGCCCTGGAAATGAAACCTCTCCAGTAGTAGGATTCTCCAGCTTAATGTCTTCCTCAAAACCCAAAGGAGCAGGTTCTATTCGGCAATTTCCCTGGTATGCATCGAGATGCAGTGGGCCGAATACCAGTTTGATCTTTTTAGCCACATCCCAGACATCCAGATACCATGCTCTATGTCTGTTGATGTAGTGAGTGATTGTAGCTCCCCCGGCAAGGTGTGCCTCATCGATCTTGTATATCTCTGGTCTTTCCAGGATTGCAAGCTTCAGGTTGTTCCAGTCCTTGGCCTTTATGATCATGGTTAAAGGAACTCTACGGGCATATCTGAGGGTAACTACAACAGGCTTGGCATCTTGAATGCTCTTGAACCCGGACAACCAGGTATCTACCAGGTTGATATAGTAGCTGGTGTTTTTGGGCTTTCCATAGTGCTCAGTGAACTTCCGGTTTTTCCAAAGTCTATACTTGTTCATATCCTGAACAGTAACCTGGTAGGTGTCCTGTGCCAGGAACACTGCGGATATCCCTTTAAGGATATGCTTATAACAGGTCATAACTGGTGGAATCTTTAATCCACTATGGACTGCATAATCTGCAGGTTTATCACAATATTTACAACTCATCGATGGTAACTCCTCTAAAATAGTATTTTTCAAGATCGGAAATGATGTTATTAGCATCATACTCAGTGTAAGGAACATCTATGTGAAAGGTATAGCTGTTCTCTCTGGTTATTGTTGCATACTTATATGGCCCAAGAATCAAGGCCATACCCAGATGAAATTCCCGGCATTCACCACAGCCATTGTTATAGCCTTGTTTATTACAACAGTCACATACCGGGAACTTGATAGTCATTCTTCGATCTCCACAGCCTTGAAGTCTGCATCTGCAAGATTTTGCTTGATACGATCAGCCCAGATCATATCAGTATCTACGTCAAAGATGTAGTAGTCCGGGTCACTGTATGCAGGTCTCATCTCTACTTCTTCAAAGACCCCACAGTCTGCAAGTGCCAAATCCAGGAACTCCAGACATGTGTCTGAACAAGTCCCATCCAGTTCTAAAATCTTGAACTTAATAGTCATTTTACCCTACCTTTCTAGTAGCAATTACAGCAAGGACAAAGAACAGGGCACTTGAACCAATGATTATTTCCGGGTTACAATGTGCCCCGGCAGCTAAGAATCCCACAGCAAATGGGAGCATAGTGCAAACTATGAATCTCTCCATTGGGTTCATGTTATATATCCCCGGCATCCCAGGTATTTGGGGAATGATGAGCTACAAAGTCCTTGTATGCCTCTTCTGAGGAAGCATAGACTGCATCATTGAAGTCTCCAAAGACAAACCCAAACTTTGGATGGTAGGCAACAAAGCTCTCAACCCAGTAGTATGCATCCTCGTGGATGATACCTTTGACCATCCACCCATCATCGTGTCTGGTACAATACATCCCGGTCTCATACTGATGTCCCGGCATTACTATATCAGGTTCCAATCGATAGCTCAATCCCTCTGGAGCATATTCAAGTGGAGCTTCATATTCACACTCTGCCCGGAGCTTCAGCTCTTCACATTCCTGACAGTTTGTTTCACTGCCCTTATTGAAAATGAAGTTCCTGAGACCTGTAAGTGAATAGATCAGTCTCTTCCGTTTAACAGGGACATCTTTACCACAGACCAATCGCTGGTTCCCCAGGTGTCTTAGTCCATCTGTACCAATAACAAGGTTTACTACATTCATGATCTTGCCTCCTCCAACATTCTTTCTTTCTCAGCTTCCAAGGCTATAGTATCTATTTCAAAGAACTCAGCCAACAGTGCATATGTGTTTGTAGTGTATCTACATAACTGACCTTGAGCTAAACCACAGTCTATTCCATGTTCTGGTTGGCAACACTCAGTAGTATGAGTGTGATACTTAGCTAATAGTATCTCTTTGGATGATAACCAATTCAGCAGTTCTCCACACTTCTGAGATAGTGGTTGAATCTCTCTGAGTTTGGCACTGACTGGGAACTCTCGTTTCCATACTTCCTGCATGAGCATATCAGCATAGATGTATGGATTACCATGCAAGTCTGCCACAGTAAATGTGATTGAAGCTATCGGTTCTTGACAAGCTTTGGGTTTGTCAAATCTCCACCTATTGTTGCCGAAAAACAGACTAACTATGGCCTTTCCATTAGTTTGAATTGAATGTTTTATAGAAATTCTGGCATCCCCGAATAACTCTCGTAGTGTATCAATTGTCAGGTCTGGAAATCCAGTTACTTTCATCCCTTTAATCCCCTCAATATCTGAAGTCTTTCAGCTTCAATGGCAGTCCTATCGATCTCAAAGAAGTCATAGAGCAAGTTCTGGATGTTATGGTTACTTCCATAGAACAATCCCCGGCAGTAGTCACAGTATCCAGGTATATCACCCATTGCATGACACCCATAGCACTCATTCGGAGGTTCAATAATATTGAGCTGTCTCTCTACAAGGAATGTTCTCAGGAATGCAGCACATCTTTGTGCTGATTGCTGCAGTTCCCTGGCTTTTACGTGCAATGGAAAGTTCTTGGCCCATAATTCATTGAACATCTGCTCGGCCCAATACTCTATGGTGTTTGTGACTTTCCTAGTATATGTGACTTTAATGACTGCATCCTCCCCCGGAATACATGAGCACAGGAACCATTTAGTGCCTGAATACAGTCCAATAGTCCATTCAGGATATTTCCTGAGCTGTTGAACAATGTAGTCCTGACACTGGATGAGCAAATATTCCAGGACTTCCAGGGTTATGAACTTCTCTCCGTGATTCGGAGTCTTTGTATACATCTGCTTTATATACATGATTCCTGAAACTCCTTTATTCTCTGAGCTTCCCGATTATTAAGGTCTCGGAACAGCTCTTCAGTCGCGTTGATGATGTCGGGACTTGATACCCATGTCCTGGCAAGACAGACACCACCGGGATGGCACCCTAAGTGACGCAGGTGCATCTTTCCATCTTTCAGCCATAGTGAAAGAGCACCCCGGTAGAAGTAACGGTGTGTGGTCATATACTTGTTGACCACCTGAGCTATTGTATACTTATCCATGCATGTTCTTCTTATCATAGATATCATCGTGATCTGGGCATCTACCATCTTTGTTGATGGTAAAACAGTCTCCGAATGTGACTGATACGTCCCCATTGACCGGGTTGACCTGTGTGGTATAGTGCTTAGTGCATCCCAGGTGCTCAGAAAGTCCATCAGTAGATAGATTTCCAGGACTGCCATAGTTCGTACATTTTAGACAGATACGCTTGTCTGAATACTTCTGTTTGGCAGCTTCAATTGCTGCAGCTCTGTTATTTAGCATTGGTAAATCCTCCTAGTTATATGTTACCTATAAATATTATTTTAGGCTACTGGTAATTCTACCAGTTTTTTATCATAGTTCTTAATTGCTTCAATCTCTGTGGGGAGTAATGAGATGTTAAATGCATCGAACACTCTGGGATTCAGCTTATCGATGGTTGATGCAGCAAAGTATCTCAGTGCCATAAATGCAGACTGATAGAACCATGGTTCATTGAATGTGGTGATACGGTCTCTGAGGACTAATGCCAACTCTTTATCTGCTATCCACAGTCCGGGCTTTCCTTCCCACGCTTCAAAGTATGGTATAGAACCATCGGTATTACGGAGCAGACGGTTCTCCCACATGAGAGCAAGTGCCGGGCCATAGGTAAGTCGGTAGACATCCACTTTACCATTGTGCTTCAGGTGTCCGACATATGGCAGGAGTCTGGTGTATAAAAGGGCTTGGAGCACTGATTCAAGTGGTTGATCGTATTCCAAGTCGATAGGAACCTCTCCGGGCATATGAGTAATGATGGAGAATGGTGCCGGGCACAGAGATTCTATCGGTTCTTCTGTTACTCGTATGTGGAAACGGTCAAGGTATGGGCATGTTTTACGGACTCTCGGGTCAGTGAACTTGTAGTTGTCTTTATCGAATGCAAATGATATCCGGGCACCAGCTATAGCTTTCTTGTTTCCGGGCATCCAGAATGCAATACGACCCTTTGTAGCTTGTCCATACATTCGAGAGAGCAAGGTGCATTGCTTGGCCTCTTCAGTGAGGATATAGTCGGAGTCGGTGGTAAGAGACAGGATTAAGGTGTCATAGGCTGTCTTGCCCCTGGTGATAGGCTTGAGGGATGGTTCTGTCTCCAGGATGATCTCCGGGGTAGGAGTCTTGGTCATCCACGATACATGTATACCGAATGCAAGGTATTTGGATATGGCCCTGACCTTCGCATGTCTTAACTTCCAGAGATTGGTGGTAGGGTCTCGAATGATAGATATGTAGTGAGTCGGAATCTCAGCCTGAGACTGAGGGAAGTAGATGTGTGCTGTGTTGACGTTCTGAAGCATAGCATCCAGTCTACTTTGTAACTGAGTAGTTTCGGGAGGGGACGTTGAAACACAATCCTGTAGGAAATTTGATAATCCCCGTTCTGTGTTCTTAGTGAACATAGACTTTGGGTTACTGTAGTATAACTGATGCAGGAATGCTGCAGCTATACCCAGTGGAGCATGAGTGGTAGATAATCGTCGTGACAATAGTCTTGGCATTTATAATGTTCCTTCCTATCAATAGCCTTGCTATTAATATGTAGTAAATTGTCTTTGCTGACCTTCGTAATATACCAGCTTTATACAGTCTACAACATTGCATATTTATTTGCAAGCATAAAACTTGTTTTATAGATAATATTTTTTCAGATACAAAAATTGATAGCGGATTTCTGAGCTTATATATATATCTTTTTTATAAGAAATGTATATATATGTATATGGTTGTGCTCATATGTTGTGATGTAGCATATGTATATTCGTAATATATGTCGTGTATGTATATATGTATTACATGTGAGATATGATGCATGGTGAAAATGGGGCTATTTTTATCGTGATTTAGGGGCATATTTACAAGGACATGGACAAGATTCATGCTTTTCTATATAGGGTATGGATTTCTGCAGTTTTTACAAAAATTGCAATATGGAAAATATGTACTGGAAATAGACCAAAATGTTCTGTGGTACAGCGTAATCGGTTTTTGAACCCATGATCGTAAGTGCATTAGTAACTACAGAACATGTAAATAAATTACAAACCCTCAAATGTCTTGGTAATATCCGTCCATTCTGTGTCATGAGTAGGGATGTCGGGTAGGGATGTAAGTTTTTGATTACCCATGTGCGAGTAGGGATGTCGGGTAGGGATGTCGGGTAGGGATGTCGGGTAGGGATGTAACTAAACCGCACACCCCTACCCGACATGGGTAATCAAAACTGGTAATTGTACTAGTAGCAATATATTGAAACATCAGCTACAATAGTTCTGAGGTATACCAAATGTTAATATCACCTAAGTATCCAGACCTGGATGTGGATGATGCTGCTGTCTACTACTATGAAGAAGAGGGTAAGTCTGTAAAACAGATAGCTAAGGGCCTTGGCCTCTCACGATTTCAAATACGCAGGGTTTTACTGCGTAAGGGAGTGGAGCTGCGAGGACGTGAACCTAAGAAGACTTCAAGAGCATGTCAGTTTTGTGGAGCAGAGAAGGACTTGACCTCAGAATATTGGCACTGGAGTAATAAAGCTGCAGGGACTTTTCAGAGGATATGCAAAGACTGTAGAGCTGCGAGTGGTAGGTAAGCTGCGAGTATGGATAGAGCTGCGAGGAAATTCGTGCTAGAAATTTCGTACACCCCGGCACACAGGCACATACACATTTTCGTACACTCACACACGTACTAGCTAGTACGATTACTACCTAGTAACATTACTAGCTAGTACGATTACTACCTAGTAATGTTACTAGGTAGTACAGTTCAAAGGCCAGAAGCAATTTCCGTCTATTCTGAAATACTGGTAATTGTACGGGTAGATTCCTACATGCAGACATGGTATACTGTATTCAGTAAAGGAGGTTTACCTTATGATGAGACCTAAGACCATGGCCCAGTTTGTCGGGCAGTCAGAAACTAAGCCACTTTTATCCTTAGAATTGGCTACTGGAAATTGTCGGAACGTAGCAATTTTTGGCCCCGCTGGGTTAGGAAAAACTTCGTTGGCAGGGGTAATTGCTAACACCCTGAATAGGGAGTTTCACGAACACATAGCTTCAGAAACATGGACTCCAGAATGGGTTACAGATATGCTTTTAGATTTATCTATAGAGGGTTATGATGATAAAGGTATACCCGGCCCCGGAGCAAAGAAACACGTTGTTTATATCGATGAATTTCACAGTTGTAGGCCCTCAGTGATGGATGCATTTTTGAGGCCTATCGAGGATTCACACGTATGGAAGAATGGCCTCCCCAACTGGTTAAGTGAAACTACGTACATAATATCAACTAACTACCCTGAAAAGGTTCCTAATGCCTTGTTGCAAAGATTTCCACTGCAATTCAATCTGGTACAGTATACAGATGAGGACATGACAAAAATTGTAAGGGCAAATTTTCCCAGTATGCCAAAGGCCATAGCCGAGGATATAGCCCGGAGGTCTAAAGGAATCCCCCGTCTTGCAATTTCATTCGGTGATAGTATTTCTTTGTATAAAGGGGATGCAGACACCTTTTTCAAGTTGAGGGGAATTGATGAACATGGGCTTGATTCCCGAGATCGAAAGTATTTGGAGATTCTTGAGGAGTCTGACAGGCCTTTATCGCTGAATACTATTGCATCCTGCATGAGAGATTCAGCATCTGTAATTTCAACCATGGTTGAACCTACCTTAATTTTCAAGGGACTTGTTCACATAACTGGCAAAGGTAGGACATTAGCAGCTAAACAAGCAAGGGGTAAAAGAGGATAATATGATAAACGAACCAATTAGATTACCAAAGATTGAACTGATTGCACCAAATGTATGTAAAGTCTACTTACCTACACTCACGCTCATGTATTCCTATGAAACGGTTGTAGGATTCAAGGGAGGAAATGGCAAAGTAGTATTTACAAGTGAACGGTATACGAATACAACTTCAAAGCATCTAACAACAATATTCGGGAGTGAGAAGAAGGAGAGGGTAGACCCGGAGGTTTTTGCTGAATTGCTTGAAAAAGAGCTTGATCGAGTATTCAAGCAAAATTGAGTAAAACCTAGTAAAATTGCCTGGAATCTACGGATTCTGGGCATTTTTGTGCATAAAACGTGTACTAGCTAGTAGAATCTGTTCATTTATGAATGGATTCTCTCAGAAATTCACTAAAAATAAACTGGTAATTTTAACAGTATCTAATGGCCATGTGAACATGGTAAACTTAATTATCAGTTAAGCGAAAGAGGGTTACCAATGAAAAAGGTTTTGATTCCTGTATTCAAGTTTGAAGAGTTGTCTGATGAGGTCAAGGCCAGTGTTAGACAGAAGGAATATGAGTTCCTGTCAGAAATGGGAGATATTGCTGAGCAAGTAAAGGATTTTTATTCCTACAGACTTCAGGAAATGAACTACCCTGTAGATGATATACGGTGGAGTCTTTCCTACTGTCAAGGAGATGGAATGGCCTTCTACGGTCACCTTGACATAGACACTCTTGTAAAGCTCCGTAATAGACTTATGCCTGGTAAAGGCAGGAGTCTTCCGGTGACATTCTTTGAAGAGTATATCGATATAACGATAACCTGTTCAAACAATCACTATGACCACTACAACACGATGCACTTGAGCATGGATATATGCCATGACATAACTTCTGCTAAAAGGTTGGATGCACTCAAAGAGTTTGTAGGATTGATTGCTGAAGACATGAAAGAGACTTCCAAGCTTTTAGAGAGGGAAGGTTACAACCTGATCGAAGCTATGCAGGAATCTGAATACCTTGACGAATGCATAGTGTCACAGGATAGAGACTACTATATAGACGGGGAAATTCTTTCCCATACTTACGAGACATGTTTGGAGTGTGCATAATGACTAAACACGAAGCAATTGAAAAAATCATAAAGAGAGTCTTTGACGCTGAAAGGGTATACTATCCGGGTGACCGGATAGACCTTGCTCTTGACCTTGAGCATACGGATAAGGTCATACCTTTGGACTTTGACAGGCTGATAGAGTTCCCAGACGGGGACTTCTACCATGACATTCTGGGGATATATAGACATTTTGACACACAGGAAAAAGTGATGAAAGATTGCTTCTTACCCCGTTGTGCAAAGCCCCCGGTCAAAGAAGTGGGACACATAGAGGATGTTCCCCGGCCTAAGACCGCTGATTTGATAGCTCAGTGCCTCACTAAGGCCCCGGAGGGTGATGATTACCATAATCGTATCATACAGGGTTCTAAGGCCCTGTCAGAGGCCAAATTAGGGCATTATCGGTATCTCACGCAGTATGGTTCCGGTAGATGTTTATGGGAATCTGCTCCTTGCACAGAAAATCACCCAGACCGGGTGACTGTTTATACAGATGGAGACCAGATTCAGGAATAGCTGCGGGTACGTAAAACTACGTATGTAAAAATACGCTAGTACACAGAGCCTGGTAGAAATACCAGGTTTTCTGTTACCTAGTAATCGTACTAGCTAGTAGGATTCGGATACTCTTTGTACGATCGATCGTTCGTGAAAAACTGGTAATTTTAACAGTATTTACTTTCATGCAAACATGGTAATATATTACTATACAAACATCAAACGGAGGATTACCTTAATGAGAATGGAAATGGATAAGTCAACTATTAACCTGAATGAACTTCATAAGCTCCCGGCTTATGTAAAACCTGAGAGTTACACTATTGACAGGAGCTTAGGGAGCTGTTGCCATTTGGATGCTCCGGGGTATCCAAGTTACTTTTTGCAGCATGTCTATACCAAGCATGGCAATAGTCCATCAAGAGGGGCCACAATGCTTATACAGGGCCGTGTAGTCGAGACTGCTGACCAATCGTATGAGAAGTTACTTGTAAAGCTCAGGAAGCTATGGAATCCACTTCCTTATAATCATCCAAGGGTAAAGGCATGGATTGTAGCAGTCTATAGACATATGAAAAATTGTTACAAACATCCATCATATGTGAATGGTCAAGGTGATATGGATATATTGACCGGGCCTTCACATTTCAGTAATCAATTCAAGCTGAAGACCTTTACAGACGACCCTAGATTTTCCGAGGAGTGGAGGACAAAGGCAAGGGAAGAAGTAGCAACTCATAACATTGAAGTATACAATGCATGGGCCGAAATCTGTAAACCGGGGAATCATGCAGCATACCTCTATGTAAGGGAGTTTTACCCGGAACATGAGCCAGATTTGGGGTTAATCGAGAATACCCCGGAGGAGTATGATGGAGATTGGTGGGAGGTATACGATCATAAGCCAACTCCTGAAGAATGCCCAGGAAGTGCCCGGTGGGGTAGATCAGGCAGACCTCACCCGTCTAATGGTGTATGGTGTCAAATGTGTGGATGGAGACCTGCATTTGAAGAAGCTGCGGTAAAATAAAGCTGCGGTAAAATTCGTACGCTAGTAACCCAAACCCCTAGTACCAGACACTAGGGGTTTTTACGTACGTACAAACCCTATCTGGTAATTGTACTAGCTAGTACAGATCATCTATGATCTGATTTTGACCCCGGATAAAAACAGGTAATTTTAACAGTATTATTGTTCATGTATACATGGTAATATGTATATAGTCCAATAGGACAATATGGGAGGATTACCATGACGTACGAATCTGCAAAGGAAATGCTTAGGAAG
>Ga0172381_10007111_pt1 | contig 11114 bp, 10 predicted proteins | sample Leawel6488metaG_FD_119754 | JGI IMG/M metagenome (GOLD analysis project Ga0172381, IMG submission 119754) | Leachate microbial communities from a municipal landfill in Southern Ontario, Canada - Leachate well 64-88 metaG | ecosystem: Engineered > Solid waste > Landfill > Unclassified | place... | reverse complement strand
TTCGTCGGGTACCATGACCCGTCGAACGCAGAGCGCCTAGCGGTCGACAAGGCGTTCGGCAAGTGGCGCACGGCGGAGGGGAACATTCTCCAGGAGAACTACGTCTACATGGGCGCCGTAGATGGGTTCGAGAGCGAAGGCGTAGTCGTGCTTTCGTTGGCATCGAGCATGATAAAGACGGCGAAGAATTGGAATAAGCTCATGACGTCGCACGTCATGTCGAACGGCCAGAAGGCGCGGCCTTATTACCTCGTGTGGTGTTTGAAGACCGAGTATGTGTCGAACGACAAGGGCAGTTGGTACGTGCCCTCCGTCAAGTTCGAGAAGTACATCACCGAGGCTCAGTACTCGCTCGTCAAGAAGGAGCAGAAGGCGCTGCCCGCGAGGCAGGTCGACTATGCGCTCCTCGAGTCAGAGAAGGCAGGAGAGGCGGTCGCGGAAGATTCTCAGTTCTAATCGCGCAATGCTACGGCGAGCTCACAACGTGGGCTCGCCACTTAGAGGATGCACATGATTTATACAGGCAATGACTTTGATGCAGTGTACCACGACCTGTGCGCCGACCTGATCAACGCACCATGCGTTGAGGTGCGCAGCGACAAGACGCGAGAGTTAGTCAACGTGCAGCTCGTACTCAATAAGCCAAGACGGCGCTTCTTGACGGCTCCTAGTCGAAACATCAGCATGCGTTACTGCATGGGCGAACTCTGTTGGTACCTGGGTGGGCGGCAAGACCTTAAGAGCATCGCAGCTTACTCGAAGTTCTGGGAGCGAGTGAGCGACGACGGTGTGTTGGTGAACAGCGCCTATGGTTATAGACTGTTCAGCGCGCTGAACGAGTCTGGCAAAACGCAGCTCGACTACGCCTTTGGGTGCTTGAAGGACGACCCTTACACGCGAAAGGCCGTCATGATGATAACGTCGCCGGACGACGCCCATGCGTCGAAGGACAACCCGTGCACAATCGGGATGCAGTTCCTCGTGCGCGGCGGTGCCCTGAGTGCATACACGACTATGCGTAGCAACGACTTGTGGCTTGGTCTACCCTACGACTTGCCTTTCTTCACGCTCGTGCAGGAGATACTTTACGTGATGCTGAAGAAGCGCTATGCGTGGCTTAAGTTAGGCACATACACGCACACTGCGACTTCTATGCATGCATACGAGCGCAACTGGCCTGAGGTCAGCAAGGTCAGCCGCGACAAGCCGACCATCACGCGCGACGCACCCGAGTTGACGACGGTCGATGTAGATGGTTGGTTCGACGACCTCTTGACGTATGAGCGATCGAAGCGACACCTCGTTGTGTACAAAGACGAGAGCAAGAAGACGGAGTTTCAAGAGTGGTGCAAGCAGTTCCTAGACTAAAAGGGACAAGATGGACATACAAAACCTCCAACTCGCCGACTTTCGCTCGTTCTTCTTGGGCAACAAGCAGAACTATGGTGAACACATATACTCCTTCTCTAAAGAGGGGAAGGAGAAAGGCAAGAGTCGCACAGTAACTAGCAAGTTGCTCACTAATGAGCAGTACAAGGCCCACCTCTCGGGAGAGGTGGGCCTTGGCATCATCCCCATAAATGAGGACAGTCAGTGCCACTTCGGCGTTATAGACGTAGACATATACGAGGACTTGAGCCTATACATAGAGGCAATAGAGCGGAGCAACTTTCCGCTGGTGCCCTTCCGCTCCAAGTCGGGTGGCCTGCACCTTTACCTCTTCATTCAGGCGCCCATCGCAGCGAAGGTGATGATAGAGCTCATGACCACCATGACTACACTGCTTGGCCTCGACACCCTCGTCAAGCAGAAGTTGAATAAGATCATAGAGATATTCCCAAAGCAACGCGCTGTCAAAGAGGGGACCATAGGCAACTGGATCAACCTCCCATACTACGACGTAGAGCACACGCGACAGTACGCCATTCGGGACGCGAAGAAGCTGTCATTTGACGACGCGTTGGCCTACATAAAGGAGAAGCGCCGTACGCTGTCGGAGGTGCGCGCGTTCATAGACGACATACCGTGCAAGGACGGTCCACCCTGCATACAGACCATACAGATATTGAACTTCATGGAGGAGAACTCGGGGCGCAACAACTACATGTTCTCGCACGGCGTGTACCTGAAGAAGAAGGACGAGAGCTTCTGGGAGCAGAAGCTCTTCGAGGTCAACGCCTCTCTACGCGCCCCACTCTCGAAGGCGGAGCTCGAGTCTACCATAATATCTTCGCTGCGCAAGAAGGACTTCTCGTACCGCTGCTTTGAGCAGCCCTGCGTGAACTTCTGTAGACGACCGCTCTGCAAGCAGCGCGAGTTTGGCGTAGGCAAGGAAGGTGGGTACTTCTCTGAGCTCGAATATGGCAAATTGACGCAGATAAAGACGGGCGAACCTTACTATGAGTGGCAGATAAAGGTGCAAGGTGGCGCAGAGTACAGCATGTTGCGCTTTCGCAACGAGGACGAGATTATAAAGCAAGACGCGTTCTTGAAGCTCTGCTTTCGTGAGCTGCACTTGCTGCCCATAAAGTTGAAGCAGAGCGAGTGGTTCAAGATAATCAACCAGGCCTTGGCTGAGGTCGACGTGAAAGCCGTAGCGCCAGAGGACGATACGTCGCCATTCGCGCTCTTCATAACGCTGTTCGGCGAGTTTTTGCTGCACCGTGCCATGGCCTCGACGCGCGACCAGATACTCATGAAGCGCGTGTACTTCGACGCAGAGCGAGTGTGCTACTACTTTCGCTCAGGCGACCTCAGCGACTACCTATTCATAGGCAAGAACTTCAGGTACTATGCGCCGGGTGAGCTTCATGGCTTGCTTCGCGACGTGAAGGCCCGCACAACGCGCATAAAGACGGAGTCCAATAAGCAACTCAGGGTGTACGAGATTTCGCAGGTTGACGTCGACAGGTTAGGCGAGATCGACACGCGACCCTTTGAGGCGAAGTTTGATACGAACGAGGAGCAGTTCTGATGCCTGACACACACGTGATATTCGGCGCACCCGGCTGTGGAAAGACGACGCGCCTGATGCGGTTGCTAGAGGACGAGCTAAAGCAGCGCGACCCAGACAGGATCGCGTTCGTGTCGTTCACGCGCAAGGGTACCTACGAGGGCGCAGAGCGCGCACAGGCGCGCTTCGGCTACAAGGAGGCAGACTTGCCCTACTTCAGGACGCTACACTCCATCGCGTTCAGGACAGGCGGCTACACCAAGTACGATATGCTGTCGAAGAAAGACTACAAGTCGTTCTCTGATGCCATGGGCATGAAGTTCACGGGCTACTACACTGAGGAATTCTATAGCAACGACGACAAGTACCTGTTCATACCCTTCCTGCGGCGCAACAACCCGAAGGCCGCCGAGAGCTACATGTACGACGTGGACACCAAGAAGCTCGCCAACGTGGAGTTCAACTTCGCGCGCTACAAGGAGTTCGCCAAGGTCGTGGACTTCACGGACATCATCGAGGCCTTCATAGCGCGCAACGAGGCCTTACCCGTGGAGGTGGCCATCATAGACGAGGCGCAGGACTTGACCACGCTCCAGTGGCAGATGTGTGACGTGGCGTTCCGCAACTGCAAGAAGATCATCGTAGCCGGCGACGACGACCAGGCGATATACGAGTGGTCGGGCGCCGACGTCGAGCGCTTCCTGTCCATCGACGCGGTGACGCGCGAGGTGCTGAAGCAGAGCTACCGACTCCCGCGCCGTGTGCTCGACCTCGCCAAGAGCGTGAGCGCCATGATATCGCACCGGGTGGACAAGGACTTCGTGGCGCGCGAGGAGGAGGGGTCCGTCACCTACCATAACGCGATCGAGGAGCTCGACGTCGGCGGCAAGGAGTCGTGGTACTTCTTAGCTCGCAACAATTGGTTTTTATCTACGTATCGCGACCTTCTGCATAAGCGCGGCGAGGTGTTCGTTGACAAGGGCAAGGCGTCGTATGAGCCGAGGGAGATTGCGGCGATCAACGCCTTCGAGGCCATGCGCAAGTGTGGCAAAGTGTCGGACGTGGACGAGATGCGAGTAAAGCTCTTCTTGCGCGACAAGATAGACTTGAGCAGGCCATGGTTCGAGAACTTGAACTTCGATGTTGACAAGACTGCGTATTACCGCGATTTAATAAGGTGCAAGACTGACTTAAAGTCTACGCGCTTGACGGTCGACACCATACATGGCGTGAAGGGCGGAGAGGCGGACAACGTCGTGTTGCTGCTCGACTTCACGCGCGCCGTCAAGGCGAACTTTGAAAAGAATCCAGACTCAGAGTTGCGCTGCCTATACGTTGCGTGCACGCGCGCGAAGAAGCACTTGCACATTGTGCACTCGACGTCTAAGAACGGTTACGACACATATGTGAAGATGAGGAGGCTTGCATGAAGAAGAAGTTGCATGGCTTCGCCGCGCTTGTTAAGGCTCGTGGCGAGCAACAGGTGGAGGAGGATGCGCAATGTCGGCTACAAAAGGCGCTGACGTTCGCAGAACGCCATGGCTTGACTGCTGTCGATATAGCGTGCGGACGACCGCAGAATAAGAACGTATACGACAGGATAATCGCGAAGATGGGTCGACGCCACCAAATGACGGTCGCCATCGAGGAACTCGCTGAGCTCACGAAGGAGCTCACAAAGGCGATTCGCGGGAAACCGAATGACATGAAGATCAGCGAAGAGGTCGCTGACGTTGAGGTGTGCCTTGACCAGCTCAAGCTCATGTTCGACGCAGACGGATCGAAGACGCAGATGTTCAAGGAGTTCAAGATCGACAGACTCTGGAAGTTCTACGTGGAAGGAGGGCACAGGTGAGCAAGAAAGAGGAAGGCAAGGCGGAGCCAACGCTCGTGTACTGGTCCATGATAGAGGGCCTCTCGCGCGTGCGCGAGTATGGCATCAAGAAGTATGGGAAGAGTGAAGATTGGCGCACAACGTCGAGCATCAAGCACTTCGACGCGATGCTTAGGCACATCTTCGCGTTCATGAGTGGCGAGGAGTACGACCATGATAGTGGCATGTCGCACCTGTGGCATGCAGCTGCAAACATCATGTTTGAGATTGAGCGGCGCCATGCGCATGGTTATTGCAGCGGACCTGACGTTGAAGTGACGTGCCCGCGGTGCCACGCAATAGATAGGTACCCAACGCACGGCGTGTACCCATGCACAGGTGGCTGTGGATACTTCATTGAGGTCCGACTCGAAAAGAGCATCGCCGCCCCGTGCAAAACGCCTCAATAAGCAATGATATGATCTTCAAGTCGATCATTGATTCTAAAGATTATATCAAAGGATGATGATATATATGGCTGTTCTGAAAAAATCTCCGGTATCAATACCACCAAAGATTGACGATAATCAATCTGATATAGATCGATCTATCATCACGGACGCCGGTCAGCGACTGATGCTGTGCCCCGGGTGCGGTCGAATGTTCGAGCCATACCGCTCGTTCCAGCGTTACTGCAGCGACCGGTGTCGCGTGAAGGTGGAGAAGCGTCGACCGTCGCGCTACAAGAAGAAGGCGATCGTCGCGAGGGTGTGCAAGAATTGTGGTCAAGAGTTCAAGACGAGCGACGACAAGCGCCACTACTGCTCCAACGCGTGCTACATTGACTTCCAGGCGAAGCGTCGAAGAGACCCTGAGGTGCGGCGCTGCATGAACCCCGCCTGCGACAGAGAGTTCACGACGACGCACTGGGCAAAGCGTTACTGCTCAGAAGCTTGCAGAAAGGCGGTGCACGCGCTGTGAAGTATCCAGACTTGACTCATGCAACGAACCTCGCGTTCGACATAGAGACGTACGACCCGGACCTACCCGAGCTCGGTCCAGGCGTGTACCGCGAGGAGGGCCACATCCTCGGCGTGTCGCTCTCCGACGGCGAGGGCTTCAAGGAGTACTACAACATTGGCCACTACGACTGCTCCACCGAGGAGCGCGCGAAGAACATAGCATATGTGCGAGAGCAACTCGGCGCAAAGCGCCCCTTGAAGATCGGACAGAACGTACTGTACGACGTGGACTGGCTGGAGAATGGCGAGCACAAGATCGTGGTCGCCGGCCAGCTCGCGAGCACGGACATCGCGGAGGCGCTCCTCGACGAGAATCAAGGCCACTACAACCTCGACTTCTTGGGCAAGAAGTACCTCGCCCTTGGCAAGGCAAAGTCTGGTCCTGAGCGCTTCTGTGAAGAACATAACCTGAAGGGCGACTTCAGGAAGTGGCTCTGGAAGATGCCATATGACCTCGTGCGTGAGTACGCCGTCGAGGACGCAGAGATTCCGGTCCGCGTGCACAACATCCAGGTGCCCATGCTGGCGGAGCAAGAGCTGTCTGACCTCTACAAGCTCGAGTGCGACCTGATAAGGTGCCTACTCTTCTTTAGAAAGACGGGCGTGTATATAGACCAAGACAGGCGCGACAAGAACGGGCTCCTGGTGCAGAATCGCATAGAGACGCTGCGTCATGAGCTGTTCGCGCGGTACGGTGAGTTCAACTGCAACAGCACGATGCAGCTAGCGGCCATATACGAGCGTGAGCGCGTGCAATACCCGTACAACGTGCTCTACGTCGGCGCGAAGAAGCCCGAAGGCGGGGTGTACAAGACCGAGCGAGAATTGTTGAATGATAAGTCAGTGGTGCGCTTCTCGCCCAACATCGACGACCACTTCTTCACGCGCTTCAAGGACAAGGACGGCCCAGACGGCTTCAAGGTGGACGCACCCGAGGTGGTCAAGAGGACGTTCATGCTGAGGCAGTGCATCAGCCACCTTGACAAGTTCATCTTGGGTAGCCACGTGCGCTTCGTGTGCCCAGACGGCAGGATACATTGCTCGTTCTACAACATGAGGAACGACGAGTATGGCACGCGGTCGGGACGGCTCTCGTCGGCGAACCCGAACCTGCAGCAGCAGCCCTCGAAGGGCGTCGACGAGTACTGGGGCCAGATATGCCGCGAAGACTTCGTGCCATACCCAGACTGCTGGTGGGGCAAGTGCGACTACTCACAGATAGAGTACCGCTTCTTGGCCCACTTTGCGCTCGGCCCAGGCTCTGACGAGCTCAGAGCTGCGTACAACGCGGGCAAGACGGACTACCACCAGTACATCATGGACCTGACCGGACTGAAGCGCAGGTACGCGAAGAACTTGAACTTCGGGGTCGCATTCGGCATGGGCGCGACGCACATGGCAGAGCTCTTTGGGTGGACCATAGAGTACTGCCACGAGGTGTTGACCATTTATCACGAGCGTGCGCCCTACGTCAAGAGCACCATACTCGAAGTCGAGGCAGTTGCCAAGAGGCGTGGTTACATAAAGACGTTCTTGAAGCGCCGATCGCACCTAATAGACAAGAATAAAGCATACGTGATGTTTTGCCGATTGCTGCAAGGTTCGGCTGCCGACCTCATGAAGATGGCCATGCTAAAGAGTTACGAAGCAGGCCTATATGACGTGCTATATCCTCACATCACGGTGCACGACGAGATCGACGTGTCGGTGCCCAAAACGCGCGCGGGCGTCGAAGCATTCAAGGAGCTGCAGCACACCATGGAGACGTGCTTGACTATCCGCGTGCCGATAGTGGCGGAGCCCGAGATAGGCGACAACTGGGCGGACGTCAAGGAGTTCGACTGGAAAGAGCTGGAGGCGAAGACATGATAGAGGCGGATATTCGGCGATGGCTCAAGGCGCTGTACGCGAACGACCCGACGACCATCGTGCAACCTATAGAGTCGCACGCGACCCTCGGCGTACCAGACGTGTTCCTGTGCACGCGAGATGCAGACGCATGGATAGAGCTGAAGATAGCGCCATACACGCCTTTGCAGCGAGGCTATGTGCAACCCCGTTGGCGGCCGAAGCAACTCGAGTGGCTGCACAAGTACGACAAGGCTGGCGGCGTCGCGCTACTTTTTGTGGGTTATGAGATAGACGACGGGACACAGGTCTTGACCGCCTTTCAGGGATCAAACATCAGGCGAGAGTACACCCTGAGGGAGTTCTTGTCGCTATCGAGCATGCACTGCGCCATGCGGGACGTAACGCGCGGCATAATCGGTAGCCTATTGACGAATAGGCGACGATATGATCTTCAAGACGATCATTGATTCTAAAGATTATATCAAAGGATGATGATATATATGGCTGTTCTGAAAAAATCTCCAGTATCAATGCCACTGAAGAATGATGAAGATCAATCAGATATAGATCGATCTATCTGAACACTAGGACGGCGCCTTCGCCTACCGCGATGGTTCCGACGACTATCAACCCGACGGTGAGCCAGAAGTTGGCGTCCTCGAGGCGCCTCGCGTCCTTGGACGCCTTCTCCAGAGCGGCAGCGTGCTCAGCCTCCGCCGAGGCCAAGCGCTCCTGCGCAGTCTTCACCGAATCGTCGGACGCCTTCAAGAGCAGCCTCAAGCTCCTTATCGTCTGCAGCGCCTGCTTTAAGGAGCTGATCGAGGCGTCCGAGTGCTCCGTCGCGCTCGCTATTAGCTCTTCGTACCTCTTCTGCTCTTCGATCAAGCTCTGCCTTATAGACGCGTTCTCGTCCAAGGCTCGCTGACAGGTTTCCTTCCAGAACGCCACCTTTGCGATCACCGTCTGCAAGTTGAGTTCGAACTTCTGAAAGCTCTCCTTGGACGGCGGCGACGGCTGCGGCGTGCTCTGTCCGCTCAGCGTCGAGGCGGGCAGACAGAGCAGCAGCGTCGCGAGGCACGACCACCAGGCGATAGAGCGCGAACATGGCCGCCGCGCCGATGAGTGCGCCCATAGCCAACGAGACAAGGACCTTCTTCGTGCTTGACACACCTTCACTCTCCCTTCGCGCCTACTGATATTATCTCCACCTCGACCGCCGGGGTACTGACGATCTTTCCGTCCCCTTGAACGACCCATGGGAACACGCGCAGCATCCCGAGCGTATCGTTGTCTGCGTGCGGGATCGTGCCCTCTATGGTGCTGTCTGTGCCCGTGTCGGTCAAGGTCGCGGTGACGTACTCGGCGCTCGTCTCTGAACCGTTGGCCTTTATGTAGCCGATCTTTAGCGTCGTGGCGCCTGACACGTCGACGCCCTGCAGGGTCAGCTGAACAGTTATGTCTGTGCCTATGACAAACTTCTCACTCACTTGACTTGACCTCCGTGTTTGCTTTGACGTAGCGCGAGAGCTTCGCGTGCCTCGACGCCTGGAGCGGACCTGCCTGAAAGTTAGCTATAAATGGGCGACCTTTTTTTGCTGCTGCATTTAAAAAGCTTACGCAGCCCGCGAAGATTTGCGTAGATTGACGAGCATATATGTTCGCCGTTATCGTCGCCATTTATTTTCCCCACCTCATACGAGCATCAGCGGCCACGTGCCCGCCGTCACGTCTAACACCGCATGGTCGAAGTACGCCTTGCCACCGTTGGTCACCAGCTCGCTATAAATCTTTCCAATAGCGACTGCCGACGTCTGATAGCCGCCCGTATCAGTAAACGTCGACTCCGCGCCTATCAGGGTACCTTCAAGATCGTACACCCTCACTCGGCAGACGCCGCTCTTCACGAACTTCACCATGATATTGTAAGGCGTGGAGTCCGACACGGGCCAGCTGTAGTCGTTCTCGGCGAAGCGAAGCTCCCGCACGTTGGTGGAGTTATTTTTCCTGTCTATTATCCGTATCCTATTTCCGCCATAAGTATCCTTCACCGCGATCGCCACGCTCGCGTCTCCTCCCCACGCGGCGAACCCGCTGCCCGTGCGGTAGATGCAGGAGAACACCACTGAGTCGATGGCGTCAAAGTCCCACTTGAGATACGCCTCCGACGAACTCTTGAGGTCCACCTCCATCGAGGAGGCGCCGTCGAAGTGGTAGTTCGTTGAGGGGATGGTTATCAGGCTCGCGGTGTCGGTCTTCGTTATCCCTGCTTGCAGAGACGCGTCCTCGAAGTCCTCTACGACGCCGACTCCGGCTGCTTCCGTCGTTCCCGTGACGGAAGAAGATTGAGCGCTTTCCCCTCCCGAGTTGTACGCGGTCACCTTGTAGTAGTACGCGGTCTCGGAACTCAAGGCTGAATCGGTGTAGTGCGCGTCGGAGCCCTCATAAACTTGTGCGTACGTCCCTTCGGAGGTAGCTGAGCGATACACCCTGTAGCCCGTGGCTCCCGTCGCCGTGTTCCAGGTCAGCGGAATGGTCGTGGAGGTCTCGGTGCCGACAGTCAGCCCCGTGGGGGTCGCTGGAGCGTCTATGCTTTCTGACTCCGTCGTCCCCTGAACTTCTGCGGACGCATCGCTCTCCATGTCGTCGACGTACGCGGACACCTTGTAATAGTAAGAGGTGTCTGCCGCGCGACCCGTGTCCACATAGTAGAGGTTCGCTCCCTCGTAGATCATCGTGAGTTCTCCGCCCGACGTGAGCGCGCGGTACAACCGATAGCCACCTGCTCCGCTCACGGCGCTCCAGCTCAGCGGTATCGACGAGGTGGTGACGGTTCCAGCGGCCAGGTCTGCGGGAGCATCGGGAGCGACCGCGTCACCGTTGTCAGTTATCGTCCAGCCCTTCGCCACCAGCGCCGCCTTGGACGCCTGCGCCGCGGTATTGAGGAGTGCGGTGTCCTCACCGCTGACGTCCACGGTTCCTCCCGTCACCCCGCTTCCGTCGAGGTCAGAGAGTATCGAGGCGAGTGCGGACTTGGTCAGGGCGTTGTTGCTCAGGTCGAGTTCTTTCGCCCCGCAGCTGCCGAGGGTTATCGAAGAAAGCGACGGGCAGTCGTGCACGCTCAGGTACGCGTAGGCGGCGGTGGGGAACTTCGCTGCCGACAAGTCCAAGGACGTGATGTCGTTGTTGTATAGCCACACCAGCCCGAGGTGCTGCGAACTCAGCGCGACGGCGCCAGTCTGTTGCGTGAGGGGCACGAGGAGTTCCTCCATGGCCGTGAACTTGGAGTACGGCAGGTTGGAACTCATCGGATCGTGTCCGATGCACAGGTGATTCAGGTGGTCTACCGTCGAAGCGAAGGTCAGCGTGGCGATGCTCTGGTTGCCCGCGCACACGTTCTCGATCAGCGGACTGTCAGAAATATCCAGCTCCGTAAGCGCCGACGTTTCCAGACTCAAACGCTTCAGAGCCGCGCAAC
>Ga0172381_10007110_pt1 | contig 11115 bp, 8 predicted proteins | sample Leawel6488metaG_FD_119754 | JGI IMG/M metagenome (GOLD analysis project Ga0172381, IMG submission 119754) | Leachate microbial communities from a municipal landfill in Southern Ontario, Canada - Leachate well 64-88 metaG | ecosystem: Engineered > Solid waste > Landfill > Unclassified | place... | reverse complement strand
ACCGCAAATTTAACATATTCTTCTATATTGGGAAGTATGGAATATTTTGATCCTGTGCGGAAAAAGGCTATTTGTGCCACTCCCGAAGAACAGGTGCGCCAAGAGGTGGTGGCGTGGCTTTTGAATACTGTTCACGTTCCCCATCATTTGATTGAAGTGGAGTTTGGGTTGGGTTGTATTCAAAAAGGGAATCAAGATCGCGTGGATATTCTCGTTCATCATTTTCGAGCCGGAGCCTCTGTGAAAAATCCTTGGTTACTGGTCGAATGCAAACGCCACAATGAATGTTCTTTGGCTGATTTAGAAGTCCAAGTTAATAAATACCTCCGAGTGCTCAGACCTCAATACATTATGTTGGGATTGGGGGCTGGGTGGCGTTTTCTCGCTCAAAATGCCGATGGAAGACACTATTCTCCCATTGCCACCCTTCCACAATACCCGGAAATTCAAGTTAAATAAATGCAAAAATGCGCATTTAAGCATTGACTTTTCCCGCAGAAAAATTAAATTTACTCCTATGAATTTTAAACTTCCTTCTTCAATTGCTTTGGAACTAGTTCCTCATTCCCTCCAGGGAATTGTTGACGAAGCATGTTCAAATATTGCAGCGAACCCGCTAATCTCTTCCATTAATGTCCCGGAGATTCGTTCGCTTCCCATAAAGTCCTATGAGCCTACCATAGAACTGCTTCGTAATAAAGTTCGGACCACTCCGCATTTTCGCATGATTGATCGCACCTCTGCAGATCTTTTGAATAAGTTGGAAGCTCTCATTGAACTGGGTCTCAAAGAGGTTCTTTTGATTGGTGGAGATTCACCCAAAGACAATCCCGATTTTTGCCCTTCCGGGCTCACGACTCTTCACGCGGTTCGTTCTGTCAAAACTCAGTTTCCTGGATTAAAGGTTTATACGGGCTTGGATCCTTTCCGAAGCTCGTTCCGTGAAGAATTGGATTATGCTTTCCGCAAAATAGATGCGGGAAGTGACGGATTTTATACTCAACCATTTTTTTCCGTGGGAATGTTGGAACTCTGGTTGGAGCAACTTCCAAAGACCGAAGTGTGGTATGGCATTGCCCCGGTTTATTCTCAGAAGTCGCGTCAGTATTGGGAAAGGGTCAATAAGGTTGTTTTTCCTCCAAATTTTAGTTACGAAAAGAACGCAAATGCGGAACTTGCACGACAATTATTAGATAAAATTGCAGAGGCAAAGCAACGCGCGTATTTGATGCCTATCGCTGTGTCCGCTAAAGAATATTTGTGCTCCATTTTTGAATAAATAATTTTATAAAAATACATTTTTGTTGTTTACGCTTTCTTTTTTTGCTTTTCTCACAAGAGATAAAAAATATTTAAAAAATATTTTTCGTGAATTGCAAAAATGTCATTTTTATTCCTTTTTATTTTATTGTTTTCTTTATAAAAATAGGCTTATTTGTTTTACCGAATAAAAGAATACAAAATTGTTGTATTCTTAAAATTGTCAAAATTATTTGTTAAGCTACAAAATTGTTTGATAATTTCCAAAATTGTTATATTTGCCATGTCATTAACCATTACAACCAATTGGAGATTGAACAATGGCACTTAAGAATGAATACCTTCAGAAAGTTTACGACAAAGTCGTTCTGAAGAACAAGGGCGAAGATGAATTCCACCAGGCCGTGCGCGAATTTCTCGAATCCCTTGAACCTGTCGTAGAAAAGGATCCTTCTATCGCTAAGACGGGCATCATTGATCGTATTGTTGAACCGGAACGTCAGATTATTTTCCGAGTTTCCTGGGTAGATGATGCCGGTAACGTGCAAGTGAATCGCGGCTATCGCATTCAATTCAATTCTGCCATTGGTCCCTACAAAGGCGGCATTCGTCTTCACCCTTCGGTGAATGCTTCAATTTTGAAGTTTCTCGGTTTTGAACAAATTTTCAAGAATAGTTTGACCAGCCTTCCTATGGGTGGCGGCAAGGGAGGCTCTGACTTTGATCCTAAGGGCAAGTCTGACAATGAAGTGATGCGTTTCTGCCAGGCTTTCATGACAGAACTTTCCAAGCATATTGGTGCAGATACCGATGTTCCGGCGGGGGATATTGGGACAGGTGCTCGTGAAATTGGTTACATGTTTGGCCAATATAAGCGTCTTCGCAACGAATTTACGGGCGTTCTCACAGGCAAGGGGCTTTCTTACGGTGGTTCCCTTGCTCGTACAGAAGCAACGGGCTATGGACTCCTCTATTTCACACGCGAAATGCTTAAGAACATGAAGAATGATACTCTTAAGGGTAAGACTGTTGTGATTTCTGGTTCGGGCAACGTGGCTATTTATGCGACCGAAAAGGCTCAAATTTTTGGTGCCAAAGTTGTGACCGCTTCTGATTCTAACGGCTACATTTACGATCCTAAGGGGATTAATCTTGCTGTGGTGAAACAGATCAAGGAAGTGGAACGCGGCCGTATTTCTGAATATGCCAAGCGCGTTCCCGGTTCTGAATATCATGAAGGCTGCAAAAATGTCTGGACAGTGAAGTGTGATGTGGCTCTTCCTTGCGCTACTCAAAACGAATTGGATCTTATCGGCGCTCAGGCGTTGATCAAGAATGGTGTTTTTGCTGTCGCTGAAGGTGCCAATATGCCTTCTACTCCGGAGGCGATCGAAGCTCTGCAGAATGCAGGTGTTCTCTTTGGGCCTGCCAAGGCTGCTAACGCAGGGGGTGTTGCCACTTCCGGTCTCGAAATGAGCCAAAACAGCGAACGTTTGAGCTGGTCCTTTGAGGAAGTGGATAAAAGACTGGAAACGATCATGATCAACATCTTCCACAATGCTTACAATGCCTCCAAGGAGTATGGGCATGAAGGGAACCTGGTCATGGGCGCAAATATCGCAGGTTTCAAAAAAGTCGCTGATGCCATGAAGTGGCAGGGTGTTGCTTATTAATCTGTTCTCTAACGGTTATTTTCCGCTGTGAAAATAACTTTTTGGTTCTAAAAGGAATAAGCCTCTGAGTCACTTTTCAGAGGCTTATTCTAATTTAGACTATTCTCATTTTTGAAGAAAATGAACGTACAATTTGTGTGCTTTTGAGATTTTTTCAAAAATCGAATTTATATTCCAAAACGGTTCCTTACATGATTTGAGTGTAAGGTTGGTTGTGTTCGAAATTTGGAATAACGCTTTATGTTCTTATTTAATGAACGCTTGATGTTTCGTGCGCTTTTGTTGGTAGTTGCCGGTCTTTTTTTGATCTTCATGCCAGAATTGGTACCTGACGGCTACAGTATCCTTTCTATGACATCTTATTTCTTAGGTGTGGCTCTTTTGATTGGAATTTCTTTTTTTGCGAAGTTTCCGCCAGTAAAGCGATCAAAAAAAATACGCAATGATATTGAAATTCCCCCTGCTGATGCAACGGTTGTTGTTTCTCGAGATTATCATAAAGATTTTTTGGAAAAAGAAGAATTATTGCAGTTCATGTTTGATGTATCCACTGATGGATTGTGGCGTTTTGATCTTGCTTCTGGCAAAGTGCATTGGTCTGAACAATCGACGGCGATTTGTGGAATTGGCAAGGAATTAGGTGATTCTTTTGAGGTGCTCAAGTCTAGTATGTTTGAGAGTGATCGCAAAGATTTTTTAAAACTGTTGTCCGAGTCTCTAGAAAAAAATCGACAATTCTTTCAAGAAATTCGAATCTATGATCACGAAGGAAACACGCGCATTATATTGTTATGTGGAAAACCTCAGTATAACGAAGAGGGACGTGCCATCCGGATGGTGGGCACATTGGCTGATGTGACTGCGAAGAAACAAGTAGAGCGCAATCTTTTTTATTCCTCTTTTCATGATGCGTTAACGGGTGCTAAAAATCGGCAATTTTTCTTAGATCGAATTGATGAAGACTTGGTGCGTACGGGAGCAAGACCGGATTATCTTTTTGGGGTTATTCTCATTGATCTGGACCATTTTACAGCTATTAATGATTCATTCTCTCATTTAGTGGGCGATAAGTTGCTTCGTACGATTGCTGATCGAGTGCTACAGAGCTGTCGTCAGAATGATATTGTGGCTCGTGTGGGTGGTGACGAGTTTGGTATTATTCTCCGTGATATTCAGGGACATGGTTCAGAGGGAGAAGTACAGGCGATTGTGCGTCGTTTGCAAAGTGAAATTCGTCGCCCGTTTTTGATTGATGGTAATGAGATTTTAGTGACTGCCGCTATGGCAGTGATTTTTAACAAAGATTTTAAAGATGTGGAGAGTCTCCTCGCGAGTGCCGATGCGATGCTGAGACAAGCGAAACGTGTGGGCAATGGGGGCATTCAGTTCTTTGCCAGTGGCATGCGTGAAAAGGCGATGGAACTTTACAAGTTGGAAATGGAAATTAGGAAAGCCATTCAGAGTCAGGAATTTATATTGGTGTATCAACCCATTACGGATATTAACAAGAATAATGAAGTTCCTGGTTTTGAAGCCCTTGTTCGTTGGAACAATACGGAACGAGGTATTGTTGCCCCCGCTGATTTTATTCCTATGGCAGAAGAAACAGGTTTGATTGTTCCTATGGGGGAACAAATTTTGCGCATGGCTTGCTATCAGGTGAAGGAATGGGTGGATCTAGGGTATAAAAATGTGACGGTTGCTGTGAATTTCTCGGCACGACAGTTTTCTTTGGATAATATGGTAGGTGAGGTGCAAAAAATTCTTTTAGAGACTCATTTGCATCCAAGAAATCTGAAGTTGGAAATCACTGAATATACGGCGATGGCTGAGGTGGAGAAAACGATTGATGTCATGAACGCTCTCGCCGATATGGGACTTCAAATTTCGATTGATGACTTTGGTACCGGCTATAGTTCCTTGGTCTACCTCAAACGTTATCCGATTCATACTCTCAAAATAGATCGTTCGTTTATTAAAGATATTCCTGAAAATGCCGAAGATGTGGCTATCATTAAAATGGTGATCGCTATGGCAAAATCTTTAAATCTGGAATTGATCGCAGAGGGTGTAGAAACTCTTGATCAAGTCGAATTTTTGCGCAAAGAAGGATGTCATTTGATTCAGGGATATTATTTTAGTAAGCCACTGGCGGGTGACAAAGCACTGGAGTATCTGAAAAATCACACCCACGTTGCCGCAGCAAAATTAAGCGTTCTAGATCCCGTAACATAAACGGGTGTTCTCTCGGCAAGTACTCATGAGACTTTCTAGAGAAATTTCTTTGATTGCGGCGAGGTGCTCGGCGATGATCGGGATCATACCGCTGTGTGCTGGTTTCCCTCGGTAGGGGACTGGGGCGAGGTAAGGCGCGTCTGTTTCTAATAATAATCGATTGATTGGAACTATTTTGGCTGCATCGCGGACGTTTTGTGCGTTTTTAAAAGTAATGATCCCTGTAAATCCGATGAATACTTCGGCAGGGAGTTGCAGTAATTCCATTGCAAATTCAGGGTTTCCGGTATAACAATGCACATGGAGTTTTGCTCCTGAAAGGGGAGCCTTGCGCAGAATGGAGAGACTATCTTCATCCGCTTCCCGCAAATGTAAAACGAGAGGTTTTTCCATCTCTAGTCCGAGGCGCAATTGACGGTCAAAAATGCTTTTTTGCCTTTCGTGGGAGGGTCCTTCATAGTGGTAGTCCAGTCCGATTTCTCCGCACGCAACGGTTTTAGGAAGGCTTAAATATTGACGCAATTGTTTTTCTATTTCGTCACTAAAAGTATTCGCGCAAGAAGGGTGCACCCCGTAAGCCGCGTAAAGAAAAGAATATTTTTCGCAGATATTTTTGGCGTATTCAAAATCCTCAGGGTCGCAGGCGACATGAACCATCGCTTCTGGTTTTGTATCGAGTCGTTCCCAAAGGGATGCGAAAGATTCCTTGGCGTGTTCTTCGTAAGTGTCTATATGGCAATGGGTGTCAACAAAAGGGATCATTGGTATTTGATTTCTAAAATGGTGTAACGAACGATTCCGCGGGGAACCTGGACTTCTATTTCATCGCTGATTTTTTTTCCTAAGAGTGCTTTTCCCATGGGAGAATCCATGCTTATTCTGCCTGCGAGGGGGTCTATTTCTTCGGTTCCTACGAGGTGATAGGTCTTTTTTTTGCGAGAAACGATATCTTCAAGGGTGATTATGGCTCCAAAACGAATGGAACCGTCGATGGGTGCCTTCATATCGATGACTTTGGCTCCATCTAGAAGTTTATCAAGAGCACGAAGTCTCTGATCTATTTGTCGCAAACGCATTTTGCCATAAGTGTAGGCCGCATTTTCCGAACGGTCCCCTTCAGCGGCGGCATCGCCTACCTGTTTTTGCATGGCTGGACGTTCCACATACTTCAGTTGTTCCCACTCGTCCTTGAGTTTGAGAAAGCCGTCTTTTGAAATTGCATGTTGCATAGATTTCAATTTAGAAAGAATAAACTTTTCTAACTTTGAAGTGTATTATGGAAAAGGAATGCTGAAGTATGAAATCGAAAGAAAAACGGTCTGTCAGAATCAGTCGCGTTTATTTTAATCGAATGTTCCCGAAGCGTATGGACGCATTCAAAGTGGCGTGTTCTGTGGCGGCGGGAGTGTTTATTGGAATTTGGCCCACAATAGGGATCGCTATTATTTTAACGATTGCCGTTTGCGCGGCATTGAAACTGCCAAAAGTTCCTGGTGTTGTGGCTTCTTTTGTCGCTAATCCACTGACTCAGTTTGGATTCTTCTATCCTGCGGGCTATATTATCGGTTCCTGGATTGTCAAACCAAGCCGTATTTCTTTTGACTTTCTCCAGGAAATTGAAGGGGTGTCTTTTCGAAATTTTTTGGGAGTAATGTCTAATTTGTGGACCAACGCTGCGGATCATTTGTTGGCATTTTTGCTCGGCATTACTATTGTCGCGGCTGTTTTTGCGGCCATTTTTTTCTGGGTTGCTTATGTGGTTGTGAGTTACCGCAAGCGGAAACACCTTGAATTGAAGAATGCCTATATTAAAAATCTGGTCAGTGAAGATGAAAAAATTATTCGTGAAGCAAAACAAAAGGAAAATCCTTCTATGATGCATATTTTCCCCTTTAAGGCACTTCGCCCAGTTGATCCCAAAGAAGCGGAAACTATTTCTGCTTTGCCTTATGACGTGATGAATCGTGCAGAGGCAGCGGCGATGGCGAATGGCCTTCCTCATTCCTACTTGCGTGTCACTCGTGCAGAATTGGAACTGCCCGATTCTGTAGATCCTTATGATCCACAAGTCTATTCTCATGCCCGCAAAAACTTGGACAAGATGGTTGCCGAAGGGGTTATTGCACACGAGCAAAAGAGTTGTCTGTATGTTTATCGTCAGACGATGGACGGCCGCGAACAGTATGGGCTTGTCTGTTGTGTTCCTGCGAAGGATTATTTTCATAATATTATCAAAAAGCATGAACTGACTCGTGCGGATAAAGAAGAGGATCGTCTGCGCCATGTGCTTGCAACGAATGCGAATACAGGTCCTGTATTTTTAACCTATAGAGATCAAGGACAATTTGATTTGTTTGGACAAGTCACCCAGCGTGCGCCTCTTTATGATTTTGTTTCGAAGGCCGATGGCTTTGGTCACACGGTTTGGATTATTGAAGATGATGCAGAGATTGAGGCGATTCGCAAAGCGTTTGAAAAAGTCCCATGTAGTTACATTGCCGATGGACATCATCGGAGTGCTGCTGGCGCTCGTGCGGCGGGGTATCGCGCCGATGAAAATCCGAATAACAAAGGCGATGAAGAATATAATCGTTACCTTGCCATTCTTTTCCCATCCACACAGTTGAAAATTTTGGATTACAATAGACTTTTGAAAAACTTGAACGGACGTACCTCGGCTGAATTGCTGACCGCGTTGGAAAAAGTATTTTCTATTGTACCTCTTCCCACGATGCAACATCCGGAAACGCAGAATCAGGTGAATTTGTACTTAAATCATCAATGGTATGCTTGTCGTTTTCTTCCTAAGTTATTGAATAATTTAGGCCCTGTGGATAGTTTGGATGTGGCTTTGTTGCAGAAAAATGTTCTCCATCCGCTGTTTGGTATTGATGACCCTCGTACGTCTAAGGACATTGACTTTGTGGGGGGTATCCGAGGGCTTGGTGAGTTGGTCAAACGGGTGGATTCGGGTGAATGTGCTTGTGCCTTTGCAATGTATCCTACTACGTTGGATCAGTTGATGGACATTGCGGATGCGGATGAAATCATGCCTCCGAAGAGTACTTGGTTTGAACCTAAACTTCGCGATGGGCTTTTGGTTCACACGTTGGATTAATTCAAGAATAAAAAAACGTACTCGAAATGAGTACGTTTTTTTGTGTCCAATAATCAGATTGAAAAATTAACCGCAGCGGGTCTTTTCCATATTCGTTCCCGTGTAATCCGGGTACTCTCCGTCAAAGCAGGCCGCGCAATAGGCTTCCGGTTCGCCAGTGCAAGCGCGCATTCCGTCTACGCTCAAATATCCAAGACTTTCAACACCGAGCATCTTCGCGATTTCATCAGGAGTCATGGAACTGGCCGCAAGTTCCCCCGGGTTTGGGAAGTCCATGCCAAAGAAGCAAGGGTGCGCCACAGGGGGCGATGCAATGCGAATATGAACTTCTAAAGCCCCCGCATCGCGGAGCATTTTGCTTAAAATTTTAAGAGTGGTGCCACGTACGATAGAATCTTCAACGACGCACACTTTCTTGTTTTTGAGTACCCCTTCAATGGGGTTGAACTTTAAGCGAACTTTTTGTTCACGCACGTTTTGGGTCGGGTCAATAAAGGTACGGCCCACATAATGATTGCGGAGCAAACCGATCTCAAAACGAATACCAGAAGCTTGTGCGTAACCCAAAGCAGCAGTGGTAGAACTATCGGGAACGGGGATGACGATGTCGGCAGCGACCGGGCATTCGTGGGCGAGTTGTTTCCCCATTTTGCGACGCACTTTATCGCAACTTTGTTCGAAAATTTTGGAATCCGGACGGGCAAAGTAGATGTATTCGAAAATGCAGTGGGCTTTGCGTTTCTTTTCAATAAATTGTTCAGAGTGAAGACCATCTTTGTAGATGGTGAGAAATTCACCCGGCTGAATATCGCGCACATAGTTGGCATTCAAAAGATCAAAGGCGCATGTTTCGCTCGCAACGCACCAGCTCTTTCCCATTCGGGCGAGAGCGAGAGGGCGGAAACCAAAACCATCGCGGGCGATGTACATGGAGTCTTTCGTGAGAAACACTAGACAAAAACTACCGGTCAGTTTAGCGACGGCCTTTTTTACTGCTTCAGCGAGCGAACCTGCGTGCGTGCGTGCGATTTCGTGAAGTAGGATTTCAGTATCGGAAGTGGTCTGGAAAATGTGCCCCGCTTCTTCCATTTCAGCACGGAGTTCGGGAGCATTGGTGATGTTGCCGTTGTGTACGAGGGCCAAACTGCCCCATTTGCAACTCACGAGAATGGGCTGTGCATTCGCGAGGGTGCTCGATCCTGTGGTGCTATAGCGAACGTGGCCAATCCCTGCGAAACCTTCCAGCTCATCCACATTATTTTCACGCAAGAGTGCTGAAACCAGCCCCATGGACTTGCGAATCCGAACCTTTTCTCCATTGGTGATTGCAATACCTGCACTCTCTTGCCCGCGGTGTTGTAGGGCGTAGAGCCCCATTGCGACGTTTCTGCCTACGTTTTCGCCATTGTAAATTCCAATGACTCCACATTCTTCATGCAACTCTTCTAGCATGTTACCTCGCGTTTCGCGTTGTTGGCCCAAAATTAGCAAAATCAGAGGTCAATTACTATAGAGGCGACAGTAGAAATTATTCCTGTGAGCATTGCTACTTTCAAAAGAGCTTGCGCTTTATCAAATTGGTGCTTTTGAGACCGAATAATGACAAAAATGAGTACAGGAGCGACCGAAATGCCCGTAAAAAGGAGAAAGGAAATGGGATAAGTGAGCGTAAGGACGGGGAGAGGCAGAAATATTACCGTGAATGCGGTAATGAAAACCGCGAGGTGACGCGCTTTTGCGACCCCTGCGGCGACTGGGAAAGTAATAATTCCTGCCAACATATCTCCTTGAACATCCTCAAGGTCCTTAAAAATTTCTCGGGCGAGGGTGAGTAAAATGGCAAAAACAGCAGGGGGGTACAACTTGGGATTCCAATAGTGTCCGTCAATGACGGAGATCAGTAACGGAGAGGCACAAAGTATGGCCACCATGATATTTTTCACGAGGGGAAGTCGTTTCAAAATTTTATTGTAGGCAAATAGGAAGGCGATAAGCGCCAGGTAAAATAATCCATGATTGAGGCTCAGGGTGAAACCTAAGGCCACAGGGGCAATTGCCGTGACTAAACAGGCTATTTTCGCCTTTTTAAGGCTAATCGCTCCCGACGGCAGGGGACGGTCAGGGCGGTTGATCCGGTCGGTCTCAATATCCAAGAGGTCATTATGAATATTGGCAAAACCCACGGCGATCATCATGGATACACAATCCAAAAAGAGATGTAAGAACGAAATATTCACGCCAGCAATAAAGTCGCCAGCGATAATCGTAATGGCCGCCAAAAGAGAATTCTTGAGCCTACACATTTTCAACAAAGAGTTTATCCCTGAAAGCATGCGCGTAAAACTACATTTGTAGTTGATGGCAGAAGATGAAATAAATGAAAACGAGACCCCTTCGGGTGCTCAATCCTCCCGTAGGGCTCACCGTGCAAAACGGGTCAATGCCATGCAAATGTGGGAGCAAGGGATTATTGACGACCGCCCTATTAAAGAACGTTGGAGTCGGGAATTCAAAAATCCACGTGTGAAAAGACTCAAAAATCCGGGTGAAAATTTTAATGAGGCGAACACAAAAAATGGTCTAGTGCTCGAAGTGCATCGCCGTACCTGTGGCATTCGTTTGGATGATGGTGAAATTATTAGCGCAACCTACCGAACCGCAGTGGTTCATGAACTGGGGGAATTCCCTGCAGTGGGGGACCAAGTAGTTGTCGGTTATACAGAAGAAACAGAGGATGGTGGAGCCTACTCCCTCCTTCGCGTCCTGCCTCGGAAAAGTGCTCTGAAACGGCCAGGACCACGGGATCGGTTTCGGCGCGAACTGACGCTT
>Ga0172381_10007109_pt1 | contig 11118 bp, 16 predicted proteins | sample Leawel6488metaG_FD_119754 | JGI IMG/M metagenome (GOLD analysis project Ga0172381, IMG submission 119754) | Leachate microbial communities from a municipal landfill in Southern Ontario, Canada - Leachate well 64-88 metaG | ecosystem: Engineered > Solid waste > Landfill > Unclassified | place... | reverse complement strand
TTACAGGTGTAAGGTATACTGCAGCTAAAGGATATCTTCCAAATGGAATAGGAGGAAAATCTGGATCTGGTCCTTCATTGCCTTCTAGAATAACAACTCCTTGTGATTCTTCAAAACTTAAAGCAACAATATACCATTTCGGGTATCTAATTGGTTTAATAAAAATATCAGTTGTCTCTCCTGGAAACTCAACAAACACAGCCCCAGCAGATGTATAATACCAGAATGTCCCGGGAGAAACTTTAACTGTTAAATCCGGTGTATCTTGCGCTGTTACCCGAAGCGTCGCAAAATTTTGTAATGTCTTTTTAAATTCTTCTCCATAAATAGGGACAGTGATTTTCATAGTTTGTAGTTCCACCTATTAAAAATAATATTTCTTTTATAAATGACTAATTAAGAGATCTATTTTTTCCTTAACCATTTCTGGTGTAATTGAGGTTGAGCATTCGAAATTTTTATTCCTCGGACACCAATTCCAGCTTCTATCAAATACTAATTTTGAATCATTAAAACACCCATGACATTTTCCTGGAGGAGCAGAAATTCGATAGTTATTAGATTGAAATTCAATGAATGGATCACTAAATCCTGAAACCATGATAACTTTCTTATTTAAAGACCAAGCTAACCATGATAACCCCGAACCAACTCCAATAAAAAATTCACTGGCTTTTATAATTGCTGCAATTTCTTCAATTTGTCTATTGTTTATCGGCACGATCTTCGTAAGACCAGTTTGATCTTTCGATACTGCTACAACATCATATCCCAAATCTCCCAAATAATCAATGATCGCTTGCCAACCACCTGGATAATTCCAAAACTTAGATTGCATTGTAGAATGATCTGAAATACAAACAAATTTCCTACCAGTTCTTACAAACTCTTGTGAAACTGATACTTTTGTTTTCATCTCTACATATGGCAAACCAAGAATATCTGCTGCTATCTTCTGAAGAGGAACTTCTCTCCAGTTTACTTTATTTCTGGTAGTATCATTATCAAAACACCCAACCTTATATTGTGCATAAAGTCCATCAACAACAGATCCAGGCCTAATAAATTTTAAATTAGGATAAACTTTTTCAAAAAGTGTATTCCAGAAAGTAGTAACATATGTTTCACATCCCCATTTCTTAGCAAATGCATCAACATATGGCATCCACGCAATATTATCACCAAGAGCTTTACTATCTAAATTAATAAAAACCCTTTTACCTGTAGCATTAAATTCGTGGCAAAAATATTCTTTTTTAATAATATTATTTGTTGTATTAGCTCTTTTAATAACAATTGTATCTGAATCTTGTTCTTGGCTGACTATATTATTTTTTGTTTCAGATTTAATGATAGCACTAACTTCAACTTTCCAATTGATAAAATATTTAACAAGTGGTCTTGCCCAACATACACCAGTTTTAGCTGTTGGTCTTAATTTAGTATCATAAACAACGGTATTAGTATCCTTATTGATAAATTTAACATTATATTCATTACCTGTATTACTTGCTATATCAAAATTCGCACCATCTATAAAATTAATACTAATTTTTCCAGAGATTGGAAAAGTTGTATCATCAATTTTATCATTTTTATGTTTTTCTTGAATTTCTAATAAATAATTATATGCTATTTCAGCCGCTTTTTCCCAAGAGAATTGTTGTTTAATAAAATTTGCACCGGCAAGAGCTCGCGTCCGACATTCTTCCCAATTCTCATAAATATATTTCATCTTAGCTTTAAAATCATCAAAATCTGGCTCACCATATTCCCCAGGAAAAATATTATTGGGAATTGATTTCATTTCTTTTAATTTGACCATTTGGGATATATTTTTAGAAAACTCAGCTTGAGCTGAATAATCTAAACAAATAGAAGGAACTCCACAAGCAATAGCCTCAATTAAAGGTAGATTCCATCCTTCAGATCTAGAACAACTCAGAAATATGTGACTTTTTTGTAAAATTTTAATATAATCTTCTCTTGGTGGAAAGTGAAAAATTTCAATTCTTGGATCTTTTAAGTCCTCAAGTTCTTTTAATTTTTTATTAACATTATCTCTGTCAAATGGATTATCCACAGAAAGAATTAATCTAACATTTGGATATTTCTCTAAAGGAAATTCTTCAAACCAACATTTAATCATTTCTTCTGTTGATTTCCTATATTCCCATTTCCCAATTATAACAAATGTAAATTTATCGGCAAGATCTGAATTTTCTACTGGATAAAACTCTGTACTTACTCCTTCTGGAACTACCATAACTCGATCTGCTGGAAATCCCTGATTAATAGTACATTGTCTCTGCCACTCAGAAGGACACCAAAAATAGTCCCAATTGTTGAGAATATGATTAAAAAACTTTTCTGGCTGCAGAGTAGATTCATAAACATTATAACAAATCTTAACTCCCTGATATTCTTTATAAAATATTGGATGATCGCTAGTATCTAAAACTATATTAATTGGAACACCTACTCCATCATTATACTTTTGTAATCTTGACCAAAAAGCTTTTGAATGAGCATGATATCCAGTTTCTCCACCTGCTTCACAATGATATTTTATGTTCATTTGTTTAAAACGCCTCCATTTTCACGATTTGAAAAAAAATAAATATATTTCAAGAATATGAATTATGATCAATTTAATAATAAATTCGACAAGATCTTAAACTGGATCTTGTCGAATTTATTTAATTTTAAATAATCACCGAATATTTGTTTCCAAATTTCTGCAAGAGATCTTCTTCCCAATTATTGGGATTTAACACAACTACTTCATTATTAGAAACAAATTCCTTATTATTTTCTTTAATACACACACTGTGAGCGAAATTTCCATCTGCGGAATACAATACAACAATTCTACCTTCTGAAGCGTGTTCTTTATACCACCATTTAGCTAACACAGCAGCACCATCACAATCATCAACTAATTCTCTAGCAATAATTGTAATAACCCAGGGAGTCCAATCTTTGAGATTATCCTCTTTCCATTTAAATTTATTCATTAATTCAATAAGAGTAAGATATGAATAATCATTTTTAATATGTAAATATTTCTTTATATGATTCAATCTGAATATCCAATAAAAACAATTTACAATGAAAGACCAAATTGGACATAATACTTTTACCCAAAGTTTGGTCGCCAATAATTTAAAAGTGGACATTTTAATTTTCTCCAAAGTACAAATAAGAACTATTATAAAAATCTTATAATAGTTCTTATTTGTTAGAAATTATATTTTTATTATGGGCCAGTAACAGCGTATACTAGACCATCAATAATAATAATTGTCGATCCTGCTTCAATTGCAAATGTACCACTAGTTCCACCAGAAGGACTAGTTCCACTAGTTCCATCTACACCAGATGTACCAGAGGTTATACCAGTTCCAGAAGTTCCATCTACACCAGATGTACCAGAAGTACCAGCAGTCCCTGAAGTGCCAGAAGATCCTGTAGCAGAATAATCGTAATCAATAAGTTCAGCCATAAATAATTAACCCCCCTAACCAATTCTTTCTCGTATTGTTAGATCACCATTAATATTTGCTACGATGATCACTCGAGAAATCCTAACACTTGATAAATTAATTGATAATATTTCTCCGATAGTTAAAGTGAATGGTGGTGTATTCGATAAACTCTCCAAATAACATTTAAATAAAAGACCACCCGCACCTTGAACTCTAAAGAATGTCAATTCTCTACATCTATCTGGATCGGTAAGATAATAGTAATAAGTTCCAGCTCCAGGAAATACAAGAGGTGTTTCACTAATAATTGGATTGTATAATGGTAACTCTCCAGTTTTAATAACACTGGGATAAAGTGAACTTACAATTGGATTAAAATTGTCCCCAGTAAATCCTAAAACGGCAAGAGCTGTATTTCCGGTAGATTTAATATAAATTTTTGATTCGAAATTGTTGTATATCGGCGCGAGCAATTTAACATGAAATCCCGCACCAGCTACTGGCTCTTCTGCAAAAGCTATTTTAGTAGCATCTGCTGTAGCAACTTCGTATGCTAGATTAATATCCATAGCAATTTGAGCGGCAGTTCTATTAGCTCCAGGTGTTAATGTAGCAGTAATCCAGCTCGTGCCACCATTTACTTTAAAAATAAAAGTATTATTCGCTGTAGTAATATTATATATTTCTGCAAGAGTATTGAATCTGAAAACTTGCATCGCTACTAAATCAATAGGATTTACATCACTTGTAGTAAATCCTAAAGTAGCAGCAGCAGTACTTCCAGTAGTTGCTATATAAACAGCTGAGATTTTATTATTATCTCTTGGCGCTTCAATTCTAATGTATCCACCTTGATCGATTGCTACCGTCGAACCATATGCAGCGTTAATATCAGCTACAATTTGAGCTGCTGTTCTTGCCGCACCATTTGTTAATGTTATAGTAGTCCATATTGTTTCATTGTTAAACCGTATTAATAAATTCTCATTACCGACACCAATTACATAAGTCTCGTTTATCGAACTCATTACAAAAGCTTGATTATCGATAACATCTAAGGTCTCTACTTCTTGGTTCGGAATAAATGTGGTTTGATCGAAATAAACAGGTTCTGGAAAATTATTTATATATCTAGGCACAAGTGACCTCCTCTAATAATTAGAAATACATCTTCTCGTATAATTTATCTCTCTCACAATCTGTTAATTTTTTAGATGTTGGAGGTAATAATAAATTACAATGTTCTTTACACTGCCTCCAAAAATTAAACAGTATAAGCAATATCTTAAGATTGAATTCTTGAATCGACATTCTTAATATTCTCCGTCTGTGATTTAAAAATTTTTAAGAGAATTTCCAATTTATACTCTTCAGCCAATCTCATTTTATCGGCAAGAACTAATTCAGAATCTTCATATATCTGTCTTCCAATAATAGATATATTTGGATCTATTCCTAACTCAACACATTTCTTTAATCTATTCTCGTAATCTTTTTGACTTTTTTGGATCTCTTGAAATTGTTTAGCTTTTTCGTTTTCTTCATCAATAACAGTTTTAAGCTCTTCTTCAGTAATGATATTTTTTGAAATAAGAAGTTTCTCAATTCCAGCTGTAAGAACATCAACAAAATACAATCGATCTCTTAACTTCTGTGCAGATTGAAATAGTCCAACAAATTCTTTTCTAGTAACAAAAGTATTTCCTTTTTGCTCTAGTTTACTTTGTTTTACTTTTTCATCTCGAACCATTGCACGTTGAAGTCTACGACGTTGTTTTCTATTGTATTTGGACATATCTAACTGTTCAGCATTAGGAATAGCTTCAAGTTTCTGTTCAATTTTGGTTATGTCTTTATTAATTTCTTCTAATTTTTCAAAAGTTTTTTCTTCTACAAAATCGGAATTACTTTCAGTTTTTTGTTCTTCCATTTCTTAAAAACGCCTCCATTGTCTCGATTTCTTATTCTTGTTTAAGTCTTTGGTTTGAGATATATTTCTTAAAACATTTTTTACATACTCTATTTTCCATACGATCACAATATGTAATCTTAGAAGTTTCTTCAAAAGGACTAGAAACTCCACAATAGGTAACTTCGTCTAAATTTCCGTTTTCGTCAACATCAATGTAATGAATCTTTTTGGGTTCATCACCTCTTGTTCGTTTAATTACATATTTAATATTATTATCCACAATATATTAAACCTCACTTTACAAAATTAGCAGTATCAAACGTTGCAGAAATAGATTTCTGACTGTGTGTTCCACTAATTATAATTTCTTTAAACCAATTCTAGTCTAATCAGACGGTCTACCATCCCCTGTTTGCATATCTGTTACAGCTTGTTCAAATAATTTTGAGACTGAAAACTTGATTGCCTCGTTATTTATTCTCAATAGCCGTTTGAACAGCTTTTTTAGCAGTACCACCAAATTTTTTGACCCACTCATCAGCACCAATCGGTTCTGGTCCAGCAACAGTTGAAAGCGTTTTCTTAACAACCGAAGGAGCAGCTACAGATTCAGGTGCAGAAATAGCTTCTGGACCTGTTACCGTTGAAGGACCAGCAATGGGTGTTCCATCACCAATTCCTCTTGCTAACATAAAACGTCTACGAGCATGACGAATTGTATCTATGTCCATATTTTGTTCTATTAAATATTTATATATTGAGAGCATAAATTAATCTCCTTCTAATAATATATTAATTTCGTTAAATAATTTATCTAAAATAGTATTGATATTTTTGTAATCTGAATAATTTATTTTAATTAAATTAATCTGATGAGATTTGGCAAAATCTTCTTTTACTCTATCATGAATGATAGTTTTTTCATGAACAATTTTAGCTCGTCGATATTTATTTACTGGTTTTTCGTGATGTTGTCCCTGATACTCGATTAACAAATTAAATTGTTCAAGATAAAAATCAAATCTTAAAAGATTACCATTCGAATTAATACAATCGTTAAACGTTTTTTCTCGAACGTAATTAATATCATGTTGATCTAAATATTGAGATATTTCTTTTTCACCTTTCGAAATTCGTTTACCTTTATAATATTGTCTCTTCTTCATATATATCCAGCAGAGTTTCACCAACTTTTGTAAAACTCGAAGATATAACAGCAAAAAATGTAGCAATCAATATAAAAATTACTGATAGAGTAAATAAAAACCCATTAAGACTCGTTTTTACCATTTTTGCCATTGTTTTTCGACTCCTTTTTAATCTTTCGACACCCAGGACATCTTACAGGATCTGGAAAATTCTTACCAGCATAAAATTCCTGTTCACCAGACGTAAAAACAAACTCATTCCCACAATCCCTACATACTAAATTCTTATCTTCCATTTTCTTTTTTAAAACCTTTTCCTTTCGTCAGTTTTTATTATTTTTGTTGAGAATTTTTCTTATTCTCAACATTATTTTGATCTATTAATATTGGTATTCTATTACCATTTGCATCAATAATATATAATTTTTCATCCGATTTTGATTGCTCATGTTGTGTCCTAGTAATGATTTTCTCTGTTATTTTTTCCATTGCAGTCGCTATTCGAGCATCGATATTGTGATTGATCCATATGTATGTCGTAATACCTATTCCACCTACAATAGTAACTACTAAAATCATTTTTGTTAATTTGTCAGATATTGTTGAAATTTTTCCATCAAGATTTATTAAAGTATAACTATCTGGGATCTTTTCTAATTTAGTATTAACTTCTTCTAGTTTTTCAGTAACGATGGTGTTAAGAGCCGAGATTTCCAACAAAAGTTGCTCGTACTTATCTATCATAATCTGATAGTTATTAAAAGCTGTTTTAATTGCCCAAATGAGGGAAGGTCCAGATTGATTATTATCATCTTTAGGAAGCATTTATCCGATAACCTCCTTTTTGTGGAGTTGATGTTATTAGAAAATTATCTACAGATTTTCTAAATGCCTCCTCTAGATGAGTTATCTTTTCAAATGATCTAGCATTTACAGAATTCATCTGTTCAACTAAATCTTGCATAATTTCCGTAAGTTCTTCATACATTCGTGATTGTTCTTTTATTTTTTCTTCTAATCTTCTATATTCTGAAACATCATAGTAGCTCGCAACAATATAATATTTTCCTCCCCCATTTTGAATTTTAGAAAACATAACATCAATTGGTATTCGTTCTTTATTATTGCATGCACAAAAAGCATATGCTGATCCAAACCATTTCCCATTTTTATTAATGATTTCACAAATCTCACCAAATGTAAGTGAATCATCAAATGATATAAAATTCTTTATTTTTTTACCAAGCACATATCCTTCAGTGGTAACCCATTCCGGAGAACGAGCAATAGTGAGAGATGCATTATTAGCATAAACAATCGTACCATCTAATTCTACAAGAACTAAAGCATTTTGAGAACCCTCTACAATATGATACAGTTTAATAATTTCATTCATTCTTCTCTTAAATTCTGTAACATCTCTAAACGTTCCTTGAGAACCATTATATTCTCCATTATCATCAAGAATAATTTGAATACTAAGAGATATTAAAATAACATCTCCATTTTTATTTAAAACTTCGACTTCATAATCATATAATTTTCCACCGGCACGCTTCAAACATGAGACAAGAATATCTCTATTATCTGGTTTCAGAAAATAATTCTTAATTGGTTGTCCTAAAATTTCATCTTGATTAATATACCCCAATATTTCAAGAGCTGAATGACTAATAAATATAACATTACCATCTTTATCTGTCTGATAAAATCCATCCTGAAGGTTATCTAAAATTGCACGATATCTATTTCTACTCTCCCTAACTTTTTCTTCTAAGCATTTACGTTCGGTAATATCAAATCCAATAGATTGATATTCAATAATTTTTCCACAGTCATCAAAAATTGCTCTGTTTGACCAATGAATCCATTTTGCTTGACCGTCTTTTATAAATTTAAAATCGCAATGGTCATGTGGTACATCTTTATTTATTTTCTTAAATAAATTATCAACAAACTCTTTATTGATAGTACCAATTAACTCAATAAATGATGTGCCAATTAATTCTTCATAGCTCTTGCCGAAATAATCACAACACGCTTTATTAACGAAAGTAAGTAAACCATCAGGAGTAAATCTGCAAATTAATTCTATTTGATCCTCAACAATTGCTTTATATCTTTTTTCACTGATCAATAATTCTTCTTCCATTTTTTTCTTTTGAAAATTTTCGGTAAGATCTTTAATATTAAAAACGATTATTTTTTTATTTTCATAAATTAATCTACCAATAGATATTTCAACAGGAAATTTTATATCTCCTTTTCTTTTATACCAAATATTAGTTATGTAATTCAAATTTTCATTTGCAAGATTTTTTTCTGTTTGTTCAGTGTCAGTTGATAAGTCTGTAATTTTTAAATGTGATAATTCATCAAATGAATATTCAAACATTTTTAAAGCTTTTGAATTCGCATCTATAATATTATAAGTATCGAGATCAATAATAATAACTGCCTCAAATACAATATCAAATAATATCTTATACAGATCTTTTTTTCTGTTTTCAACTTGAATATTTTCTTGCATAACAATAATATCCTTTTTATATAATTAAAATTTTAAAATAATAAACCAATTAAAACCCCTACACCAAGTCCACCTATACTGGCAAAGATCTTTCCCCATATACTTGGTTTATTATTTTTAATTTCTTTTTCATAAGCTTCTTTTTGAACTTTAAATAGATTTTGGTATGATATAATCGTTTGTTTTGATATGTCGAGTTGTTCCTGTTGAAGCTTATTTATTTCTTTTAATGATATAATTTGTTTTTCTAATTCGGCATTAGCTTCTTTTAATATCTCAACTTGCTCCTTATAGTCGTTAACATTCTCTAAGTCGACAACTATTTTTTTAGTATCATCTTCAGTAAAACAAACAACTGAAGATGTTGTGTTAACTACAACAGTAGAAGTCTGTGCATAACTAGTTAACGGGAGGATAACCAAGCTGATTAAGACGATCTTTAAGCTCAGCAGCAGTAGCTGGTGGCTTTCTCTCTTCAATACGTTTTTCAACATTTCCAACTCTCTTCTTTAAATCATTATATGTTTTTTCAGAAGTTAATAATCTCTTCTGAAGTTCTTGAACCTGTTTATCTCTAGCTTCCATACTCTGTAAATAATTTTGTTCAATTAATTCGACTTGTTGTTTAATCAAATCATTAATAATTTCAGTAACATAATTCTTGCCGAATGAATTAAAAGCTAGAACTAAACAAATTACACATACAATTCCTATAATAATTATGGATAATGGCTTTTTATATTCACCTAATAATATGACAAACCAACTCTTTTGTTTTTCTAACATAAATTTCCTCTATTTTCTTGAAAATAAAGATTTAAAAAATAATACAATCCTATCAAAAAATGATAATTTCTTTAGTGATTCAACTTTAGGTAGCTCTTCTTTTTTATTATCTTTTATTATCTTTTATTTCTATTGGTTTCTCAATTGGTTTTTCTTTTATCTCAATTAATTTTTCTAATGGTTTCTTTACATAATAAAAGTTTATATTATCTTTACCGGCACGATATTTCTGAGAATATTTATAAACCTGGTCGGCATATGAATAATTAACTTCACAAAAAGACAACCATCTTTTTTTATTACCAGAACCGATCCATACGCCACCTCTTACACAGTAATCTTTCATAACATTTTGTTCACAAACATAGGTTGGATTTGCTCTTTTACTTTCATAAACAAACCAATATCCTCCATTATAGTATCTATAAACATCAGATAAATTTGATCCACATTTTGTTGTAAATTCTAACGGCGAGATCTCATATTTACTCTTAAATTTAAACTTTCCACGTTTTAAATATTTAGTTCTCACTTTATTAATATAAAAAGCATGAGCTCGAATATTACTTGTTGGATTATATGGGTCGACAGGAATATCTTTTTGTATATCGGCAACTATACCAGTAGAAGGTGTCAGTTGAAATAAACCAATTCCTCCATCAAAGCTAATAATATCAGGTCGACAGTTACTTTCCTGTATCATACATCCGATGCTATACCACCATGGATAATCAAGTCCATTATATCGAATCATATTAGATCGAACATCTGGAAGAAAATCCTGACACCTATCCTTAGCTAGCACCGGTATAGAAATTAATAATAAAATTGATATGATAAAAATTAATCGACGCACAATTCAATTCCTCTAAGTAAGATTAGTTAGCTCGGTCGCATCAAACTTTCTTTTACAATATTTGTAAAATCTCGATCTATATTTATCAATAAGCTTAACTAATCTTAAAAAATCATTGTCTCGGTTTTGATCCTTTCATTTAAGATATTAGTTTCTGATAACCGCTTCGGAAACCTCCACCTATATTATCTGAAAGAGGAGAAGCGAAAGAAACTAATTCTAATCTGAATCTGCCACCCGCTTTAGCGGGTGATAGTTAATCCAGATACATTTTTAATCTTATTACAATCTCTTGTTTTAAACTTAATTCCGTCTGATGAAGTTACAGTTCCTTGAGTAGAAGCCCACTGTTGAATAACATGAGCTGAATCTTGGTATCTGAAAATGTCTCCTGGTCT
>Ga0172381_10007108_pt1 | contig 11118 bp, 9 predicted proteins | sample Leawel6488metaG_FD_119754 | JGI IMG/M metagenome (GOLD analysis project Ga0172381, IMG submission 119754) | Leachate microbial communities from a municipal landfill in Southern Ontario, Canada - Leachate well 64-88 metaG | ecosystem: Engineered > Solid waste > Landfill > Unclassified | place... | reverse complement strand
ATATTTTTCTCTGGATAATGCTATGACTTTTTCCCTATTTGACTCATATTCTCTTGGCCATGGTGGCAAAGTTTCTGCAGAAAAAGGAGCTCCTGCCAACCCGTCTATCATTAATTTTAAATAAATATTATATTTTCCAAGATTAACAAGATCTGTTGCTGTAATGTCTGGTAAAAATTCTTTTTCCAAAAATTCTGCGTCCTCGGCTCCAACTCTAAAAATTATCATTGAGCCAACGTTACCAAATATGGCATCTCTAACCTCTTCATCCATTTGTGTAATATATTGATTGGCTAAAATCAAAGCAAATCTATATTTTCTTGCTTCAGATAAAATATTTACAAAAGACTTTGTGGCAAAATTTTGAAACTCGTCAATGTATAGAAAAAAATCTTTTCTGTCTTTTTCTGGCGTATCTACTCTAGACATAGCCGCCAATTGTAATTTTGTAATTAATAAGGCTCCCAACAATCTTGAATTCTCTTCTCCAATTCTTCCCTTAGACATATTCATTATCAAAATTTTCTGCTCATCCATAATACTTCTCATATCAATCTTTGATTTCACCTGCCCTACAATATTTCTTATTAAAGGAGCGGAAATGAATTGTCCAATTTTATTTTGAATGGCTGCTTTAGCCTCAATTTCGTATCTTTGAGTATAAGAAGCATATTCTTGCGTCCAAAAAGCCTTAATAACCGGATCTTTAATGTTTTCCACTACTTTCTGTCTATACGCTATATCTGCCAACATTCTGTTTATACCCAAAATAGTTGAACCTGGGTATTCCAACAATGCTAAAATACAATTTCCTAAAATATATTCCATTCTGGCTGACCAAACATCAGGCCATATTTTTTTAAAAACTTCAAGAAGACCAGCTGCAACTAAGTGTCTGTGGTCTGCGTCAACTTTTTCCATTATATTAAAAGCAATAGGATTTTCTAAGTCGCTAGGATTAAAATAAACGACATCGTTAATTCTTTCTGGGGGAATAAAATCTAGTATTTTTTCGGCGAAATCTCCGTGAGGATCAACCACGCCAAGGCCGTTACCATTTTGAATATCTTGGATAACCATATTTTCTTGCAGTACGGTTTTGCCCATACCAGTTTTTCCAATAATATAAAAATGCTTACGACGGTCGTCGGTTTTAATTCCAAAACGCTTTTTTTGGTTTCGGAAAGTTGTTTCTCCAAAAAAATTTATTTGATCTTCCATTTTTTAAAATTGCTAATTTAAAATCCTTAAAATTTTATTGCGTAGGTAAATTAGAAGGAGGCCCAGATTTTTTGGCACCAACCCTGCGAAGTGTTGGACTTGGAGCGGCATCTTTGCTTGGCAAATGAAACATTGTGGCTAATTCTTCGCTATTCAAAACAAATGTTTCTCCTTTCACGACTTCTGGAAAAGAGGGAGCCACTCTCATTTTATATGATCTAAATAATTTTCTGCATCTTAAATAAAGTCTTCTTTTTTTAAAGAAATACACGATCTTTGTAAATGTGTACTTTATAATCATAAAAAAATTCAAATGCGGAGACGCAAAAGCACTGTAAAAAGCAAATGGAATTTTGGAAACCCCTTTAAAAAACACGTCTCTAGTTCCTAAATAAATAAACCTGGAAGAACACTGCCAACATTGTTTAGAAATTTTGTCCTCAATTGATCTTATTATATCTTTTTCTCTTGGAGTCAAATCCATCTCCGGAGAGCTTAAATTTTTTACTTCAGGGGCAACTGTTGGTTTGCCCGTAGCTAAAATTTGTACTCCTTCTTGCAAAAGAGATTTTGATTTTATTTTTCCTGGTCTTTTTACCGCCTTATCTACATACTCTTGGGCTTGATCTTCTAATTTTACTTCTGCATCACCACCTGAAATCGTAACTGGCATAGCACAAATTTGTATCCAGATTTGTTCTCCCGGTTTCAAAGTAGCTATCCCATCCATCAAACTGGACAACGGATCCAATCTTTTTTCTTCTGGGGTTGAAACAACTTCTTCAAAAAATCTTTTATAAGTAACAATTGGAAAAAAATCCTTTCTTTGTAAATGCATAGATACACCAAATAAATTCCATTCTTTGTTGGGAATGTCATTGGGTACATTTTTTGTATAATCTTCCACTTCTATAACTTCTGCATCCGGATATTGAGAATAAATTGTTGATTCTACTAGGGTTTTTGCCTTTTGCTCTGTTCTGATATAAAAATGAGGTTCTTGATTAAATCCTGCTATTTCGAAAGTAAAACTTGGAGGAAATTGACCTTCTAGCCATTTTTCTCTCCAGTTTGGTGGACCATATAATCCCCAAAGAGTATTAAAAACATTTTCCATAGCCTTGATTGGTCTTTCTACGATTGCTGGGACTTTTATTTCGAGTAAAATTTTTGGGGTTGCTAAATCCCATTGATATGCTTTATAAAAATACCATTGTTTCTTCCAAAAATTAAAAAATACCACTAAAAGCGGTATCCACCACCAGTCTTGGATAATCGTAAAAACAACCGGCAAAATGTTTGATAAGCCGTCATTTATGTTTTCCAAAATGGCTGAAAGTAATTCCATTTTTTAAAAGTTTCTCCCCGCTTGCACTTTGTGCTAATCCCTGCGAGTCGGGATTTTACGGGTAAATTATTTACTAATTATGTATTTACCGTCTGCTGTTCTTGTAAAATAATCCTTATTGGAAAGATTCAATAAAATTGTATTTGGTTTTACCAATCTTTGAGCCAAAACTTTTTCCATAATTTCTTCTTTAGTTTGGGGCTTGTTTTCTTGCTTTATGATTTCAGCAATAATATCTTTTACCCAGCCTGCTTTATACCCCCATTCTTGCAATGCATAAATACCCCTTCCCACCAAAATAAATCTTTGATCTTTTATAAGCTCGTTGTGAACCGTTTGGGATAGTGCTTTTCCATTAACAAAATTTAAAGAATTTATTTTTTCTGTTATTTCTGCAAAATGCAATGGCTTCCCTTCTCTTTTTAAAACAATATAAGCCTTATCTTTTATTCCCCTTGGATTTACTTCTGGCCAATTAGCCAAACCAACTTCGCCAAAGGGATTTTCTTCTATTTCTTTTGATATTTCTATAGAAGAAATTACCGCTTGAGGAGGAATATTGGCTCCTAGTTTTAATTTTAACTCTTTTATCTTAATTTCCAAAATATCTTCTTTGCATAAAGGTTTTAATTCTTTTTCAAAATCTTTGACCAACTTGTTTATAATTTCACAAGTAGTTTTTATAATATCTTGTTTTACACTCCAAAAAGAATAATAGTCTGATGTTTCTCCAAATCTGAAAAATGGATCTCCCAATGCCAAAAGAAAAAGTGCGCAATGTTTTGATCTTTCATCGCTAACTTCTTGCAAAAAAAGGTCTTCTCTTTTAAAACCCCCCTGATTCTTCAATTGGTCTTCAAAAAGAATAAAAGCTGGAGATGCAAATTTAATAACTTTTGCATCTTTTAATCTTTTCATTCCGTCTTCTTCTATTTGTCTAACTCTTTCTCTGGTCAATCCGTAAGCTTTTCCAATGGCTTCCAAGGTCTCTGTGGAAGCATCAGGAGTTACCAAACCAAAACGCCTACCCACAACATCTTTTGTTCTGTCGGGTAAATTATTTAAGAGATTTAAGCAAATTTTTGAATAATTTAAGGCCATGTTTTTATATAATAAAAATCTAATATACTAATTATTCTAGTATAACATATGGCAAAAGATTTGTCAAAGGAAATAACGCCCTTCCTCAAAAAAGGCAAAATTAGCCTTATTTTCTCTTATTTTGAGCTAATTTCTTCTCTTTTCCCCTATACCAGGTTACCAATAAAGAGCTTGCTATAAATATTGAAGAATAAGCTCCACAGGTGATTCCGATAATTAATGCCAAGGCAAAATATTTAAGAGTTTGTCCGCCAAAAAAGTAAATTGAAAAAAGCACTATCAAAACTGTAAAAACTGTGCTTATAGATCTTCCCAATGTTTGGTTCAAACTCCAATCAATAGTATCTTCGAAATTGCCCGTTCCTCTTTTAAAGATGTTTTCTCTGGTTCTATCAAAAACAACAATCGTATCATGAATAGAATAGCCAAGAATTGTTAGTAAGGCGGCAATAACTGGGATTGTAATTTCAATATTATAAAAATGACCTAACACCGCAAAAACACCCAATGGAATAATTATGTTGTGGAATAATCCAACCAGGGAAGCCAATCCATATTGGAAAGAAGAAACCGGATGAGAAACTTTTCTAAATGCAAACGAGATATAAATGGTAATCGCCAACAAACATAAAATTATAGAAACTTGTGTTTTGTTTTTCAGTTCTTTCCCAATAACTGGTCCTATAAATTCAAACTTCTTTTCTTCTAGATCGAACGAGCTTTTAAGTTTAGAAATTATTTGCTGATGGGTTGTTTCATTTACTTCTTTAAATTTTATAATTATATCTTTGTCTCCAACTGGTTGGATAACAGTGTCTCCCAAATCAAACTCTGCAAGGTTTTGTTGAATAGCATCATTCGCTGGTCTATCCCCTACAAATGATAGCTCCATGTTGCTTCCTCCCGTAAATTCAATTCCGAATTTTAATCCGAACATAATTAGGGCAACCAGAGAGGCCGTAATTAAGATTCCGGAAAAAATATAATAAACTGGTATAAACTTTGAAAATTTTATGTTCATATTTTTATTTTTACCAAAGCCATTTAAATTTCTCTAATTTGGTGCCGACAAACATCAATAACAATATTCTTGTTATAAATACTGCTGAAAAAATACTTACTAGAACGCCCAAGCTTAATGTCAAAGCAAATCCCTTAATAAAACTTGTGGCAAAAGTAAATAATATAAAACAAACTATCAACGAGTTAAAATTACTATCTCTAATTGACGGCCATGCGCGCTTAAATCCGTTTTCTACCGCAGACCCAAAGCTATTTCCAGCCCTTAATTCTTCTTTCATTCTGGCAAAAATCAAGATATTGGCATCTACCGCCATACCTATAGACAGTATGAAACCGGCTATACCAGATAACGTTAAGGTTACTGGAATTAGCTTAAATATCCCCAATAATAAAGCTACATATATAGCAAGCGCTATTGATGCCAAAAGACCGGGAAGTCTGTAGATAACAACCATAAAAATAATGATTGCTAAAAGTCCTAAAAAGCCAGCCTTTAAGGATTGGTCCAAAGACAATTTTCCAAGTGTGGGTCCCACTGTTTGTTGAGATATTAAGGTGATTGGAACTGGTAGAGCTCCGGCATTCAAATTTCTTGCTAATTCTTTTGCTGTGTCTAATGTGAAGTTTCCAGATATCTGAGCCTTCCCCAAGGATATCGCCTCTTCAACGACTGGAGCTGAAATCAAAGCATCGTCAATATAAATTGCCAATTGTTTGCCAACATTTTTTGTTGTTAATTCTTCAAAAAGTTTTGCGCCTTCGTCGTTAAATTCAATCGAAACCAATGGCTTCGAAGAAGTTTGATCAAAACTTAATTGAGCAGATTTTAAATATTGCCCTGTCAAATTAGTCGCTTTAAAATTTGGATCCTCTAAAGCTAATTGCCAATCTGGAACTTTTTGAATTTCTTCCATTGTTGTTAATCCCTGCAATTCTGACTTTTTATCTAAAATTTTCTGAGTTTCTTCTTGTGTTCTTGGCTCTCTAAATTCAAGATATGGAGTCTGCCCAATCATTTGAATCGCTTGGTTTATGTCTTTAATGCCAGCCAATTCAACTATCAGTCTGTCTTTCTGAACCTGAACAATTGGTTCTGCAACACCAAATAAATTAACTCTTCTTTCAATAACATCTCTAAGACCAGACATTGCATCTCCCTGATTTGCCTGTTCAATTTGAGAAAGGTCGGCTTGATAAATTAAATGAGATCCTCCCTGTAAATCAAGCCCTAATCTAAATGGAACATTTGGAAAATGAGGAAATTTTATATCGCTCAAAACCCCCAAATTTTTTGATCCTAAAAAGGAATTTGTAGAATCAACCCCCTGATTAAAATATTTCGGATAATCCAAAATACCTGCGGTTATTGCTAAAACCAATACCAAAATAAGCGTAATAAATGTTTTTCGTTTTGCCATATCCTTTAAAGAATTATTATTTCCAAATTAATAATTATGTCTTTGTTATACTACAACAATTTCCTATTTTTGAGAAGAGCCTTATTCCCAGACAATTTCTATGGTTTGATAGGTGGATTCATCCATATTTTCGTCTGCATATTTTCCAACCATAAAATGCAAATGCGGGCCTAAATGAGCAAGCCAGCCGGTTGCTCCAGTATATCCAATGAGTTGTCCCTTTTCTACTTTGTCGCCTAATTTTACCACTGCGCCATCTTTTCTTATGTGCTCGTACTCTGAATACTCTTCGTTTTCGTGTTTAATTTCAATAAAATTACCCATGGGTTCAAATTCTTTACCTTCACCCCCGATGTTTGAATCTATTTTTAAATCAACAACCACTCCATCCAATGCAGCATAAATTGGCAAATCTTCATCCATGATAAAATCCACAGAATGTTTTAAATTATCTTGATGCGCGGGAGATTCGTCATAATTAATTATCACCCCTTCTGTCATTTCCACTGGAAATCTATATTTATTTTTTGTTTTTTCTTCCATCTTTCCTTATTTTATTTATATTATTTATTGTTATCCAGGCTGACATATTACCAAAACCAGATTTATTAATTTCAAATGGTTTTATTTTTTTAGGATTCTTCAGAAAGACCAATATACAATATTTTTTCTTTTTAAATAATTTAAAAAATCCATCTACTTCTTTTTCTATCCCATCGTCTTTTTTGTATTTATTCAAAATTTCTTTAACTTTTATTGGAGAAAGATCTGAAAATTGCAAAACTCTCTCAACCTCCGCTTTAATAGTTACCAGCTCCCCAGAATTTTTAAAATAAACTTTATCTCCCGCTTTTATGCAATTCCACGGCTTGCGTTTTTGTATATACCATCGCGACTCAATCTTTTTATCCCCTGATAAAATCTTATCTGTCAATTTCCAAGATTTTTTCATTATGGCAACATGGTCCATAGCTACATTAATTCAAATTTTAATATTTTCATATTATCCAATATATTTAAATCTTGGAACAATTTTCCCATCAACCTCAACTTCTTCTTCAAACATTTTTAGCGGTCGCACCCATAATTCTCCTTCACCATAAAGCGCCTTGTAAACAACCAATTCTTCCATAGTTTCGCTATGTTTGGCCACACCAATCACTTCGTATTTGTTCCCTTTATAATGTTTGTATTTTCCAAGTTTTAACATATTATTTGTGCTTATTTCTAATTGAATGTAAAAATTTATATTTTTTAAGGATAAAATCTTGCACCATTTTTTTATTAATATATTTTCTTTGCAAAGAATTCGGTAATAACGGGAATTCTTTTATTTCTTTTCTACACAACCTAATACCACAGTTACATTTTACAGTCCATTCTTTGTATTGGCCAAAACTATCATCTACCCACTCCGTGGTCGAATAATCGAAGAGTATCTCTTCTCCTTTTTGAATATTTTTGACAGCAACTATTTTTGCTCTTCCAACAACCGCTGCGTTTGGGTCGCATGAATGATTAAAAAATATATATGGCTTTTCAAGCTCGAGATATCTTTTTTCCCCTATTTGAAGAGGATCATCGGGTCTCTTTTTCTTTTTTTCATATTTTTCTATTACTTCCGGAATCGACATCAATCGACCCCTACACCTACAAATCAACTCTCCTTTTTTAATCAAAGAAACCGCAAAACAACCCATACCCTCGATGCTAGATTTTTCAATCTTAAACTTTTTTCTAACATACTATTTTTCACAGCATTTTTTATTTCCCACGACATTTTTTACCCCAGTAGTAGAAGCTTCGCTTCACTACAGGGTTACGAAGTGTCACTTACCGTGACACTTCTTATATTTCTTCCCACTACCGCACGGGCATGGGTCGTTTCGGCCAATATTTTTATCATTTAGCGTGGATTGATTTTTTTTATCCTGAGTCGCACCGAAGGATTCAATTGGCGTTTCTGGTTTTTTTTGCTGCACCAATGTTGATTTTAAAATAGTATTAACCGTATTAACTTCTATATTCTCTAATAATTTTTGAAAAGCTCTATGCGCCTCTCCTTTGTATTCTACCAACGGATCTTGTTGACCATATGCGCGCAATCTCACAGAATCTCGAACTGATTCCATTTCTTCTAAGTGTTCCATCCAAAGCATATCCAAAGTCCTCAAAGAAACAATTCTCTCTATTTTTCTCATGCTTTCTGCTCCAACCTCTTTTTCTTTATTTTCAAAATCTTCTTTTTTAAATCCCATTTGCAAAGCTATCTCTGCAACTTTTTCTTTTAATTCTTCCGGCGTAGATTGCAAAATATCTCTACGTTTTTTATAAATAACCTCCCTGTGTTTATTCATTACGTCGTCGTAATCCAAAACATTTTTTCTAACATCAAAATTAAATCCCTCAATTTTTGATTGAGCAGATTCAATAGCACCAGAAACCAATTTTGCTTGAATGGGCTGATCTTCTGGAATTTTTAGCATAGACATCAAAGACTTTATTCTGTCTGATCCAAATACTCGTAACAATTCATCTTCCAAAGAAACAAAAAATTGCGTAGCACCAGGATCTCCCTGCCTGCCCGCTCTTCCCTGAAGTTGATTATCAATTCTTCTTGCTTCGTGTCTTTCTGTACCAATAACAAACAATCCTCCTGCATTTTTAACTTTTTCTGCCTCTTTTTCGTCTGGCGGATTGCCTCCTAAAATAATATCAACTCCTCTTCCTGCCATATTTGTTGCAATGGTTACTGAGCCAAACTTTCCAGCTTGAGCGATAATTTCTCCTTCTTTTTCATGATACTTTGCATTCAAAATTGTGTGTGGAATTCCTTCTCTTTCCAAAAGTTTTCCCAAAAATTCATTTCTTTCCACAGATCTTGTACCCACCAAAATTGGCTGACCAGCTTCATGTCTTTCTTTTATGGTTTGAATTACAGCCTGAAATTTTCCTTGTTCTGTTCTGTAAACACAATCTGGCAAATCTTTTCTAGTTATTGGTTTGTTTGTTGGAACAACAATAACATCTAATTTATAAACTTTATCAAACTCTTCTGCGGAAGTTGCTGCGGTTCCTGTCATTCCAGCTAATTTTTTGTACATTCTAAAATAATTTTGGAAAGTAACAGTCGCCAAAGTTAAAGATTCCGGTTGAACATGAACCCCTTCTTTCGCTTCTATTGCTTGATGTAAACCACCAGACCACCTGCGACCAGGCATAAGTCTCCCCGTAAACTCATCAATGATAATTACTTCTCCTCCGCCAGACGGGGCGGATTTTACTACATAATCTTTGTCGTTTTTAAATAAAACTTCTGCCCTCAAGGCTTGTTCCAAATCATGCCAATATCTTATTCCTTTTTCTTCATACATATTGCCAACGTTTAATATTTTTTCAATTTTATTTATTCCCTCGTCTGTAAGAGTTGCTGCTTTCATTTTTTCGTCAATTTCGTAGTCGGTTTCCTTTTTTAAAATTGGCGTAATCTTTGCAAAATCATTGTACATAGAAGCGGCTTCCTCGTCGGGAGCCGAAATAATCAATGGAGTTCTTGCCTCGTCAATCAAAATAGAATCTACTTCATCAACGATTGCAAAATTAAAACCGCGCTGAGACATTTGGGTTGTTTCATAAACCATATTATCTTTCAAATAATCGAAGCCAAATTCATTGTTTGTGCCGTAAGTAATATCTGCCAAATAAGCCTCTCTTCTTTCAACTGGTCGTAAAAAACTTTCAATAATTTTGAAACTTCCAACTTCGTCTCTTTCTTTATCGGCTGATTCAATCGAAAGCCCAGAATCTGTACTTTCTGCTTTATATTCTGGATCGTACAAAAATGCTTGGTCGTGAGTGATACAGCCAACAGTTATACCCAAATAATTATAAATTTGACCCATCCAGATTGTGTCTCTTTTGGTTAAATAATCGTTTACTGTAACCAAATGACAACCCTTTCCTTCAAGGGCGTTTAAGTATAGAGGCAATGTAGCAGACAAAGTTTTTCCTTCTCCGGTTCTCATTTCTGAGATCTTTCCTTGATGCAAAACAATTCCTCCAATCAACTGACAATCAAAATGCCTTTGGCCGAGAGTTCTTTTCCCTGCTTCTCTTACCAACGAAAAAGCCTCTGGTAAAATATCGTCCAAAGTTTCTCCTCCGCCAGCTGGCGGATGCAATCTTTCTTTGAGTAGTGCTGTTCTGCCCTTTATTTCTTCTGCAGAAAGTTTTTCTATATCTTTTTCTAATTCGTTTATTCTTTCAATCGTGGGTTGCAGACTTTTTATATATTTTTCATTGGCATCGCCAAATAATTTATTCAAAAATGACATAGTAATTTATCTTACATTATGGACAAATTATACATAAAAATAACGCATTTGTAAAACAAAAACGCCTATTTGGCGTTAATTGTAAATATCCTAAACTTTTAATTTTTCTTTCAAATATTCGGGCAAAACACCCGAAGACCTGTGAATCTCTGGGGAATAATATTTAGTTTTCAAATTTAACTTTTTATATCTGTCATTTATTGTTTCAAAAGCTATTTTTTCCAGATTGTTTTTTGAAGCCATGGTAAGAGTAAATTCTCCATTTCCATAACAAGGAATACATACCTTATATATCTTCACATATGGAAAAATAGCTTTCAAATTATTAAAAACTTTTTTGATTTCGAAAATTTGTTCAAGAATCCCTCCGGTCTGGGCTATCATTATGCCCTGCTTGGTTAGTGCATTAAAAACGCTCTTATAAAAACTTATGGCAAAAAGCCCAGCTGATGGCTCAGAAGGGTCGGTTGAATCAATTATTATGACATCGAAATAATTTTTATATTCTTTTATAAATTTTATTCCATCTCCAACCATAACTTTTGCTTTTTTGTTTTCAAAAGCTCCTTGATGAACAAAAGGTAAGTATTTTTTAGAAATCTTTATTACATCTTTATCAATATCTACCAAACAGACTTCCTCTATATCGTGCTTTAAAACTTCTCTTAGTATT
>Ga0172381_10007107_pt1 | contig 11119 bp, 14 predicted proteins | sample Leawel6488metaG_FD_119754 | JGI IMG/M metagenome (GOLD analysis project Ga0172381, IMG submission 119754) | Leachate microbial communities from a municipal landfill in Southern Ontario, Canada - Leachate well 64-88 metaG | ecosystem: Engineered > Solid waste > Landfill > Unclassified | place... | reverse complement strand
GCCTCGACACGAAGTCGGGCTATCAGCTCTGTGTAGTTCGTCGCCGCCATTTTTAAACCTCATAGCCCGAGCTGTTCGGGAAGGTCGGTCCGATAACTCATGCTCGGGCCGAGGGCCGCATACCGCACCTTGAACTTGTGCGCCAGCGCGCGGCGGGCTTCTACGTCCGCTTCGATGTATGCCCGCTTGGTGGTGAACGTGTCCACGATTATCCTGTCCCGGAAATACCACCGCTTGAACAGCCACTTGGGAATGCGGGACACGTCGCCCTTGAAGTGCTCTATCACGGCCGCGCCGAATACCTGGGCGGGGCTCTGGTCTACGACATAGGGGCCGTATTCCACCACGGAGCCTATCTTGTCGGTGGCGCGTTCCTCGGCCTGCTTCTGTTCTAGCGAGGCCGCGTCAGCCCGGTCCTTATAGGACTCATCCCTCTCCTGTGATTCGGGAGAGGGATTCTCTTCGGGGGCGGTGACGTTCAGTCTTTTGCCGCTCGATGCGGGCCGGGTTCCTCGCTTGCTCATTTAGTTAACTCCCAGCACGGCCACCTTTATCTTTACGGCCGTGGCGCCCAGCGTGAGGGCCTTGCACTTGATGGCCCAGAAGCGGGCGGGGTAGAACTTGTCCTGCGAAAACATAACGTCGCCGTTGACGTTGGTTCCGTTGACGTGCTCGATGATCTTGGAGGTTTCGTTGTAGGTGATGCCGTCCAGGCTGGCCAGCAGCAGAACGTCCCACGCTGTGGGGACTGCCGCGGCGCCGGCCGCGTCTACGCCGGTCACCTGCAGGGAGTACTTCGTGGGGATGCTCTGGGCCGCTATGCCTTCCACGAGAACGACCTGGCCGGTTGCGGTGAACTCGGCGTTGCCGGTTAAAAGAGGGGGATTTTTTACCATGATAGGGGGTCCTTTAAAAAAGGGGGCCGGGGTTACCGGCCCCCTCTTATTGTTCAGTCAGCCGCTTCGGTTACGAGGTCACGGTGCCGTCGTTGCCGAGGATGGCGAACCGGGGCTCCGTCCAGTCGACTTCGTACCGCTCGTCGATCTTGAAGCGGAACACCGAGCAGGTGAACGCGGGCCCGGAGGCGGGGTTCTCCTGCATGACGCGCAGCGGCTTCCTCTGCTGGAGGCGGAAGCCTTTGCCGGCCTGGCAGATGCCGTAGGCGTTGTCCGGCAGCCAGATGCTGTTGACCGGGTTGTACTTGCCCTTGAGGATGTTCCTGGCGTAGTTCGTGCCGAGGTCCGTCGCCGCGCCGGTGCCGCCCACCTTTATGGGGGCAGTGGCCGCGTAGAAGTCGGAGGTCAGCAGTTCCTCGAACGCCTCGGTCAGGGCAGAGCCGCCGACCAGGGTGTCCGGTGCCACGAGCATCTTGTTGCCCTTGGGGTCCTTCATCTGGCGGGCCAGCTGGCGCAGGGCGATTAAGTTGTTGAAGCTGAACACCGCGTAGCTGGTGAGCCTGTTCTTGCCGCCGCCGTTGGAGAAGGCGGTGTTGAAGGGCCAGGTGCTCTCGCCGGCCTGGGCGCCGGTCTGCGAGGCCGCGATGGCGTTGCCGCCCGCGTCGGTGCCCGCTTTGCCCAGCCAGCGGACGAAGCAGATGGAATCCTTGAGGATTTTGGCGTTCTCGCCTATCTGCTGCGCCTGCTCCTGTATCTGGCCGGTCTGGTCGTCCTCCCACGTCTCTTCGGTGACTTCGAAGATCGCGGCCTTCTTGCGGTTGCGGATCTGGATGTCCGCGCCCTTGGCGGAGAGGCGGGGCGGCTCGTCGCCCTCCTCAACGTCGCCCATGAAGCCGGCGCGGTACAGCGGCGCGTACAGCTCGATGGCCTTGTTGGAGGGGATATAGCCGACTATCTCCTCGAAGTTGGTCTCGACGGCCTGGTACTCCTTGTTGATGGACAGCTGGATGCCGGCGCGGAGGAGCTGGGACAGCCCGCCCTCGGCGTTGGCTTCGCGGATCTTCCCGAAGAACTTGTACGCGCTTTCGCGGAAGCTCTTGATCGAGAAGTTGGGGTCCGTGAAGTCCATCAGCTTGGACACCTCTTCGTCCTGGATGTCCACGCCGTAGGCTTTCTCTATCTGGCCGCGGAGGGACTCGAGGACGTGGTCCTGCATCTTCCCCCATTTCTGGGAGTTGGACTCGCGGAGGCGGGCCGCGTTCTTCCCGGCCGCAGTCTCTTTAAGGTTCATCTTGGTCATGTCGTTTTTTCTCCTTCCTCAATTAGAGGGACTGCACGGGGATCTGGGGAATCACCAGAACCGGGACTTCTATGCCGGCCGCGCCGGTGACTGCCGAGCCGCCGGAGGGCAGCTTGATCACGCCCACGGAGTGGGAACCCGCCACGGTGGTGACGGTCTGGGCATCCGCGCCTGCGTACACAGCGGTGCCGTCCTCGTAGGTCTCGCCCACGGTCGTCTTGAGCGAGGCGATGCAGCCGATGCCCACGAGGGCGTCGTTGTAGTAGTTCTTCTGGATGCCGGGGCCCGCCGCAAGGTTCTGGGCGGTGTACGGCGCGAGGAACGCGCTGCGCAGGGCCACGCCCGCCAGGTAGGCGGCGTGAGCGTCGCTGTCGAGGGCCTTCACGATCTTGGCGGACGCGTCGAACCACAGCAGGTCGCCCTGGTTGTAGTCGAAGGTGCCGTCCTTGATGTGGGGATAGTTCAGCTTCTTGACGTCGAAGCCTACGGCTTTGACGATGTTATCGCGGGAAGAGGTCGCCATGATTAATTAGCCTCCTTAAAGGATTCGGTAAAGGCGGATTTCTTACCGCCGACTTCCGCGGCGCTCCGGCGCAGGGAAGCGACCGGCTCGTAGCCGGATTCGCGCAGGATGGAGGCGGCCAGCTTGGCGTCGCTCTCGATCAGGCCCTTGGCTTTGCCGAAAGGCATCTTGGCGAGGTCGGTGATCTTGGTGTCGGAGTAGCAGTCCTCCGGCAGGCCGGATTCCTTCATCAGGAATTTCACGGCGATCATGTTCCTCTCCAGTTCCTCGGCCGTCATTTTGACGGGGCGCTGGGCTTCCATCGGCTTCGGGGGCTTCTCTTCGTCGCCGGGCTGTTCGGGTTCGGCCTCTTCGGCGCCGATCATGCCGGCGATCTTCTGGCCGAGCGACTTCATCCTGGCGGAATGGTCGGCTTCGGTTTCGCCTTCTTTGCGGGCAAGGAGTGCGTCCATCTGGTCGGCTTCGCACATCTCCTCGCCTTCGGCCTCTACCGTTTTGATGGCTGTGGTGATGGCCTTGCCTGCTTCCAGCAACGGCTTCTTCTGCTCGTCGGTCAGCTTCTTGGCCGACTCGGTGAGCTTGGTGAAGGCCGCTTCCAGCATCTTCTTTACGTTATTCATTACGTTCTCCTTGTCCTGGGTTTTGTCTGCGCTTTCGCGGATTACCGATACGGCCTTTCCGCCCCTTGCGGGGGTAGTGACCAAATCGCACGACTCGCTTTCATCGGTAAATTCTTTGACGTAGTTCACGGCCACCGTCTCGCCGTCTACTTCCTGCTCCCGGCGATCTGCCTCGCCGTCGCCGTTGACAGAGAAGCCGCAGTACTCGCGGCCGTTATCGGGGAACTCTTTCTTATAGTGGAGGGCCGACTGAACCTTCTCGGCCAGGAAGCGGCCGGACTCGGACAGGTCGCAGTGGAGTTCGCCCACGCATCCCGGGATTCCTTCCACTTCCACCACGGAGAGGTTCTTCCAGTAGCCGGCCTTGTCGCGCACGTCGCGCTCGGGGAGCGTCTCCTCTTCATCGAGCGACTGGTGGTTGATGTAGCAGCTCTTGCCCTCGTAGACGCGGGCGGCCGAGGCGATAGCCTCGGGGCCGTAGTAGTTCATGTTGCGGCGGTTGCCGAGACCTTCGGTGATGAGGACGACTTTAAAAATTTTTTCCCCGTTGGGGCCATCGGGGAGGGCTTCGAGGAGGCGGGCGGATTCGCGTATTTTAGCCATTTCTCTTTTTGTCTCCGTGCCGGGCAACTTCGCGGATGCGGCGTTTGTCCGAGTGACTGCAGCAGGTGGACTTTTCTTTCTTCTTCGACATAAAAAAGGACCCCGATCTCTCGGAGGTCCTTTTGATCGGAGGCCCCTGCTGCCTACACCGTCGTCGTCTTTTTCGCTCTCTTGAACTTGCCCTCGTGGAAGTATATCACTATCTCGCCGCTGTCTTTCTGCTTTATGATCTCTGCTATGGCCGGGGTTATGGTGTCGAGCACTTTTCCGGCTTCCTGCTTTTCTTCTGGTAAAAGTATAACAGACGTTGCCATGTTAGTCAAGCCCCCTTCGCTATTTCGAGCACGATGTTGTCCTCGTTGTCCATGAAGGCGTTCACGAAAGACACCTCTTCGAACTTGCCGCCCTTGTCCCTGCAGAAGGTGTCCATCTTCTCTACCACCTGCTCAAGGTAGCGCACGAAGCAGGGGTTGTTGCGGATGAACAGCCACAGGCCCGCGGCCTCCCGGTGCAGGAACTCCACCAGGGTGGACGAGTTCGGGTAGACCTCCGGAATCCTCGGCACGACCAGCTTGGAGAAGGTGATCTTCGCCACCATGCGGTTGCCGGTCATGAGTACGCTTCCGATCTGTACGCCGCTCATGCTGGCGCCGCGCTTGTTGCATTCCAGGGCGCAGAGCGAGACCAGGGCCATGAACCGCTGGCACAGGTCTATGTTCTCGGTGGCCTTGTGCAGGACCTTCTCGGAATGCTCGCCTATCGCTGTCTCAACATTTCTTTCCGCCATAATTTTTACCTCGCTATTCCCGCTATGTTGTATCCGCGGCTGGACTTCCAGTCCTCGAAAGAGACGATGGCGCGGCCGATCAGGCGGCCGGTCTTGGGCGACACGATGGGAAGCGCGTCCGGCACCAGGCCGGCGTCGTCCATGCGCAGGGCCATCTCCTTCTCGGCCGGGTCGCCCGACTGCAGCATGGCCGAGTACTCCTTGGGCACGAAGCGCGTGTAACACCGGCAGTTGTAGTGCGCCGGGATGTTGTCGTCTATCTCGGAGAGCGGCTTGCCGTCGTATTCTTCGCAGATAGGGCAGACGACTCCGTCCTCCATCGTGACCCAGACCTCTACCTCTACCGCGTCCTCGTTCTCGTCGAACACGTCGCGCCTGGCATCGGCTTCCGCTTTTACGGCCTCGCTGGCGAACATCGAGCGGAACTTATAAGCGGGGTCGTAGTTGTCTATCTTCGTGGAGTCGGCCTCTTGGGCCGCGTCGTTGAGGTCGCCTTCGTGCAGGGCCTCCATGCGCAGGTTGTTGTTGAGGTTCGTGTAGTAGGTGTCCATCCAGGTGTCGAACGCCTGCTCCCACGTGGCCTTGGCGTCCCGGGGGCTGTCCGCCTCTCGGCTGCGGAACGGAGCCCTCGGAGTAAAGCTTTCAGGCGTGGTCTGGTCTATCATCCACAGGGCCCGAAGGCGTTCCTCTTCGTGGATGTGCTGGAGCGCGCTTCGTATGAGCGGCGCGGCTTCGGACTTGAAGGCGTTCAGTACCGCAGCGGCATCCGAGCTGATACGGCGAAGGGTGCCGCGGCTGTGGGCTCCTACGATGTCCCACGTGTCCCGGCCGAAGTCCTGGCGGTAGTTGTCGAGTATGCGAACGCGGACATTTTTCAGTGTTCGCTTCCAAATGTCGGAAAGCTTGTCGTTGTAGGAGTCCTCGAGGCGGCGCATCTCGATGCGCGTCTCTTCTTCCATGCGGGCGAGGGCCTTGCGCTGGGTGATCATTCGAGGGAGGCGAGGGCGCCTTCGGCGGAGGCGTTCAGCTTGAGCGTGAGGTCCGGAACGTGGCAGCCAGCGTTGGGCGAAGGCACCAAGCGGCCCACCGGGTCAGGCCAGGATTTAGCGGCTTTCTCTTTGTGGGTGGTGAAGGCTTTATCGCCTTGCATCAGGTAAACTAGGGAGCCCGCTTCGAGCGGGCCTTCGATCTTTATCTTCGGGGTCATTGTACGTCCTTGGGTTAAAGATTTTTATGCTGCTTTTTTATGTCCTGCTTGCCCTTGCCGTGGATGGGGCTGTCGCCACCTTCGTCCTCGCTGGGCGCGGCCTGCCCGCCAAAGCGGCCGGCGGGCGGCAGCTTGGGCTTGTGAAGGTTGGCCGGGTCCTCGTTGGCGGTGTCCTTGGCCTGCTCCTTCACCATCTCGTCGTAGTCGTATTCGTCGTCGTCGCACTCCGAGGCGGCAAGCGTCGCCGCCTGGCGCTTCGATATCCAGCCCATGCTCTCGCGCATGGCGATATTCTTAAGCACCTCGCTGATAGCGTCCTTGGTAACGGAGGGGAACAGCTTCTTCCACTCGTCCGCAATGTATTCGAGCTTGCTCTGCTTGCAGAACTCCTCGATGATGCGCTCGAGCAGGTCGCTGAAATCCTCCTGCAGGTCCTCTATCACTTTCGTGAACGGCTCCGAGCCGACGATGGCGGTAGCACGAGAGCCGCCGGCGGAGGTGACGTTGAGATGGTCTTTTGGTATGCCTACCGAAGTTGCTATTAAAGCAAGTATCTCTTGTCCGATGTCCCCACCAGCGCCTCCCGTGACACCGGCCATCGGGGCCAGCGGTTTGCGGGTGATCGCTTCGTTGTGCACGAAAATGGAAGGGGCCACCGGGATATAGGCGTACTTGGCGGCGTGGGCTGATACGTCCGCGCTGTCGCCCTGGATGGTGTCGTCCCAGACGAACGATGCCCGGAGCTGCTCACCGAGCACCTGTGCGTTGTAGAGGTCCACGAGCCGCTTGAGCCAGCCGAGGATCGAGTAGTACACGCTGCGGCCGCGCTTCTCGCCGCTGGTGACGTTCGTCTTGATGTGAATAATCTGGTCGTAAGGAATCTGGCGGACGATGTAGTGGCCTATCTTGGAATCCTTGGAACCGGCCACGCCCTTGACGCTCATGCCGGCGTACATCTGGGTGGCCGTCTGGTACATCTGGTGGTAGTACAGCACGTTGTCGATGTACTCGTCGTAGCCCTCGCAGATGATATCCCAGATGGTCGAGGGGTCCACGCTCACCCAGCGCAGAACGTCGATAAAGTTCTCGCCGTATATCAGGTACTCGCGGCCCCAGAACTTCCGCATCTTGTACTGGATCTTGTTCTTCTGCTGGAAGGCCTCCCACTTCTTCTGCTTGGCGGGGTCCTTGCACTTAACCTTGAAGCCGCGGCCGAGCGCGTACTGGATGAGGATGTCTACTATGCGCTTGGCGACCGGGTTGTGGGTCCACTGCTGGAAGGCCCGGGCGTGGCCTTTGAAGTAATCGAAATACTGTTGCTTGTAGTACGGCCCAGAGAAATAGGGGGTGAACTCGGTGAACTGATTCGGGTCGAGCTCGTTGGTAGAGCCGAGGTCAGAGTTGCTGACGAAGTTCTCGCGCAGGGCCTTCTTGACCTTGCTTGCGGCCTCGCGCTTGCGGCGGGCGGACTTTTCTTTTTCCGGCAGGGAATCCCACTCGGCCTTGCTTTCGCGCATGGCCTTCTTGTAGTCGAGCGGGCTGTGCAGGCGGAGCATGCGGTACGGCCTGGCCCCGAGCTTCGACTCGCGAAGCAGGCGGCCGTCGCTATTGAAGCGGCCGCAGAACAAAGTGGCGTCGTCGATTACGGCCTTGCCGCTTTCGACAGACTTCATAACACTGGTCAGGGAGAGGTCGCCGGGGCTTTCGAGGGATTCGTAGACGGCGTCCATGTCGGGTATCGCCATCGGAATGACCTGCCCGGCGGGAGCGTTGCCGCCCCGGGCTGGTTTCATCCAGTCACCGGGGCGGGCTTTCGCTTCCTTCATGTGCCGTTTCTGCATTTAAGCGACGGGCTGCTCGGGCTCGGGCTTCTTCTCTTCCGGCTTGCCGGCCATCAGGGCGACGGCCTTTTCGAGGTCCATCTTGCGGATGGCGGCGTTAGGCGGGCTGTCCTTGAGGACTTCGAGCAGGGCTTCTTCGAGTTTCATGGCGTTCTCCTTATTCGCAGGCTGCGGTCTTGTCGGTGATCAGCGCCCAGTCAGCGGCCGCGGTTCCGGTGGAAACGCAGACGGCGACGGTGGTGCAGTCAGAGCAGTAGTACATCTCGCCGGCGGCGACAGGGTCGATGGCGACGATCTGCGCGGCGGAGCGCGAGTACAGGCCCAGCGCACCAGCGGTGGCGTTCACCTTGGCGCCGGCCACGGAGGTCGTGCCGGTGATGGTCGCGCCCTGCACGGCGGCCAGGGACACCACGTTGCCGGTGATGGCCCAGTTGCCGTTCGAGGCGGTCATGGTGCTGACGTAGTTGGCGGCGCCCGCTTTGAAGTCGCCTACGATGGTCCCGGCCCCGGTGGTCGCGACAGTCGCGCCGGTCAGTGCCCCGGTAGCGGCGAAGCTGGCCCCGGTCACGGCCCCGGAGAACACGCCGGTGGCGGCGGCTACTCCGTAGGTGGCGACGAGGTCATTGGCGGTGTAAGTGCCGGTGCTTAACCAGCTGGCGGTGCCGGTGACGGTGATGTTCTCGACCGTCACGTCGTCAGGGAAAGACAACGTCAGGTTGCCGCCTTCTGCGGCCGTGGTGACGGTTATCTGGTTGGCGGTCCCGGTCAGTTTGTTGGCGACCGGAGCGGACCCGGTAACGCCTACGAGGACCTCGCCGGTCTTGAGGTAATGACCGGCTATGGCAGGGCCTGCGGCTTTAGCGGGGAAGATGTTGCACAGCGTGATGAGGAAGAACAGCACTATCAGGGAAAGGAACGGCTCGAACAGTTTTTTCATGTATCCTCCGGACAAGGTTGACTTCACGGCTAAAGTATAGCAGGCAAAAACATTTCCTGTCAAGGCCCGGACTTATTCCCAGTCGTTGGCCGGGGCCGGATTCGCACCAGGCCACGCGCTGGCCACGTTGCCGTGAGGCTTGTTCGCCAGCATCATGAAAGCGCCGGAGGAAGCGTCCACCTGGTCGTCGTTATCGCCTTCCGGGAAGTTCTCGAGCTCGGTGAAGTAGTCGCTGTTCCAGGCGGCCCGCAGCACCTTCACGTTTCCGATCTCCACCTGTGCGCTGAAAGGACCGGCCCGGGTCGTCTTATCTTTTGTGACCGGGAACACGGTGGCGCGGTAGCCAGCGAGGTTGCGGACCTGATACTCGGCCTCGGCCTTGCCAGCCTGGCCGGGGTCCTGCTCGATGCCTATCTGCACCGTGGTGCCGTCCTGCGTGGCCGTGTTGCGGACGGCCTTCTCGACGGTCAGCGGCGATCCCTGGAAGCGGACAACGTCCTCGACATAGAACACGCCCTTCTTGTCCATGCCCATCTTCACGCCCACGGTCCAGTCCGGCTTGTTCGATCCGTCCGCCTTCTTCTCGCTGCCGGCCCGGTCCCAATATCGAACCGAGGTCCGGTAGGCGGGGAGCGCGTCTACCACCTCGAAGAACTCCTTCTTGAAATAGTTCCCGGCCGCCGGGCGCACTTTCCAGTTGCCGTCGAGCAGGCGGGCCCGCTCCACGTAGGGGAGGGCTTTCAAGTTCGCTAGGTAGCCGGGGTCCTTCTCGAGAAGGATGCGGTTGTCGAACACGGAGGAATGAATGAACGTGAAGCTCTTCGGCTCCCGGGTCGGGTTCGCCTTGAGCAGCTCCTCCTTGCTGTCGCCCCATATCACGATGTCGTTCTCGCGCACGAACCAGCGTACCACGCCCGAACGCTCCGGGATGGCGAAGCCGGTCGCGGGGTCCAGCCACCAGGCTATGAGCTCGGCCACGAAGCTGTCGGGGTCCGGGTTGGTGGTCGCCCGGATGTACGGCTTGATTCCGCAGGTCGAGCGGTTGCGCGAGAGCATGTACCAGAACTGCTGGGAGGTGAAGTGGGAGAGCTCGTCGAAGCCGAAGAGCGGGACCTCGGAGCCCTGCCAGTCGAGGCGGTTCTTGTCGTACTCGAGGTGTGCCATCTTGATGCGGGCCCCGGAAGGGAACACCCACTCGTGGGTGGACTCCTTGGGCGTGGCCCCGACAGGCGAGTAGATCTTGGCCGAGGCATCCCACATGCCGCCCTCGTTCGTTATCTGCGGCGTGGTCCGGCGGAACAGCACCGCGCCGAACTCCGGGTTGCCGGTGTGCCGCAGGGATTCGAGCAGGAGGGAGAACGTCTTGCCGCCGCCGGCCGCTCCGCCGTAGATAACTATGTCTGCGGAATTTTGTAGGAAGTTTTCCTGCGGGCCCGGCTGCGGGCGGATTTCCAGCATTACTTCGCCTCTTTCTTTTTAGGCAGGGGATCTCTGTTGTTGTGGGGGATGTAGACCTGCACCACGTTCGTGGGCAGGGCCTTGCCGTCCGGGCCGGCGACCTTCTGCATAGTGGAGAACTCGGCGCTCTTCTTCCGCTCGAGGTACTGCATGGCCAGCTTCGCGTCGCCCGCCTGTATCTTCTTGACGACGATGGACCTGGCCGCCAGGACGGGCCGCTGTTTAAGGCGGGCTTTCCTTTCGGAAATATCCGGGTGCTTTTTCAAGAACTCGCAAAGGGCGGCCGAGGAAATGTCGGCGTAGGCGGCGGCCTCTACATCAGAGCAGTCCAGCGCCCAAGCCTGTTCCAGTTTCAAAATAACGGAATCGTAGTCTTTCCCGTCAAAAAGTTTCCGTCCTACCTTTGCCATGCAGATATTATAAGGCCGCCCCGGCTACTTGTCAAGGCGCAGTGGCTTCGCTTTGCGGCCGGTGAGCTCCTCCCAGCGGTCCACTATCACCTGGCAGTATCCGGGCTCGAGCTCGATCATGCGGCACTTGCGGCCTGTCTTTTCGCAGGCTATCAGCGTGGTGCCGGAGCCTCCGAACAGGTCCAGTACGGTATCGCCTTTGACGGACGAGTTGAGGATGGCGTGTTCTACCAGCTCGACCGGCTTCATGGTCGGGTGCTCCGGGCTCCTGGTCGGCCGGTTGTGCTCCCAGACATCGTCCTGCTTCCGGTCGGCGCGGTACGAGGACTTCTTCTGCCAGCCGTACCAGATAGGCTCGTAGCGGCGGTGGTAGTTGCTGCGGCCCAGCACGAAGATGTCCTTGACCCAGACGATGGTGCTGGACCAGTGGAAGCCGGCCGCGGCGAGGGCGGCGTGTATGTTCGGCCACTCGGCGCAGCCCATCACCACGTAGATGTCCTTGCGGACGGCCGCGGCGAGGGCGGCGTGTATGTTCGG
>Ga0172381_10007106_pt1 | contig 11120 bp, 9 predicted proteins | sample Leawel6488metaG_FD_119754 | JGI IMG/M metagenome (GOLD analysis project Ga0172381, IMG submission 119754) | Leachate microbial communities from a municipal landfill in Southern Ontario, Canada - Leachate well 64-88 metaG | ecosystem: Engineered > Solid waste > Landfill > Unclassified | place... | reverse complement strand
ATTTCTTCTTTGTTGTATATTTTTCTAAAAATTGCATTGCCAGATTATGACGTTGTTAATAATATGTTCGTCGTAATTATTTTTTCTGCTACGCTATTCCCAATATTTGTCAATAAGTTCCTTCAGAAGAAAAATAAATTTGGTAAAGTTTCGTTAGGACTTATATTTTTCGCTGTTATGTGGGTAATATTAATTATTGGTAACGCAAATTATTATATTTTACAGCATATATATGGATTGCATTATAATATAGTACTTGTAAATATTTACTGGATTGCTGGCATGATTTTCTTTGCGATAGGTTACTTAAGTACCTCGGAAAATATAAGAGCAATTCTACAAGATAATAGAATGCAGCTTGATATTTTTATTTTTATTTCGTTCTTTATCGCATTATTGGGTACGTTAATGATTATCATTCAAATCGGCTACGTACCGTTCCTTCATAATGAAAAGGGCCTTCAAGTTGATCTTTTGGGTGGAAGCATTGCAGTTCGTTTCTGGTGTTTGAATGTATTAGCTGGAATGGGATTTTTTTATCTACTCATTAGTCATAATAAATATAAATATATAATTCCGCTACTTGTCTGTTTAATATCCACAATAATTTTGAATCAAAGAATGCAATTTTTCGCAATAATGCTGGGATGTTTCTTGATATATTTGTATTTTATTCCTTCCATAAAGAAATTGTTATTTGTTTTAATCTTAGGTTCATTAGGATATGTATTTATTAATACAGCATTTCTCGAAAATAGAAGTAATATTGAATCTTTAAATATCGCTTATGTGGAAGGGGTAACAGAATTCCAAAGCGATTATATTCGTCGTTCTTTTAATGAATATGTTCAATTAGCGCGACTATTAAATGAATATGATATGAATTTTCAGTATGGAAAAACATTCTTAACGGTGCCGGTGAGTCTTTTTCCAGCGTTCCTACTAAGCCCTTTTGATATTTCAAAATCTGAAATTCAGCATAATAATTCGGCTGTCATTATGGCTGATATGATAGGCGCTAAAGATTCTACCGGCGTAAGAACAGGAATTTATGGCGAATTCTTTATTAATTTTTCATATTGGGGTGCGGTTTTTTTTATTCTAATAGGTATGTTGGTTGCTGTTATTAATAGAAAAATTCTTGAAATGCAGTTGCATAATTTTTGGTCTTTTATATTACTCAGTATTTTTGTAATACTATTATATTCTTTAATAGGTCAAATAGATGCTATAGCCAGTCAACTTTTTAATTATCTTATCTTGGGATGGTTTATTATTATTTTAGGTAAATATTCAATCCGAAGACTCCCCAAAACAATATAATCTTACAGGCTTTGATCTACAAATTGTAATGAACAGCATTGCGCTTTACATCCAAGAATTTAGAGAAGGACAAGGATATAAAAGAATTGCCGAAGATTATACCATTGATAATACAACCTGGCGGGTTTTGAAATTGATTTTGTGTAATGCAAAATTGATTAATATATGGCACAGATTACTTTAAGATATTGCAGTTTATGAATATATTTATTTATACAACTTCTGACTACCCCAATGGTGGCGCAGCTGAAAATTTTGTAAGACAAATGGCTGTAGGTTTAAATGAAGCAGGTGCTAAAATCAGAGTTGTCAGGTTAAGAGGCAGGATATATGGTGGCAAAAATGATACCTGCATCTCATGTACAAATTTGCTTTTTAAAAAAAGGCCTCAAAATGAGTTACTAAAAGCATTTGAGTTAATTTCCATAATTCTTTTATCGCCCATTTCAGTTATTATCAACAAATTTACATTCAAGACACAAGTAATAATATTATATGGTGTTGAATATTCCTATTTATGCATACCTTTTCACCTAATATCAAAACTACTCAATATAAAAATATATCGAATCATAACGGATTACTATGATACTAATTCAATAGTACCCGTCTGGTGGAAACGAGCTAAATTATTTTTCTATAAAACACAGTTTAAATATATCGATAAAAAATTCAATGGACTCATAGTACTTAGCAATTATCTAAAAGAACTTGCGGGAAAAAATGGTGCAGCAATTGAAAAAATTCTCTTGATCCCCCACTTTATTGATTTGCAAAATACCATGCAAAAAATACAAAACTATGATCACACAAAAAATATAATCGGCTTTTGCGGAACGCCGAGTATTTCAAATGGAATTATCGATTTAATTAAAGCATTCATCATTGTAAATAAAACTTTCAAGGACACTGAATTACTTATTATTGGTGGTCTAACTAAAGAAGTGAAATCAATCATTGATGAAAATTTTACAGATTCTGAAAAACAAAATATTACATTCACGGGTTTTTTAAATAAGGAAGATGTAAAAACACAGTTGAACAGATGCACCATCTTAGTGAATCCAAGAAAGAAAGGCAGAATTGCTGAAGCAGGGTTTCCTACAAAACTAGGTGAATATTTTTCCACAAAACGCCCAGTAGTAGCAACAGCAGTAGGTGACTTAAAGAGATATTTTAAAAATAAAGAAGAATTGATTTTAGTTGCGCCCGATTCGCCACTTGAATTAGCAAATGGTATAGCATTATTATTATCAGATAAAAGCTTGTCAAATAAAATTGGGCAAAATGGATTTGTTTGGGCGAATGCAAATATTGAATTTAGAAAATCTGCTGGCATACTGCTTAATTTTATTTTGAAAACATAAAGAATGTTTATAATAAATTCCATTTTTTACGTTGTTAGTTGAAAGGGCAAGTTAAATGAAAATTTTAATAGTTTGTAGCGGGAATAGTGGTTCTATATCACCTTTTGTCAAGGACCAAGCCATGTCACTCGAAAAGTTTGGCCAATCAATAGATTTTTTTTTGATTCAAGGTCGCGGTGTCATTGGATACTTAAAAAATATTGTCAAATTAAAAAAAATAATAAAAGTCAGCAAGCCAGATTTAATACATGCACATTATGGTTTTTCAGGTTTTTTAGCAAATTTGCAGAGAAAAATACCTGTCGTTACGACCTACCATGGTTGTGACATAAATATTTATTGGCAATTAATATTGTCTAAGATAACAATGCATCTTTCAAAGTATAATATTTTTGTTTCGTCTAAATTATCCTTAAAAGCAAGAGCAAAAAATAAATATTCAATTGTATCATGTGGCGTTGATTTAGATAATTTTAAAGTCTTAGATAAAAGTGAATCAAAAAAGAAATTAGGCCTAAGTATTGAAAAATACTATATACTATTTTCTTCTTCATTTTCAGATAAAGTTAAAAATTATCCTTTAGCCATTGAAGCGCTTAATATACTTTCATCAGAGGCTTATAATATTGAGCTCATTGAATTTAAAGGATATGATAGAAAAACTACTAATATTTTAATGAATGCTGTTGATTGTATTTTAGTAACATCATTCAGAGAATCAGGGCCACTTGTAATTAAAGAAGCAATGGCTGTAAATAATTGTGCAGTCTCCGTTGACGTTGGTGATGTCGCCGAAATAACGAAAAATCTGAAAGGCTACTTCCTAACATCATTCAACCCAGAATCAGTTGTCGCTGGCATTAAGCACGCAATAAGTTTATCAAATCAGAAGAAAAGAACAGACGGCCGTAAAAGGATTATCGACCTTGGCTTGGATTCTGATACTGTGGCGAAAAAAATAATTACTATATATAAGAGCTTAATATAATAATGTGTGGAATCTGTGGAATAATAAACTTCAATAGTTTGCCTGTTCAGGAAGAATCCATCCGAAGAATGATGCATATGCAAAAGCATCGCGGCCCGGATGATGAGGGTGTTTTTATCCATGATAATATAGGTCTTGGTTTTGTCAGATTAAGCATTATTGATCTGACATCTGCCGGTCATCAGCCCTTTCATTCAAACAATCAACATTACGTAATGGTCTATAATGGAGAATTATATAACTATATTGAACTCCGCGAAGAATTAAAGGCGTTGGGGCATTCTTTTCATACCCAAACAGACACGGAAGTGCTCCTGACTGCTTATCAGCAGTGGGGCAAAGATTGTTTACACCGTTTGAACGGGATGTGGGCATTTGTTATCTACAACAAACAATCGGGTGAAATATTTGGCGCACGCGACAGGTTTGGTATAAAACCCTTTTATTACCAACACACTGATAATCAATTTCTTTTTGCATCCGAGATACCACCAATATTGAAGATTAGTAAAGAAAAACCGCAAGCAGATATGCAATCAGTATTTGACTATCTTGCATTCAACCGTACCGATCAGACAGAAGCCACGTTTTTTAATAAAATCAAAAAATTACAACATGGGCATTGCTTTACTATTAATAATTCCGGATTGAAAATATCTCAATGGTACAATTTAAGGGATAATTTAAAGGCGCCTTTCATCAGCGCTGATGAATTTAGAGAATATTTCAATTCTTCCATTCAATTGCGGTTGCGCAGTGATGTACCGGTTGGTGTTTGTTTGAGTGGCGGTATTGATTCTTCTTCTATAACATCCACATTACTTAAGGTCTTTGATAAAAAGGATTTGCATACTTTCTCTGCGATTTATGCAGCAGGGCAATCGGGTGATGAAAGTCAATTCATTCATATTTATGACGCTCAATTAAAAAATATGCACTTAATAAAACCCACGGCCAATTCATTATTTGAAGATTTAAATGATTTTGTTCGGTGTCATGCAGAACCGCTGCCTTCAACGGGCATTTATGCGCAATATAAAGTTATGCAATTAGCTGCAAAAAATGTGGTCGTTACACTTGACGGCCAGGGTGCCGATGAAGAACTGGCTGGCTATCACTATTTCTATGGTTTCTATTTTAAAGACTTATTAAAAAGATTAAAAATATGGCATCTGTTAAAAGAAATTTATTATTATATGATCAATCACCATTCGTTATTTGGATTGATGACATTTGCTTACTTCCTTTTACCAAAGAAAATGAGAACTGAATTAAGAGTTTCAAAAGCCGGTTACATAAAACCTAAATTTGCTGATGAATGGCAAGTAAGTAACAGCATTGCCGGCAATCTATATGGTTCAGCAAGCCTACATGATGCTTTGCTGAATCATTTTGAATATAAGCTGGAACACTTACTGAAATGGGAAGATCGCAATTCCATGCACTTCTCTCTTGAGGCACGGGTGCCGTTTCTGGATTACAGATTGGTTGAGAAAATCATGAGTACGCCGGCCGAATTATTAATTAATAAAGGCATGACTAAATATTTGTTGCGTGAAGCTATGCGAGAAACGTTACCTGAAGCCATAAGAATGCGTAAAGATAAAGTCGGGTTTAGTACACCACAGGATGAATGGTTTCGTTCAGAATCGTGGCCGTCTTTTGTAAATGGCATTTTAGAAAGTCCATCATTCGCTAACAGGAATATAATTGACGCGAACAAGGCAAAAATATTGTATAAGGAACATCTCGATAAAAAGATCAATATCTCACAAGAAATATGGAAATGGGTAAATCTCGAATTGTGGTTTAGAGAATTTATTGATGCCTGACTAATAAGTTGCGCATGGCATTGGAGTTCGCTGAAAAGGTCGGACAAACAAATGGGCGAACGCGCATAATTGAATTGGGTTTGGATTCAGCATCTGTGGTTGAAAGAATTGCAGAAGTTTATCATCAAATGTTCGAATTATACCGTAACAAATTAAACGTATAAGTCTTTACATGATTATCTGATCGTACCCCGAAAAATGATTCATTTTCCAATCTGAAATGCGGAATAATTAAGGTTAAATACGATGAAAATTCTTTTCCATATTGCACATCCTGCGCAGTATCATATGTTCAAATATTTAATTAGTAATTTAAAATTAAAAGGGCATACAATTAAAATTACTATTAATACCAAAGATATCCTGGCGCAGTTAATGACTGAAGACGGTATTGATTTTGAAAACATACTGCCGAATCGTAGAAAAAATAATAACTATTTATCCGCAATATCAACATTAATAAAGAAAGATCTTAAAATATTTATATTACAATGGAAAAACAACTACGATTTGATGGTAGGTTCAGAAATAGCACTTTCTCATAATGGGTGGCTTTTTAGAAAACCCGTTTTCATTATGGGAGAAGATGATATCTCTGTTATTAAAGATGCCGCGCGAATATTATTTCCCTTTGCAACACATATCGTTTCACCAGCTTCGTGTAATCTTGGCAAATGGACTAAGAAAAAAATAGCTTATGATGGATATCAGAAACTTGCATATCTTCATCCAAACTATTTTGTACCCAATAAAGCTGTTGTAAACAAGGTACTCAAGGATAATTCAGAATATGTTTTAATACGTGTATCCGGGTTGTCTGCATATCATGACAAAGGTGTGAATGGCTTTACCGTTGATATTTTAAGAAATATTATACGTATTTTAAAACCACACAAAAAAATTCTTATAAGCACAGAACGAATTTTGCCAGATGATATACAGCAGTATTCGTTTAAAACCGAAGTAACTAATATTCATCACTTTCTATACTATGCACATTTTCTTATTGCAGATAGTCAAAGCATGTGTGTTGAAGCTGCCGTATTGGGTACGCCTTCTATCAGGTTTAGTGATTTTGCCGGCGAAATAGGCGTTTTAGAAGAATTGGAACATAAATATGGATTGACCTATGGTATAAAAGCGGCACAACCGGATAAATTAATAAATAAAATTAATGATTTTTTGGAAATAAAGGACATAAAACAAGTATGGCATACCAAAAGAAATAAAATGTGGGAAGATAAAATAGATGTTACCGCTTTTTGGACATGGTTAATAGATGATTATCCAAATTCTGTAAAAATTATGAAGGAAAATCCGAATTATCAATATTATTTTAAATGATGCTTATTATTGCATTGAGACAAATGCTATGTTGTCTCTCAATGGTGTGGGGTTGACATATGAAAAGGTTTTTAATGAAACTGGCACAGTCGCAAATGGGAAGTGCCAATGTAGAATCAGCAGACCCAAAAGGTTTGGTGAAATCATTTATTGGTAAAATCCTTCAGTGCATTGCTATGACGCATTTACCAATTGGTGGTAACCTGCGATGTCGGATAGAACGTTTAAGGGGTGCTAAAATCGGCAAAAATGTTTTCATATCCGGAGGTAATATATTGGATAGAGTGCGACCAGATTTGATTACAATAGAAGATTATGTTTCGCTTGCCGGCGGCGTCTATATTTTAACCCATTCCAATCCGACAACACCATTGCGCGAAATTCTTGGTGAATCATCGCATAAAATAGCGCCCGTTGTTATTAAAAAAGGGGCGTGGATTGGTGTTAATTGCGTTATAATGCCAGGTGTAACAATCGGTGAAAATGCGATAGTGGCAGCTGGGTCTGTTGTTACCAAAGATGTACCATCATACACTGTAGTAGGTGGTGTTGTTGCGAAAGAGATTAAAAAGATACTTCCCACAAAAAAGATTTAACCTTTCTCTTCATCATTCAATATTCATGGATTTCACCATAAAAAAATACGATGAACTTCTTGAGGCAATTGTCGCCGTCGGATATTCATTTCAAACCATGGCGGAGTTTATTTCGAAACCTAAATCCCGTGTGTTTGTTCTGCGTCATGATGTGGATGAACGGCCGCAAAATGCAATGCACATTGCCATGATTGAGAGTGCTCTCGGCATTAAAGCAACATATTATTTTCGCATTGTTAGAATCAGCAATGAACCTTCAATAATAAAAAAGATTGTAGATTGTGGGCATGAGATTGGTTACCACTACGAAGATTATGCCACCTGTCATGGCGATATTCAAAAGGCAATTGTGAATTTTAAGAAAAATCTGGATTATTTTCGCCAGTATTATCCAGTTAACACTATTTGCATGCATGGTAGTTCTATGTCTAACTACGATAACAGAGATTTATGGAAATATTACGCAATGGCCGATTTTGGTATTATTGGTGAACCGTACTTATCTATAGATTATTCCAAAGTTCTGTATATTACAGATACGGCACGATCATGGGATGGTAGCAAATACAGCATAAGAGATGCCGTAAGCAGTGACCCCAATCGCCTAAATTTCCATAGCACGGCAGATATAATTGACGCGCTGAAAAAAAATAATATGCCATCACAGGTTATTTTACAATCACACACTCTCTGGACAGATTCAGTCATAGAATGGCTTTGGCTGGAATCTCGTGAAAAAATAAGAAATGATTTAAAAATGTACATCATAAAGAGACCGCGTCTGAAGAACTTTGCATATAAGTTAATTAATCTATACAGCAAGTAACTTATTTATTATGATAAGCAAAACATATCTGATCACCAACGATGTTGAAACAACATCAATCTTAAATCACAAGCTCCGCGATAAGACAGCCGAATATTTAATTGCACAGGGCATGCCCCGCTTGCTTGATCTGTATGAATCTTTTAACATTAAGTCGACGTTTTTTTTTACCGGCTATGTGGCAAAGCTTCAACCGGCGCTTGTGAAGATGGCAAGCGCTAAAGGTCATGAAATTGCTTCTCACGGCTTGCGGCATACAGTTGATCATGCGTTTGATATATTGCCTCTAAAAACACAAATTGAACATTTATGGCAATCCAAGAAAATTCTCGAAGATATTTGCGGCACGGAAGTAATATCTTTCCGTGCACCGGCGGCACGTGCTAATTATGATTTGCCGCTTGCACTGGAAGAAGCAGGTTTCAGCATTGACAGTTCGGATTCGTCTCAGCGGTTGGATATGATGTTTTCATTCGGCAGTATTAAAAAACTAAACTGGCTTATTGCACCACGACAGCCTTATTTTGTAAAAAAAGATAATATTTTCAAAAAAGGTGATTCAAAGATCCTTGAAATTCCGATTTCGGCTTTTGGATTTCCCTATATCGGTACGTTCATGCGGGTTAGCCCAACCTTGAATAGGTTAACGAGAATGTTGCTTTATATGGAAACAAAGATTACCAACCGGCCAATAACTTTTCTTACACATCCGAATGAATTTATTGACGAGGATAAGGAAACAGATGTTATCGAAAGGCGTGGCACTAATTTCATATCTTACTTGCTGGGTGATGTTCTTAGACACAAGCTTAAAGTACGCAATTTAGGCGCAAAAGCATTGCCCTTACTGAAACGTGAACTTGATTTCTTTGCGGAAAGGGATTTTAATTTTATGCGGTGTCGGGATTACTATGCGTTACGAAAATCAGAATTTTAGAAAGTATATAGTATTTTCCGCGTATATATTCAAAATGCACAGTGGCGATATCAGAAGCAAAGGATGATAAGGTGAAAACAGAAGATCAGAATAATAAAGCAGGATCAAGGCAGGCGCATTTAAACGAAACTGCAGTTCCCTATTATGAGCGTACCGAGGGCATGCTGGCGCAGATCCAAAGCGGCAGCAAACGCAAAAGCATGAACATTTGCGCGTTTATTTTTGGAAAATTTAAAAATTATATTTTAGAACGTTTGGCCTATAATTGCCCCGTGAATAGTTGGCGGGTTCGGTTCCACCGATGGCGCGGCGTAAAAATTGGCAATAATGTGATGATAGGACTTCAGGTCACTCTAGACCATTCCTATCCTTCATTTATAGCTATTGAAGATGATGTCTCGCTTGCAGGCAATAATTATTTATTAGCTCATTCCAATCCATATCCACACTTCAGGAATGTGTTAAAGTCATATGTTGCAGAAGTCAGAATTAAAAAAGGTGCATGGTTAGGGATCGGCGCAATGGTCATGCCAGGTATATCCATTGGTGAATACAGTATCATCGCTGCCGGTTCTTTAGTAACAAAAGATATTCCCGATAAAGTCATGGCTGGTGGTATGCCTGCAAAAGTTATTAAAGAAATCGATTTGGGGAATCTTGATGATTAAATCATTGCGGACAAGTATCGTAAGAAAAGAAAATATTTTTAAGATATTTTTCTTTGCTGTTCTTTTCAGTTTTTTTCCATTTGCGAATAGCATCGGGCAAAACACTATAGGTTCATTTGCTAATACTTGGCTTGAGAAAAACGGTCAAATATACGGCGCCAAACCTGATGCGCTTGGCCCAATAGGCGGTGGTTCTGGCTATAAAAAAATTATCACAAAAGGTCACTACAATGTAAAAGATTTAGACGGCCTGTTGGTGGCTTTGAAAAGTATAAAAAAAGGCGAGATCATCTTTATCGATGGTCACGCGGAAATTGATTTCACCAATCTGATAATTACAGAGAAATTTCAGATCAAGCTGCCGGCCGGTGTAACTTTAGCGAGCGATAGGGGTTACAAAGATTCTGAAGGTGCTGTCATCAGAAGCAATAACCTTGCTACGAGCCCTTTGATCAATGCCCTTGGACCTAATATCCGTATAACCGGTTTACGCATTATCGGACCAGACCCGCAACCACAGTTGGAGCATCACAAGCGATGTTTCGACAAACAAATTGGTGATCGTAAAGCGCAAGCAAAATGTTACTATGCTCTTCCTAATTCTGCCGGGATATGGTCAGAGTACGGGACTCTCGAAGTGGATAATTGCGAAATAAGCGGCTGGAGTCACGCCGCCATTTTCTTGAAAGACGGAAATAAACATCATATTCATCACAACTACATTCATCATAATCAAAGACAGGGATTGGGATACGGTGTGAGTCACGGTTACGGGAAAAATATATCGTCCCTTATTGAATTTAATTTGTTCAATTATAATCGCCACTCTATTGCCGGCACGGGCGTTTCCGGATTAAGTTATGAAGCCAGAAATAATATGGAACTCGGGGAATCACTCAGCCATAATTTTGATATGCATGGTGGTAAAGATAGGCGCGATGGTACAGACATCGCGGGTAGGCTTATTCTGATTCATCATAATACTTTTACCAATCCTAAAGTGCGGGCAATAGGCATTCGCGGTGTGCCGGAAGAAAAGGCGGAAATCTATAATAACTGGTTTGCGCAGGATCAGCCGGGGAAGGACGTTTTGATTCCCTGGCCAGCAGGAAAAGAGAATAAAGTTTTTTTGTATGATAATGCGTTCGGGCGAGAGAAGACAATGGTATTCAAGTAAAGTTCTAAGTTCTATGTTAAGAAAAGATAGGTTTAAGTTCAATAAAAATAGTTTTAAGTGTT
>Ga0172381_10007105_pt1 | contig 11121 bp, 19 predicted proteins | sample Leawel6488metaG_FD_119754 | JGI IMG/M metagenome (GOLD analysis project Ga0172381, IMG submission 119754) | Leachate microbial communities from a municipal landfill in Southern Ontario, Canada - Leachate well 64-88 metaG | ecosystem: Engineered > Solid waste > Landfill > Unclassified | place... | reverse complement strand
GCCGCTGAACGCCGCCGTGTTATCTCGATGGTCGAACGCCGCATCAGGAAACACATGAACCAAGTCATCGCGATTGCTGAGATTGTCGGCACTAACGATGTCTGCACACAAGCACAAATCAACGAGATCATGAAGGTGAACTAAATGGAGATACACAACAGTCCAACAGCACGTTGCCCAAGGGTCTGCGGTTACAAAGCGCATGTCCCCGAAGTGCAAATGAAAGATCCCTTCATTGGACCCTTCGAGAAATATCCGACGATAATTGAAGCAGCATATTATCACGAGGGCTTTCACTTAGTCGATCGCGTCTATGTGATGGAGAATGGAGAACTTAAAACTATAAAGATCACCCCGAAGTATCCAGTCGAGTTCCCAATTGTAAAAGCAACATTCAAGAAATGCTGGGAACTTCGCACTGAAGAGTCTGAAAGTGATGATGATTATCGGAATGCAATGCGTGCTCACTATGACCGCGTAGATCCGAAAGAAGAGAAAGTATATCCAGAAATCTCAGAGGAGTATCTCAGACCCGACCCTTACAACTTCTATCAGCGCAAGCAACTCTGCGATGGTTACAAGGCAATCCCGAGGTTCTGCGATAACGACTACGCACGCATGTTCGTAGCCGAGCACCACCCGGGAAACCCCCAACACCAGACGGAGTTCGACTACTCTGACACTGAAGAGAGGGAGGAGATAGATTATCTCGGAATCCCACCCGAGAGCAAAGGGGAGAACAAGAGTGAACGTGTATACTGGATTGGGCAGGTTTACTTGGTGAATCTCCGGAATGGTAGGAGGAAAGAGGGCGGTGCAATTAAGTTCAGCATTGGTAAATACTTCGGAGTCTCTGACTTCACCATGCTGAAATACTCAAAGTTTGCAGATGCTTGCAACATCGTTGCAGGAAAGGGGTGCGGGGCTGAAGTGGCCCGCAACAACAAGAGGCCTATCCCCAACATGGTTCGGGCGGCTGCGGTTGTTTCCCAGCAAGAATTCGACTGGGTCCTTAAGCCCTTTGACTACAACAAGCGGTCAAAGCCTTGGGAAACCTTTGACGGTGAACGCGGATATGCAGCAAAAGAGGCTGCACTCCGCCTCTAAACCGCTCTCTTTCAAAAATTAATAATCGGAGAAGTTCACAATGGCTAAAGAAACATATGCAGAAAAAATCGCGCGTCTTACAAAGACTTACGATTCGGAAGAGGATGGAGACCAAATTGAGGAGATTGGGGTCGACCCAGAGTTCCCGGTAGAGTAAAGTATATATGCTCACACGTAGAGTATAGTATATGCAAGGGACTGGGGGAAACTCCCTCCCAAGCAAAATCCTCGACAAGGGAACGAGCGAACCGCGATGAATGGGCCCTGAGAGGAGTTCAAGAGGAAGTAAAGTGAAGGAATAGAAGTCCGAACTTAATGGCTAACAGCGGGGTTGGTTCCCCGCAACCAATCGGTGGCTTGGTAACCCATCGAGCAGAGCGTAATAGTCCTACTGGGGGTAGCAGTTCGCAACTGAGCCTGGGACAAACTGTTTAAAACTAGTAAGCGAGCAGAACTGTAATCGGGGGCCGTATCCCGACTGCTCCTTAGCCCCACAACGAGGCCTCACGCGATTGCGCACCTGAGGTTCAGTGTTCAAGGCAAAAGTTAGGGCAGCGGTGCCAGTCAAACTTATGGAGCATTCCCGTAGAGCGTGCATTCCCCCGCATATCTGTCGCGGCTCGGGTGATATATCTGAACGGGAGCATAAGAATGACCTCTGTAATGCAGGTTCGTATCTGCACCCCGCTTGAGGGGAAGTCCCCTCGGGAGTTATCATGCAAGACATAATGTATATGCTGTATGTTTACACAAACATGCCTGGGGCAATTGACTTCCAGGAAAAGAAACGCGATATGGACATTGACCGAGAGATAAAAATCCGGCAAGAAATGATGGAGTATTAAAATGAGAGCCCGAACTTGGTTTGTTGTTATCTTTATCCTTGTTATTCTTAACATAGCACTCCCTGGAGGCCTGCTTCCCCAGGCGTCAGCAGTATCAGATAACAGCAGTGTAGTCTCAAGCGAGGCTGCATTCTGGAAAGCGCACTCAACAAGCGACCAGGACTTTGTTCGAATTGTTAACTCGGTAGTTGAGCGCCAAGTAAAATACGTGGCTCTCGGAACCTGGGACGTCAAATCCCCGGAGCGAACCATGATAGAGAAGACCGGAGACTGCTCCGAGAAAGCCCTTCTGAAGGTTGCAATGCTGACCTCACAAGGCATCAACGCACAAGTAGTATACGGCACGATGAACGGCATCACCCACGACACGGTAGAAGTTCGTCTTGGGAAATATGTAATGTTCATCAATCCATCAGAGCAGGGTGTATTCCTGAAATCGGGAAATGGCCTGCACCCGAAGGAAGTTATAATCAATTAATTTTTCCCATAAAGCCGAGTGACACGGCGTGGAGAAGACTTAAGATGAAACAGTTTTGCAGCAATTGTGGTAAAGAGTTTGACAGCCCCGTGGGTTGCCCCTGGTGTGGTGCAGCAGTAAAGGAGAAAATAGTTGTGAACACAGTAGCCAGCGAGTATGAGCGGTTACTAGACAAAGAGACTGCAGCAGAGAACGAGTTAGCCACAGTGAGCTACATGGGCCCGCTTGTGCTTCTTGTAATAGGTTTCTTCACCCTTATTATCATCATCGGTGGATTCTTAATCTTTGCATCAATTGTATGGTTCCTTATGGTCGCAATGAACAAAGGAGAAGCAGAGCGTAAGTTACTCGCAGCTCAGCAGGACCTTCGTAGGTTCGAGTCAATTCAGAGGATGAAGGCCTAAGCCCTTCATTTTCCCACAGAGCCCAGTGACAGGGCGTGGAGAATTAAATGACAGAAAACGATAACTTTGAACTCTTACTTTTAGCCGTCGTAGTAGTCCTGGTTATTCTGGCTCTCGACATCGTAATGTTTGCATGAACACGTAAAGGCTGTTCGCAATGGGGAAGAGCAGCCTTACCCGTAAAGCCAAGTGACATGGCGCGGAGTTAAAATGAAAAACATCTTTACAGACACCCTCACTCGCGCCGACTTGGCATTCATTGAATTCGGAAAGATGCCAAAACGCGACGAGTGGTGGGACGACCTCGTAGATGCACGGGGGCCCGCAATTGAAGGTTGGGGGCCAAGCATCGCAGTATGGCTGGTTGGATTCTGGATACCGTTGATTGCAGCGATGTTGATTACAGGGTATCTGGTTAACTGGAACTATATGAGTATTTGGTAGGTTTTAAGATGAGCGTATTATACGAAGAGCAAGGAGCAGAGATAGGGGCAAAAGAGCAGGAGATGACTAATGTCGTCCATTACGTAATGCGTTACCTCATTAAAAATGGTAGTGATCTGAGTGACGAGATGACAGATCTGGCCATTCCTGTGCTCAACGGTGTTGTGGAAGATGAGGGGTCGGGTTACGTCGCACGTATCAGTGCTCTTCATCTGCTTGCATTGATCCACAACTATAGGGGGGAAGTAGAACTCCTGATGGCTGCACAAGCACGTAGCCAGGAAGTTGCACTGAAGGTTGAACAAGAAGAGAACGCGGAGGTTGATCTTGCGTATGTCTGAAACTATGGAGATTTATTTAGCAGAACTGGCCCCCATAATCGCGGGGACGATTATAGTATTATTCTTCGTGATATCGTTTAGGGTGATGCAGTAATGCCATATCTTACAATTGTAGAACAAAAGGGGAAAATAACAACCCCGCCCTTTGCTATCCTAAAGGACGGGAAAAACTTTGCATATGCTGTGGACATGGCAGCAGCTCGTGCAATTAAGATAGCGCTTGAAGACTGGTGGCTTAGAAACAAGAGACCGGATGGGGTGTGATTTAGATGACTGAGGTTATAAAGTATAAATGCCATGATTGTCTTTCAATCGTGGAGAAGACACCGTGCCCGGAGTGTGGATCGGAGACTCCCGTAGCCATGTGTGGTCTCGATCATCCATGCACGTGCGCTAAAGATGTGCACGATGGAATTGCATTCTGCCCTAGGTGTGGGGAGTCAATGTGTCCAGAGTGTGGTAGCCATGATGTAGCAGCACTCTCTCGCGTCACTGGGTATATTCAGGACGTGGGCGGATGGAATCTCGGGAAGCGTCAGGAACTTAAGGACCGTGTGCGGGTGCACATCAATCCTCGATTAGGAGTTTGGGAGAACGAGTGACATGATGTATAAGGACGTCTGGGAGATTGATTATAAAATCGTCCCCCAGAAATACCTTGAAGAGGCAATTGACAAATTAATTGATGCAAGTGAACGCGAGACAGATCAGCGTGACAACATTAAAGCAATGATTCGTGAAGTTAGGAAAGAACTTGTGAGGAGATTATAATGGCAGGAAGTAACTGTATGTGCGGAGGACCTGGACTTAGTTCAATGTCCACCCAGGATTTACTCGACTTGTTTGCAATATTCAGCAAGGCTGCGACGGTGTATAGCTCTAAAAGGGATGAACAACTTGGAACTTTGATTGCAATCCGTGAAGAACTTAAGAAGAGGAAAGATTAAAATGAGTCACATGAGCGACATGGATTCTGAGATGCAGATATTAAGGGAGGATGTTAAGGCACTCAAAGCTCGCGTGATTATTGAGAGGGACATTGCGGATTATTGGTATAATAGGTTAACTCTATTGGAGGGGACAGCCTATGATTGAATCCCCCGAAACAAATTTTGAAAAGAGGCTACGGGAGATTGAAGTTTTAATAGGAGAGAAAGTATGTTGAAATCAACGATTGACTTTAGGGTGATGAGGGTTAATAATCTTCTTCATCAAATCGACGACATGAATGACCAAGCGCGGTTACTCATGGACTTAATTGCGAAGGAAGATAAAGAAGAGAAGGACTTGATACGCTATGGTGGCGTTCTTGGCGATTGATTGGGCCACCTTCTTTCTGATTACGTGTGCTGTCTTTGGAATGGCCGGCTCGATTCTCAACTGCCGCAACGTAATTAGTTACAAGCGTGTAGCATTTAAGTTGTGGCTTGTTGGAGACGTCCTCGCAATACTGTGGGCATATACCTGTGGGAATTGGTGGTTGTTCGCGATGTATCTCGTGATGACGGTTTGTTGTATATATGGATTAAAAGAACATCAGGAGGTTGTTGTGTGAATTCAGACAAATATATAATTGACATCTTAATTGTAGTGGTGGTTGGAACTGTAGCACTTATGTTTGTAGGAGGTTTATTATGACGACTGACGAAATTATTGTTCACGTGGTATCGTTAATAGCGACTGTAATTGCCCTGATTATACTCACGGCGGCTTTCGCATGACAACGACTGTAGGCATAGTTTATGAGAACGGAGTGGTGCTGGCAGCGGACCAGCGTGCTACAATGGGGAGCTTCATAGCATGTCGAACGGCACAGAAGATTCACAAGATCGCCCCGCACATTGGTTTCACGATTGCGGGAGGGGTGGGGGATGCGCAGGAAATCATTCGCATCTTAAAATCCGAAGTGGCGATCTATGCGTTCAGACGTGGATCTCCTATGAGGGTATCTGCAATGAATGCCCTCTTAAGCAATTTCATGAACCAGAATCGGATGGTTCCTTATGAGGTCCACCCTACACTGGGTGGCTTTGATGACACAGGCCCACGACTCTTTACTATGGATGCGATTGGCGGGGGTAGCGAGGAAGCAGCCTTCAGCTCAACAGGATCGGGTTCCCCCGCAGCACTCGGGTTGATTGAAGATACATATGATCCTGGGATGTCCCAGAACGAAGCGATTAATCTTGCAGTCCGTTCAGTTGCAACCGCGAAGAAACGTGATGCGGGCAGCGGTGAAGAGACAGTCTGTGTAGTGATTGATGAGAAAGGCTATAGGATTGTGAAGGAGGACAAATGACGTATGGAGCAGAACAGAAGGCGGGATATGATGGCAACATCGTTGTCTTCTCTCCAGAGGGCCGTCTCTTCCAGGTTGAGTATGCGCGCGAAGCAATCAAGCGTGGCTCAACCATTATGGGGATGCGGGCCAAACGAGGAGTAGTCCTCCTAGCTGATAGGAAGGTTACAAGTAGGCTTACGGATCCGAGCACAGTCCAGAAGATCTTTCAGGTTGATGATTCGATTTGGGTAGCAACTTCAGGCCTCACCGCAGACGGCCGTGCCCTAGTTGACTTAGCCCGTCGACTCGCACAGGCTAATCATGTGGCCTATGACGAGGAGATTGGTGTTAAGGCACTCACCGAACAACTGACAGCGCATATGCAGGCAATGACTCACGGGGGTAACCGCCCATATGGTGCAGGTCTTATCATTGCAGATGATAGCAATCTGTATGAGACCGATCCCAGTGGAACCATGATTGGGTGCTTCGCTACTGTGGTTGGAGCTGGGCGTGCGGAGGCAATGGAGTATCTGGAGGAGAAGTATGATCCAGATATGGAATATGACGACATGGTTCAGGCTCTAACTGATGCCATGGAGATTGCAACGGATGGGAAGTTTAATCCCACACATTGCTCATTAAGGAAACTCTAACTATTTTAAGGCCCTTGGCGTGTCTCGCTCAAGGGCATTCTTTTGTCACATCGCATTGATGATGGCGTGATATACCCACCAAACAAAGCAATCGCTCTTCTGGGAATATCATTTTGGATAAAAAAAGGTGCATAAGGTTAGCACCCTATGCACATGCAGTTTGCACTGCCCATTGAGCAGCCACTACCGGCCGCGTTGCCTGCGGTTAGGTATCTTAGAATAACGACACCTCCAGACCCAGCACCTCCAACGCTATTGGAGCCTGAATCTGAACCTCCGCCACCAGAACCTGTATCTGCAGTAGCGGCTGTTGGGACAGTTGCCCCTACGCCACCATCACCACCAATGGATGAACCACCGGTTCCTTTAGTACCAGTTGCATCAACACCGCCACCACCGCCACCAGCATAAGTTACTGATGAGCCTGTGATTGAACTAGCGGTACCTGCACCACCGTTACCACCAGTAGTACCTGTAGCGTCGGCACCTACTGCACCAGCACCACCACCTCCACCACCTGGGTATAGCGTAGCCCCTGCACCAGCTCCACCCGCGTGACCTTGACCTGCGGGAGATGCTGCGGTCTGTACAGCACTACCATTACCAGACCCACCAGCGGAACCACCAGCAACACCTGCGATAGCACTCTTGCCTCCACCACCACCCCCCGTTGCAGTGATCGTGTAGAAGACAGAGTTTCCACCGGGAGCACCATAATTATCTCCAAGTGCTCCAGATGAGCCACCAGCACCCACCGTTAGCGTGAGAGCCCCAGCAACACCGATACTTGGGCCCGCGCGATATCCGCCAGCACCTCCACCACCAGCACCAGAAGAACCCGTTGGTGCAGGGCCACCTTGACCCCCACCAGCGACTACGAGATACTCAACCTCTTCCACATTGGCTGGAGTGACGAAGGTTGTTGTACCATCGCCAGTCCTCCAAGTATATTTCTTTACGGTATACAAACCGTCGGTTGAGTCTACGCGTGTTGTGTTCCCATCATCTACCATTCAAATCACGAGTCCGAGGTCGCATTCGTCTGATATCGAATTCTCCATCCAATAAGGACGATATCGTTTGTGCTTGTGTCATTGCCAGTTCGTCCAACGCGCCAAAGCATTAAGTCTCCGCCCGTGTGCGTGCCACCGATTGTAATAGCTGAAGTCTCGGGGCCGAAGATAATCTTCCCCGACATATCACTTGCGAAAGTATACGTGCTTGTCTGGAGAGTCCCCCAGGCCGTATCATTCGCTGCAGTAGTTGCAAGAGACGTGCCCTGCAGTGTGAGCTTGAGCGTGTGGTTGCTCGCATCAGTCCCTGCAGTCGTGAACACTGGAGTTCCTAATACCGTGCTACCATCCCAGTTGGACGGCATTATCATGGCATATTCCTTGAACATGTCGGTTGCACCAGCTGCAAACAGAGTACCCTTGAGATTAACCTTATAGGTCGAAGTCTCGGTTACTGCTGTGACTGCGCCTGCTGGGGTTGTAGTAGGTAAGTGTCCACCCTCCCCAGAGAGCCATATCGTTCGCTTGGGGGCGGTTGAAATACCCGTTCCACCATCTGTTAAGGGGACATCTGTCCCGTCCGCGCGATAGATATACTTTGAACTGTGTGTAGTGCTCGATGGTAAGTTAGTAATAATCTTAACGTCGTTACCACCGTTACCACCTACAATACCTCCAGTGTTCATTGCACCGACAGTGTGAGTAACTGTTCCGAAACCAGCACCGGTGATGTCGGTGTAGGCTAAGGCCGTGCCATTGATCTTGTACGTCTGGCCCGTGGGGATATCCACTCCAGCCGCAGTGCTAGTAAATCCTCCAGCAGTTGAAATGTTACCAGTGTCGTCTACGGTTACAGTAGATGCCTGGAAGGTTGCTCCACCAGTTCCATCTGACCGTAAGAGAATGTTGTCTGTGGCCCCTGTCGAGCCTCCAACACCCCCACCCGCTGGGACTGCGAACAGGCCATCCGCTCTCAGAAATCCTGCACCACCTGGATACTTCATCATGTATCCATGTTTGGCTGAGGATGCATTCCCCGTTGTCGAGTCCACGAAGATGATGTCCTCAGCCAGGATGCTTTTGATTTTCGCGATGATAGCGTTCATCTGAGCGCTAGTCACCTTAGATACTTTGTATACAAACGTGTCATCCCAAGCCATTATACACCTCTCAGTCTATCGCCCATTATTATAAACCCGTGGCAAAGGGGTGGCCCTGCGACCACTATATAATCCGTTTTCGTTTCTAGGTCAAACCCATACGCATTCATCGCAGTAAGTATTACAGTGTATTTACCCGGCAATGTGTACGAGTGTGCGGCTGGAGTTGCATCGGTTGATTCTGATCCATCTCCAAAGTACCAGTGATATGAAGTTGCATCGGTAGATGAATTGCTCCAGTTTGTTACAACGGGGGTGTATCCAGATAATACATCTCCCACAAATCCGGCTACTGGGAGAGTGTAGGTTATTACTACACAACCTTGTGCTCCAACACCACCAGCGGGTGCTTCTCCACTGTTTTGCCAGTTTCCTCCTCCGCCGCCTCCTCCACCGGCTCCGTAGCCTACGCCACCAGCACCACCATAATAGGCAGCACTATAGGTACCGTCTGCTCCATCAGATCCACTTACACCAGTAGAATAGCCTGCATCCCCGTCGGACCCATATGCTGCACCATTATATCCGACTCCATCTGCACCAGCAGCACCAGTCTCTCCTAGAAAAGAGGAGGCTACTCCGGGGCCACCTACAGTGAGAGTGTAATAAGAGCCGGGAGTGACGTCTACTGTGGCGCTTGTTTGAGTGCCCTCTGACCCGCCATCGCCACCGTGTCCGTTTGTGCTGGTCCCATAAGTACCTGGCTCCCCCGCATGCCCACGGCCTCCACCGCCAACTACGATGATGTCAACGGATGTTACACCAGCGGGGCATTGCCACTCCTGGGTAGTCGTATATATGGTCATGATTAGTTCGTCCGCACGAAATGAAGCATAACCGTAACGCGTGTGAGCGTTGCGGGAGTCGCGTCTGCCACAAACTCTAAGACGTCGCCTTCAGCGATTGTAGCAGTCCAGGTTGACATATCAAACGACCGGGCGGCTACTTTGGATGAGAGCGTGGGTTTGTTGGTTCCCGAGATTGCCGCTGTTGAATAGGATGCGGCAGGCCAGGTTGCTATCGTCTGTGACTTGACGGTGACTGCAATTGAACCTGAGACATCGGACATGATTGTCCATCCAATCAGTTTACAGTTAAATGGTACCTGTAAGAATCCTTTCGAGCCTGCAGTAAGTGCAAAGCCACCACCATCAATAACGTATCCAATTGAGCCAGATGCGAGCTGAGTGCGTGCATCCGCAATGTTAGCTGTTAACACTGCTGCGAGACTTGCTGTGACAGTTACCGTTGCGATTGGGATCTCGTAGGTAGTTGACATGTTCTGTGTCAACGCTGGGAGTGACGGGGATGCGGCGGCTGTTCCCTTGAGCACTGCAAGAACAATTGATCCTGCAGTCCAACGCAGAACAATCCTATCATATCGTGTATAGGTTGCGTCCGCCGCATCTATGGTTAAAGTTACTGAAGCGGTGTTCTGATACCACCGCCCTTGAACCCATGCTGTACCTGTATCCACATCGACACTCATGGCTCCTGCACCGTGCTGGGTTGTTACCAGGCCGTTGAGAGAACCTGCGTCTACACCATCGAGGTGGACTGTGGCGAATGCCTCTGAAAAGAGGACATCTGAATAAGCCGTAGAGGCGTGAAATCTTGAATATTCTGTCATGTTATCTCCTCACTTGCGCAGATGTAGACTTGCTTTGGTCCTTCATCACGCCGATTAATGTCGGGTATGCCCTCCCAACTACTAGGGATGTCTTCAATCCGCTGCTCGACCAGTACTCGGTGGCAGATATGATCTGTCCTGTGGTCGTGATAACGTCTGGAAATACAACTGTAATGGTGTCTCCAATAAAGAAATCCGTTCCGAACTTGAACGTGTTTGACTCAAGGTAGTCAACTTCGAGAATTGATTGTACACCTAGAGTTGCAAGCGCAGAAGTTCCGCGGCTCAGCATTGCGGCAGTAGTTAAACAGTCGGATGCTTCAGTGAATACTTCACGTCGTGCCCAAGATGTTGGCTCCGTTGTGTCGTATATCATATCGATATCACGTGCGGCTGCGTCACCAACGCCTCCCACATATGAGACATTCTTCATGTCCTTGGCGGTGTATAAGTATTTCAGACTCTGGACGTTATCGAATTCGGGTGAAATCTTCACGGATGTTGTTCTATCAGTTCCACTCTTCACACAGAATGTAAAGTTAAGACCCGTGCCTGACCAGAGTAGGTAGTAAGTCTTTGCAGTTTGCGTACAGATATCATAAAGGATATCAGTTAAGTATTGAAGCCGTGCTGAGTAAGTAACTACTGTAGCATCAGCATCGGGGGATCCATCCAATGTAAGTCCCGATATAACTCGGTTAGCCCCACATTTGGCAGCGGTGATGCATTCATAATCAACATACTCTCGCATTGCATCTGTAG
>Ga0172381_10007104_pt1 | contig 11123 bp, 8 predicted proteins | sample Leawel6488metaG_FD_119754 | JGI IMG/M metagenome (GOLD analysis project Ga0172381, IMG submission 119754) | Leachate microbial communities from a municipal landfill in Southern Ontario, Canada - Leachate well 64-88 metaG | ecosystem: Engineered > Solid waste > Landfill > Unclassified | place... | reverse complement strand
TAATAAAAGCATTAGCTCTACTACCACCAAACATACTATAAATAAGATCAACACCTAAAGATTGATAATTACTTGTATTTAAATGAGTCATACCAAAATCAAATACATCCTTATAAAATATATTTTCAATAGATGAACCTAAAAATCCAATTGCTATGTATGCAAAACATTGATATATAATAGTATCACTGTTATTTTCTGATATTATTTTATAAAAGTCATCGATAGGTTTAAAAAATAAGACATCCATATCACAATAGAAACCACCGTTTTTAGATAATTCATAATATCTATACATATCACTTTTATGTATAGGTGATAAACACGAAAAAGTATCTTTTAAATCATCTGGTATTTCTATTTTTTCTATTTTAATACCTATCTCTTCTACTTTATTAATATAATCAAATCCATTATAATTACTGAAATCTTGTGTTTCAGAACCACTCCATGATTGAATATTATTTTCGTTATTAGACAAATATAATATAACATCCCAATCTGGATTCAATTTTTTAAATGAATATAATGTCATATATCTCATCCAAGATAATTTATTCCCATCCCAATAAAAAAATATTCTCTTTGGTATCATTAATTAGCTTTATAATTTTGTCCAAGTTTCACTGAATCATATAATTGTGAGTTTCGGTAAAAAAGTTGTTGTTTATCACCATAATTTGATGCACCATGATATTGATGAATAACGAATGGTCTATCTGTTAAAACGCAGTTCATCTTTTTGAGATTTTTTATTCTCCAAATAAATTCATTATCATCCCATGCAAACCCTACTCCAAATCTTTCATCAAAACCACCTAAATCATCAAGGTCTTTTTTCATGATAGCATTACAAAAATGTAACATAAGTGGTCTCCATTTTGAGTGATTATACCATGCATTTGTACCATCAGCTAATAATGGACTATATTTTAAAGGAGAAATAATTTGTCCTATCTGATTTTTCATATTATGACTATCAAAATTTATTTTATTGATTCTATCTTGATTAAAATTATCAATAGAATAAGCACCAAAACTTAAATACATATTATCTTTAATATTATTTAATGTATATTCAATAATTTCTCCGAAATGCATACATTCTGGATTTTGTATAATAATTATTTCAGACTGTGCTGATTTAAAACCAATATTAAATGGAATACATGGATTAATCCACCATTTATCTTTAGTATCGATTCGTATAACTTTAATATCTATATTAAATAAATTAGGAAAGTCATCAATTCTTTCTGATTCAACACTAGCATCATCAACTACTATAATCTCTACATCATCTTTATATTTAGAATATTCAATAGTTTTTAATGTATTAAAAAATAATTTTCTTCTATTATAATAAGCAGTAACAATTGATATTTTCTTACTCATAAATTTATTCTACTTTTTTTCACATAGTAGTATGGTTCTCTGAATACCATTAAAGTCTGGTCTATGTGATTCTAATTTTTTAATAATATTAAAATTTTCGGATATAATATCAACAAGTTCTTGATTAACTTCAAATATTACAATTTTAGATTTAATATTTTCTAAACTTTTCTTTTTATCATTAAAATAATGAAAAACATTTAAACATAATGTTATATCAAAATCATCAGATACTTCTTCACCACCTGTCCATTGTTTAAGTGTAATAATATTACCTTCTATTTCATTTATAAAACTTGATGTTAATAAAACATCATTACTAATATCTAAACCAGTAACTATTGCACCTTCTTTCGCAGCTTTTAATGCAAAATAAGAATGAAAACAACCCAAGTCAGCTACCTTTTTTTCTTTCCAATCAACAAGGTTTTTAATATTATCCCATGTTTTATATGATTTAGTATAACCAATAAAATTAATACATTCTATATCTTCATAATATTTGTCGTATTTTAATTCATCAATATAATTTTTTAAATTATCCTTTATTAATATCTTAAGGTTATATGAATTAATCCATTTTATTCTTTCATATAATTCTTTTTCAGTTATCCATTCATTAGTATATGAATCAAAATATTCTATATTTAATTTACTATAAATATTTTTAATTAAATTATGATAAAAATGATGATATTCAAAATATGCTTTTACTTTACTACCATAAAATTTAGAAATGATTCTTTTATCAAATTCATCTTTATTAGTGCAACAAATACAAATTATTTTTATATTATCTTTATTTTCCTCATAATAATCTAAAAATTTTATATGACCATTTTCAGAAGTATATGGTATTGCATCTGTTATAAATGCATTCGGATATTTAGATACCAATTTTTCATATTGATTCTCAATTTTATTAATATATCCACCCCAATTACTTTCAAAATCAAAATATTCTAAATTAAATTCTTGTGAATAATTTTTACATAATGTACTTTTACCAGAACCAGATACTCCTGTTGCAAATATTTTATTCTCTTTAAATTCTTTTAATTTCATTTTAATTTCATTTTATTTATTATTCTTTCTATAAGAGTTTTTTTATCTTTTTCCGTAAATTTAATATTATCAAATTCATTATGCAATTTTTTAGTAAATTCATCTATAAACAGATCATAAGCGTAATCAGCTCCTTTACGAGCAGTTTCTTTTATTAATTCATCAATAAAATCAGTATTAATATTTAATAATATACTATTTAATATAGTTTCAGTAGTTTGTTTATATAATTCATATTTAATTTTATTTATAGAAAATACTGTTTCTTTATTTATATCACCAAATATTAATGTACTGTCTATTTTTTTCTTTAATTGAATTTCATCCATTCCAACATATTCATTAAATAATATTTTATTTGCATTTTGAAATGAATAATAATCATCATTGTTATTCTTTCCTTGATGATAGATATGTATAGAACAATCATTAATAGTATTTACTAATAAATTTAATTTTTTAATTTTAATATCTAATATATCATCTTCATGTCCATATCCATAACAATCTTCATCAAACCCCTTCAATAATAAATATTTATCTTTTCTCATCATAAAAATACCACCTGTTATCACAAAAGCAGATACGGATATATTAGAAATTGCGATACCAAAATTATAATTTTTATTAATAAAAAGCTTTGTATTTTCTTCGTTTAAATAATATATTGTTTTATATGGATTTATAACATCATATTGATTTAATAAATTTATTGCATGTCTATATGTTTCTAATTTAATAAACATATCACAATCATTAAAAATTAGATAATCTCCCTTAGATTCATTAACACCAATATTATAACCCCATCCTTTATTAAAAATATCATTATTTTTAACAAAAATATGTTTTATATATTCGTTATTTTTAATTTCAGATAACCAATCTATTTTACTTTCTGAACCTTGTTCTATTAAAATAATTTCAGAATCATTATACATTAACCAAGATAAATAATTTAATAATGCTTTTAGATTATTTTTTCTATCTTCTCCGCTTTCTTTATATGATATTATAATTGAATATTTCAAGTAAAACGTGATTCTTTTTATATTTATAGTTATTTTTAGCTATATTGTTTATATATTGCTTTAAAATGGTTCTAATAGTGTTTTAACGCAAAAAAAGGAACATTTTATTGTTCCTTTTTAAAATTATTCATTTTCTGGTCTTTCTTTCAGCTTTCTTTTCAGCTTCTTATTTTTTTTATTTCTATCTTTAAGAAGTAATTGTCTCAATCTTTCTCTTTTTTCATCTTCTGTTTCTTCCTCTTCTTCATCACTATAATATGTACTATGACCTCCACATCCACTATACGAACTACCACCGCAACCAGAGAATGATGTATCTCCATCAGAACTACCACAACTACTATATGTATCACTACCGCAACCTTCTAATAAAATATCTTGAAAGGTGTCAAATGATTTAATAAAATTACTGACTGATTCATCTATATTTTTATTTTTTCCTTTTTCTCTTATTTTTCTCTGTATTTTATTAAATTTCTTCCTTCTATCCTTTAATAATCTTCTTCTCTTTGCTTCTTCTGAATCATCCTCTTCTTCTGAACTACCACCGCAACCTCTATGCGAACTACCACCACAATCCTCTAATAAAGAATTGTATTGTGAATTTTCTTTTATTAATTGTGGATTAAGAGGAAATTCTTGTTCCCAATCTGATGTTAAAACACCGTTTTGATTATAAACAACCTCATAAATCATTCCTAATTCTTTTGAAGGTTCTTCAAGTGATGCTTTCCATACAACAGTAGTACCGTGTATGTTTTGTGTAGTATTTCTACAAACTGGACAATTATGTGTACTTGATTTTATACTTTCGAATGCTTGCTCTGCTTCACTTGGATCGAGAGTACCATGTTGTTTACGAAAAAATACTTGTTTAACACCATGACTATTAGCAAATTTAATATATTTTTCTACACCTTCTTTACTGTTCAAATCTTCTGTTAATACTGCACTATAAGTAACATCAATACCTGCTTTATGAAGTTCATTTACTAACTGTTTAAGTTTAGCTGAGTTTGGAACAGTATCAGTACCAAATATACTTTCATTTATTTTGTCATCATAATGATGTCTACTAATATTTACATGCTCAATAACACCTTTCATCTTTGGAATGAATTTCAATAAATTAGTACCATTAGATGTTAATACGGTATTTTTCCATTTATTTCTATCTATATTTTCTAAAATTTTATCTAAATATGGACTTAAAGATGGTTCTCCACCTGTCAAACTTAACTGATAAAATTGTGATGGTAAAGTATTCATAGTTTCAAGTAAATTTGATACGTAATTTTCACATATTTTACCTTGCTTCCAAAAGCAGAAACTACACTTACCATTACATCCACCTGGTACTACAACAGAAAAATTTGGATTCAAAATCGTTTCATTAAGTTTACTTGAAAGATTTTCTTTAATATACGAATTAAATTTAGTAATCATTAAAAATTTATTATTTTTTATAAATTAGCTTTTTCTGATGCTATTTTAAAGATATCTAACATTTCCATATAAGATAAATCTATTAATTCATCATGAAAATCATCAAAAAAATGTTCATCGTTTTTTATACGATCTTCATCATTAAACCAATTAATCATTTCTTCTGTTGGTAGTTTATTACCTTTATATGAAAAAGATAATAAATTACGTTCGACTTCATCCTCTTTTTTATATTCATCTGATGCATGTTTGAAATGAGATGACATTACACCACTATAATTATCATCTTCTTCTTCACTATCATATCTATCAGTAATTATACCTTCATTTATATATTCATCAAATTTAGTAATCATAAATATTTAATTAATTTTCTTTTATATATTAAACAAAAAAAACGGAGAATTATTTCTCCGTTTTCGTTTTTTTTTTTAATATTTAAATTAATTATTGCTGATTATCTCTTTTGCTAATTCAACATGCTCTTTTGAACCGAGTGAAGCAGGATCATAAATAATAATTGGTTGATGCTCCATTGATGCTACACTAAGCTTACTATCATGTTCAATCATAGTATTCATAACCATAGACTGAAAATTCTTTTTAATTTCTTCTACTGCGGTCATAGAAAGTCTTTCTGAGGGTTTAAACATAGTAATGACAAAACCTTCGATGTTAAGTTCTGGATTCAACTTATTCTGTATAATTTTAACAGTATTAAGTAATCCTCCGAGACTACTTATAGCGAAGAAATCACTACGCATAGGTATCAGAACTGAATCAGATGCGGTTAGTGCATTAATAGTCATTAATTTCAAAGATGGTGGACAGTCAATTATGATATAATCATATTCATCTCTCACTTTTTCAACAACTTTCTTCAAAAGTGTTTCTCTATCTGGTAATTTAGCCATAGCTAATTCAAATTCTTCCAAATCATCACAAGATGGAAGAACATCAAAACCACCCACTCTGGTTTTTAATATTGCTTCTGTTGGGTCGATACCCTTAGAAATGCAATCACATATATTTGATTGTTCTGCATGAGGATTCAAACCAGAACCCAATGTTGCATTTCCTTTTGCGTCAACATCAATAAGCAGAGTCTTTTTTCCTAATTTAGCTAAACTAGCTGATAAGTTGATTGCGGTTGTTGACTTACCAACACCACCCTTCGGATTTACAATTGCTATTACTTTTCCCATTTTAATAATATTGTTTTTAATTAGTATATATAAAAATTTTCTACAATCAATTATAATACAACAATGTTTTATATCAAATAAATATTGTACAAATATAAATTAAAAATCCCATACTTGCAAATATGGGATTGAAATTATTTTCTTAATTTTCTAACTTCTTTTTTCAATTCTAATAAATCTTCATGCCAGAGTGTTTTATTATCTTTAACTGTTAAAGTTTTTATATTATCTATTAATTCTTTGTAATCACTATTAAGTTTTTGTAACTCTTCTTTACAAAATCTATAAATCGCTATACTTAAAAGATATTGATAACTATCATCTATTTTATCAAAATTATTTTTTTCTAAATTAGATTTAATCGTTTCTATTGGTACTTTATTAATTACCATTGTTCCATCAATTACCTTTTTAATAAATTTGATGACATTATCAAACCATATTTTTTTATTATTCATCTTATTAAGAAGATATTCTTTTCTTTTATCATAATATTCTAATCGAACTTCATAATAATCATCTATTATTTCAGTTACAGTATTATATTTTTTTATTTTATCATATCTATCAAAAAGATGCATATTTGACATATTAATTCTTGATGTTAATTCAAATTTACTATATAAATCATCATCAGTCATTTCAGCAAGAGTTTCCCTTGGTATTCTAATTTCAATATTTACTTCAACATCAGTACAATTCTTAGTATAATTTCTAATAAATTTATCATCCATCATTTTATCTAATAAAAGATAATAATTATCATTCCAGACACCTATTGGTAATTCAGTAATAACTAATGTACTTGTATTTACTCTCTCTATTACACCTTTTGTAACATAATTAGATTTTTCTTCATCATAATAAATTTCACCTTTGAAACCTTCATAATACGGTTCAATTTTCATTGTTTTCTTCTGACCAGATAATTTCTTATCAATACATTCTATTAAATCCTCTATTTTAAATTTAGGAATCAATGTAGACCAACCAGTTCCTATCCCATCAGAACCATTTAATAAAGCATAAGGAATAATAGGAACATAATGGTATGGTTCAACTGATTTATTATCTTCTACTTTATAGGTAAGAATATCATTATCAATTGGTATAAAGAAAGATTTAGAAATATCTTTTAGTTCAGTATAAATATATCGAGCAGCAGCAGCATCTTGTCCACCACATAATCTTGTTCCAAAACTACCAATAGGTCTCAAAAGACTAATGTTATTAGAACCAACAAAATCTTGTGCCATTCCAATTATAGCTTGTTCAAGTGAAGCTGGTCCATGATTATATTCAGCATTAGCCTTAACTAATCCGAATAATTCACCAACATTTAATTCACCTTTTGGATTCGCTTTAAATAAAGAATATAATATTTTTCTTTGTGATGGTTTAAACCCATCAATCATAGATGGAATAGAACGAATATTATCTTCCATACTAAATTCAATAAATTCATCATTCATAAAAGAATGATATGTAGTAGGTGTAACAAATTTATCTATATAATTATTAGGTTTATATCCTAATAACCAATTTTTACGATCATCAGCTCTCTTTTTTCTAAAAGCCATGTCAATTATATCCTTAGTTTCATCTGGTTTATCATAATGAAATTTAATTAGATGCTTTTTAATATCTCTGAAAAACTGTTTACCATCTACAGGTTCTATTGTACCTAAACCTTTGTAATATTTGGTTGTATATCCTTTACCATTATTATTTTCGATTAACCATTTTTCGTAATCCTTAATTTTATAAAAAAATTTCTTTTTGGTACCTTGCTTAACTCTTGCAATAGGTGTAATAAATTGATAGATAAAATCCATATTTAATAACTCAGGCCAATAACAATCAAATAAGTTAAGTAGCAGAGCAGCAATATGATAACCATCAGAATCTGCATCCACCATCACAACAATTTTTCCATATCTTAATGATTTTAAATTTTTATATTTCTTACCTATCTCTAAACCTAAAATTTGCATAAGATGTAATATTTCTTCATTTTCTTTCATTTTACTTAATGATATATCTCTTACATTAAGTACTTTTCCTCTTAGTGGAAATACACCGTAATAATCTCTACCAGTTTCGGAAAAACCTGCTATTGCTAATGATTTAGCTGAATTATGTGATATTATACCATTTGATAAAGTAAAACTATAATCTTCATCGATTGATATATCTACCATATTTACATATTCATTGTTATATTTTATTGAATCAATATCGATTAATTCTAAAAAATTATTTTCAATCATATTTGTTTATTTTTATTTTGTATAAAATTTATTATTTTTTCCTTTTTATTTTTTTCGAAACTCCATATTATTAAAATATCAAATCCAAAATCTTTACATAAATTAATTTTATCAATATCCTTTTTATATACATCATCAGCTTTTAATTCTTTATTAAATGGATGCTTCCAATTATTCCATTCTTCATCTGAATATATCTCCTTATTAGGATGCCATATTTTACCATTATATTCAATAATAATTTTATATTCTAATAAAGTAAAATCATAATAATATATGATATTTTTATTTTTATCATATAAAAAATACTCATTATTACCACGCAATCCTTTAATGTTCATTTCTTTTTCTACCTCATCAAATAATTGTGCTGATTCATTTGAATACCAATTATTTTTTGTAATTTTTTCTAACCATTCTTTTCTTCTCTTTTTACCTTCAATATTTCCATATTTCTTAATATAATTATCTAATGAATTCATTTTCTTTTTTCTTTCTTTATACTCATTATATAATATTATACCATCTTCTTCTCCGTGTCTTTTAATATAATTTGATAAATTTTGAATACATTTATCATTTTTATTATTAAATTCAATTAATGCTTTTTCTTCATTACCTTTATTTTTTTTAATAAAATATAATAAAGATGATGAATCCTTTTTTTCATTAATTTTTTCATAAATATTTTTCCCTTTTTCCTCACCATATTTATCAATATAATAATTCAATGTATGTGAATATTTTAATTTATTTTTAAAATCATTAAATTTTTTTTCACTTCCATTAAAAAATTCAATATCTCTTCTTTGATATTTTTTATACGAATCTATATCTTTATGATTTTCTTTATAAAAAGGTGATTTATTTCTATTATGTATATGTTTTATCGCATCTTCTTTAGATAAATTCATGGACTTAGATACAAATTCAATTGAATTTGGATTTAATTTTTTTCCTTCACATTTTTTATTTTTTCCTTTACAATATAATTTATCATATATAATTTTAAAATCAGTTATTAAATAACCTTTTCTAAAAATTTCAAAATCGAATGATAATTTATAGTCAGAATAACACTCGCAAAAATTACATTTTTTGATTTCCTTATTTAATTTTATTGTTAAATAATCATCTAATGTAATATTAAATTTTTTTATTAATGATAATTTTAAAGATTGTGATACTTTTTTTTCAATATAATTATTTATATTTATAAAAGATTTAATTTTCATTATAATATATTTATTGTCTAATTTATAATATATATTCACGTTTTTTATTTATTTTTATATATAAACCATAGAAGGTTTATTTTTGAGTGAGGGTATATAAATAAATTATATTTCATCATAATTTACTAAGAAATGTTTATCTTTATTTATTTTATCACATTCTAACATTTGAAATGCATTTTTTTCAATATCATATATTGAAAATTTATGTTTATTAGTTGATAAAATTTCATCATTCTTTATATGAATAATCTTATCAAATTTATCATCAATAATATTTGTTATATCATTAATTTTTATTAATTCATTAAAATTTACATTTTTATTAATAACCATTTTATGATTTTTTAAATCTAATTCTTTAGTTTTTATAAATATAAATTCATTCTTAATTGTATCATATACAAACCATCTATGATTTTCGGAACATATTAATTGTTCACCATTTTTTAAATTAATTGTTACCGATTTCTCTATTTTTTTTGTTATGTTAGTAATCAATTTTAAATTAGATTTATGTGTAATTACTATATCATCTAATTTAACATTTTTAATTTTAATAATCTTTTTTTCACTATTTCTTATTATAGTTATTAATGTATTTTCATACAAGCAATCCCCTTCAGAAAGGAAAATATGACACTTTTCTGATTCATCCGTTCCAGCTTTATTTGCATCAACTAATTTATCAATTCGTATTCTCTTTGTTACAGCTTTATTCATCTCTTTATGTGCTTCTATTTCTTCTTTCATTCTTGAAAGTTCAATAATATCAGCAAACATATCAGCTTTAGATAATCTTTTTAATAAAGAATCATTAAATTTAACATCTTTTGATGTACCATTAAGTCTTGATGTGAGATTTTCCTTAGTTTGCGTATCAAATACTGGATTAGGTAACTTACAATTAACAAATACGAGTATCTTATTTCTTATATCCAATGGTTTAATATTTACATCTTTATTAGATTTAGAAAGTATATCTTTAATAGAATTAACAATCATTGAACTAACAAAATTTACATGAGTACCACCTAAAACAGTAGCAATACCATTAACCATACTGACATGAGTAAATGAATCAGTTGGTGATTCAGCTACTCCTATTTCCCAAAAATCATTTATTTTTTCATAATAAATATTAGATTCATCCACAAATAATTTCATGTAATCTTTAAATGATTTAACTGGTACAACTTTTCCATTAAGAAATACTTTTACTGTTGGATTATATGCAGCTATATCTAATACTCTTTTTACTAATATTGAACGAGAAATATCATCTAAATTAGTCATAGCAAATTTTTCAAAATCTGGAAAATATGTTATTTTTGTAAAATTTTGTTTAGATTTTTTAGTTTTCGCTTTGGTAATATTTGACATATTATCAGTAAATATTTGATGATAATTTTTAATACCATCACTAGTTTCAATAATAAATTTTTTAGAATAAATATTGGTGCATTTAACACCTAT
>Ga0172381_10007103_pt1 | contig 11125 bp, 10 predicted proteins | sample Leawel6488metaG_FD_119754 | JGI IMG/M metagenome (GOLD analysis project Ga0172381, IMG submission 119754) | Leachate microbial communities from a municipal landfill in Southern Ontario, Canada - Leachate well 64-88 metaG | ecosystem: Engineered > Solid waste > Landfill > Unclassified | place... | reverse complement strand
AGAATGTAAGTTTAGAAGATATAACAGAATTTTTGATTGATAAAATAGATGAGGGTCATATTTTGTATTCAAATGCATATATGATGACTTCTGCATTTTTGGTTGGTAACTCTGGGGAATATACTGCACTTAAGAAAAACAAATGGCGTAAGCATCAATATTATTTTTATATTTATAACAAAGAAATAAATGAAAGGGGTAAATTAAATATTATACTGAATAGTACTTCTTTTGAAGATTTATTTAATAATTTAAAGGGCATTACCTCCATAGGTGATTTTATTTCTTATCAATATGCTCAGGATTTAATTTATAGCGAATTATTTGATTTTGATTTGAATTCATTTTGTGCAGCTGGTCCAGGTACCATTAGAGGGATAAAAAGAACTTTTGATATAGAAGGTACTCCAGATTTTGGAGCTATAGCAAAATGGGTTCAACAAAATTATGAACAATTAGTAGAAGACTATAGTAAGAAATTTCAATTTAATTTAGAAGCTTATTTGATACCTGGACTACCAATGAAAGTTCCTGATTTTTCTAATTGTTTTTGTGAAACGGATAAATATTTAAGAGAATTTTTGCCTAAAACTCAAGGGATATCAGGTATTAGAATAAAAAGTAGATATAATCCTCATCCAGATATTATAAATTTTATGTTCCCTCCTAAATGGGGTAAAATAAATTTATAAATTAATATAATTTTTATATTTCGTAACAAAATTTTATTTATCTTTGTCAAATAAATTAAATAATAAATATGCTAAAAGTAAAAATAAAACCGTTGCATCCATTATTTGAGATGCCTCAAAAAGCTTTTCCAACTGATTCTGGATATGATGCTAAAGTAGTTGAAATTACCCATACTTCAGATGGAGGAATTGTGTTATATTTAGGTTTTTCAACTGAGATTAAAGAAGGGTGGAAGGGAGTAATTGTACCCAGGAGTAGCTTGACTAAAACAGGTTGGGTAATGCAAAATTCACCTGGTCAAATTGATTCTACTTACAGAGGGGAATGGATGATGAAGTTAAAACATATCAGTAGTGAGTATAATATTAGGATTGGAGAACAGATTAAAACTCCTTTTAATATTGGGGATAAGGTTTGTCAAATATATTTTGAGCCAGTCTGGGAGACTGAATTGATTCAATGTGAAACACTTTCTGAAACAGAGCGTGGTGATGGTGGGTTTGGACATACAGGAAAATAATTATGGAGTATACATTTGAAAATTTAAATACATCATCTATAATTCTTAGTAGAGAATTATTAAATCAAGGGATTAAGAGAAAAACAAGAGGGTTTAATTGTATTGAATTTCCTGAACCAGTTTTGATAAAAATTACTAATCCATCTGATCGTTATATTAATATAAAGTTACGTAAAAATAATAAATATTTACCTTTTGCAGAATCATTAGCTTTAGCTGCTGGGGTAAATAATATGAATTTATATGCCAAATATGTTCCATCAATGATGGAATATTCAGATGATGGTAAATATCAAAGAGCAGGTTATGGATCAAGAATTAGATCATTCACTGGATTTAATGGAGATTATAAGATAGATGATCCTAAATTTAGGAACGTTTATTCTGGTAGTGTGACTGTTGTTGATCAATTAAAATTTGTTATTGAAACATTAAAAAAGGATATTAATAGTCGTCAGGCTATAATAACAATAGCTGATCCAGGAAAAGATTGTTTTGGGGAAGATGGTAAACTAAAAGTTACAAAAGATATGCCTTGCTCCAGAAGTATACAATTTATGATTGTTGATAATAAGCTTGATGCTACTTTATATATTCGTTCAAATGATTTTATTTTTGGATATCAAGCAGTAAATGTATTCAATTTTACTTGGATGCAGGAGTATGTTGCAAATATACTTGAAATGGATATTGGAAATTATTATCATTTTGCTAATAATTTTCATTTTTATGAAGATAAATTAGAGCTTGTTAAAGCTATGGCTGATTTAGAAGTTTCAGATTATGAGTCTGAATTTGGTATTTGGCAATACAAATCTTTATTTAGAGGATTAGAAGAATTTGATAATGAGATTAATGATTTATTTTATTTAGAGAAGCTTTTACCTAATGAATATTTAGGATATACTTCTAAATTTGATATGTTTACTGATTGGGGAAGAGCATTGATTCAATTTCGTAACAAAGAAAAACAAGAATTTATTAACCCCTATTTAAAAAAATTATTTAAGTAAAATAAATGGATATAAAATATTTTAGAGCGATGAAAAATGTTGATCGTTTGAGTCGACATTTAAAACATAGATCATATAATTTGTTAGAACATTGTTATATGGTAGGTATATTGTTTATGGGTTTAGCTAATAAAGAAGGGATTGAGTTTGGAGTTAAGGAATTAGATATAATATTTAAACATGATATATTAGAATCTATTACTTCAGATTTGCCTTGGGACATCAAAAATTATTCTACTGAGACTAAAGAGGCTTGGAATATTATTGAAAAGGCTATTTGCGATTCTGATGATCAGTTTGAAAAATATTCAGATGAGTCTATTAAAAATAGTTTGAATAAAGCACAGTATGAATTATTTAAAGTTTGTGATTATTTAGATTTATGGATATTTTGTAAAGAGGAACAAACTTTAGGTAATACTTCTGAATCTATGCAGACTGTAATTAGTAATTGTGAAAAATTAATAACTGGAAAATTTTTTTGGGTAGATAAATTTATTTCAAATTATGAAAAATAAAATATTTGCTTTTATAGGAGTAATAGGTTCTGGAAAAGATTATCAAGTAAAATTAAAATCAGAAACTGATGATTATAAAATTTTTGATTTTTCAGATGGTGTTAGAGAATTTACTTGGGGATTTTTAGGGTATAGACCTAATACTAATAAGGATTATTCAAAATTTAAAGCTGGGACAAATGTTTTAATTTTTTCAGAAGATGATGAAGAACAAAAATTCATTATACCAGGTCGTAGATTTTTAGAAAATGTTGGTTCAACTATGAGAAAATATGATTCTGATTTTTGGGCTAAATACTGTATAAATTCTGCTAATAATTGTTATTTGCACGGCGTAAGAAATTTTATTTTTAATTCTGTTCGATACCCTAATGAAGCTAAATTTGTTATTAATTTTGCTAAAAAAATAAATGCTGATTTAAATTTTATTTTTACTAATTATAAAAGTAATAGATATGAAATAAGAAGAAATGAAAGTGAATATTTTGCTCAAAAACTTTTAAAAGAAGGTTTTGATGATTTGGATAATGTTACTGAATATGTTATAAATATTACTAAAGATGTTTAAAGAATTACAAGATCATTTAATAAAAAATAATATTCAATTTGGAATTAAATCAGATAATTCAGTAGAAATATCTGATAAGATTTACAAGTTAGTGGAACCTACAGAAGGTAAATTATTCAACGAAGATTTTGAATTAATAACTGATAAAGAAAAAGATTATGATTTTTATTGTTTTAAATTTGGTGGTGTTTGGTATTATTCTGAATCAGAAAAAAATATTAAATTAAATAAGCTTAAATATATTGGTAAATATAATCATAATATATTTCCAACCAAATCTTTTTTAGGAGTCAGGGGTGGATATGAATTACTCAATGGTAGTGGGGTTTATAAAAATTGGTGTAAGAAGGCTAAATTTTTAGGAGTTGAATGTTTAGGTATATGTGAAAAAAATACATTAGCAGGCATTGTTAAATTTCAGAATGAATGTGTAAAGAATAATATTATTCCAATTATAGGTGCTACTTATCGTGTGGTTAGAAAATTACATGATATTAAATATGATGTTAAATTATATGTTAAAAATCCAAGGGGTTGGTCTAATTTATTAAAAATAAATAAGTTAGTAAACATAGATAATCAAAAATTTATTTATGAGAATGATTTATTGGATTTATTATCTGGATTGATAATTGTTTTCGATCCTAAAAGTATAAATTTTGATGATATATTTCCTTTAGATTTAATACAAGATATTTTTTATCAGTTAGATACTGTTGAATTTAAAGATAATGAGCACGATAAATGGTATTTATCAAATTTGGAAAGGTTTATAAAGAGTAAATATGAGCCTGTTTTTATTACTGATGCTTTTTATTTAGATGAGGAAGATTCATTTATAAAAATTTCTTTGAATAAAATAGGGGGGTTTGGTGAATATGAATCTGACAATCAATATTTTAAAAGTAAAAATGAATATTTAGAGGAGTTAAGTTTATTAATTAAAGATGATGAATTTTATAGTGAAATAATAACAAGAGGTATATATAATGAAGAATTTATTTGTAGTCAATGTTGTGATTTTAGAATAGACACTGGGAGAAGACATTTACCTGAATATATAATGACGACAGAGGAAGCGGATAAATATGAAAATAATTTTGATTTATTTTGTGGATTGATTGAAGAAGGTTTATCCAAGTTAGATAGTGATAAAGATTTAAATTTTTATCTTAAAAGAGTTGAAAAAGAGTTTGATGTAATACAAAAGGGTGATGTAATTGATTATTTTTTAATGCTTCATGATATTATTTGCTGGTGTTATAAGAATGATATATTAGTTGGTATTGGTAGAGGATCAGCTGGAGGGTCATTAATTTCTATGCTTTTGGGATTGATTCATTTGGATCCTATTAAATTTGATTTACTTTTTGAAAGATTTTTGAATGAAGGTCGTATAGTTAAATCATTACCTGATATTGATACTGATGTTGAAGCCAGTAAGAGGGGTGATGTAAAGAAGTATATTGAAGAAAGATTTGGAAGAGAACAAGTAGTATCAGTGGGAACATATACTGCTTTAAAATTAAAAGGTTCTATAAAAGATATTAGTAGATTATATAATGTACCATTTGAAGAAGTGAATGGGATAACGGGCTTGTTGGAGGATTCTTCAGAATTAGAAGATTTTTTAAAATTAGCTTGTAAAAATTCAAGGGTAAAAAGTTTTATTAATAATTATCCTGAATTGATTGACAGCATTCAATTAATTCAAGGACAACCTAAAGCTAAATCAATCCACGCTTGTGCAATGATGATTTTCCCAAGAGAAAAGACATCATATGGTTGGTCACCTATTATGATGCAGGACGGGGAATATGTTAGTGAATGGGAAGGTTCAGAATTGGAACAAGTGGGATTTTTAAAGGTAGATATTTTAGGTATAAGTCAATTAGATAAATTTAAAAATATTTTAAAATTAATAAAAAATAGAACAGGCAAGGATATTAATATTTATGATATTCCATTGGATGATGAAAAAGTATTTAAATATTTTAGATTAGGGTATAATGGAGATGTATTTCATTTTGGATCACCTGGTTTGACTAAATATTGTAAGGAATTATTACCTGATGATTTGGATGAGCTTATTGCTGGAATATCTTTATATCGTCCAGGAGCTATTCAGAATAATTATCATAATGAATATGTTCTTCATAAAAATGGTGTACCTATAGAATATATGGTTGGCACTGAGAGTATATTAGGTGGCACTCAAGGTGTTATGGTTTATCAAGAACAGATTATGAAACTTTGCCAGGTTTTAGGTGGGCTATCTTTAGTTGAAGCTGATGATGTTCGTAAAGCTATGGTAAAAAAGAAGTATGAAGAGTTAACAAAATATAAAGATAGATTCATTCCTTATTATTCAGAAAATTTTAATGTGAGTATATCATATGCTGAAACTGTTTGGGATAAAATAGATAAAGCAAGTGAATATTTATTTAATCGTTCTCACGCAGCCGCTTATGCTATTACTGGATACATTAGTCAATATTTTAAAGTTTATTATCCTATTGAGTATTGGACAACTGCTTTTGAATTTATATCTGAACAAGATAGAGAAATTAAAATTCCTTTATTTATTTCTGAAATAAATAAGACTGGAGATGTGAAGATTTCACCGCCTGAAATTAATAATTCAGGAGTGAATATTATATCTGATTTTAAAAATAAAGCTATTTATTGGTCTATTTTATCTATCAAAAATATAGGTGGAGTTGCGTGTGAACAAATAATAAAAGAGAGAGAAACAAATGGAGCTTATTTCTCTTTTGAGGAATTTTTATCTCGTTCTATAATGAAAGGAAGTAAAGTGAATAAAACTCATATAGAACATTTAGTCTTTGTTGGGGCTTTTGATAAATTAGAAAATATAGAATGTCCAAGTGATAGAATTAAATTAATAGATTTTTATAGAGATACTTATAAAGTAAAAGTAGATGAAGAAAAAGATTTAGTGAGTATTGGTAAAAAAGAAAATAATTTGAAAAATGATTGGTGGTGGCTACTTTTACAAAAGAGGTTATCTGGAATAGCTTTTTTTAATTATGAAAATTTAGTTGGTGATAATTTGCACGGCGATTTTGTTTATTTGAATCAAAGAGATTTTCAGTCCCCTAATCTTTTATCACATTTGTATTATTCTATTGGAGGACATATAGTAGAAGTTAAAGAAAGGACTGCTAAACAAAAAGGTAAATATTGTTCTATTTTGATTGAAAGTAATTATGAATTTTTATGGATAAATATTTTTCCAGATCATTATAAAAAGATTTTAGAGCATAATATCGAATTAGTAGGAAGTGAAGGTAAATTATTATTGATTTCTGGAATGATTAGAAATGATGATTATAAGAAAGAAAATGTTATGAAATTTTGGGATTCAAGCGATTTAGTTGTTTTAGGTTAAAATATTATATAATTTTTATATTTTATAACAAAATTTTTATTATCTTTGTCAAATAAATTAAAAGTTATGGGTGCATTAATTTCGTTAACAATTTTAAACACAATAATTATATTATATTTTATCTTTGAAGTAAAAATGAAATTTTTTATTGAAATATTTAAAGATACAACATTTTTAAATAATACTTTGGTTGGGTATAATATTAAATTGTGTAAAAAAACAGATTATGGTGCTATGAATATTTATTCATTAAATATTCATTTTAGAAATAAGAAAAAGTTAGAGACAAAAGAACAAATTTGGAGGCTTATAAATGATAAAGTTCAAAATAGAATATATACACTTAACTCAATATTTTCTTGGTTAAAGACAATTGAAGAAGTAAATCAATTTAAAAAAGATTATTCTATAGTGGATGAAGAGGAAGTTAAAAAATTGGTTGATGGATTTAAACTTAAAAGTAATATAGAAGACAAAATAATATATTAATAATTTAAATAAATTAAACTAGTGGAAGAAGCAATGAATGTGCCGTACAAAAAACGGTTTGAAAAAGATGGAAGATTACAAAATCCAATAATTAAAGAATTTATTAATCGATTTCCTAATCGTAGAGAAAGACGCAAAGAAAATCAAAAATTTCGCTTTTATGGAGAAAGTAAAAATTATTCACTTACAGTAAATGGTGTTGGTAAATATAAGAGAGTAAAACAGTTTGAAAAAGATAAAAAGGGTAATGCAAAAGTTATTGAACATTATATTTTACAATAATGAAAGTAGTTGTACCTATAAATGGGAAGGTGATAACATTATCTTTTGGAGATTTTGAAGATGATATTGATGTAGATGAATTAACCAAAATAGATTATACAAATTTATTTGGTGAAGCAGTTACCGTATCAGCATTATTGAATAGAATTGGTATTTTAAAAGCTGAAGTGGAAGCAATTACTTCTTATAAACAATTAGATTTTGATATTTATACAGCTAATTTAAAAAAGAAATATCGCAGAGAAGCTAATAATAATGGGGGTAAATTTACTATTGTAGATGAACATGGTACCAATTTTATTAAATTGACTGAGGATTCTTTAAATGAAGTTATTTTATTAGATTTAGCTTGTCAGAATAAAAAGAAAGCATTAATTGAAGCTAAAAAGAGCTTACAAGATATGGAAAGTTTGTATTGGGCTATTTCTTCTAAAGATAAAAAATTAAATATGTTTATGAAACAAGTAACCCCTGAAGAATTTTATAATGAAATATTTGAAGGAAGTATAAATGGTATATTAATTAAAAAGCCAATAGATAACTGGAATGATATGAAAAATAGTAAATAATTAAATTAAAAACAATCTTAAAAATAATTAAAAAATGAGTGAATTAACAAATCGTTTTAAGCCTACATCTTTGAATTCTATCAAAGATGAACAACAAAGAGCCCAAAGTGCTATTCCATTTAGTAATGAATCAAATCGTCCTGGATTTCATTCTATAGAAGAAGGAAAGAATTGGTTTAGAGTAGCTCCTGCTCATAATCCAGGTGAACCACCATACAGGGCTAAGTCTACTACTACTTTAGAGTGTGAAGTGCCTGAAATTGATACTGAAGGAAAAGAAACTGGTAAAAAAGAATTAAAAAGAAAATCTATATTTATTGCTACTCAGCATTCTGAATTGAAAGAGGATCCTATTTTACTTTATATTTCTTTTGTTGAAAAGAAAGCTAAAGATGAAATAGAAAATAAAGATGAACGTTCTAAATTTCTTTCACCTATTAATGGATGGAGAGGAAGAGATGGCAAATGGAATTGGGGGATTAGACCATCTACTAATTATGTTTGTTATTCGTGGAATAAACAAGGTGTTTTGGGGCGTAATGATTTATATCCACAGATTTTAGATGATATGAAAAAAGTATCAGTTAGTAGAGCAGATGATAACGTTGAAATTGTTCCTGATATTTTTTCAGATGCTATGGAAGGCTATCCATTAATAATTACTAAAGAAAAAAATGATAAAGGTAAATTTGAATATAATGTTAGCTGTGAACTTCCAAGTAAAACTGAAACTTGGATTGAATTTTTTGATAGAAATAAATTAACTGATGAACAAGCTATTGAATTATTAAGCAAAGAATCTTTGACTGAATTGTATAAAAATGTTTATACCACCAGAGATTTTAATTTAGCTATTGATGGGCTTCAAAGATTTGATGAAATAAATAAATATCATATTTTTGAAAATGAAGAATTTATTGATAAAATTTCTGCATTAAAAAAATTGGTTCCGGTTTATGAACCAAAAATTAAAGAAGTGGAACCAGAAAAAATTAATAAAGATGAGCCCAAAAAGGGATTAGAAGTTCCTTTAAAACCTATAGATATTAAAGCTGAAAAAGAAGAAATTTCTTCTGATAATATCCCTATTCCAAAAATGAAGCGTATTATAAAAGAATATATTGCTGAAAATTATGGATCAGATTATTCATTACCTGATTTAGGCAAAGATGATGTTATTAAATGGTATAAATTATCTATTAATGGTGATGAATTACCTTTTGATGAATTGGATACTAAAACAGAAACTATTTCTGAAAAGCCAAAAATTGAATTAAAAGAAGATAAGGTTGTAAAAACTGAAAATATTAAATCTTCTGAAGATAACAATGATTCAACTTCTGATGAATCAGAATCACAAAAAGTTGTTAAGGTGAAGGAACCAGTTATTAGTTCTGATTTAAAAGCTCAAATAGAATTATTAAGAAGAAAAAGAACTGAAAAATAATTTATTGGTAAGCAGGGGTAATTCCCTGCTTACCTTTATTTATATCATATGAAAAAACCAATAATTACAATAAGCACAGATTGGCATCTTAATTATTCCAATACAGAGCAAATAAAATATCTTATTACTCAACAATGCGAGTTAACTAAAAGTTTAGGATTAACATCTACTATTTGTTTGGGTGATATTTTTGATAAAAGAGCTGGGCAGAAAATAGAAGAACTTTGTTCTATTGATGAGATTTTGGATATATTTACAGAATATAAGATAGAACTTTATGCTATTCCTGGTAATCATGATAAGCAAAATTATGATAGCCCTAAAAGCTTTTTACAACCATATAAACATCATCCTAATTTTCATTACATTGATTTGTGTTATGGGTTACCTATTGATGGAATAATGTTTCATTTATTACCATTTTTTAAGGAAGATGTTTGGTTAAAAAAATTACACGAATTAATTGATTATATTGAAGATTTTAGTGATAAAAAACACATATTACTTTCTCATCAAGCGTTAAATGGCTCAAAAAATAATGATGGAACTAATGTAGCTAATAATATATCTGTATCTGAATTTATTAAATTTGATAAAGTTTTGTTAGGTCATTATCATAATCAACAACAAGTTGGAACTAATATTTATCATATACCTGCTATAAGACAAAAAGATTTTGGAGAAGACAATCAAAAAGGATTTATTGTAGTTTATAATGATGGTTCATTTGAACTTGTTAAATCTAAATTTATAGAATTTGAAGTTGTCCAAATTGACTTTGATAAAATATCTAAAAAAGATTATTTGGCACTTCAAAAACAATATTCTAATTCAGATAAAAATATCAGATTTGAATTTTATGGTTCTACTGAAAACGTTAAAGCTATAAATAAAGATGAATTAGTTGTTTTAGGTATTGATGCTAAGATAAAAATAAAAGGTGTAGAAGAATCTATAACAGAATATAAAGAAGAGGTTATTATTTATAATAAAGATAATATCATAGATAAATTTATATCTTTTTGTAAAGAGAAAGAAATAGATCAAGCAGATGGAATTATTTATTTAAAAGAAAAATTGAATGGAAAATAATAGGACAATAATTATACAAAAAGCTGTTGATGAAATTGAAAAGCGTTATGGGAAAGGTACTGTAATGAATTTTGAAACAGATCATTTAGAAGGTGTTGAATTTTCCTCTACTGGTTCTTTAAGTTTAGATTTAGCTATGGGTGGGGGATTTGCAAAGGGTAGAATAATAGAAATTTTTGGTCCCGAATCATCTGGTAAAAGTACATTATGTATTCACGCTATTGCTGAGATTCAAGCTCAAGATGGTGTTGCGGCTTATATTGATACAGAGCATTCTTTTGATAGATTTTATGCTGAAAAACTTGGTGTAAAATTTAATAAAGAACAATGGCTTTTTTCACAACCAGATAACGGGGAACAAGCATTAGAAATAGCTGAAATTTTAATTAGAACGGGTAAATTAGATATTATTGTTGTAGATTCAGTAGCAGCCTTAGTACCTAAAGCAGAAATAGATGGTGAAATGGGTGACTCAAAAATGGGCTTGCAGGCACGTTTAATGTCGCAGGCTATGAGAAAATT
>Ga0172381_10007102_pt1 | contig 11126 bp, 10 predicted proteins | sample Leawel6488metaG_FD_119754 | JGI IMG/M metagenome (GOLD analysis project Ga0172381, IMG submission 119754) | Leachate microbial communities from a municipal landfill in Southern Ontario, Canada - Leachate well 64-88 metaG | ecosystem: Engineered > Solid waste > Landfill > Unclassified | place... | reverse complement strand
TCGTATTTACCGCATATGCAATAATTGCAGAAAATAAATACAACAATTTCGTTTTCTCGGTTAATAGAATTAGTGTAGCATAGTATGCTAGCACACCAATTCCTCCAACCGAAGAAAAAATAATGAAAGGAATTATTTTAATTTTCACCTATCCTCCTTTTTTAAAAAACAAAAAATGGCCTTGAAAAGCCAGATTTATTTCGTTATTTATAGCACGAGTACTGACACTTTGTCAAAATTTCAAAAACAATTTTAAAATAGTCCTTTTTTGAACGAGATTTAGGATTAATTTATAAATTCTTAATCAAGTTTATACTAATCTATAATCTATTCTTTTACCTTAAAAATATCTCAAAACCTATTTCGCATTCAAAGTAACATAAATATCTTCAAGTGCTTTTACAGCATCACCTGCGGCGATATTGTTCTGATGATACAAGATATTCGTGCAGTCTCCAGCAGCCCAAATTCCTTTAGTCTCTGTCTGGTTAGTCCAAGCATCAATCTTAATTCTTCCGAATTCATCAAGTGCTACGATGTCTTTAATAAAAGAAGTGCTAGGTATCTGACCTATCTCTACGAAGATTCCTGATACTTTTAATTCTTGTTCCTTGCCTTCTGTGTCAGATTTTAATCTATATACTATACCTTCTACGAATTTGTCTCCTTTAACTTCAAGAATCTCGGCACCTTTTAGCACTTTTACTTTTGGGTTCTTTAAGACTTTCTCTACTGTTACTTCATCTGCTCTGAATGTGTCGCTTCTGTTTATTATCGTCACTTCGCTACAGTATGCTAGAAGCTGAGCAGCAGATTCAAAAGCGGAATTACCTCCACCGATGACAGCTACAGGCATTCCATCAAAAAGCGGTCCGTCGCAAGATGCACAGTAGGTGAGTCCTTTGTGTTCCAGTCTGTCTGCACCTTTAGCTATTAACTTCTTCCTTGAACTGCCTGTGGTGATTAAGATAGTTCTTGATAGGTATTCATTGCCTTTATTTGTTTTTACTTTGAAGAGAGTTTTTTCATTCCCTGATTCTTCTTTTGTGATAGTTTCGACTCTTTCACCTTCTTTAATAGAGAGAGTATCTCCAGTATTAGCTATTACATGATTCTTGAAACTTTCTGCAAGTTTTGCTCCAGAGATAGCGACAGTGCCAATCCAATTATATATCTCTTCTGACACTGTGCTTTGACCTCCCCATTCATCTGTGATGAATATAGTATTAAGTCTTTTTCTAGCTGCGTATACGGAAGCTGCAGTACCTGCAGGCCCTCCTCCTATGATGATTAAATCGTGTACCATTTTTTAAATTATATTTTAATTTAAGTAAGAACTACTTTTTATTTCTTCTTAAAAAAGCAGGAACTGCACTCCATTCATCGGCATCATCTTCAATTACTATTTCTTCAGGCTCTGATTTTTTTTCTGTCTTTATATTGCTTTCATTTCTATTCTGGATACTATTATGAATTTCCTTTTTTGCGGTATTTGCGTTTTCCTCTTTTAGTGTGGTGTGATTGAAATTATTTGAATTAGAAAAAAGATTTTTACGAGATGCTTCATTGCCAAAATTTGTGGCAATAACAGTAACCTTAATCTCTCCCTTTTTTGCTTTTTCATCCTTGATGGTACCAAAAATTACTTTTGCTTCCTTATCAATAGATTCAGTAATTATCTTTGCTGCTTCTTTAATCTCGTGAATAGTTATGTCGTCTCCACCTGATATTGCAAACAATACACCCTTTGCTCCATTTATAGCAACCTCAAGAAGAGGGGAATTAATTGCCTGAAGAGCAGCCTTCTCAGCTCTTTTTTCTCCTGATGCTGTCCCTATTCCCATAAGGGCACTTCCTGCATTTGACATGATAGCTCTTATGTCTGCGAAATCTACATTTATAATTCCAGGCATTGTAATCAAATCAGATATTCCTTCTACTGCTTGGCGGAGAACATTGTCGCATTTTGCAAAAGCATCTTTAAAATTAGTATCAGGTTCTGTTAGCTCTAGCAACCTATCATTTGGGATGATAATTATTGCATCTACTTCTTTAGATAATTCATCAATTCCATTTTCCGCAATCTTCATTCTTTGATTTCCTTCAAAGAAGAAAGGTTTTGTGATAACAGCAACAGTGAGTATTCCTTGTTCTCTTGCAGATCTTGCTACGATAGGTGCAGCTCCTGTGCCAGTACCTCCTCCCATTCCACAAGTAATGAAAACCATATCTGCACCCTTTAATACATCTTGAATTTCTGATTTTGTTTCTTCCGCTGCCTTTTTACCAACATCAGGATTCATTCCTGCTCCGAGACCTTTTGTCATGTTTTTCCCTATATGGATTTTCTTTTCTGCGAGTGAATGATGAAGATCTTGAGTATCAGTATTCATTGCGATAAAAGATACACCTTTTACCTTAGAATTTATCATGTGATTCACTGCGTTTTTACCTGAACCACCGATTCCTATTACTACTATACGAGCAAAACTTTCTATTTCTGGGTTTACTTTTGGCATGTTGTTTGTATTAAATTTATGTTATTTATAACACTACTATAATAGCAGAAAATTCTAAAAAGAAAAGGGACAAAAATACAAAGAAATTATATTATGGGAGAAGTTGTTTTATTCCTTTTTTTATTGTATCACCTACACTTGCTAACAAATTATTAAAGGAATTTCCGATTTTGTTATAATCATCTTCTGAATAATTCAAAAGACCTAGAACACTAAACCAAGAAGGATCACGAAGTTTTGTTTTTATATTACTATTAAAAATGTCTGTAGTGCCGATACGAGAAGGTAGTTTCAAAAATACTGTTGATAACTCAGATAGATTCTGTATATTTGCTCCTCCTCCGACGAATACAACACCTGCTGGAAGAAGTCCACTCCTTTTTATTTTTTTTAAGTTATTTTCTATTATTTCAAATATATCTGATAATCTTGCTTCTATTATTTCATCCAATTTTTTCTTTGATTGATCAGATTCAATTTTACCTAATTTCATCTCTTCTGCTTTTTCTAGAGAAACTTTCATTCCTAGTGCAATATCATTTGTAATATCTGATGAACCGATTGAAAAAGAATGTAGGTAAATAATGGTCTCATTTTCAAAAACTCCTAGGGTTACTGTTTCCATTCCTATATCCACAAGAGCAGTTCCAACTATTTTTTGCTTTTGAGAAAGTACAATATTTCCTATTGAAAGAGGGGAAGGAACTATATTTATTGGTTCAATACCGGCAAGAGTAATTGCTTCCATTAAGTTTTCAAAGCATTGGCTAGAACAAGTTACAAAAATAGTTTTTATTTCAAGTTTTGTTCCTTTCATACCCTCTGGCCTGCCAAGGATTTCTTTTCCGTCTAATTTAAATGAAATAGGAAATATTTTAAGTATTTTTTTATTATTAAAATTTAAATTATTCTCACTGTCATCCAGTGCATTCTCTATATCAAGTGTTGTTACTTCACCGTCAGCTTTTGAGATAATTGTTTCTCCAGTACTAATCATACTAAGAAGGGTTGTTCCTCCAATTGAAACAACCGCTTTTTTTATTTTTACCCCAGATGTCTTTTCCGCTATTTCTTTTGCTGTCTTTATTGATTCAGTTACTTGAGTAGGATTCATTACACATCCATGTCTAACACCGACAGTTTCACTTTCACCAATGCCAATAACTTTAGGATTTTTTTCTCCTTTTATTATTTCTCCTACCACTACCCTTGTCTTGGCAGAGCCTACTTCTATTCCGATAGAGATATTTCTTATCATATTTATCTTCCTCTCTCTCCATTCTACTACTATGTTGCATTCCTTTCAAATGTAGCATTCCGTGGATAACCATAAACTGTAAAAGTTCGGGAAAAGTTCGGCTGAATTTCTTTGTATCTCTTTTTATTGTATCAGGACAGAGAAGTATTTCTCCACTTTCATTAGAGAAAGGGAAGGATAGGACATTTGCTGGTTTATTCTTGTTTCTATATTTCTTATTTATCCTTTTTGACTCTTCTTCACTAACATAACCAATAGACAGAGAATACCTCTTACCGAGGATGTCGTTTTTAATTTCTTCAAACTTTTTTTCCATTTAGTTAAAGTAATTAGCGAATTTTACCTAATTTGCGAAGTTTTTCTTTTTCTTTTCTTTTTCCTAGGTATTTTAATGTGCTCTGCTTTTTTTTGAGTTTAGAATCTTTTCGTTTATTGTAACGATTTTGCTTTACTTTTTGGATAATACTTGATTCCTGAACTTTTCTTGAAAAACGACGAAGAACACTCATATTGTTTTCGTTTGGGTTTTTATTTATTTCTATTACTACTTTTGCCATATGTGGATATACGATAGCATAATATACATACATATAGCAAGTCGCATGTGATTAATTTTATACAACACCTCTTCCCCAGTTTTATATAGACTTTTTTTCAATAAAGATATAACATTCATCTATGGATAAATCAGATAATTATATTACAGAGGAAAAGAAAGTAGAATTACAAAAAGAATTGAATGAACTTAAGGGTCCAAAAAGAAAAGAAATTTTAGATGCTTTAGGTCATGCAAAATCGCTTGGTGATCTTTCTGAAAACGCAGAATACCATCAAGCAAGAGAAGATCAAGGAAAACTTGAAGGAAGAATTGCTCAAATTGAATCTATTCTTTTATCTTCTAAAGTTATAAAAGGTGGTGGTGGTGATACTGTAGCTATTGGCTCAAGAATATCTGTACTAAAGGATGGTGAAAAAGAGGAAAAGTCTTTTATCATAGTCGGAGCAGAAGAAGCAGATATTACACTTGGAAAAATATCAAATCAATCCCCGCTTGGTAGTGCTTTTTGGGGTAAGAAAAAAGGGGAAATAGTAAAAGTTAAAACTCCAGGAGGGGAAGTTGGGTATAAAATAGTAAATGTTGCTTAAGTTTGTGTTAAAATAATAACAATGTCATCAATAGATGAAATAAAATCTATAAGAATAAAGAAAATTGAAATTCTTAAGAAAGAAGGAATGGAAGCATATCCAGCTAAATCTTTTCGTGAACTATCAATTAAAGAAGTCATTGACTCTTTTGGAGAGTTGGAAAATAGTAAAGAAGAAAAATGGATTGCAGGAAGAGTAATGTCAATAAGAGGTCAAGGAGCGATAGTATTTATCACTCTCTTTGATGGCACAGGGTCATTTCAAGGATTATTGAAAAAAGACATAATAGGTGAAAGAATGTTCTCTCTCTTTAGAGATGCGGTTGATATAGGAGATTTTGTAGAAATCAAAGGTAAATTCTTTATTACGAATAGAGGGGAGAAGACTTCTGAAATTAAAGAATGGCGAATGCTCTCAAAGAGTCTATTACCTCTACCTGAGAAATGGCATGGATTACAAGATACAGAAGAGAGATTTAGAAAAAGGTATCTTGATATATTAATGGACCCAGAAATTAGAGAATTGCTAGAGAAAAAAAATAAATTTTGGGAAACTACAAGAAACTTTATGAAAGAAAATGGATTTATGGAAGTAGAAACTCCTACTCTTGAAGTTACTACAGGAGGAGCTGAGGCTACCCCATTTAAGACATATAACGAAGATTTTAAACTTCCACTTTTTTTAAGAATATCAATTGGTGAATTGTGGCAAAAAAGATTGATGTCAGCAGGATTTCCAAAGACATTTGAAATAGGACGAGCGTATAGAAATGAGGGTTCTGATGCAAATCATCTTCAGGAATTTACGAATCTTGAATTCTATTGGGCCTATGCTTCATATCTAGATGGAATGAAATTAGCGGAAGAACTATATAAAAAAATAGCAAAAGATGTCTTTGGTAGAATGGAGTTTGAAACAAGAGGACATAAATTTAATTTTGAGGGAGAATGGAAAAGAATTGATTATAGAGAAGTAGTAAAAAAAGAAACTGGAATAGATGTGCTTGATACTACTTATGATGAGATAGTAAAGAAACTTGATGAGTTAGATGTAGTATATGAAGGAAATACTATGGAGAGAATGATGGATACACTTTGGAAATACTGTAGAAAAAAAATATCTGGCCCTGTCTTTCTTACTGGACATCCAAAACTTGTTTCTCCTTTGTCAAAATCAAGAGAAGACAATACTGAACTTACAGAAAGATTTCAAATTATCATCGCTGGTTCTGAAGTAGGAAATGGCTTCTCTGAATTAAATGATCCTCTCGATCAAGCCAAAAGATTTGAAGTGCAACAAGAACTCATAAAAGGGGGAGACAAAGAAGCAATGATGCCCGACTGGGAATTTGTAGAAATGCTTGGGTATGGAATGCCTCCTACATGTGGATTTGGTTTTGGTGAAATGCTTTTTGCTTTTTTGGCTGATAAACCTATAAGAGAAATACAATTTTTTCCATTAATGAAGCCAAGGCATATTGAATAAAAAGAGTCTTGAGAAATTTAAAAAATCACCAAGGAAAGGGTGGTTTTGATTTTTTAGAATGGAAATAAAAAAGAGTTATCACTCTGAAGGTGATAACCATAAAGAAGGGCAAAGAATCCTTAGTTATCCACAGGTAACCATTGGCTTCTTTTTCGCTTTTGATTTACAATGTTAATCAAGTGGGAAATTGTGGGAAATTAGTGAATAACATTAAAACATATGCTTATCGGAGAATACATACATTCATTGGACGAAAAAGGAAGGGTTTCTCTTCCAGTTAAGTTTCGTAAAGAAATGGGAAAGAGTGTCATTATTACTCCAGGGCTTGATAAATGCTTATTTGTTTTCACAATAAAAGAATGGGAAAAAGTTTCAAAAAGACTTTCAAATACTGATTCTGATTTATCATTTCTTACTGCCGATAAAAGAAGTTTTAATAGATATATGTTTGGAAGAGCGACAGAAGCAGGTGTGGATTCAATCGGAAGGATCCTGATACCAGATTTTCTTAAGGAGAAAGCAGAACTTAATGGAAAGACAGCAGTCATTGGAGTGGAGGATAGAGTAGAAATCTGGAACGAAAAAATTTGGAAAGAATATAGAAACAAAGTAGAAAAAGAGGCAAATGTTTTGGCAGAGAAATTAGCAAAAAAAGAATAATGAGTGAAGTAAAGAAAAGTGTGCATAAGAGTGTTCTTTTAAAAGAAATAATAGATGGGTTAAATTTATCCGAAAACCAAAGGAATAACATTATAATCCTTGATGCTACTTATGGAGGAGGGGGACACAGCAGGGAAATACTAAAAAGATACAAGCAGACAAGAATTATTGCCATAGATCAAGATAATAGTGTTTGGCAGAAAAACATAGAAAGGGTTTCATTTTATAACAAGAATTTCCGTAATTTAGACGAAGTACTTCAGAAGGAAAAAATTACAGAGGTAGATGGAGTGATTATGGATCTTGGTTTAAGTTCAGATCAGTTAAACCCAGAAGGTAATGAAAAAGGTTCTGGAAGAGGATTTTCTTTTATGAAAGATGAGCCACTTATTATGACAATGAAAGAAAATCCTTCTTCAGAAGAAGTCATCGCAGAAGATGTAGTAAATACATGGAGCGAAGATAGTCTAGCAAAAATAATTGCTGGATATGGGGAAGAAAAGTTTGCAAAAAGAATAGCAAAGGGAATAGTAAAAGAAAGAGAAGTCAAACCACTTAAAACCACACACGACTTACTTTCTGCTATTGAGAAGTCGGTTCCTGCTTCTTATAGACATGGAAAGACACATTTTGCTACAAGGACATTTCAAGCTATAAGAATTGCAGTGAATGATGAATTGAGAGCACTTGAAGAAGCATTACCAAAAGCCTTCAATGCTCTACGAAAAGGTGGAAGAATGTCTGTAATATCTTTTCATTCATTAGAGGATAGGATAGTAAAGAGGTTTTTTAGAGAAAAAGGAAAAAGCGGAGAGGGAAAGATAATAAACAAAAAGCCGATTATACCAAATGAAGATGAAGTAAAAGAAAACAAGAGAGCAAGAAGTGCAAAATTAAGAATTATAGAAAAATTATAACAAAATGAAAAAAATTTTTAATACAACAATTTTCGGAATCGTCTTACTTGCAATTCTTTATGTTGCTTTCTTAGGAAGGACAGTTTTCAATATAGTTGAAAGAAAATCTCTTGAAAATGAATATAGGGCACTTGCAAATGAGGTAAGTGAATTAGAACTTAATTATCTTTCGGTGACTGAAAAGATTGATCTAAAATTTTCAATGACTCGTGGTTTTAAGGAGATAAATCCGGAATACATTTCAAGAAACCCAATTGGAACTGCTCTTTTAGTAAAAAATGAAATCTAATTTTTATATTAAAGAAAGAATAATAATATTCACTATTTTTCTTGTTGTGTGTATTTTTGTTACAAAACTTTTTTTACTCCAAATAGTGCATTCTGAAACATATTCTTCAAAAGCTGACAGGCAATACTCTACTCCTTCCTCAAGTCTATTTGAAAGAGGAACAATATATTTTCAAAAAAAGGATGGAGAACTTGTCTCTGCCTCTACTCAATCATCTGGCTTCAAATTAGCAATAAATCCGACCAAGATAGATAATCAAGAATTGATTTATGATAAATTATCAGAAATAATATCAATTGATGAAGAAAACTTTTTAGAAAGGGCAAGTAAAAAAGACGATCCATATGAGGAAGTAGCAAATAGACTTTCAAAAGAAGAAGCAGATGCTATATCAGCATTAAAAATAGAAGGTCTATCTATTTTTAGAGAAAAATGGCGTTTCTATCCAGGGGGAGACCTTGCTTCTCATGCTCTTGGTTTTGTTGGGTATAAAGGTGAAGAACTTGGAGGAAGATATGGACTTGAGCGACAATACGAAGATATTTTGAAACGAGGAGGAAGTACACCCTATGTTAATTTTTTCGCTGAAGTTTTTTCAAATATAAATGACTCCTTCTTTAACAAAGAAAATAAAAAAGGAGATATAGTAACAACTATAGAACCAATAGTACAAGGATTTCTAGAAAAAACAATTGGAGAAGTAAAAGAAAAGTATGACGCAAAATCTGTTGGCGGAATAATAATGAACCCAAAGGATGGTTCAATTTATGCTCTTTCTGCATTACCTTCATTTGATCCAAATAATTTTAGTGATGCTATTTCAAATAGTATTTTTTCAAATCCATTAGTGGAGAATGTTTTAGAATTTGGTTCGGTAGTAAAACCTCTTGTAATGTCGGCTGGATTAGATACAGGAGTAATTACTGCTTACACAAAATATAATGATACGGGTTCGGTTATTGTAGAAAAAAAAGAGATATTTAATTTTGATAAAAAGGGAAGAGGGGTAGTGACTATGCAGGATGTACTTGGGCAATCATTAAATACAGGAATGGTATTTGTTGGAAGACAACTTGGAAAGGAAAATATGCGAGATTATTTATTTTCTTTTGGTATAAAGGAAAAAACAGGGATAGATTTACCAAATGAAACAAGTGGATTAGTTTCAAATTTAAATAGTCCTAGAGAAATAGAATATGCAAATGCCTCTTTTGGACAAGGGATAGCTATTACCCCAATTAATTTAATTCGTGCTTTATCTTCTCTTGGTAATGGGGGGAAATTAGTAGTTCCTCATGTTGTAGATAGGATTAAATATGAAAATGGAACAGAAGAGAAATTTGTGTATCCAATAAAAGATACGATGATAAAAAAAGAAACATCTGAAGAAATTACACGAATGTTAGTAGAAGTAATGGATGAATTTTTACAAAGTGGAAAAGGAAAAATTGATAGGTATAGTGTGGCTGTAAAAACAGGAACTGCACAAGTTGCAGATACTGTGAATAGGGGATATTATAAAGATAAGCATACACATTCATTTTTTGGTTATTTCCCTGCTTATGATCCTAAATTTATCATTCTTTTTTATGTGACAGAACCAAAAGGGGTGCAGTATGCATCTGTAACATGGGCAAATCCTTTTATTGAAACAGTAAAATTTTTGATAAACTATTACGAAGTTCCTCCAGATAGATAAAATAATTTATGCGATCAAATATAAAAAAAACATTAGCGTTTGTATTAAGAATAGAATCTGAATTAGTTTTATTAAAATACAAACCAAAAATTATTGCTATCACCGGATCAATAGGTAAAACTTCTACAAAAGATGCTATCTATTCTTCCATTAAAAAGAATTTCTATGTTAGAAAAAGTGAAAAAAGTTTTAATAGTGAACTCGGTCTTCCACTTACTATCCTTGGATTACCAAATGGTTGGAATAGCCCATATACTTGGATAAAAAATTTACTAAAAGGGTTTTGGCTTTTTTTGTGGCCTCATAAATATCCTAAATGGCTTGTGCTTGAGGTAGGAATAGGAAAACCAGGAGATATGAAAAAAACAGCTCTGTGGCTAAAAACAGATGCGGTTGTATATACTGCTATTGGAGAAACACCTGTTCATATAGAATTTTTTGATTCTAGAAAGCATTTAGTTGAAGAAAAAATGGGATTAATCAAGACACTAAAAAATGATGGCTTATTGGTTTTAAATGCTGATGATGCAGATATTATAAAAATGAGAGAAAAAACAAAGTGTCGCTATATTACATATGGTTTTTCAAAAGAAGCAAATATATCAGCTTCAGAAGAAAAAATCTTTTATAACGAAGACGGAAAACCAAAAGGTATTATTTTTAGAGTAGATGATGGGGGAAAAAGTTTTCCAGTAATTCTTGAAGGAGTTTTTGGTAGAAATCATATTTATTCAGCACTTGCTACACTTGCACTTTCGTCTGGCATGAAATGGAATGTGCTTCAATCCGCAAATGAATTAAAGAATCATGAAGTCCCTCCAGGTAGAATGAGACTTTTGGAAGGGATTAATAATTCTTTTATAATTGATGATACATATAATTCTTCTCCCTTTGCTTCTGAAATGGCTTTGTTTACACAAGGGGAGATAAAGGCAAATGGAAAAAAGATAGCAGTGCTTGGTGATATGCTTGAACTCGGAAAACACACAGAAGAGGCACATAAGAGAATAGGGAAGATTGCAAGTAAGATAGTAGATATACTTGTGGTGGTAGGAAGAAGAGCAGAAAAAATAAAAGAAGGGGCAAAAGAATCAGGAATGAAGGATGAAGGAATATTTCAGTTTGAAAATTCTTATGAAGCAGGAGATTTTCT
>Ga0172381_10007101_pt1 | contig 11128 bp, 10 predicted proteins | sample Leawel6488metaG_FD_119754 | JGI IMG/M metagenome (GOLD analysis project Ga0172381, IMG submission 119754) | Leachate microbial communities from a municipal landfill in Southern Ontario, Canada - Leachate well 64-88 metaG | ecosystem: Engineered > Solid waste > Landfill > Unclassified | place... | reverse complement strand
TGATACGCTGAGCCTCCCCTCCACTGAGAGTCGCACTTGGCCTGTCAATGGCAAGATAACCGAGTCCAACATTGGAAAGAAAACGAAGCCGGCTTTTTATCTCCTTTACCACCTGAAGGGATATCGTCATCTGGTTCCCTGTCAGATTGAGCTCGTCAAAGAATTTGATGGAATCCTTCACGCTCAGATGAGACACTTGGATAATTGAAAGTCCGTTAATTGTCACCGATAGCGCCTGCGGCCTCAATCTCTCCCCATGACAGGTAGGACAAATTGTTTCTTTTTGGAAACTTTCCATCCACATACGAATCTGCATGCTTTGTGTCTCAAAAAACCGCCGTTGCAAATCAGGAATGACTCCAGCATAGGGTTTGAAAATCGTACCGTTCTCATACTGGGTATGATATTTTATCTCAATTCTCTCAGGCGTTCCGTAGAGGATAATCTGAAGTATCTCCTTTGAAAGATCCTTGAAAGGGGTATCCAAGGTGAAACCGTATTTTTTTGCCAACGCTTCAAAAGGTCCCCTCGACCATTCCGCATCAGGATTCTGTGTGGCGATGGCACCTTGGTTAAAACTCTTATTATAATCAGGAATAATCAGGTCGGGGTCAAACTCGGTCTTGAAGCCAAGACCCTTGCAGTCAGGGCAAGCCCCATAGGGGTTGTTGAAAGAGAATAGTCTTGGCTCGCTTTCAGGAAGTGTGACCCCACAGGTCGGACAGGAATTGCGCTCACTGTATATTTCCTCGTGCTCACTCTTATCAGGAGCGATAAAGGTGACCTTTACCAAGCCATTGGTCATGTCGATGCACGTCTCAATGCTGCTGGCAAGCCTTTGATGGATATCCTTGCTGAGAATCAACCTGTCCACAACAATATCGATAGAATGCTTGACCTGTTTGTCAAGGACGATGGGATCGTCCAGCGAATAGAGCACGTTATCGACCTTGACACGTTGGAAGCCGGATTTCTTGGCATCCTCGAAGGTCTTTTTGAACTCGCCTTTCTTTCCGATGGCCACAGGAGCGCTCACCATGATTCGGGTATCATCTCCAGCCTTGAAAATCACAGCGATAATCTGGTCAATCGACATCTCCGATATCTCGCGTCCACAAACATGACAATGGACCTTGCCAATCCTTGCCCATAGAAGACGATAATAATCATATATCTCAGTGATGGTCCCTACAGTGGAACGCGGATTCTTGTGAGTTGATTTCTGCTCGATGGCGATGGCAGGGGACAGACCTTCGATATAATCCACATCAGGTTTTTCCAATCGTCCAAGGAACTGCCTTGCATAGGCGGAAAGGCTTTCCACATACCTTCGCTGGCCTTCAGCGAAAATAGTATCAAACGCAAGCGAGCTTTTCCCTGAACCCGAAAGTCCAGTGATGACAATCAACTTGTCTTTGTCCAAGGACAAGTCAATATTCTTCAAATTATGTTCACGGGCACCCTTGATAATCAGTTTATTGAGCATCTTCTATGGCCTTAAGCAACGTAGCTTTCGCATCCTCTCTTCTCACTTCACAGAAGAGTTTTCCCTTTTTATAGAGAAATACGGATTTCCCAATACCGGTAATGGCAATATCGCTCGTACTTGCCTCGCCCGGTCCATTGACCTGGCACCCCATGATGGCAACGGTAAGGTCCTTGTCAATCTTCAGCAAATCCCCCTCGACCGACTGAAGGAAAGACTGGGTGTCAAAGCTATTCCTCCCACATCGGGGGCAGCTCACCACCCTTATGCCACCCTTGCGTAGCCCTAGGGTCCTCAAAAGTTCCACACCAGCCTGCACTTCTGTCTCGATAGGACCGGTGATGCTGATCCTTACAGTATCCCCGATACCTTCTGAAAGCAAACGGCCCAAGGCCCAGGTGGAACGGGTAACGGAGCTGACCACGGACCCCGCCTCGGTCACCCCAAGGTGAAGAGGATATTGGCATTCGCGGGCAAACAGCTTGTTTGCCTGGTAAGTCAATTCAGGATCACTCGCCTTCAAGGACACCACGCTATTAAAGAATCCCAGGCTTTCAAACCAAGAAAGATACTGCAAGGCGCTTTTGACCATCCTTTCCTTGATGTCCGAGCTTCCTTCACGAGGAAGAGAACCACTGTTCAGCCCGATGCGAATGGCAACATCATGGTCTTTTGCACACCTTACCACCTCATCGACTTTCCACCTGGCCCCAATATTGCCTGGATTGATACGTATCTTTTGTGCGCCACAAGCTATCGCATCCAACGCACAAGCATAATCAAAATGAATGTCCGCGACCACAGGCATGGGACTATGAGAGCACAAATAGGAGAAAGCATCGTGATCTTCAACAGAGGGATAAGAAAACCGAATAATATCACATCCCATGGCATGTAAAGAGGATAAACGACGAATCAATGCATCGAGTTCCTCCACCCCGTGAGGAAGGGGACAATCATACATGGTCTGGATCCAAATTGGATTCCCTTTTCCTATATTGAGTTTTCCAACTCTTGCAATATGAGTATTATTCATTTTTTCTTCCTATAACATACCAAAGGGCCAATGCTTTTGGCAATGGCCCTCTGTATAAACCGTTGTTCGGTTGCTTACGGTTACGCCAGCAACAGCAAGCTAAAAACCAAGGTGAACAAGGCCACGGTCTCAATGATACCGATAACCATGAAGTAGTTGGCGGTTCCCTTTCCAGTCTCAGCAAATGCATCACAGGCACTGGCTGCGCAACGACCTTGCATCCATGCGGAAAGCCCGATGGCCAAGCCCCCGAAAAGGCCTACACCCAAGGCAAGCAAAGAATCAGCACCGTTGGCAACTGCATTCTTGATGAAAGTCATCAAAAGGAACCCATAGATGGTCTGGGTCAGAGGAGCACCGGCAAAAGCTACCATAATGAACGGGGCGGGCTTGCCATTTGCATAGCATTTCTTCCAACCACCAACTGCGGCAGAACAAGCGGCGCCTGCACCAAGTCCCGAACCAATTGCCGAAAGACAAAGAGCACAAGCCATTCCAATAAATTGTACGTTACCCATTTTCTCACTCCTTAGTTGTTACCAAACAACGATCAGTTTTCTTTTACCATTTCCTTGAACGGTTCATATTTGATTCCCGACCATTCCATTCCGAGCTGGCCAGAAAATTCCAACAAATTCAACCTTACCCCATGAACAATAACAGAGAGCATGCCCATGACAAGATTCAGACCGTGCCCAATGAGCAAGACCACGATACCGATGACCACCCCAACCGGAGTTCCAAACAAGTCGGTGCCCATGCTGTTGAAACTTTGCGCAATGGCCAGGGTCGCCATACCGACTGCAAAAAGCCTGATATAGCTCATCGTGTTTGAAAAACAGGAAATGGTATTCAAGAAGGTGGTGAACAACCCACCCAGCCCGCTCTTCATTCCTTTCCAAAATGATTGTCCGGGGGCCTGGCACCCAAAGACAATCACCAAGCCGAACCCGATGCCTACAACAGAAAAAGCAAGAGTGACATTGATTTTCTCACCAATCACCAGAAGCAATATAACAAAGTACAACGAGATAATGTTCATCAACCAACCGATATCGGCAAAAGCGGAAAGGTTCTTCTTGGGAATCTTATGTATGACATTAAGAACACAAGCCAATGACAGTTGGATAGTCCCCAACATAAAGCAGAACTTCATAAGGGAATTCTGTGCAGTCTGCGCATTCACCCCAAACAATTCTGGATAGTTCGCTATCGTTGGAATGACGAGTCTCTGCAAGAAAGGGACCGCTATCAACAGTTTCTCTGAACCGAACCAAGTACCGGTGAGAGAACCCCATACAACCGTTGCAAAACCAAGCACATAGACCAGGCAAACCAGAGTATTCGCCTTTCTTTGTTTTACATGAAGTATCACCGCAAGCAAGACAAAGAGAAGACCATATCCCGCATCACCAATAATCATCGCGAAGAACAATGTGAAAAACAGCAAGAACCAAAGGGAGACATCATACTCACGATAACCGGGCAGGGTTCCCAAGAGATCATACAAAGGCTGGATAATCCCAAGTCCTTTCCTGTACCTGAGCAAGGTCGGTGGATTATCCTCCATTGTGGGATCGTCCATCATATACCCCCACCCATTGGACTTGGCGAGTCGCGCAAAGTCCTTTTCCTTCACAGAAGGAAGGTAACCGACAAGCCATGAAAGCTCCTCGTCCCCATACATTTGGCTTGAGATGGTCTCAAAACGCTTGTCCTGGACATTACGCTGAATATGTTTTCTCAGGCAGTCGAGATACGGGAGAGAAGCAACCAATTGTTCCTGAATCCTCTCCTTCCTCTGCGCTATCCGCTCAATCTCATTCCTCAGGAAGGACAAACTCTTCTGAGGAAGCTCAAAACGGGTTCCGCAACCGATATTTCTGTCTTTCCCATTCACCACAGCAATAGCCTGCATATTGCCTACAGGCGCAAGCTCGATATAAGAAACATCTTTGAGAAGAGCCAGTTCCTTCTTGCTGAGGGAATAAAAACTTAAATCGACAGAAGCCTGAAGCTGCGCAATCTCTGAGGGATCAAAATCGCCCCAGGAGCAAATCCTCTCCACTTCCATCGTATCTTTGGCTTCCTGTTCAGTAAGCTCTTTCTGTTCCTCAAGACAAGAAGAAAGTTTCTGCTCAAATTGCTGAAAGGACTCATCATCCATATTCTTTTGCTTGACAGGATGCTTCTTATCAGACAGCTCTTCCAAGACAGAGCAAATCTTCTCAAGGCTCTCTCCCTGCTTTTGCAATTTATCCGCAGTCTCGGTCCGATCCACGGGATTGTCCACCACATGCAACAATCCAGCTTTTCGCAAAGCCCTAAGCATATCAGACTTGTCGTGAGTCTGTACTATGACAGACACTTTTTTCATTGGTTCTATCATGTCAACGACACCTTCACCAGTTTTCGTTTCGCTATCTTGCCCGTGACAACGGCAGCGGTCTGCTGGTCGCCAAGATAAATCCCGATGTGCCGGATATTCTCCTTCGCCTCAGGGATCTTCACCTTCTCAAAAAGATTGACCCTCTGGCTGGTAGTCCTCAGTTCCTTGCCCAGCAGGCTTATCTGCTGTTGCAGAGTGCTGATCAAGGCATCGTACCGGGCAATATCCCTCAGACTTTCCATTCCCTTATCCACCCAAAGCGGGTACTCATTCAAATCATACTCAATCGGTTTAAAGTCCAGTTGCTTGAACACAGGGATGGTCACTCCTGCAATATTCCCTTTCGCCTTCACCACTTTGTCAATCCTGACGAGGTTGTTCAGCTTCAGCTTAGGAGCAAACGCTGTATTCTCGTTGTATACGGCGATCCAACTCTGCATATCGCCAACCAGTTCCTTCTGCTTCTTCTTCAAATCATCCATCTGAGCCTCGATTTGACGGATAACCATCTGAAGTTGCTGTTTTTTCAACTGCAATGTAGGCAGATACCTCTGGAATTGTTTCAAGGCGTCCTTCTGGGCTTTCTGCTCATTCTTCGTCAGTTTGACAGCCATCCTTCCTCCTACCTAGCCTTTTTATCGGGCCAGCGTTCAAGAATCAGATCGGAACGAAGTCCTGTCTCATTAGGTTCGAAACACTCAGCCAAAATCTCCCAGCCAAGGTCCAAGGCCTGTTCCAGGGGGATATTGACGGACAAGTCCATGAGCTTGCTCTCAAATAGATGCCCGTACTTGAGTAGCTTCTCATCCCATTCGGTCATCATGAACCCCATCGCCTTCTTCTCAAGGGATTCCTTGAACTGGGCATACAACTTAATCATGCCATCCATCAAAGAACGATGATCATCACGGGTATCCTTGTTGACCTGCTGCTTGAGACGGGACAGGGAACCGAAAGGCTCGATACGGCCGTTCTTGAGATAATACTGGCCTTCGGTGATATACCCGGTATTGTCAGGCACAGGATGGGTGACATCATCGCCAGGCATGGTCGTCACTGCCAGGATGGTCAAGGAACCAGCCCCTTCAAAATCCACAGCCTTCTCATAGCGGCTGGCCAGGGCGCTGTACAAGTCCCCAGGGTACCCTCGGTTGGAAGGTACCTGGTCCATGGTGATGGCCATTTCCTTCAAGGCATCCGCAAAGTTGGTCATATCAGTAAGAAGAACCAGCACTTTCTTGCCATCAAGGGCAAAACGCTCTGCGACAGCCAAAGCCAAGTCAGGTACCATAAGGCACTCGACAGTCGGGTCACTCGCAGTATGGATGAACATGATTGTCCTGCTCATGGCTCCGCTTTTCTCCAGGGTATCCTTGAAGAAAAGATAATCGTCGTATTTCAGTCCCATACCACCAAGGACAATCAGATCAACCTCAGCCTGCATGGCTATACGAGCCAGCAACTGGTTATAAGGTTCCCCGCTGACACTGAAAATCGGGAGTTTCTGGCTTTCAACCAAGGTATTGAACACATCTATCATAGGAATACCCGTACGAATCATGTTACGGGGAATGATACGTTTGGCCGGATTAACAGAAGGACCGCCGATATCAATCATGTTCTCAGTCAGGGAGGGGCCCTTATCACGAGGATTCCCACTGCCATCAAACACCCGGCCCATTAAATCATCGCTGTAGGAAACCTGCATAGGTCTTCCGAGAAAACGGACCTCATCACCCGTGGACACCCCCTGCGCCCCGGCAAACACCTGCAAACTTACCAGATCGTGGTCAAGCTTGATGATGTTCGCATAGCTCTTGCCCATCTTTGTCTTCACTTCGGCAAGGTCACCATTACGGACCCCTTCCGCATGCAATGTGATGACGTTTCCAACGATTGACTCAATCTTCGTATATACTTTTTGCATCACCGGCTCCTTACATCAACTTCTCGGCATTCTTGTCAAAGGATGCGAATTTCTGGCTATACAGTTCATGTATCTCACCCTCGAGTTGCATGAAACGCTGACCTTTGAATTCCTCATTGTTCCAATCAAGAAACTTCTGTCTCAGATTGTTGAAAAAGGAGCGGACATCCTTCTTGTCATCAATGTTAAAATTGGAAGCAAGTATCCTGAACAAAACTCCAAAACAGTATTTTTGTCTTTCAACCACAACCATCGAATCAACAGGATCAAAGGAATTCTGCTGCAAATACACGGCATCAAGGAGCTCTCCCTTCTGATAGGTGATATAGTCCTCTACAGAGGTCCCTTCCTCACCCACGACCTTCATCATCTGGTTGACCTCACTTCCCCTAAAGAGGATGGAACGGGCATAAGCGACCTTTTTCTCATTGATAATACCTTTGTATTTTGACCATGAGTTCAGGGGGTCAATGGCAGGGTACTTACGGGCATCCGACCGTTCCCGGCTCAGTCCGTGGAACGCCCCCACGACCTTGAGTGTCGCCTGGGTAACAGGTTCCTCAAAATTACCACCAGCAGGAGAGACGGTTCCTCCGATGGTCACCGACCCGATTCTTCCATCACGGAGCCTTACCTTTCCCGCTCGTTCATAGAATTCAGCGATACGGCTTTCCAAGTAGGCTGGGAAGGCCTCCTCGCCAGGAATCTCTTCCAAACGGCCGCTCATCTCACGCATTGCCTGTGCCCAACGGCTGGTCGAATCGGCAAGCAACAGGACGTTCAGGCCCATCTGCCGGTAATACTCCGCCATGGTCACCGCCGTATACACGGAAGCCTCCCGGGCGGCTACAGGCATGGATGACGTATTGCAGATGATGATGGTCCTCTCCATCAGGGATTTCCCTGTGCGGGGATCTGTCAGCTCAGGGAATTCCTTGAGCACCTCCACAACCTCACCGGCACGTTCACCACATGCGGCGATAATTACAATATCGACATCGGCATTACGGCTTTCCATATGCTGAAGCACCGTCTTGCCGGCACCAAAAGGCCCTGGGACACAAAAGGTCCCTCCCTTCGCGACAGGAAGAAAAGTATCAATGATCCTGATCTTGGTGACCAAGGTCTCATCAGGACGAAGCCTTTCCTCATAATTCTTGATAGCTCTCTTCACTGGCCAGGAAAACACCATGGTAAGGTCTTTCTTATTACCCTTGGCATCAGTGATGGTGCAAATGACATCCCTGACATTGTACACTCCGGCCTCATTGATGGAGGAAACGGTGTACTGCCCTTCAGGCAAACTGAAAGGAACCATTATCTGATGGGTGAACAACCCTTCAGGAACAGTCCCGACGGTATCGGCGGGACGGACCTTGTCACCAACCTTGACAGTCGGAGTGAACATCCAGTCCTTATCGGGAATTGGATTAAGATACACGCCCCTTTGCAGGAAGAAGCCACACTTGGCGGCCAAATCAGGAAGCGGATTCTGAAGACCATCATAAATCTGAGTCAGAAGTCCAGGTCCCAGTTCCACAGACAGCATCTCATTTGTAAACTCGACGCTGTCCCCCACAGAGACACCATTGGTGGATTCAAACACCTGCAATGATGCCACTCTGCCATTAATCCTGATAACCTCTCCCTTAAGGCGAGTATCACCAACCTTGATGAATCCAACTTCATTCTTGAAAATTGCATTCTCGAACTCTACCGCCACCATGTTGCCATTGACTGCGACAACACGTCCGCTTGTATTTGCCATAACGTACTCCACTAAATGCTACTAATATCGGACTGCAGGTTGGAGAACAACCTACGGAACTCAACATTCCCAGCCTCCTGGGAAAATAAATTCTTACGGGTTATGAGACTCAGCTTCAAGGCATACGAAAGAAGCGCCTCAATATCAAAAACGTGTTGCGCGCACATCTCATCAAGGTATTTCCATTTGAGCACAATAAGAATCATCTCCCCAGAAAGCACATTCTCGTTGGAAATCGCCATCCTGACCGCATCACTAATCACATAACTTTTTGGTCCGTTGTTCTTGTATTTCTCAAGAGGCAACGAAAGCTTACGCGCACGTTGCTCACTCAATTCACTCTTTACCATTTGACAAAACCGTTGGTATCTGAGAAGAAACGAGTTGCCGACGGACTCTCCGCTGATGGCGCATTCAATCAGATGATAATCCCTCGGTCCCATATTGGCCTTGCATTGCGATAAGAACCCCTCAACACTGAGGGAAGGTTGCTTATCATAGCCAAGCGCAGGAAGCGAAGCAACAAGATAATAATAGGAAGCCAAACCATGCTCCTTACTTCGCTTGTGCGAAGACGATTTTGGATAGCTCGTCACTAAGGAAGGGCTTCATCAGATTGGCAATCTCCTCATCACTGAAATCAATGAAACCGCTTCCATCCTTGTCAGCGATCCGAAAACCAGTATCCACGTTGTCTACAGGCTTTATCTCAAGGCCATTTTTCAGTTCCTGGCTAAGCTCACTCATAAGCTGGGAAGCCAAAGAGGCAAACTGCTTGCTGTTAAGCTGAACCTCGCTTTCCGAAGTATCAACCACTCCGCTTTTGACTATCGCAACCACCAAAGCCTCTAGCTCCTTACCGGAAAAAGCTTTCTCCAGCTTAGCCTGAAGCAACAACTCCAACTGCGTACTGATGGCTTTCCTCAAAGAAAGGAGGACATCCCGGCTTGCTTGCTGGAGGGAGGCACGGGCGCTCTGGTCACGTACATCAATTTCTCTTCTTGCCTCATCCTGCAACGCATCAGCCTCTTTGTGTGCCTGCTGGAGAATAACCTCGGCCTGCTTCTCAGCATCAGCAACAATCTTTTGTGCATCTTTCTGGGCGGCTTGGACGCCATCTTTTCGAATGGATGCAACCAAATCCTGAATCTGTAGTGCCATTTAAAATCCCTACCTTGTTTTCTTCGAAAAGAAATGAATACTTGTATAATAACAAAAAAAAATAAAAAGAAGAATACCTTAAATAGAAGTTATTTTGTTATTGCAGTATACTCTCGGCATCATGCAAAGAAAATATATCCTGTCGGACAAACCACAGCAAGGATTAATCCGAATAATCAATATCCAAAGCGACAAGACCTTACTTGTGCCAAGCAAAGACATCGCAAAAGACATCAGTGCGATAAGATTCGCCTTGGATCTTGGGCAATACCCTTGCGCCAGTCTTCAAGAGGAATATGAAGCCATTGGCCTTGAGCTCTTCTCCATTGAACCCTATTGCCTAGTTGAGAAGGACCAAAATCTCTTGGACCTGCTTGATAGGGAAAAGTGCTCACTTGCAAGGAAAGGCATCAGTTTTTATCCTGAGCGATGAGATTACGGATAGCCTGCACCGATACCTCTATGGCGGCTTCTGTGTCGTGCCTCTTGGGATTCTCCATTCCTGCCTTCTCTCGTTCCTGATTACCAATGACAAAAAGCACACTGCCACAGCGGGCACCCAAGTGGGCGGCACAACAGAACAAAGCGGCACTTTCCATCTCGGAAGCAAGGACTCCCAGTCTTTTCCATGCTTCCCATTTTTGCATCAAATCATAGGAAACAGGCATCACCTCCGGTTCATGTTGCCCATAGAACGAATCCTTGCACTGCACCACCCCGGTATGGGTCGGATATCCAAGCATCCTGGAGGCCGCAACAAGGGATTCAACCACTTGGTAATCGGCAACGGCAGGAAACTCAATAGGTGCGTATTCGCGGCTTGTCCCCTCGGCCCTGACAGCTCCTGTGGCAACGACCACAGACCCCCCCAGGACAGGAAGTGCGATACCCCCGCAAGTTCCCATACGGACAAATGTATCAGCGCCACATTTGTATAATTCCTCCATGGCGATGGAAGCGGAAGGACCGCCTATACCTGTCGAGGTGACCGATACCGGCACTCCATCAAGTTGCCCCGTGTAGGTCACGAACTCGCGGTTATCCGCAATAAACCTTGCATCAGTAAGGAATTTTGCAATCAAGGGTACCCTTTTTGGATCCCCAGGTAATATCACATACTTCCCGACATCTCCCTTCTTGATGTGCAAATGATATTGCACACCGGTCCCATTCATGTAATCACTCATAGAAATGAGCATATCACAAACCATGAAGACAAGACAAAGGAATTCTTTCTTCTGTATTTCGGATGCGAGCAGTAATATAAAGTGTCCCTCTAAAAAAGGGAAAGGAGAGGAACAAAAGGAATCCCATGGAAACCGTGCTATTCTTGGTTTAACAACAAATCAAAGAACATACGG
>Ga0172381_10007099_pt1 | contig 11129 bp, 11 predicted proteins | sample Leawel6488metaG_FD_119754 | JGI IMG/M metagenome (GOLD analysis project Ga0172381, IMG submission 119754) | Leachate microbial communities from a municipal landfill in Southern Ontario, Canada - Leachate well 64-88 metaG | ecosystem: Engineered > Solid waste > Landfill > Unclassified | place... | reverse complement strand
TTATGCATCTCTTAAACCGCGAGTAGAGTTTAAAGGATTCTACACAGAGTTTAAATACACTTATTACGCTTCCAAGTTTAAAAACAAAATTGAATTTGCTCCATACCGAGACGTTTTTCAAACCACTGTAGGATTTGACTACAAATTTATTGGAATTGGTGTCAATCGTGATTGTACTCATGGTGTATACCCTATTCTGTTTAACCCTTACGAACTGACCGCTCAAGACGGTTCTGTTACAAGGGTTTTTTTTCGCATTAGTTTTTCCAGTAATTAATAAAGCCTTCTGTACGGCACAGTTGTTTTTTGTATACTGTAAAATCCTGCAGGGATTATGTCGCCAAAAGTTTGTATATATATAATATCTCCATTTAAAAGTATAAAATTACTTTTAAAGTTACCATTGTAATAAGCTATCACATTTTGCAGTTGATCATCGTAACTATTAAGATATGCGGCAGGAATACCGTGAATAGACATTGAAGCTCCATCTGCAACTGTTGTAGATAACTCTGGAAATGTTATAAATATCAAATTATCTATCCATGTCAAAAAAGCATTTCCGCTCACTTTGTATGTCGACCCTTCAAAGAGGCTGCATGGCAACGTTTCTACTTTATAGTACGCCATTGTGCTTCCACCATTAAACTGATAACCCGCCACGCTGTTGCATGTAGTTACATTTACATTTCCCGTAACATTTCCCGTAACATTTCCAACAAAGCTTGGAGCGGTTACGGTGCCATCGATTCTTGCATTCCCTGTAACGTGAGCCGACCCACCAACCGTTAAAGTGCTGTCCGGTGTCGTCTGGTTTATTGCGATACTACCCAATATATAACCGCTTCCCCTTGTACGAAGTTGTATTCTGGCGGAACCACTACTATCATAACAGATCACACCGCCGTCATTGTTGGAAAGCGTCCCGAAAAGCCCGTTTATTTTATTTTTAGATCCATATGACGTAAAAGGGCAATTACTAGCGCTCGGGCTAACCCCAGAAACCATACCTTTAACCACAAAACCTTTTTTAAAAGTGTCAACACTTGCTGTTTGCATGTACAAACGCAATCCTCTTAATCCACCTGAGACATAAAGAGAGTCAACTTCTTTCCCGCTAACCCATGTCCATCTTTTAGGAGAATTATCAGACAGCATCCAGATCGTTGTATCTGCTATCTGAAAGCACAATTTCTGAGTGTCTTGTGCTGTTACAGTCAAAGCTACCCTTGCCGTAGAATTAGCAACTACCCACCGAAAAGGAGTGTGAATTTCTACACCTTTGGAATCCTGATGATACTTTGCGCCATTTACAGAAAAAACAATCATCAACAAAATAAAAATTTTCTTAATCATTTCCCATGCTCACTTTCTGTATCTCCATCAAGATCGTAATCACTGGCCAATCCAGCCCATATTCTTGATTTTACCTGTATTGGTTTAGAAAGAAGCTCGTTTCTTAACTCCTGAACTTCTTTATCGAATTTTCTTTCCCATTCAGCCGTTTTCTTATCGTTTATGCCAAGATGCCTTTCGCACCCCTTAAGCATCAGGCCGGCATTCATGATTCTTTTCTCAAACTTGTTATCAATAGGAACTTCATCAGTGATAGCGGTAAATTCCTGATAACTCCCCGAAAAAATAAGAATCGCATAGTATTCCGGCATTATAATATCTGCACCGGTTATTTTTGCAGCATCCAACAAGGATGATGTATTGTGTTCAAAATAAAGCTTTGTAGTTCCACCGGAACTTTCATCGTTTCCGGAAATAATAACGGTTTCCCCTGCAAGAGTCCCGGAAGTTATCACAAGAAGATGATACTTATAAGCATCCTCTTCAAGCCCATCAATGTTTACCGTGACGGAATCCAGTGCAAAGTCACTGAATGAATCAACCGAATCCGGATCAACTTCTTCTGTAATCACATTATTGGTAAGCAGTATCTTATTATTCGTCTCAATATACGCATACTCAACATTGTAGTTTTTCGGATCGTGTAACCTGGTAACGTGTCGATAATTGGAAGGGGGAGTAATCCAGATGTTATCTGCAGCGATTACCCCTCTTCGATAAGAAACATCCCGCATAAGCTTTTCACCGCTTAGTTTTTCAAGGATCTCATTGCCTTTAGCAACCCAGAAAGCAGGAGAGAATTTCTCCCGGTAAATCGGTGGTAACAAGTCTATATGCGAAGAAAGTGTTCCCATTTTTATTCATTTCCCCCAAGAACATCATCAAGAGACGGTTCATCGATAGAACCACTTTCGATACCTTCATCAGAAAGAGGAGCTTCCTCAACTTTCTTTGATGTAGGTTCCTTAGTTGCCTTCTTACTCATACCGGGGGCTTTCGGATGCTTGTCAGCAGCTTTTGGGGCTTTGGGAGACTTGTCAGCATCGGGAAGAATTGCACCCTCTTCCTTTGGGCCAGCTTCGATTTCCAAAACCTCTTCAGCGGTCAGTTCGTGCCATTCGCCATCACCACACCTTTTGAATGCAGTGATAGTTTTCAATTCAGATCCACCGCGACCATTAGGAAGCTTTATAGTAAGCTTCAACGGGGAAACAAGCCTGAATGTGCGCCCGCCAAGATTCTGAAGAAGACGTTCTGCATAAAACCTTGGAACAAGATAAGAGGGGTCAGTAAGTTCGAAGGATGGTTCACATGCAATTACCGAACGATCCTTATCCCTGAGATTGTAATACAACGTGTCCGGCATAACCCCTTTGGTAACATCGACAACAGTCACCATAAGAGAGGGGTCAAACTGGTTTTTTGTTTCTTTGACGATATTCATTGAAAAAACTCTCCTTTTAAACCTGAAAAACTTTACCTTAAATCGATTAAATACGCAGCTGATTCTTTAAAACCAAGACCAGCATTCCCGTAAAGACCAACCGCACTTGCGGATCTTGACATCCAGCGCCAAACAATAAACGATCCAGCACTTGAAGACAGATCAATGTATTTGTTTACACCTCCGGCATCACTTGTAGTACATGCTGTAACCCATCCAGTCGTAACAGTATCTGCAAATGTAGGCACAACACCATTAACCGAAGGAAGTAACTGGTAACTACCAATCAAGGTGTCATCAGTACCCAATGGAGGATCGGAATAGATTTGAAAACCTGCGGGGAAAACACCAGACTTCTTTTTATCTGATGGTTTTCTCACAATTTCATAAGGGCCATACAGTCGTTTGTTTAAATCAGTAGCAAACGAATCAGCAGCAGCAACAACAGCAGCATCAGTATTCATCCAAACCCAAGATATATTTGACGGTTGATATCGTGAATTTGTGACAGTGACACCAGCGGCAACAGCATCGGCGGCATTAACGATAACCGCAAACGAAAACAGGACCATAAAAACACATAATAGTTTCTTCATAGTGCGAAAAATCCTTATGAGAAGGTTGCTACCTGCCATGTTCCGGCAGAGGTCATCATATACAAAGCTCCGGTTGTGCCCGTTTTAATAAACAGCGAACCAACTTCCGCATTGTCGTATTCGGTAGTAGGAGCGGTCTCTCCAACGAAAATACCGAGGGTTTTTTGCGTTCCAGTGGAATCTGCATGATTGCCACTAAACATGATCACAGCTGCAAGGTTCAACGCCTCTTTTACTGTGTCAGCAGAAGCCGCAGCCTTGCCAACAGTACCTTTCAGCGTTACACCATTAACAACCATTTCGACACTTGCTAACTTATCCTGAGCAACACTCATATTACTCCCTTTTTAAAATTGATCGATTAATTAGTTATGTTAAGATTGAAAGAGAGCGGTGAGAACTATCTCACACCGCATTAATTTTAACTACGATGAAAAGGGGATCTCAGTACCAGGATCATACCAGGCACCAACGATCATTTTCTTGTTTTCCAGTTCGGTACGACCATCCCACGCACCGTATTCATTCCGAACAAAACCGTCATCCCAATGCAGAGAATACTCATAGTTCTCTTTGTGACGATCTTTTTCGGAAGTCACCCACACGCTTCTGTCAGTTGCACGAAGCATCGCCCCAGGACCCATGTAAATGCCAAGGCATATTTTCTGAGTATTGGCGGTGATCTGTCCTCTTGGATCGGTTAATATTCCAGGTCCATAGACAGGGAGTCCATTTGAAACACTTACGCGGAAAGCCTTAAGCGGTTCATAAGGAACATACAGGACACCATCCATTTCAATAGGGCTGAGATGGTCAATGGCCGGATTCTGCGAACCCCTTACATGCGCTTCTCTCATCAGGCTATCATACTGCCCGCCAGTAATTGCCAGACGATGAATAAGCCATGGATCACAAAGACAAACAACAGTATATTCCTTGCCACCAACTGACGGCCTTTCACCATAAAGATTTGTCCATAGATCGAGCATTTTGTTGTGTTCGCCGAGGTTAAACCCATAGGTTGAGTTGTCAGCAAGAGTTGTAAGGGCAGTACCAATATTTCCCTCGTGAGTCGCACGGATAACGCTGGGAGTTACCAAGCCGGTTTCAGGAACATAAAAATTCCAGCAAGACCTGGTTTCCCCTGCAGTTGCATTGTACAATGAAATTCCCAACCCACCTTTTTCAGTAAGAAGAAGGTTTCTCGATGCACCCATCAGGCACGCTCTGATAAACTCAAAATCAATTTCCTGTGCCATCCACAGTTTTTTGCCGTTCATCAGAATTGATTTAGGATCGTTAATCACGTCCTTTACCTGCTTTAGAGAACTACGACCAGGGAGCGGGTCAGCATCCGAATCAATCTGATTTACCCAAACCCGTGTGTGCTTGAATTTGTCATAGTGACCAGTAGCAACCGGGTAATCTCCGTATCCAGAAGGCATACCTTCACGTTTTTCAACCATAGTAAGCCGCTCTTCATTGCCGGTAGCTATGGAAGTTTCCCAGATCAACGAGGAATTACCAATATGCAGGTTTTCTACTTTGTTACCAAAGCGAAGTTGCTGCTTTTCCATTCTCATACCACCGGTAAGCTTACTTACCAATGTCCGCCATGTCGCAGAGGCATAGATTTCCTTTGCGCGTTTCGGGGTAACGATAAAAGCATTATTGCTATCCCCTGCATTTCCCCACGTTGACTGACCTGCCATAGACTAACCTCCAGAAAAAGTATTTATTTACGGGGCGCGTTTAATTTGGGGTTATCTTCGATCATGCGCTCCCCTTCGTCTCTCATAACTGCTATCCGATCAAACCATGCCGGATCGTTTTGTTTCGAATAAAGAATTTTTTCATGGTAACTATCATCCGTTGCGAGTTTGATGAGATCAACACCATCTTTAACTGTTTTACTTGCTGAACTTTGCTGATCAAGTTGCCCACCCTTTGCGAAACTTCCACTTGCTTCATCAGGTTTTCCTTTGAGAAATCGATCAGCCAGCTTCTTATTTGATGCCTTAACTTGTTCAGATATGATTTTATCAGCATTTTTCAGTAAAGGCCACTTGTTTTTGATAGCCATCTGAGCGTAGAGTTCTTCAACATCAATTTCTGCCAGGTATTTTTTAGGATTTCCAACCAACCCGCGCTGAGATCTGCTTTTAATTTCTTCAACAACTTTCCCGATATCACCAAGCTTACTCAGGTCGGTATTGACAATTACATTCGGATCATCGGAAGGAAGTTTTATCTTTGCCAATTTTGCAAGCGCGACAAGCTTAGAACCGGCTTCTTTTGTGTGAACCTCATCTTCGTACCTTGCTTTTTCCTGAAGTCTCACATTATTTGCAACGATTTCAACAACCGAATCAATATGCCCCTTCAAAAGCTCGTTTATCTTAACTTTGCCTTCAGGGGTATCTTGATCGATAAGCTTCTGAATTTCCGCAATGGTCGCATCTTTCATTTCAGGAACTTTGTAAGGAAGAGTATTGTTTTTACCTTCAATAACTCCCTTACGATGTAAGACAATGGGATCGTTAAGAAGTTTTTTGAGTTCTTCCTGTGATTTCGTGGCTGTTTCGGTCGCTTTTTCAAGAGCTTCACTCGTTGCAGCAATTATTTCCTTAATCGGTTCATCAAGAGCCTCAAACTGTTTTCCGGTAAGACCAGGAAGAATACCATCCTCAAACTTACTTTCTTCTGCAGGAGTCTCATCACCCTCTTCTTTGGGAGGAGTTTCGTCACCACTCTCACCATCAGGAGGAGTTTTATCATCAGCTGCAGCATCTTCAGCCGGGGGAGTTTCGTCACCCTCTTCTTTTTTCTCGCTACCACCCGCAGCTTTTTCAGCTTCAACCATTTCAAGGTATTCCGGGTCCATTGCCAACAAATCAGCTTCAGTCGGCTCCTTCAATCCCGGTGTTTCAACAATGAGATCCTTGACATCATTCTCTACTGCACCCTGTTCTAAATTTTCACCTGACATAAAAACATCTCCTGCCAATAAGTTTATATTACATCATTGGCGCTTCAGCCGTTAATTCCGCATTGGGAGGTTGCGGAACCATACCACCCTGATTTACATCGGGAGGTAGTTGCTGTTGCACCGGTTCAAAATATCCAACATCTTGTAACAACCTTGTCAGTTCTGGATACAGCATAATCTGTTCACCAGTAATAGACAATGAGGCTTTTGAAGCTTTGATCTTTTCAGCTTCGTTTTTAAGCTTCATCAACCGTTCATTCGATTCCATCATTTGAGCGGTCTGCTCCTGCTGCTGCTGAGCTTGCGCCCTTTCCTGTGATCTGGTAAGTAACTTCTTACCAACTTGCTGCAGGATGCGATTCGGCATTGCAGACATAAAATAAGCGAGTAATTCACCGCTGGGATCGATTTGAGCGAGAGGACCCGGAACCGCATTTAAGAAAATCATAGCCTGCTGACGTTCGGCTTCTTTTGCAGATGGTGAATCATCAACAGTCGTAATTTTAAACTTAAATTCTATTGCCGATAAATCGTTTAATGTCCCGGTAATTTCACCTGTAAGATCAAATTCGGGCTGATTAATATCAACCGAAACAGGTTTGCCGGTATTCTCATCAATAATTTCAACCACATCGGCGAGCTGGTATTTAAACGGTATTAGTGAAGCCTTTAAATCCTGGAAAGACTCAAAGAAAAGATTGAAGTTTTCCACATATTCAGACTGAGAAATAAGACCCTGTGCGAGTTCCATGCTTTTTGCAATTGCTGCCTGATTCTGTTGTGTTTCACCCTGCATTGCTGAATTAATCCGAGTTTCATTATCCAATTCAGCGCGAACTTTATCACCATACTCCAAAGTTGAAGGATTCGGCTTTCTCTGAATGTGCGAAGCAACCTGATCCATCGACCCGGGGAAATCGGCTTTCACAAACAAGGCCCCATTATTCTTTGAAACCTCTGTCTGGAATGCGCCAATGTTTGAAATGTACCCTTCTCGAAGAATCCAGATACTTCCTGATCCTTTTCTTACCTCGTCGAGAAATTCAGTGTCGGAAGATGCAGCCATAACAACTTTGTCCAGCATTTTTTCACCTGGACCGGAAATATCACCATCAATCATTGCAGGCCAGAATGGAACGCCTGGCATCCGACCGTTTTTCTGATACCAATGTTTTTTATTTTCAAGCATCAACCCTGAAGTTGTACCAACAGTTTGCCACAAAACTCTGACTTTTCTTTCATCCTCGATATAATCAACACCAGTACTTCTTCTTCCCTCAATGAAAGAATCCCATTGTTCGTCTTTCCATTCAGGCGGTCTTATGTGAAAATCGTCAGGGTTTTCCAGGTTAACAGCAATCAATTCTTTTCGATAAATAACAAAAACGCGGGTGTCTACCGTGTAAAAAGAGTTTGGCAGACCTAAAGCCATCTGCCCACCCGAAGCAATAGAATGTATTCGACTTCTATCCCTGGAAGAAAGTGTGGTTTCCCACTCAGATATTGATGTCAGCAGTGAATTGTCTTTCGTACCTGCATTTTGCCGGTGATCAACAATCTGCTTTTTCATTTTTGGGTATTTATCTACAAGTTCAGCTTCCTTTAAAAAACTCCTGAATTTTACACAGGTAATTTCTTCCGGGTATCTGAAATGGAAAGGGGCCACCGCCGTTGAGTCCCAGGGCAGGAGAGTTGCGTTAAGGACCCCTTCTCCCTTTGACGGCAACCCCTTTTCAATCCAGGCCCAAACAGGAAAACATCCCACTAATCCGTCATGAAGAGCGTCCTTTATTAATCGTCTCTCCTTAAAATCCTTCTCCATATCCTTCATCAACACGTTAGCAATCGAAACTTTTGTTGCACTTTCAGAAGGATTATCCAAACTTCCACCCTCTACAGTGATAGAACCAGACCTTCTACCTTTCAGTATTTCACCCATCAACGCATAAATTCTCGACTCCACCAACCGAGGCTGAACCGGGTATTTATCTTCTGTAGAATATGTTTTGAGTTGTTTCGGAGTGAAGATACTCCCCTTTTCATAATCAAAACACTTTTTCGCCCGTGCCTTGGCAGGTCCCCAAAATTCTTCCATCGAATCGCATTGGGTTGAATGCTTAACCCATAAAACCTGACAAGCCTCATCATCCCAGGCTTTACCATCGATCTTCACATCATCTTCTGAAATGTCGTATGGACTTCCAAAATTCTTTTTCATTCAACACCATAATTCGGGAAAAATTACCGATTTCGGTAGATAATATATATTATACACTATTTTTTTCGTAATTTACAAGTTTTCTTCCTTTTAATTTGTGCAAAGGCATGTATTGATTCTCATCTTCTTCACCCCTACTTGCCCGTAACTTTGCATAATCGCCTCCCATTCCACCCTCGTTTTGTTGAGAATGAAGCATCTCCATCAGCTCATAATACGTTTTACCGTGTAACCAAACAGAACCATAACGAATGAGATCGATAGCATCTTTCCAAGTCTTATCAATCTGCTCACTTGGCGCTGTCAGTGGATCTTTGTTTGGTTTTCGACCGTAGTACATCAGCGAATTGGTAAGATTTACACAACTTTCGCTGAAAGTCATTTGCGGCCAGCCTGCAGGATCTTCACCATTTGTTTTATCCCAAATAGCTTTATTGTAATGCAAAGCCGTGTGAATTAATTGGTGTCCGTACTCTAAACTGTCATTGATGAACAGATTAAAACGAAAGCCGTGAGGAGTATACAGCATCCACAATTCACTTAAATCACGAGAATCAGAAGTCTTAAATCGGTTCGGGTCACCAATGCGGCAGACAATCTGATCCCTGATCCCCAACCTCTCTTCAAGGTCTGTCCACTGCTGACAGATCTGTGCAATATCAACATCCCTACTCCTTAACTTTTCCCACGGCTTATTAGGCCACTCCGAAAACCAATAACGATTATTCATCGAGTTGATGGCACAATAAGCACACAAGTCAGGCTTCACCGGGTGAGGATCAACAACCTGTATCACAGGAACATTCCGGGGAATTATTCGGGGCGGTCTGATATGGACAGTCTTGCAGAATTCCTTAAACTCTGATCCAACGAGCGCGGTATTTGCTCCCCATATTCTACTTTCCACCTGGTTCGGGTCAGTCTTCTCAAAGGTGTGTATCTGGATTTCAACCGATTCCCTGGTAAGGTGTCCATGGGTGATGTATTTCCCAAACTTGTCTTTATTAAACCGGTAACCAAGCCGACGTTCACACTCATTCGCGATATCGTCAGTAATTTCCTCTCCAACGACATTCTCCCAAATAGCTCCCTGCACATAAAGAATTTTCCCCCTGAAAAAAGGATCTTCTTCTAAAGAGAAAACCCATGTTGCCTGATCCAAAATCGTAGCATTCATCAAAATCGTACACTGAACACTACCCTTTTTCGACCGGATACGCGCAACCGTCTCATTCCAAACAGGAAAAGGAGGCGGCTCATTAATCCCAATCCTGTGCAAGTTCGCTCCAGCCTGTGCAACAACCTCCTGATCAAACGTTTTGATGTCGATGTAATTCTTAACCTGGGGGTTGTGCGGCAGCGGTATCTCAATCTGCTTATAGCAGCCGGTACTCATCTTACCCTTAAACTTAGCTGTCGGAATATAGTGCTTAATGGCGGTGTAGAGAGACCCGTTCTCCTTCATGTCATCCGGCCCACACAAAAGCCGATAACAGAAAGTCCCACTTTCGCGCAATTTTTTCACATCATGATAATACTGGTAGTGGATCATTCCCACCGCCTTACCATTATCATCGTAATTCCAGCAATCGTTCAAATATTCCGGACCACACAAACACCCAACAATATCTTGTGGCAAAGAATCGGTCTTCCCGACTCCATTACCACAACTCGATATCACCATAAACGGATACGGAGGTTTCTCCCAAGGCGCAATAATTCTCCGCTGCGCCATGTTCGGCACCCAAGTAAGCGTCGGAAACATAGCCGCTATTTCAAGAAGCGCCTTATCAAAACTATCGGTACCCGGAACAAGCTTATTATTCAAAACGAATCACTCTCCGCATACATTCTTTCGACCCTGGTGATACGCCGACCATTCGCCCACAACTTCTTAAACTCCTCATACTCAACATGGATCTCCAACGGGTTACCACTAAAGTCTACCGCATACACTTCACCCTCATCAGTCCGATGTATCCACCGTATATCAGCAAGGTCAATCACGACCATAGATTCATACAATTCGGTAATCCCCGTTACTTCACCTTCATGATATACCGTAATCGGCAATTCTACAAGCTTACTCATAATACACTCTCCTTACTTTTGATTGATTAAAAATGTGGATTACCCACTGTTAATTTATATATGATTCTTAATTGTTAATTTTAGGTTTTTAAGGGAATTTTTGAAAGGAGGACATAACGTCCCCCGGCCACACGTCGCGATTTCCGCCCCCCCCCCTCCCCTTCTTTTTTTTCTTCGCCCGGATTATTCGATGGTGATTGAGCGCACACATCAGCACGCAATACACGCTCAAACATATTGTACAATAAACTATCAATAATCAATGATAATACTATACAACTCATACAAACACAACACCTTACACTGAATACACTACACTCTGAATGTCGCATAATTAATAATTATGTAAACTAACATTAAGTAGATCTATGTTATTATATATCATACACTTAAGTCCATTACTGTCAAGCGCGTTAAGTAGACAATGCGGTATAT
>Ga0172381_10007098_pt1 | contig 11131 bp, 10 predicted proteins | sample Leawel6488metaG_FD_119754 | JGI IMG/M metagenome (GOLD analysis project Ga0172381, IMG submission 119754) | Leachate microbial communities from a municipal landfill in Southern Ontario, Canada - Leachate well 64-88 metaG | ecosystem: Engineered > Solid waste > Landfill > Unclassified | place... | reverse complement strand
CTGCGCCGCTATGGAGAGCAGCGGACGATGAATGAGCGCCCGCGCATTAAAGGCGGGCATCACGATCGAGAAAAACGGGGCCGCTTCGGTAGGTTCCATAGAATCTCCTCAGTGTTCGGTCGTGCGGGCGAGTGGAATGCGACTCGAGATGTCTTTCACATCCACCTTCAATTCGTTCAACAGGTCGTAGACCTGGTCCATCTTGGTCGTCAGGCGGTCGGTCTCGCGGCGCGATTCGAAGAAAGCGTCGTGCTGATGACCGTTCTCCGCGGCGAGCTTGTCGATTTGCTCTTTCAAGTTTTTCACCTTCTCCGTAAAACGCCCCCACACCACCGCAACGGCGATGATCGAGCCGCAGAGCGTTACGACGAAGCCTAAAATTGTAAGTACCCGCTCTAAGGTCATCGATCCTCCCTATGCCGTTCGTTTCCAGACTTTGATGCGTCGATTAACCGCACGAGTTTCAGACGAGATTCTAGGGGTTCCGTGGGTTGCATCGGCGACGATGTTTCCAAAATTGGCAGTCTGCCCAGCGGTATTTGGTGTAGTAACCTGTACCACATAATTATCTGACCAGTTACCATTTGCCGGGTTAAGACTTGATCCCGATTTCGTTATTTTGAATCCCTGGAAAGCATCTTCCTGTTTTCCGTTTGTTCTATCGGTATCGCTTAGCGTCCCGTTCGTCCGGAAGTAGATCGATTCCGTATCCCATTGAGCGACCCACGTACCACCGAACAGCGTAGCCGGGCGCTGCGCCTCGGGGAACTCAGTCGCGTCCGTGTTGCTTGATGCGTCAGGGTACTGCGTGTAGTAGCAGCCCACCGGATAGACGTAATCGAGTAAGAAGTTCGCTGGAGTCTTTCCACCAAACATGGCCGAGTCGGCCGCATCGTCGGCGGTTACGGCGTTCCCGGTGATGTCGATGGCCGCAGCCCCGGATCCGTCGAGGATTGGTATGTCGCCAGCACCGGGCGTAACCGAGGCGTGTGCGTTGTCGACGGTGTCGGCGTTTCCTGCTGAGGTCGCGCTAGTCGCAGTCGCGGCGTTGCCTGAGATGCCGAAGGCGCCGAGCCCCGCTCCATCGAGAATAGGGATCTCTCCGGCGGTCGGGGCGACGTCCGCGTGAGCGTTGTCGAGCGTGTCGGCGTTGCCCGCATTCGTCGCGCTGTCGGCCGTCGTCGCGTGGTCTGCGTCATCGGCGTGCGTCGCGTCATCGGCGTGCGTCGCGTCATCGGCGAGAACGGCGTGTGAGAACTTATAGCCGTCCTTGAGCGAGATCACCTTGGTCGATTGGTTGAACTCGAAGAGATCCAGAGGAAGCTGGTTTGGGTCTAGTTCACCTAGCCCGGTTGTTCCCTTGCGCTCTTCGGTTGCCATCTAAACCCTCCGTCAGACTATCGTATAATCAAAAGTTACGGTAACGTCGTGTGGAGGGGTTCCTGCCGCCCAGAAAGAAATTACCGCATTGTCAGATGTCCCGTAGGCCGCAACATACACGGCCTGAACCCCAACACCGCTGAGATACGCTGATCCACTCCCCCCTAGAATAGTTGAATCTGTTCCCTCGATTGCCGAAGCTATCGGCAGAGAGAGCTCGACCACGGTGTATCCGGAGGCCGTCGGATTAACCATGAGAGATACGGTAACACGAATACGAGAGCCCAGCCTAAAAAATATCGCCCTGTAAAGCGCCGAATCTGCCACATTTGTTCTATTAGTAATGGTCGGAGTGTACGCTCCTGAATAGACATTTCCGGTTGTTCCACTCGACAAGGTGAGATTAGGGACGGTGAGGCCAGCTCCGGCGAGGGTGAGCATATTGGCGCTGTGCGTGAGCGTCGCGTCGGGCGTAGAGGGCGCGCCCCAGGTCATTACGGCGCCCGCAGCGAAGAAGGCATCGGACCAGCCAAGCGCCGCAGAGCCAAGGGCAGCGGCATCATCGGTCGCGGGGATAAGCGCCGCGTCGAAGCTGTAGCCGCTCGAGGCTCCTGCAAATGCGAGGGCATCGGCCGCGTGGGTCACCGTAACGTCGCCGTTCGCCCAATTCAGCACGCCACCGGAGGCGAGGAAGAGATCCGACCAGCCCGTTGCCGCGGCGCCGAGCGCGCCCGAGTCATCCGCACCCGGGAGGAATGCACCCGCAGTGACCGTGAGGTCTCCGTCGGTGATGACCACGTCGCCTTCGGTGACTGTAAGACCGCCCGCCGTGACCGTGATTCCGCCCGCCGTGACCGTGATTCCGCCCGCCGTGACCGTGATTCCGCCCGCCGTAACGGTCAGCCCGCCGGCCGTGATCGTAGCGCCCGTGGAAGCGACGAAAGCGCCGGGAACCGTGAGGCCGCCCGCGGTGAGGGTTATTCCGTTGGCGACGGTGATGGAGCCGTCTTTGTTGAGTATGAGGGGCGTGACGGAAGCAGCGCCAGCACCGAGCGTGAAGATCATCTCAGCGGGCGTGGTCGCGTCGGCAGTGCCGTCCTGGCGAACCTGGATGCGGGCCGCGGTTGTGAAGGCCGTTCCGGAGTTGCCCTGCCACTCGATGGCGCCGAGATAGTCGTCGTCGACCGTCACGCCGTTCGCGGCGGTAGCGAGGCGCGACTTCCGGATGACGAGCTCGACCTCGTGGTCAGCCGTCAGCGAGTAGACGGTCCAGGGCCGGGTGAGATCCTCGGAGAGTGCGTAGCCACCACCCTGCGCGATCTGAGTCCATCCGGTCGCGTTCGCGTTAGCGAGCGTCTGGACGGAAATCGTCTTGTTCGTGGAGTCGATCCAGAGCCGCCCGGAATGCAGGTCCGTGGTCTGGGAAGGAATGTTCGTCTGTTCGGCGTAGTTCGGCGCCGCGGCCTGGTAGTACGCGCGCGCAGAGCCTTCCTTGTGTGCGCCCTGCGAGGTGTTCTCGGCGACATTGAACTCGTGGTCGAGGGCCATGCGCTCGCGCATACCGACGCGGACGTCGTTGATGTGGACGTAGGCGCGGCCGAGCTTTTCGGTCTTCGCGGGGCCGACGTCGAAGGTGCTATTCCAGGTGATCGCAAAAGCCATATTAGGTTCCCTCCGGGTAGAACGTCACCTGGCCGTCTTGGCTCGCATCGAGGATGTCGAGCTCGGTTCGGCGCGTGGCGAGGAAGTTTTCGAGATCCTTCCTGCGCGCGTAGGCGTCGGAGCTTTCCTGCTTTCGCACCATGCCCCACCAGACGAGCCAAAGGTAGACCGCCTGGTGAAACTGGATCGGGAACTCCGGCTCGGCGGCCTGGTCCGTGAAGACGAAGGGCCGTGGGCTGCGGTAGAAGCGCACCAGGTAGGATCGCGCGTCCTCCGGCCAGGTGTTGAAGCGCAGGCCGCGCACCGTTCGGTAGAACTCCGACGGCGCAGCACGGGCGGGGGTCTGGGCGAGGAGTGCGTTGTTCCGCCCGACGTGATCGAGCGCGGTCGTGGTGGTGGAGTCGACGACCTCGAGGATCTCGAGGGGGCGACCGTTGTCGTAGTCCCAGGGGATCTCACTCGAGACGATGGGCGGCGTTCCGAAGTCGACGTCTTCGAACTCGTACTCGCGCTTGGAGACGACCGCCGTTCCCGCGGCGAGGGCGCCGACGGCTGCGAGGACGAAGTAGTTGAAGCCGCCGCTCGTGTAGGACCGGACGATGAGGCAGGTCGCGCTGGTCGCGGCCTGGAAGATGATCCGGCCCTTGTAGGCGTCGGTTGCGGTGAGCGCCGTTCCGGTAGTCGTCCAGGGGACCACGAGCCCCGTGGCCGCGCCGAGGGTGACGGTCTCGACGGCCGATTGGAAGGACGTGTACTCCTCGAGGAAGCGGAAGCGGAGCTGCCGGTTATTGGGGAACTTCCACGTCGCAATGGAGAGCTGGGCCTCGTTTACGGCGTCGATCCAGGTCTGCCAGGCGCGGAAGGTGGGGAGGTTCCCGATCGCGTCGATGTCGGGCGTGTCGCGATCGGCCACGTAGTATTGGAGATCGGAAGGCTCGCCCGAAGCGATGTAGGCCTCCCTGATGAGTTGCAAAAGGGTCATGCGAGCTGCGCCTCCTCGGCGCATTTATTTTGGTTGCAGTACCACTGCCCCTTCACCCGAGTCATCTCCGACTTGGGGAACGAAAGGGCGCAGATGGGGCAGACCGCCCAGCCGCCGACGGCATTCTTGGAGGTGCCCGCGTTCGGCACGTAGTGCATGAGATTCACCTGCCCCGTGGGCGGCGTATTGGCGGTGAGGAGCCAGGTAATTTCTTCGGGAAGGGGATCGTGGTCGAGCGTGGCGCTGACGTATCCGAAGAAGATCGTCCCGTCAATGTTGCGGGTCGTCTGTGTTTGGTAGGATTCGTACCGCTGACCCACGCTTGACTCCTAAAAAGCGGGGGTCCAGAGACCCAGACCCCCGCCAGGATGCTTTGGTATTCCGATCAGCTCGCGCCGGCGGAACCGTAGACGCCCTTGTAGTCGCCCCAGCCGGTGCTGAAGCGCATGGTCGTCTTGTAGAGCATGGTCTCGGTGTTGAAATCACCCTCGTTCTTGATCGAGGGTTTGCGCTTCCACATGAAGCGCGCGTCCGCCTCGTCCGCGACCACGAACCAGGAGTTCGCGTCGGTGAGGTAGTGGCAGACGAAGGGCATCCAGTCCGCTACCTGCCCGTTCGCGGGGTTCAGGTAGTTCTTGACGCCATCGGCCGAGAGCGCGGTGGCGGCGACGATGTCATCGCCGGTGTTCACGAGGCCGTTGGCGAGGCTGGTGTAGGCCCAGAGACGCGCGGTCGCGTTCTTGATGCCGTACGCGAGCTCGCGCAGCGAGGGCCCGGTGATGAGCGCCTTCGGCTTGAGCACGACGCGGAGGCCGGCCTCGTCGGTGAGCCCGTCGAAGTACTGGAAGGCCGCTTCGAGCGAGGTCTGGGAGAGGTCCGCGGAGACCGCGTTGTCGAGCGTGTTGCCGCCCTTCATGGTCGTGTGGGTGCCGAAAGCAGCCACACCGTCCCAGGCGAGCGCGGTGGAGAAGCCGAGGTTGTAGAGGTTCCAGAACGCGGTCTCGGCGCAGAGCGTGGCCGAGCGAGCGAGACCCTTGGCACCGGCCTTGGCCTTGCCGAAGAGCTCGTCCTCGAGCATCTCCTCGGTCACGGCGAAGCCGCGGCCGTACTTGACGAGCGTCCAGGTCTTCTTGTGGCCTTCAACCACGTCGTCGAAGGGGATGGGGCTGTTTTCGCCCATCGGTACGAGACCGCCGATCGGGCTGATCTCTCCCTCCGAATAGGCGTTTCCGGGGCCGAAGTCGCTGACCTTCGCGAACCGATTCCACTCGGTCGGCGCGTAGGCGTACTCGTTCGACCACATTTTCTTGATGGTCCTATCCAACTGAAGGGGATAAGCACCTTTCATCATCGGGGTAGGCATGCTTTCCTCCTATCAGTAATCGGCGTTGGCGAGGCCCTGCGTGAAGGTCACGAGGTACTTATTCGCCGCTGCGGCTCCCCAGGGAGCCTTGATGACCACGCGCCCGCCGGCATTGGCCGCGGCGCCTGCGCCAATCTGCCCACCCGCGGTCATGGTGTAGATGTCTCCGACCGCGCTGGCGGCCGAATTGGCGTTCGCGTCCGCGATCCACTCGGTGCCCGGAAGCGGCACAGCGACCTCGACCGTCTCGGTGGCGTTCGCGGTGTTCATCGCGACGCCGAGCGTCTTCAAGACCGTGCTGGGATTCGCCGGCGCAGGATCGCAGGTGAAGTTCGCGTCCGCGGTACGGACAACGACGTCACCCTTGTTGACCGTTGCGTTGGCGGTGTAGGGCTCCGTCGGGACACGTCCGTTATGCGGGCTCTTGTACAGCGTAAAAGCCATACGTCCTCCTTCTAGTCGTCATCCCCCGAGGAGGTGACTCCCCCGCCGGCGAAGGTGCGCTTGCCGCCTTGCAGACGCTCGAGCTCCTCATTCCCGCGGGCCACCAACGTCGTGAGGGTTCCGGTAGCGCGATCCGCCTTGGCCTTCATCATCCTCGCCCTGGCGTCTTTCGACATCACGAGGAGGACCAGCTCGATCGTGCCGCGCTGCCCTATCGTGATGGATCCGTTGTGGGACGCCACGAACGTCTTGACCTCATCCTTGGTCCCGACCCGCCACCCTTCGGAGCAGTACTTCGGAACCATGTCCGGCCTCGCCCAGTAATGAGCCAGATTCGTTTCGACTCCCTTGAGCTTCTGACTCGCGGAGCCGGAATACTGACCCTCTTCGACGAACCGCTTGACGAGATCCTCGTCCGGGCGTCCCTGCCAGAGCCGATTCTGCGTCCGAGCCGCATGGAAATGCGCCCGGTTCTCGGCAGACAGCAGCGAAACCACCTCATCCGTTAGCGGGACGAAGTCGGCACGCCCATCAAAGAGCAGCTCGACCCCGTCTCGGCTGTATTCTACCAGCAGTTCGGGGGAATCGCCACGGTTGACGACATACTTTTCGCCTGAACGGGTCATTTTAGCGCCATTTTCAACCGCAGGGGCCGAAACAGCACTATTTTCGTCGCTTTTCGGGGTTTCGGCAGCCTTTGCGACCGTTTCTACAGAGTTCATGCGTTCTCCTTTCCTTTCTACTAGCCGTTACGGGGGCGCGACAACCACGCGTCCTTCAAGAGGTCCGGCTCGTCGATGCCTTTCGTCGCCATCTGGGCGACGAACCACTGCGGAATGACGACACGCTCGCGCGAGGCCGCGGCGGGAGGGCGGGATCCGGTCGGGTTCGCCCCCGTAAAGACCGGCTTCGCCTTGGAGCTCCCATCGGCCGGCGTTTCGTAGCCGATTTCCTTCTTGAACTCCTCGAACATGGCCTTGGCCTTCTCGGCTGCGGCCTCCTCGACGAACTCGGTCATGTGCGCGGCCTTCACGGCCTGGACCGCGTCCCGGTAGATCATGGGATTCGCGAGCTTGGCCTGGATCGGCACGGACGCGACGTACCGCTCGACCTCGTTCTGGTACTTTTCGTAGACCTTCCCGTCCGTTGGATCCTTCCGGACGAACTCGCGGGAGAGCATGAGCATGTTCTCTCCCATCATCTTTATCATGGGCGCCTGGGACTGCACGGCGATCTGCTGGGCGACCTCCGCGGGTCGCTGGATGAACTCCGTGTCCATGCGGCGGCGGTAGGCCTCCGCGGTTTCCCCGGGCTGGAGCTGCGGGCCGCCGAAATCCGGCAGGCGGAATCCGTCTACCGCAGGCTGGGACTGGGCGGGGGTCTGGGGGAGCAGCCCGCGAAGCGCGTCGGTGAGGGTTCCCACGCCGCCCTGGGAGCGCGCGCGCTCCGCCTCGATGGTGGTCTGCGCTTCCTGGAGCTTCTTGAAGACGTCCTCCCGGCTGAGGCCCTTGAGCTCGGCGGGCTCTTCAACCGCGGCGCCCTCGTCCCCCTCGAAGAATACCTCGGGGCCGTCTTCGACGGGCTCGGCCGGCGCTTCGGCGGGCTCCTCAGCAAACCACTGAAGGTGGACCTTTTCCCAAGGCCGCTCTATCTGATTCATGATACCTCCTCGAAATCCAGGATCGCCTGGATGTCTAGCACGTTCTTAGCGATAGACTCGAAGGCCTGTACCTGGCCTTGGAGAAAACGAACCTGTTCAAACGACGGGGCCAGGGCCAGCGCCTTGAGGCATCGCTCCTTGCGGTCCAGGCATAGCCCCTGGATTGACCGGGCCGACTCCTGGCTGGACTCCCATTCCGCCAGTACCTCCAAACGGACTCCCTGCGCCTCCGCCCAAGCCGAGAGCTTCTGCGCCTTGTTCTCTGTCACCGATCTGCCTCCTCGCCTGCGCGACAGCCTGCTCGCGCTGAATATCCATAACCTGCTGGGAAAGTTCAATGTCGCCCGTGAAGGGCAGGTAGTCCGCGGCCTGGCCGACCTCGAGGAAGTCGAACACCTTGCCGACGAGCTTCGTCGCGCCCGCGAAAGCCGCCTCGACCATTTCCTTCATCCGGGGATTCTGCATGACCTGGGGGTTGCCCATGGCGCCGACAAGCCGCATCGATTGCTGCACGTACTGGTTGTAGATCGTGAAGCTCGCGAGGAAGTTCTGCTTCCGCGCCTCGTCGGTCTTCGAGAAATCAGTCACCTGGATGTTGAAGCGGAAGGTCTGCGCGAGCTCCTCGACGGGGGTTTGGAGAATGGAGCGCATGACTTCCTGGTCGGCTGAGTCCATCCACGTGAGATCCATGTTCGGCTCGTTGGCGACGCACTGGTAGAAGGCGAGCTGGAAGATTTCCGTCGCCGCCTGGACCGCGCGCTCGAGGACCGCGTTCAGAATCGAGTTGCCCTGCTGCGTGAGGAACATGGTCCCGCCGACCGTCGCGCTCGTGCCCGCGACCTTGTCGTTGAAGCCCGTCATGTTGTCCGAGACCCCCGTCACCTTCTGCGCGTATTCGCGCGCGATCATCTCGGCCGAGAGGCACGAGGGCGCGATGTCGGGGAAGCTCTCGACACGGAGGTCTTCCTGGGGATTGTCGACCATGAGGATCTTGCCGGGCTCGATGACCATCTTGTCGCTGATGCCGCAGCCCGTGCGAGCGATGAATATCTTGAGCATCGCGAGCTGGGTTCCGTCTAGGCGCATGTTGTGGAGAGTCGCGACCTCGGCCTGCATCGGCCGGCACATCTCGCAGAGCCCGACGCCGTAGAAGACCTCGGGGTCGTCGAAGTACACGACGGGGCGGATGTCGCGCATAGGCAGCGGGTTGAACTCCGCGCGCAGGAGCGTCTTCGAATCCGCTTCGATGTGGAGAATGAGATCCACGGGAATGCCATCGCCGGCCACGTCCCAGAAAGCGAAGACCTCGTAGATGCGGTACTCCTTGGTCGGGTCCGACGAGCCATAGGAGCCGCCGTCGATCTTCGCCTGCTCGAGCGATGCGGTGCGGCTATCGTCCATCTCCTCCGCGGGAGAGGAACCGATGAGCGTCTCGATGATTTCGGTATCGTACTTGCCCATAGCCGCGAGCTGCCTGAGCTCGTGCGCGAAGTAGCGGTACTCCACGCCGACCCACGGAGCGCGATCGATGTCTTTGAAGTACGGCCGCATGTAGAAGTCCTCGAGGCGGATCTCGACGTAGGCCGGACCCTGGTGTCGTCGCTGAGTCACGTCCTCAACAGCTCCCGAAGCGCCGGTTCGCTTGAACTTGTACTGATCGATGAGGAACGGGATCTTCACGAGCGACGTGCCCATGGAGGACTGGTTGAAGCAGGTCGATGACCAGTTCGCACGCCAGTTGAGGAAGCGCCGATCCATCGCGAGATGGTTCATGAACTTCTGAAGGACGGCCGCGTCGGTCTCGCCGGTGATGGAGCGCCCGGCCATCTGGTCGACGGTGATGAGCGGCTTCCGCGCGAAGAAGGCCGCGGTCTCTTTCGCCCACACGGAGTGGACGATACCCTGGGTGAGGGGCGGCTCGATGTTCGCGGCCTTGATCCAGGGGGAGGATCGCTGCTCGTCCTTCGGGATAGCGCGCCGGATGCGCCGGTATTCTTGCCAGCGATCGACAAGGGAGGCGCGATCGGATCCGTCACGGACATCGAGGATTTCCGAGCAAACGAAATCGAGGCAGCGGGCCTGATCTTCCTCGCTCTGGAAAACGTTCGACGCGATATACGGCGTTTGTTCACCGGCGGGGGTCTCGACGTCGCCTTCGAGAACTACTTCCGGTTCGTTCATGTCAATGTCGGCCATGATGCCTCCTAATACCCAGTCGTTGCGCTCACGGCTTGACGGCGCGAGCCGCGGCGGGAGCCCGGTTCATCGTCTTCGTCGTCTTCGTCGCGGGGGTCCGGCGTATGGAGCTTGGCGACGGCAATCTTCGTCGCGTCGAGTAAGTCCATGCGCCTTCCGGGAAATGATCGGAGCTCGTCTACGAAGGCCAGACGGGCTTCCTTGCTCACGTAGAAGAGCCCCTTCTCGAGCTCGGGCTGAAGCAGGTTACGTATTGTCGTTTCTTTTTGCCCGAGCGCGGGAGTCGGCTGAAGGTTAATTTGGATCTTTTGGCGACGTTGCTCCTCGCGCAGGGGCGAAAGCAACGACTTAAAGGCGCCCTGCGCTTCGAAGTACGTCGCGCGGATGACGCGGGGGAACTTGCGCCAAAGCGTGAATATCTGCCCGAAGAACTCCAGGGTGGGCCAGAAGCTAGCCTTGGCTTCGAGGAGGAAGGTTCGCTTCTTGAGGTCTCGGGCGGCCACGACGACAGCGCATCGAGAGTTACGTTGTCCGGGGCGGCCGTCAGAGGCAGCAGGATCTGCCGCGATGACAACGTCACATTGTCGGAGAGGCACTGTTTCGATTCCATGTACATCATCAATGTGAATGTTCCAGTCATGGTTTTCCTCGTCCCATTCCAGGATACAATCCTTGGGCATGTAGCCGGCGAGGTCGCCGATCTTCGCAGCCTTCGGATTGTTGGCGTACTGTGATTGGTAGGTCCATGGATCGTCGATGGAGAGCGCGGTGAGCTGCTCGACCGTGAAGGCCTCGGGGTTGATGGACTCGCCCGCGATGATCGCAGGGACGTAGAAGGTTGTCCACTCGCCCGTGGGATCGACCTCGTAGTCGAGCTCATCCCAGTGCCCGAGCTGCTCTTTCGAATGGAGCATGATGCGCTCGTAGGGATCCTCGAGCCCGTAGCGCGTACCGACCGCGAGAACGCGGGACTGGTTCCAATCAACGACGAGGGTCCGGAGATTGGTGTGGAGCCAGTTGCCCATGCGAATCATATCCGCGGTCGCGGCGTGGTCCGCGTTGAGCATGTCCTCGCCGACGATGTCGTCGGGGATGAAGAGATCCACGTGGACGCCCTGCGTCGAGCCGCCCGCCGTCATTGGCATGACCGAGGGTTCGACGAATCGCTTCGTGCGGTTGCGGAGGACGAGCTCGTCGTTCGAGCGATTGGCCTTCGCCCATTCCGGATAGAGCGCCTTGTGGAGCTCGTTCTCGGAGATGTTCGCGATGACCTGCTGCGTAAAGGCGAAGGCGCGGTCGAAGATCGAGCTCGTGATCGCGATGCGGAGGTTCGGGTCGCGAAGGAGCTCCCAGGTGCAGGCGCCGTGCGTGTTGATGGTGGACTTGAAGAGCGAGCGCGGCGTGAAGACCCCCGCCTTGATGCCGGGGGTGATGGCGACGCGCT
>Ga0172381_10007097_pt1 | contig 11132 bp, 10 predicted proteins | sample Leawel6488metaG_FD_119754 | JGI IMG/M metagenome (GOLD analysis project Ga0172381, IMG submission 119754) | Leachate microbial communities from a municipal landfill in Southern Ontario, Canada - Leachate well 64-88 metaG | ecosystem: Engineered > Solid waste > Landfill > Unclassified | place... | reverse complement strand
GGGTAACAACACCTTCATAATCTTCACCAATTTCAACTTCTTTAATCATGGATTCAATTTCGTAAGCAGCTTTGTCAATATTTTCCTGATTTTGAGAAGAAATAGAAGCATTACCGTCATCATCGATGTCGATTTGAACTTCATATTTTTCCATTAAAGCTTTGATGGTTTTACCACCACTCCCAATAACTTCACCAATTTTATCTTCTGGAAGAGAAACCATTTTAATTTTTGGAGCAAATTCAGAAAGCTCGGCTCGTGGAGCAGCCAAAACTGATTCCATTTTATCTAAAATTTGAAGTCTAGCTTTAGTACTAGCTTCAAAAGTATCAGTGATCATTTTTAAAGTAAGACCGGCTCTTTTGATATCTAATTGAATAGCCGTGATACCATTTCTGGTTCCAGTGATTTTGAAATCCATATCACCAAAATGATCTTCAATACCAGCAATGTCAGTTATTAAAGTATATTTATCGTCTGTTTCGGCAATTAAACCAATAGATATCCCAGCAACTTTATCTTTGATTGGAACACCAGCATCCATTAAGGACATAGTGGATCCACAAGTGGAAGCCATAGAAGACGACCCATTTTGAGACAGAACTTCAGAAGTTAAGACAATAGTGTATGGAAATTCTTCAGGAGTGGGAATAACTGGAATTAAAGCCTTTTCAGCAAGAGCACCGTGACCAATTTCTCGACGTCCTGGGCGACCAACTCGACCAGTTTGACCAGTGGAGAAAGGAGCAGCAGAATAATAATGAATGTATCTTTTGGTGGTTTCACCACTAGAATCTTCTAAATATTGTTTTTCTGCTAAAGGAGCAAGAGTAGTAACAGTAATAGCTTGAGTTAAACCTCTTTGGAAAAAAGCAGAACCATGAACGCATGGCAAAACACCAGCTTCAATGGTTAAAGGACGAATTTCGTCCATTTTTCGATGATCGTAGCGAGTACCAGCAAGAGTTCTGGTTCGAAGATATTTTTTGACGATTAAATCAATAGCAGCAATTAAATGATTTTTAGAAATTTCTTTTGATTCAATTTTAGATTCATAAGCTTCTAAAATTTGATCAACGATTTTCTCTTGACCAACCATGTGACCACCATCAATGCCAGCTTCTAAAAAAGCTTCGACTTCTGGTTTAATCTTAGATTCAATTTCATTGATTAAATCAGCAGACGGACCCGCTGGGATATAAGTAAGTTTTTGTTTACCACATTCTTTTACCCAAGCAGTAATTTCACTATTAATAGTGTCTGCAGTAGTTTTGGCCAATTCGATGGCTTTTAAAGCAATTTCATTTTTTATAATATTAGCATCAGCTTCAATCATATTGACACCAGCAGCACCAGTACAAACAAGAAGATCGAGACTAGATTTATCTAATTCTTGAGTTGAAGGATTTAAGACTAATTTTTCATCGATAAAACCAACACGAACAGCTGAAACTGGACCGTTGAAAGGAATATCGGAAATAGCCAAAGCAGCGGCAGCGGCGGTGAAAGCAGGAATAATTACATCGTTATTTTTATCATTACTTAAAACAGTAACAATAATTTGAACTTCGTTTAAAAAATCAGAAGGAAAAAGAGGTCTTAATGAACGGTCGATTATTCGACCAAAAAGAACTGCAGTGTCGGAAGGACCACCGTCTCTTTTCATCCACTTACTACCTTTAACAATACCTCCAGCATAAAGTTTATCGACAAATTCGATTGATAAAGGAAAATAATCCTTTGAATCATCGGTTTTGCCCATAATGACGGTGGCTAAAACAGTAGTATTGCCGTATTGAGCCACGACAGAGGCATTTGTTTGAGGAGCAAGCTTACCGGTTGAGAGAGTAATCTTTTTATCGCCCACTTGAATATCTTTTGTATACATTTCCATAATTAATTATAACGAAAACTAAATTTATTTTTTGAGACCAAGAGCTTTAATGACTTTGGCGTATCTTTCAGGACTATGTACTGAAATATAGCGAAGTAATCGACGACGCTTAGAAATTTTAGTTAAAATACCTCGTTTAGCTGGAGAATCGTGTTTATTTTCAGTTAAATGACCTTGAAGTTTATCGATTTCTTTGGTTAAAATAGCGATTTGAACTTCTGGGGAACCAGTATCACTTTTATCTTGGGCAAACTTTTCAATAATTACTTTTTTTTCTTCTGTGGTTAATGCCATAGATTATAAGGCTAAAATCGGTGAATTTATAATATTTTGGAATGGCTACCAAAAAACCGTTTTTAGTCAGGAATGATTATAACACATTAGTTAAATTTCAGGCTATTCACAATATCAAGATCATCACAATTTTTATTTGTTTCGTTGTAAAAATTACATGCTTGACCTAATTCAAAAATAACTAATTTACCTTTGTTTTGATTGTATTTAGTTTTAATTGCAAAATTTATTGGACACAGACTCTCATCTAATCCTTTTCCGTCGCTCAATATTTTTACATCAAAAGTTCCAGTTGTGGTTGATTGAGTTTTTTCGCCAAGTTGGCAACCTGAACCATATTTTGATTTAATAAATTGTTCTAATTCACTATCGTCTTTAATATTAGTGACATAAATTTTCATCCTAGATGAGGGAAAATTACCTTTATTAATTTCTTCAAATGTATTTGTAGTTTTTTGACAACCAGTCCAAATGAAATTACCTTCTGGTGTATTTTCCCCACCGGTTACATTATAAAAATATTCCCCAGCAAAATAGATAGTATCTCCTTTTTCAAATAAATTGAGACTCACTTCTTCATTTCCACCAAGACCATATGAACCTTCATTTTTTTGACAAATTGGTATGCTTATAATTTTTGGGAGAGTTAGTGAAAACCCAAGTTTATTAGTATAAAGATTATTATTAGTATTTAGACTAGTTAATGTCGATTCTTGATTGATTGTTGGTTTAACAGTCGGCTGAATATTTTCTTGAGTTGTTACGACTTCAGAAGTTTTTTCTTCGCTTAATTTGGCAATTTTATTATTTAAAATGTAATAAAAACCAATAATTACACCTAAAAGAACAAAAATAGAAATGAAAAAGAGATATTTAAAAACATTTGGATTTTTAATAGGTTCAACTGGTTGAATAGGTTGAAGATTGGGTATTTGATTTATGTTTTCCATATGATTTATTCTGTATCTTTGTTGAAAAAAGTCAACTACATAATGAGAAAATAGCAGGTGTGAATAGGAAAAAGAAGGTTTTAGAATAGGTTGAAGCAAAAAATGCTATATTAATTGCTTCAACCGCCAACTGGAAATTATTTCTTTATTGCTTCTAGTACTTCAGATAGAGTTTGTCTTTTGGAAACAAGAGTACAGACTTCCCCTATCAGACTAGAATTGGAGTTACCATTTTGAGTGTTGACTGAAATTTCTTTGTTCTTTTCTGAAAGATCTTTGTCTATTTTTGCAATTTCTCTATCCAAATGTTTGATTACTTCTGTTATTTCCTTCATCATTAGATTCTCCTTTCTTTTAGTTTTTGATATCTTTTAATAATTCTTCCAACGCTTCTATCTTGATTTCCAATTCAGTGATTTCTTTTTTCCTTTCCTTCACGTAAGAAGGATTACCTTTGTGGCTACTAAGATAACCCTGAATTGTTTTGAGCTCAAACTTCAATCCTTCAATTTTGCCAATAAGATGTTTCTTTATCTGACTTATCGTTTTCATATTAATTTTTCCCCTCTCTATATTCACACCTGTTTTTAAAGAACAGTGGATTTTAACACAAAAAATATCAAAAAGCATCAAAAAAGCCCCCAAATGGAGGCTTTTAAATTGTTTAGTAAAAATTAAGCTTGAGTGGCACGAAGACAAAGAGCGCCAGCTTCAAAAGTTTCCGGAGAAACATTTATTGAAAAAGATTGAGTAGCAACTCGAAGAGCAATTAAAAGATTTTTGGCTGAATCTGGATTTAATTCCAAACCAAGCATTGGCAAAAGAAAAGTTAAAATCTCAGAGAAAGGAGCATCTTGATCAAATACATTGGCCTTAGCCCATGGTTTTTCAATGCTATTTGGAGAAATATTAATCCAGTTTCCTTTATTAACAATATTGGAATGAGCACCTAAAAGAGCTTCATCACCAAAGATAAAATTAATATCAGCGGCACTGGCTTGATTACTGATTAAAATTTGATTTTCAGCAACTTTTGGAGAACCTTCTTTGGTTTGAACAACTAAATTTAACTTACCATTATCTTGATTGTAGGTAACTTTTTCAATTTGATCTAAAGGATAGTCTAAGGTGACAATTAAATCGTTTGGATTATAAATATCAGTTAAAAGTTCAAGACCACTTAATTTAGTATAGTTAGCGTCAGTTTTTTGAGGACAAAAAACTTTAGCAGTAATATTGGATTTTTTTAAAAGCAAAGCTAAGGCTAAAGCTGAACCGATTGAATCAACGCTAAGTTGAGGAACAGCAATTAAAGCTGTTTTGGCAGTTGTAAGTAAATTTTTGATTTCAGAAACATTATAGTTTTTCATAAAAACCCTGCTTGTTTTTAATTCTTATAGGCTATTATATCATCCCCAATCTTAAAGTCAATATAAGGCTTAAAAGTCATGCCGCAATCATTACCTGACTTTAATTTATCAACAATGTCCTTACCTTGGTGAATACCTTCAACCTTGGTGTCTTTGATAATTTTACCATCGCGCTTGAGGTGAATTAAATCTCCTTTGTTAATTTCACCTTTAACACATTGAACCCCTGAAATACGAACTTTATCAATTTTAAATTCAGCTTTAATTAAACCTTCACCGAGAACAGTTTCATCGATAGTAGGTTCTAAAAGTCTCAAAACTTGGTTTTGAATGTCTTCAATAATTTCATAAATTATTCGAGATTCAAAAACTCTAACCTTGGCACCTTCGGCAATTTGAGCAATGTGTTTTGAACTAGAAACATTAAAAGCAAAAATTTGAGCCTTGGAAGCTTCAGCTAGAAATACATCATTATCTGTAACGGCACCGATACCAGCAGAAATTACTATAACATCATCATTAAAACTGTTTTCAAGAGCCTCAAGAGTACCTTTGACATCAGCTTTTAAAATTACTTTTAATTTTGGATTTTCTTCGGTAGATTCAAGTAAAACTTTATGTTCTTTATTATTAATTAAACATTCTGTTTTGGTGGAAAGTACCAATGAGCTAACAGCAGGAACTTTTTCAAAACCTAAGACTTCAACAGGAACACTGGGACCAGCTTCTTTTAAAGATAATCCATTACAGTCGGTTAAAGCTTTAACTTTACAAAGAATGTCTTCGGAATAAACTAAGTCACCAATTTTAAGAGTGCCGTTTTTAATAATAAGAGAAGCGACTGGACCACGATTTTTATCGAGACGAGATTCAATAATAACAGCTTCAAAACAAGCTTCTGGATTGGCTTCTAATTCGAGAACTTCCGCATTAATTAAAATCATCTCCATTAATTCATCAATACCTTTACCTGTTTTGGCTGAGACAGGAATAACAGCGATTTGACCACCATATTCTTCTGGAGTGTAACCTAACTCGACTAATTGACCTTTAACCTTATCTGGAGAAGCATTTTCAAGATCCATTTTATTCATGGCCACAATAAAAGGAAGATCAGTTTTTTTGATGTGTTCAAGACATTCTTTTGTTTGAGGCATAATACCTTCAACAGCAGAAACGACTAAAACGACCATGTCTGTGGCTTTGGCACCACAAGCACGCATGTTGATAAAAGCAGCATGTCCAGGAGTATCAATAAAAGTAATTAATTTAACCTTACCGTCTTTTTCGATAAATTTTGCTTGATAGGCACCTATGTGTTGAGTAATACCACCAGCCTCTTTTTTCCAAATATTAGTAGATCGAATTTTATCTAAAAGAGAAGTTTTACCGTGATCGATATGACCCATAACGGCAACAATTGGTGGACGAGTTAATTTATTATCAGTAGTCATATTTAGATTTTAAGAAATAATAGAAACAAATTACTCTTAAGATGTAGCCTCTTGAGTAAGTTTAATTTCGAGACCAACTAATTGACCAGCCAAACGAACATTTTCACCACCACCACCAATAGCGAGAGCTAATTGTGATTCTGGCACTGTAACATTGGCATAGTTATTTTTAACTTCAATAACTTTTACGTCTTGAGCTGGAGAAAGAGCTTGAGCAATAAATTGGTTTAAATTTTGAGAATAAGCAACAACATCAACTTTTTCATCAGTTGGTAATTCACTTAAAATGGCTTGAATACGAGAACCTTTTTGACCAATACAAGAACCAACAGGGTCAATGCCTGGTTGACTTGAAGAAACAGCAACTTTGCTTCTTTCACCTGCAGTTCGGGCTATTTTTTCAATAACCACTGAACCATTGGCAACTTCTGGAACTTCTTTAACAAAGAGTTCTTTAATAAAATCATTATCTCTACGAGATAAAATAATTTCGCTTCGACCAAGTTCGTCGCGAGTGATTTCTTTTAATAAAAACAATTTTTTACTACCAAGAGAAATATTTTCATTTCTAATTTGTTCGTCTTTTGGACAAATTCCTTCGATTTTTCCAACACCAACAACCATTTTGTAGGGATCATTTTTTAAAACAACGCAATAGATTAAAGTACCAATTTTTTGTTCAAACTCAGCAATGACAGCTTCTTTTTCAGCTTCGTGAATTTTTTGATCGATAACTTGTTTAGCAGTTTGAGCAGCAATACGACCAAAACCTGGAGGAGTAACGTCTTCTTTTTTATCACCATCAATTTTGTAGACTCTGAAAGAGCCAATTTCTGGTGACAATTCGGAAATAAATTGATCTTCTTCTGGAACAATAATGCCGTGTTCTTTTTGGTCACGTTTGTAGGCAAAAATTAGACCAAGTTCGATAGAGTCCAAAATAGATTGAACATCAATGTTTCTTTCGCCAGCAATCTGAGCGACAGCGGCAGCAAACTCTGTTTTAGGTAGTTTTTTTAAGTCCATTTTTATTTCCTTTGGCAGTATTAAAAAAAGGGGCTTTGTAGCCCCGTAATCAAAACACTGCAAAATATTATGTGTAGATTATAGCAGAATTAAGTTAAAAATACATAAAATAGCTTTAAATTAAAATTTAAATAGGAATTTACTGTTTTTTTAACCTAAATACTATCTTATAATTTACTTTTGTGATATAATATAGGTTGTACTTTGAAAAAATGTTGTGGAGGAGTAAGGTTATGTTGACAAGTATAGATAGGAACCATATCAGCAAATCGCTGATGAAGAAATTTCAGGTTCAATTTGTAATTTTTAATGAAAAATCTGTTATCAATGGTTGGAAATCTGCTAAAGATTTTCCCAAAATGATATTTTGGATTTTTATCAATGAAGATTTACAAATCGGAACTGACAAAGATGTTGCAGATGAAAAAGAAGAAATAGTAAGGCTGATTTACAAAAACATGGAGTCCGATAGGTTTGATGGTCTTTCTAATGAAATGAAAAATTTTATTAGTGACAACTATCAAATTTTATTAAGAACAAAAACCCAAGATCTAGATTTGGTCAAAAAGATTGAATATGCCTTATTAAGAAAGGAAATATTTTGTGTCTTTGATTTTTTATCATTGTTAGTTTTTAAAGACGGAGAATACATAATACCTTTCAAAAAAATCCGGAATTTCAGTGATTATTCATGTAATCAAGTGATTCAATCTCTGAAAAAAAACAATCTTTTTCCACAATTTTAATACGGAACATGAGATGAATAAAAATAGAAATCAGTTTCGTTCGCGAAACAAAATTTTTATTATTATTTATCTTGTGTCCCAATTACCTCTATAGATAAATAAAAGCTATACTGATGAGTCCTAAAGGACGAAAGGTAATTACAAATCGAGCTGTTTTAGAAGGTCTTTTTGACGAGAGTTTAATTTAGTAGGAATTTCAACAAAAAGACGAATATAAAAATCACCATGACCATAGCCGTTAACATCTTTGATTCCCTGATTTTTTAACCTAACTAAAGTGTTTGGTTGAGTGCCTGGTTTAATTCTGACTTTTAAGGAATCTTTTAATGTTGGAACTTCAACAGTATCACCAAAAATAGCTTGCGTGAGACTAATGTTGACGCTAATGTAAACATCATTACCGTCACGTTTGAAGACTTTATCTGGCAAAACATCAACATAAAGAACAAAATCAGAAAAACGAATTTTTTGACCATCGTCGACACCGGCTGGAATTTTAACGCTTTTTTTATGACCGTCAATTAAAACATCTTTTTCACAACCGTTAACAGCATCTAAAAAAGAAAGACTAATTTTATAAGTTTCAATACGCTTGCCACGGCTTTGCTGACCACCACCAAAAGAACCTCCAAAAAATTGTTCAAAAATATCAAAAGGATTGCTAAATCCACCGAAATCAAAATCGGCACCACTAAAAGGGTTACCACTTTGGGTGTAAGTGAAACGAGTACCGTCTTGTTGAGTATAAGTACGACCACCAAAACCGCCTGAAGATGGGTCAAAAGCTGCATGACCATATTGATCGTAGGCAGATTTTTTTTGATCATTACTTAAAACTTCATAGGCTTCGTTGATTTCTTTGAATTTTTCTTCGGCGTCGGGGGCTTTGTTTTTGTCGGGATGGAATTTTAAAGCCGACTTTCTATAAGCGCTTTTAATTTCATCTTTACTGGCATTTTTAGAAACACCCAATAATTCGTAAAAATCTTTTTTCATTTTGTTTTTGAGTTAAGGGCGGACACGTCGGTCCGCCCTTACTGTATTTTTTTTATTGTACCACTTCCCCTTCTTCGGCTTCTTTTTTATCATCGGCTTTAGCGCTTTCTTCAGCTTTTGGTTGAGCTTCACCTTCAGATCCTGGTTGGCCAGGTTGTTGCTGTTGATAAATAGCAGCACCAACTGTTTGAAGAATTTGATTTAATTCCTCTGAAGATTTGTCGAGTTCATCTTTTTTGGCATCAGTTTTAGCCAAAATTTCACGAGCTTCTTTAAGTTTATTTTCAATCTGCTCTTTATCTTCTGGTTTAACTTTATCGGCAAAATCTTTTAATGTTTTTTCACCAGAAAAAATAGTACCATCCAATTTATTTCGACTTTCAGCTAAACCTTTCTTTTCTTCGTCTTCTCTAGCATGAGCCTCTGCTTCTTTTTTCATTTGCTCAATCTCTTCTTCTTTTAGATTGGTAGCATTTTGAATGGTAATCTTTTGTTCTTTGTTTGTGCCCTTATCTTTGGCAGAAACAGAGAGAATACCATTACTATCAATATCGAAAGTGACTTCGATTTGAGGGGTACCACGAGGTGCAGGAGGAATACCATCTAACACAAATCGACCGAGGGTTTTATTGTCGATAGCCATTGGTCTTTCACCTTGCAAGACATTGATTTCAACTTGAGGTTGACTGTCGGCATAGGTAGTGAATATTTGAGATTTTTTGGTTGGAACAGTGGTATTTCTGTCGATAAGAGGAGTTCTAACACCTCCAGCAGTCTCAATCCCAAGAGTTAAAGGAGTGACATCTAATAGGACAACATCTTTAACCTCACCAGTTAACACAGCACCTTGGACAGCAGCACCAATAGCAACAACTTCATCTGGATTAACAGTGTTGTTTAGTTCTTTACCAAAGAAATTTTTAATAACTTCTTGGACTTTTGGCATACGAGTCATGCCTCCAACCATAATGATTTCTTTAATATCACTTTTGGTAACTTTGGCATCTTTAAGAGCTTTTTCAACTGGACCAATAGTTTTTTGAATTAATTCGTCAACTAATTTTTCTAGTTCAGATCTAGTTAATTTTTTAGTTAAATGCAAAGGATTACCGTCTTTTTGAGTGATAAATGGTAAGTTGATTTCAGTTTCAGCGGCATTACTAAGCTCAATTTTAGCTTTTTCAGCAGCTTCTCTGACTCGTTGAAGAGCTTGAGAATCTTTAGATAAGTCAACTCCATTTTGTTTTTGGAAATCATCAATAATCCAAGTAATGATTTTTTGATCAAAATCGTCTCCACCAAGGAAAGTATCGCCATTAGTAGATTTCACTTCAAAAATACCATCACCGATTTCGAGAATGGAAATATCAAAAGTACCTCCACCTAAATCGTAGACTGCAACTAATTCATTGCCTTTTTTATCGAGACCATAGGCCAAAGCAGCAGCAGTTGGTTCATTAACAATTCTTTGAACATTAAGACCAGCAATTTCGCCAGCTTGTTTAGTAGCTTGACGTTGAGAATCATCAAAATATGCAGGAACTGTAATAACAGCATCAGTGACTTTTTCACCAAGATATTTTTCAGCATCAGCTTTACATTTCTGTAAAATCATAGCCGAAATTTCTTGTGGAGTGTAAGCTTTACCGTTAACTTCAACAGAAGCTGTATTGTCTTTACCAGAAATAATCTTGTAAGGAGCAACAGTTTGAGTTTTTTTGACCTCAGGATCGTCCATTCGACGTCCCATTAGACGTTTGACACTATAGATAGTGTTTTGAGAATTAAGAACCATTTGGCGTTTGGCTAAATCACCAACTAATTTTTTAACTGGCTCAACCACTGAAGGAATAGTATTACGACCTTCTGAGGTAATGATAACTTTTGGAACTCCTGCTTCCATAACAGCAACACAGGAATTAGTTGTACCTAAGTCGATTCCGATTATTTTGTTTGACATAGTTTTTTTAATTAATTAACAATTAATAATTATTTTTGGTCAGTCATTCCGACAGTAACTTGAGCTGGTCGGATAAGGTGACCGTTTAATTTATAACCTAGTTTTCTGACTTCAATTACAAAGTTTTCCCGACCGTCGACTGTCTGGACACACTCCATTGATTGGGGGTCAAATTCTAAGTTTTGAGGATTGATTTCTTCTAAGCCTTCAGTCTTTAGAACTGAATTGAATTTGTCTATGGCCATTTTAAGACCAGGATCTTGTAAATGATTTTGAGCTAGATAAAAGTCATCTAAAACTTCGACCATTTTACTTAAAATAGAAGTAGTGGCCAAAGTAATAAAAAGTTGACGTTGAGATTCTATTCTTTTTTCTAAATTTGAATAATCAGCCAAAGATCTGGCTAATTTGTCAGACAAAAGATTTATTTCGTCTTGAGTAG